>Ga0208957_1000128_pt1 | contig 63512 bp, 50 predicted proteins | sample RifOxyA1_FD_184029 | JGI IMG/M metagenome (GOLD analysis project Ga0208957, IMG submission 184029) | Groundwater microbial communities from Rifle, Colorado - Rifle Oxygen_injection A1 (SPAdes) | ecosystem: Environmental > Aquatic > Deep subsurface > Groundwater | place: Rifle, Colorado, United... | reverse complement strand
CATTTTTTCCTAAAATTTCCCAATTGATCTTTATTGCGTCTAGTTTGCTCAAATTTTCAAACTCATTATTGGCCTTATCTATATAACCCTTATATTTTTGAGAAATTGCTACAGCTTTTAAAATTTTATATTCAATTTTAACCTTTTTTTCATTTAATTCATTCAATAATGTTTTAACAGGATCTAAATGAGCTCGTTTTAACAATTCTGACAAAGAAATTCTTGCATCAAAAATTCCATAATTATTATTTTTAAATTTATTATTAATTGAATCATTTGTCTTATAAAAATATTTTTCAGCGAATTCATCTAGCAAATTATAGCAATTCATGTACGATTCTTGATATTGATCGATAGGTTGATTTATTTTTAATTTTTTTCGATATTGGTACATTCGATTAATTGTATTGTCTTCACGGATAAACAGACGATTTTCTGCTCTTGCTGTAAATAATCTATAGGGTTCATCTCTTTCATTCGTAATAATATCTTCTATTAAGACGCCAATATAACAATTATTTCGCGAAAAAATCATTGGGTCTCTATCTAGAATTTTTAAAGAGGCATTGATACCAGCCGTGACGCCTTGCGCCGAAGCTTCCTCATATCCCGATGTCCCGTTTATTTGACCAGCAAAATATAATCCTTGAATATTTTTATGTTCAAGACACTGATTTAATTTCGTTGGGTCAATTACATCATATTCTACAGCGTATCCATATTTTAGAATTTGACTATCTTCTAATCCAACAATTGAGCGTATAAATTCATTCTGCACTTCTTTTGGCAAACTGGTAGATATCCCATTTGGATACACACTTTCTGTATCATTTCCTTCCATTTCTAAAAAAACATGATGTTCATTTCGATCAGGATATCTAAAGGCTTTGTCTTCAATGCTTGGACAATATCGCGGACCAACACCTTGTATTTGTCCATTATAAAGAGGTGCTAAGTGTTTATTTTTACGTATTATTTCCATTGTTTTTTGATTTGTTCTAGTTAAATAACACGTTATTTGTTGATTGAATCTTTCAAAATCTTTATGTAAATAATGAAAATTTTGTGCATTAGGCTCAGATATTTGTTTTTGTAATTTTTGCCAATTTATACTACTTTTTTTGATTCTAGCAGGTGTTCCTGTTTTAAAACGTTTACTGTTTTCAACAACAGGACAAATATTAATTAAGGAATCTGAATTATCACATCCAAAAACTCCGCCTTCAATTTGTTCAGCACCAATGTGCAATTTTCCATTGAGGAAAGTTCCAGTACACATAATAGTTGCTTTTGAATAGATAGGATTTTCGTTTTTCAATTGTATTTCAAAACTATTTTGAGCAAGAAAATTAATTTTCAAAACTTTTCCATTTATAATACTAATATTTTTATTTTCTCTTAAATATTTTTCCGCAAATTTAGAGTATAACTCCTTATCCACTTGAACTCTCGTAGATTGAACAGCATATCCTTTACTTTCATTTAAAACTTTAAAATGTATTGCTGATAAATCAGTAATTTTACCAATCAATCCACCCATAGCATCAATCTCTTTAACTAATTGGCCTTTACCAACTCCTCCTATGGCTGGATTACACGGGGTTTCGGCAATCAGCACATTGGGCAAAGTAATAAGAGCAACTTTGAGTTCCATATTTCCTATCATCCATGCAGCTTCAATTCCTGCATGGCCTGCACCAATAACAACAATATCGAATTCTGTTTTCTTCACTTATTTACCAATACAAAAATTATTAAAAATATCGCTCAACAACTCTTCGGTTGGAATAACCCCAATTAATTGACTAATTTCGTTTTCTAATACAGCTAGCTCGCTTAAGGAAATAGCAAGATCATTGTTTTTTTTCAATAATTCTTTAAATTTCATATATTTATTATATGTTTTAGAAATACAAATGCGCTGTCTTTCTATAAAAAGAGTTTCATTTTCTGATAATTTTAAATATTTACCGTGGATTTTACTAAAAAGTACATCTTTTAAATATTTACTATTTTTTATGTCTGGTCCTATAGGACCACTAACTTTATCCGGTCCTATAGGACCACTAACTTTATCCGGTCCTATAGGACCACTAACTTTATCCGGTCCTATAGGACCACTTTCATTAAGGTTAGTGAAATAAACTTTCATTTTTAAGATGTTTTCGAATTTTCGAAATTTTTCGTAACAATCTTTATAATCACCATGACTTACAATAAGCATATCTATTTTATCTATCTTTAATTTTTTTAATTCATGATAATCTGTTTCATATGGATTTAAGATCATTATGTTAAAAAAAGCATTTTCCATAAGGTGTTGGGTTCTTTTAATCCCTTCTTTTTCTATTTCGTCATTTGAGTTTCTTATCCCAGCAGTATCAATAAATTGAAAAACATTCCCTTCAATGCTTATATGATCACTGACATAGTCACGTGTAGTTCCTTTCGTACTTGATACAATTGAACGATTTATTCCAATTATATTATTAAAAAAAGTACTTTTTCCCGCATTAGTTTGGCCAATTACAACTACTGTAGGAGCTAATAAATAAGACTTGTTGAACAGGGTTTTTTCATATAAGTCTTTAATTTTGTATTCAAAATCATTTAGTGCGGAATTTAATTGAAAATTAGCAGATTCTTCTCCAACATCTTCCAAAAAATCAATTTGTAATTCAAAAGCCGACTTTAATGCTTTAAAACTGTTATATAAGGATACATATTTTTGATGTAAATTTCCTTGTAATATATCGAGACCCTGTTTTAAGGCAATTCCATTATTAGCGTTTAAAAAAAGATCTAATCCTTCAACCTGAGTAAGACTTAATTTTTTATTTTTTATTGCTCTGTATGTAAATTCCCCGGGTTTAGCAAAACGAATTTTATCAGATTTACAAAAAAGTTCTATAATTCTTCTTACATTTAAAACATTACCATGCACATATAGTTCTAGAATTTCTTCTCCTGTATAACTTTTTGGACTTTCAAAAAAACAAAACATTATGTCGTCAATACATTGTTCATCCAAAATAATTTTTGTTCTATACATTTTTTTAGGTTTTATAAAAATTAATTTTTTAGAAAACCATTTTTGACATTCATTTAAAACATTTGTTCCGCTAATTCTTATTATTGTAATTGCGGAATTTGACTGACTGCCACTACTACAAGCTATTATGATCTTATTATCAAATAAAACATTCACGGCTCATTTCTTGGACATATTAATTACATATTGTTGAATTATTCCAACCAATGTTGAAATAAAAATATATAGAGTTAATCCTGCCGGTAAATCTTTCATAATTACTCCAAATACCAGAGGCATGAAAAGCATAATTTTCTTTTGGGTTGGATCAGTAGTTGGTGATGGCATAAATTTTTGCTGCACAAACATTGTAAGTGTCATCAAAACTGGAAGAACATAATATGGATCCTTGGCTGACAGGTCTACAATCCACCCGAAGAAAGGTGCACCGACCAGCTCAACAGCTGAAAATAATACTTGGTAGAAAGCAAAAAATATTGGTAATTGTAATAATAGTGGTAGACATCCGCCTAAAGGATTAGCCCCTGCTCTTTTAAAAAGTTCCATGGTTTCTTTTTGCATTCTTTGCGGATCATCTTTAAATTTTTCCTTTAATTTATTCATTTCTGGCTGAATTTCTTGCATTTTTTTCATGCTTTTAAATGATTTATAATTCAAAGGAAGTAAAATTATTCGTACCACGAGCGTTAATAAAATAATCGCAATTCCGTAATTTGGTAGGTATTTATAAAAAAATTGTAAACCTCTAAGAATAGGTACCGCAACTACAGCAAACATTCCGAAATCAACGGCTGCTTGTAAATTGTCACCCGCTTTGACTAAATTATCATAATTTTTTTGTTGATAAATAAAATATCCTTCAAATTTGTTATTAGGATTTGTAAAACTGACTACCAATTCACCGTTAGTATTTACAGACTGTTTCGATGGAATTTTTTCATTGAAAACAATTGCTAACAAATGATAATTAAAATCTATGCCAACCCATCTTATAGAGCTATCCAGTTTTTCATCGTCACCAACTTCAACTCTTTTTACATCCTGACTAAAGATCAAAAATTGTCTGATTTTTTGATCTTCTTTATGCTGTTTAGCTCTCAATTTTATTTCATAAATTGGATTATTGTTTGATTGTAAAGAAAAAAACAATTTTCCGTTTTCTTCCAATTTTAGAGTAAGCTTAACGCCATTTTTAATATCATCTCCATGATAAATTTTATTAGTTTCATCGTATTTAATCTCAAAGTTAAGTTTGACTGATTTATTATCGCTAACAGTATAAATTTCAATTGGATTTTGAATACCTGTTGTACTTGAAAGGGTATTTTTAGAGTAAGACCCTTTCGTATCAACTAATATTAATTCGTTGTTAATAGTAAATGTTGCATTTTCTCCAACTATATTAATATTTGAAACGGCTATATTGTTTTCTTGTTTGTTAACATCTTTCTCAAGTTTTACTACAACTTTATCACTTCCCATTGATGGCTGTTCTTCTTGTGCAATTTCGGTTTGATTAGTGATTATATTGCGATTTTCTTTAGGGGCAAAAAACATTTGCCAAGTAAATAATACTAACGCTGATAACGAAACCGCTATGATTAAACGTATCTGTTCTGCATTCATGATTTTTTCTCCGAGGCGGGAACTGGGTCATAACCTCCGTTATTAAAGGGATGACATTTTATTATTCTTAGAAAAAGCAACCATACAGCTTTATGAAATAAATGTCTTTGAAATACTTCCAAACCGTAGCTTGAACACGTTGGATAAAAACGACAACGATTACCCATTATTGGTGACAAAAAAAGCTTATATAGTTTGATAAAAATAATGATAATTTTATTTATGATCATTTTTACTTATATCCAATAGAATATCTAAAACCATTTTTTTGAAAAGCATTATATCATCTATTTTACATCTAGTTGACACTACAAACGATATATCTTTCCCAAGGTTCTTAAAAACTGACGTTCTAAAATTTTCTCGAATTAATCTTTTTAAAAGATTTCTGAAATTAGATTTACCAACTTTTCTTGAAACACTAATCCCTATTCTTGTTTGCTCACTATCAATTTTTGATTTTTTATAATAAGCACTTAAAAATTTTCTTCTTATAACCAAGCGTTCATTTTTTAGATTTTCATAATCTCTTGGTTTTAGCAGGCGAAAGTCTTTTGAAAAAGAATTACACGTCACCTAGCTTATTTCTCACCGATGGTTACCGTAAGATTCTTGCGTCCTTTTGCTCGTCGACGACTGATAACACTTCGGCCATTATTGGTTGACATTCTTTTTAGAAAGCCATGTACTTTCAATCTTTTTTTCTTTTTTGGTTGCCACGTACGCTTCGACATAAATTCCTCACCATAAACAATATTTATTAATTGTGTCCAGATAGTTCATATACCTTTACCTATCATTTATAAAAAGGTCAATGGTATAAAATAAATAACGTGCTAAAAAAATAAAAATCTACGACGGAACTAAAGACGTAATTTAGTAATTAGGCCACTATTGTATCCAAGAGATTGCTTATAAAAATAATTAAAACTCTTGCCTTGCAATTAGAGAAATCTGTTGTTAAAAGAAACCACCAAAAAACAAACATAAGGACACCGAGCATGGATCAAGGTTTTCCATTTCATCACTTCCTTAAAAACAAAACCAATATTACTTCTACTAAATTTACACCCAACAAAGTATTCGAAAAACCCTCCACTAATTCGGATTCTTTTTCCACTGATGAATATGAACTTATTCAAAAAGAAATTTTAGATAGTCTCAAATCTATAATATCTCCAGAAAAATTTAATGCTTTTTTCGAAAATAATTTTTATTTAGATTCGGTACTGTTAGATAAAATTTCCTTTCGCGTTTCAACACCTTTTATTAAGTCAACTATCGAGAATAATTACCTTTCGTCCATTGATACAGCCGTTGAAAGTATTTTGGGAAAAAAGTACGATATTAATATTAATGTAGGCGCCACAACATCTGGCAACTCAATCAAGCCCTTTCAACCAGAGAGGGTTATAGTCTCAAGTGATTCCTCTCGTTTATCTCCAATAAAATCTGCCAAAACTGCTAAATTTACCCTTACTCAAAATAAAGAAGACTTGAGATTAAACGCCGAGTCGGCATATATTAAATATATGAACCGGCCTGAGGTTCATGTTAATCACATTGATATCACTAAAAATTTTGATAATTTTATTATCGGACCTTCAAATAATATGGCTTTCGCGACGGCTAAGGCGGTATCTGAAAATCCGGGTGAAACAGGAAAATACCCTACGCTTTATTTTTATAGCGATTCTGGACTTGGCAAAACCCATCTACTCCACGCAATTGCCAATGAGATAAACCTTCGTTACCCAAATCTTGCCTTATGTTTAACAACAGGGAGAGATTTTTTAAAAGACATGATTTATTATATCCAAAAGAAAGAAATACATGAATTTCAAAAAAAATATACTGAAAAAACTGATGTATTAATTATTGATGATATTCATGAATTAAGCGGTAAAGAAGGCACGCAAAATGAATTTTTTCATATTTTTAATGAGCTTCATATTAAACGCAAACAACTCATTTTTACGTCGGATAAATCGCCTAAACAAATTGACGGCCTGGAAGATCGAATTAAAACAAGACTGCAATGGGGTTTGGTCATAGATATTCAGAGACCGGACCTAGAAACCAGAATAGCAATTTTAAAAAAGAAGGCAAATGAACTAGATCTTTATTTAAAAGAAGACATTATTAATCTTATTGCAAGTTCAATAAAATCAAGCATTCGAGAATTAGAAGGGTCTCTTGTAAGACTTAAGGCCTTTTCTGATTACATGAAAATTGAAATTGATGTAGAAATTGTAAAAGAAATTTTAAAATTACACAAAAATACTGATCAAGAAAAAGCAAGCCTTGACTCAATTGCCAAAGCTACTTCAAAACAAACAAAAATACCTTTAGCTGATTTAAAATCTAAAGCCAGAAATAAAGAAATTACCAGGGCAAGGCATGTGGCAATGTACTTATCTCAGAAGGTATTAGGATCAACTCTTAAAGAAATCGGTAAATATTACGGCAATAGAGATCATACAACCGTAATGCATGCTGTTGAAAAAGTTAAGCAAGATTTAAAAACCGACAACTCTCTTTCAACTGACGTTGTAGCCATAGAAAGCCAAATTTAACTTATTTTTCCCCAAAATAAATTTTGAAGTGTTAATAATTTAAAACAATATGTATTTGATTTTACTAAATTTTATTATACTTTTCCACATTAGTTGATAACTTCACCTTAGAATAAGTTTGAATTCACCAGTTTTTCCACTCACATATTTGTATAACTAAGGGGATAAAAACCCAATTTTCTAATTACGGTATTGATTAAATACTGTAATAAAAGCATTGGGGAAAACGGGTATAAAAATATAGTATAAAACTTAAATTCAACGATTTTTAACAGGAATCTCCGAAGAACTTGCCTTTCCAAAAAATAATTATTAATATAAACATCTTTTATGTATTAAAAAAATGTTTGAAATTATTATGTTTTTTAGTTATTAACTTATGCACAAGAATAATAATAATATTATTTATATATATAGATATTTATTTTAGTATGATATTTCTTAGGTTTTTAAAAACCACCTAATTTAAGGGGAGTTGATGCAATTAAATGTTCACGCACATGAGTTAAAGTCAGTTATTTCCAGAATTAGCGCAATTGTTGATAAAAGAAATACAAGACCGATTTTAAGTTGCATTCTTTTAGTCGCTAAGAATAATTATTTACAATTATCGTGTACTGACCAAGAAGTGGCGGCACAAATTTTTATTCCAGCCGAAATTTTTGAAGAAGGTTCCTTTTGTGTTAACGCCAAAAATTTTTCAGATGTCCTTCGAGATTTTCCTGATTCAATTGTTTCCATATCTTTTAATGATCAAGAAAATATTTTAAAAATACAAAATGAAAATATTAATTTTTCTCTAGTTGGATTTAATGATACTCAATTTCCTCTTTTGTTTTTTGGGGATAAACAACCTTCTTTTGAGATTCCTTCATATGAATTGCTTAGAATAATCAATAAAACATCCTATGCTATATCTGTAGATGAAACAAGACCTTATTTAAATGGAATCTATCTACAACAAATTGATTCCAAACTTAGATCTGTAGCAACGGATGGTTATCGATTATCACTACTTGATATAGAAGATTTTAATTCTAATGTTGTAGAATATATGTCAAATGGAATTATTATTCCTAAAAAAGCAGTTTTAGAGTTAAAGAAAATGGCAGAAAACTATTTAGATAAAGTTTTTAAAATGTCAGTAGATGAGTCTTTTATTTACGCCAGTGTTGATGATTTAGACTTTTTATCTAGTCGATTAATTTCTAGAGAATATGTAAAATACCAAGCTGTTATACCATCAAAAGTATCCTACGTTATCACTGCAGACAAAAATCTTCTTTTAAATGCAGTGAAACGAATTAGGATAATGTCTGATGAAAAAACTAACGGAATTCGTTTATCTTTTTTAAAAAATGAAATGCATGTAACTGCTAAAAACCCATCTTTGGGCCATGGTGTTGAAAAAATACCAGTGGAATATGATGATAAAGAAATAGAACTTGGATTAAATGCTCGCTATATGATTGACTTGTTGTCAGCTTTTGAATCGAACGAAGTCCAGCTTGAGCTAAAAAATGAGTTTGGCCCTATTCTTGTAAAGTCGCTTGATGAGCAAAATTTCCTGGGCGTTATAATGCCATTTAAACTTTAAATATGTCTCATCCCTGGCTTGAAAAAATTAAAGTAGTTAATTTTAGAAATCTTAGTTCTGACATTATTACTTTTGGTAATGGTATTAATTGTATTTTTGGAAATAACGGGAATGGTAAAACCAATATACTAGAAGCCATAAATCTTTTAGTTCATAAAAAATCTTTTCGTAAAAACACCGCTTTTCCACAAATTTTAAGTATTGATTGTGAAGAAAATGAAATTATATTCTCATCGGTTTTGGTGGTTGAAGGGGAACGTAAAACGCTCTCCGCTAAAATATCCTCTGATAGTTCAAGTTGGTTTTATAATCAAGAACCGCTTAAGAGTAAAAATCCCTTTAGTAGTATTTTTATCAATCCCTTTGATTCACATCATTTTTTTGATAGTTCTTCGTTTAGGAGAAAGTGGTTTGATGAACATATTTCTCTATGGGACATCGATTATAAAAAAAAGTTAAGGGATTATCACCAATCCTTAAAATTTCGAAATACTTTATTAGCAAAAAAACCATCCTATTTTTTAGATCAAATTTTTGCTATTGATGAAAATTTGGCAAATTTATCGAAATTAATAATTGAAAAACGATGTATTTTTTTAAATGAAATTTCTGATTTTTATAAAAAAACATTCAAGGCGATTTTTTCAGAAGAAAGTGATTTAGAGATAAATTATCAATCAAAAATGACAGGTTTTTCTGAACTTGAGATAAAAAATGTACTAAAAAGAAATTTAGAAAAGGATAAAATATTGGGGTACACTTCTTATGGAATCCATAAGGACGATTATACTCCTTATTTTAATGGGTTAAGGTCTTTTGATTTTTGCTCTTTAGGCCAACAAAAAATGAGTTATCTTAGCCTCATATTTGCCTATATAGAGCTTCTAAGGTATAAATACAAGGTATATCCCGTAGTCTTGATTGATGACGTTTCTGGTGAGCTTGACAAAGAGCGTTGGGGTAACCTTATTAATTATTTAAAAATATGCAAATACCAAGTTTTAATTACAACTGCAAACGAGAGCTTTCAAAAAGAATTAGAGAAGATTGATGGTGCTACAAAAATCTTGGTTGCAAATGGAAGGATTCTAAAAAACTAAATGGATTAAGTTTTTCATTAAAGGAGTATTTTTTTGGAAAATTCACATGAGTCGATTTCTAAGGTGGGTAACGGTGGTTACACTGCAGATAAAATAAAAGTACTTGAAGGCCTGGATGCTGTTAGAAAAAGACCGGGTATGTATATTGGTGATACCGGAGTTAGGGGCCTTCACCATTGCGTCTATGAAATTGTAGATAATGCAGTAGACGAAGCTTTAGCGGGTTATTGTAAGGAAATTAAGGTTGCAGTACATGTTGATAATTCAATCAGTGTAATTGATGATGGTCGTGGAATTCCTACAGGGATACATCCAACTGAAGGTGTATCCGCTGCTGAAATAGCATATTGTAAACTTCACGCAGGTGGAAAATTTAATGAGGATGGAGGGGCTTATAAAGTTTCCGGAGGTCTTCATGGAGTTGGTGCCTCTGTTGTAAATGCACTATCTAAGTGGGTTCGACTTGTTATTAAACAAAATGGAAAACTTCATAAACTTAGTTTTGCTTACGGTAAACCAGAAGAACCATTACAGATTATTGGTGACTTGGATAACCCTAACGAAACTGGTACCTCGGTTACTTTTAAACCAGATGATGAAATCTTTGAAACAACAGAGTTCAATTTTGAAACCTTGGCTAAAAGGTTCCGTCAGATGGCTTTTTTAAATAGAGGTTTAAAAATAATTTTAAAAGATGAGAGGGTTGATAAAAAAGAAATATTCCACTATGAGGGGGGAATCCAGGAATTTGTAGCTTATTTAAATAGAGGAAAAAATCCAGTTCATAAAAAGATAATATATTTTTCACACACTAAAGATGACTATGAGGTTGAAATAGCGCTGCAGTGGACGGATTCATATAACGAGTCCATTTCAAGCTTTGCCAATAATATTGCAACTCCCGAGGGAGGAACACACGTTTCTGGTTTTAAAACAGCTCTAACACGAGTAATGAATGCATATGCAAAAGATAACCAGTTGTTGAAAAATATTAACATAAGTTTAACTGGCGAAGATATGCGAGAAGGGCTTACTTCCATCGTATCTGTTAAATTAAAAGAACCTCAATTTGAAGGACAGACTAAATCTAAACTGGGAAATTCTGAAATAGAGGGCGCTATTAATTCTATGGTAGGTGAACGATTAAAAATATACTTAGAAGAAAATCCAGATACTGCTAAAACTATAATTCGAAAATCTGTAGATGCTGCAGCTGCCAGAGAAGCGGCTCGTAAAGCTAGAGAATTAACCAGACGAAAAACCGTGTTGGAATTTAGTGGTCTTCCGGGAAAAATGGCAGACTGTCAGATTAAAGATCCAGCTCTTTGTGAACTGTATATAGTTGAGGGAGATTCTGCGGGTGGTTCAGCGAAACAAGGAAGAGATCGAAAAAACCAAGCAGTATTACCTTTAAAGGGAAAAATTTTAAACGTAGAAAAAGCTAGATATGACAAAATGCTTGAAAGTGCCGAAATAAAAACACTTGTCCAAGCAATGGGCACAGGTATTGGTAAACAATCATTTGATATAAAAAAACTTCGGTATCATAAAATTGTCATCATGACCGATGCTGACGTGGACGGCGCACACATTAGGACATTGTTGCTAACATTGTTTTATAGGCAGTTTCCGGAATTAATAGAAAAAGGTTATATTTATATTGCTCAGCCACCTTTGTATAAATATAAAAAAGGTAAAAATGAGAGATATCTTAAGGATGAAAAAAGTCTTGAAGCTTATCTTGTAGAAAGTGCGCTAGATGGAGCAAAGGTAACCATAGATGGTAATGTAATTGAAAACGAGAAAGCGATTTCGATAATTAATAAACAACAGCTTTTTAAAAAGACATTAGCTTCTTATGATAACCATTTCGATTCTGTGCTACTTGAAAAAATTGTTACAGATGGAATAATTAATAGCGAGACCCTTAAAGATAAGGCTAAGCTTCAAATAGAAGTTGATAAATTAACCAAGTATTTTAAAGAAATGGAGCATTTATTTTTTAAAAATTATTCTTTTGAAATTATTGATGATCCAGAACAACAAGTTTTTATGGTTAAGGCAGAAGTAAAATCTTCTTCTCGTACCAAAAGATTTAAATTTAATTCATACTTTTTAGATTCACCTGAATTTGCGAATTTGGTTAATAATTTTGATGGAATAAAAAGATACGTGAATTCTAAATATGTAATGGAAAGCGATAAAAAAGAAACCAAGGAGTTTGAGACCTTGGGTGCTTTTTCACAAAGTATAATTTTAAATGGCAAACTAGGTGCATACATCCAGCGCTATAAGGGCTTAGGAGAGATGAACCCTGAGCAACTTTGGGAAACCACTATGAATCCTGAGGCTCGAACGCTTTTACAAATCCAAATAGAGGATACCATTGAAGCTGATGAAGTTTTTTCTGTTTTAATGGGTGATCAAGTTGAACCAAGAAGAGAATTTGTTGAGCAAAATGCCCTGAATGTCAGAAATCTGGATATATAATTTAGAAGGTACCTATGACTGATGATAATAAAACCGACGATAGTGAAATTAAAATTGCAAAGGAAAAAATTGATGGTGTTCAACCGTTAATAATTCAAGATGAAATGCGAAGTTGTTATTTAGATTATGCGATGAGTGTAATTGTTGGAAGAGCCTTGCCGGACGTTCGCGATGGATTAAAGCCAGTACACCGCAGAGTATTGTTTGCAATGCGGACTCTTAATAATTATCATAATAAACCTTTTTTAAAGTCAGCAAGAGTTGTAGGCGATGTTATTGGTAAATACCATCCTCATGGTGATACAGCGGTTTACCATACGATTGTAAGAATGGCTCAAGATTTTTCCATGAGATATCCACTTGTAGATGGACAAGGAAACTTTGGATCTATTGATGGTGATGAAGCAGCGGCTATGAGGTATACCGAGATTCGAATGAAAAAACTCTCGGAAGAGATGCTTAAAGATTTAGATAAAGATACCGTTGATTGGCAACCCAATTATGATGAGTCTTTACAGGAACCTAAAGTACTACCAGCGAAACTTCCTAATTTATTAGTAAATGGTTCAGCCGGTATTGCTGTTGGTATGGCGACGAACATACCTCCTCATAATTTGACAGAAATTATGAAGGCACTTTTAGCTTTAGTAGATAATCGAAATACCAGTATTGAAGAATTGCTTATGTTGATTCCTGGTCCAGATTTTCCAACAGGTGGTGAAATACATGGATTAGAAGGAATTAGATCTGCTTATACCACAGGAAAAGGTATTATCCAGATTAGATCAAAAGTGGAAGTAGAAGCTTATGGCAAAGGAGATGAAAGAGAAAGAATTGTTATATCAGAAATTCCTTATCAAGTTAATAAATCCAAATTAATCGAAAAAATTGCAGAGTTAGTTAATAAAAAAGTCGTCGAAGGTGTTTCCGACATACGAGATGAATCAAACCGATTGGGAATTAGAATTTGTATAGATTTAAAAAAAGGTGAAATCCCATCTGTTATCCTAAACCGGCTTTATAAACACACTGAACTCCAAAAATCTTTTGGTATTATTTTCTTATCTATAGTTAATGGAACACCGAAAGTTTTAAATATTAAAGATCAACTTTTGTATTTTATTGATCATAGAAAAGAAATAATTATTAGAAGAACTATTTTTGATCTCAATAAAGCTAAAGAAAAAGCTCATGTACTTGAAGGGTTAAAAATTGCCGTAGAGAATATTGATCCAATTATTATCTTAATTAAAACTGCTGAAGGTCCTAGTCAGGCAAAACAGAAATTGCAAGAAAAATATCAATTGTCTGAAATTCAAGCGCAGGCTATTTTAGATATGCGATTACAAAGACTCACAGGCCTTGAGCGAGACAAAATAATTCAAGATTATAACCTGACTATGCAAGAGATTGAAAAACTGGAAGGCATTCTTAAAGATGAAACTAAGATAAGAGCAATCATTAAAGAAGAGTTCCAAGAAATGTTGGAAAATTATGGTGATAAAAGAAAAACTGTTATCGTAGCCAGAGGAAAGGAAATTGAAGTAAAAGACCTTATAAAAAATGAACAAGTTATCGTAACCATTACCCATAAAGGCTATATTAAAAGAATGGCTAATGATACCTATCGTGCTCAAAAACGAGGTGGGTCCGGTGTTAAGGGAGCCGCCAGTACAGATGATGATTTTTTTACAAATATTTTTACTGCAAATACCCACGCTACGATTTTATTCTTCACCTCTAAAGGTCAGGTTTTTTCAAAGAAAGTTTATGATATTCCCGAGGGTGTAAGAACGGCTAAAGGTCGAAATTTGGCTAATTTATTGCCGATATCTTCCACGGAGAAAATAAAAGAAATCATTGCAATTGATGATGAAAATAAAATGGACGGGATGTTTTTAGTTTTTGCTACTGAAAGAGGTTTAATTAAAAGATCCAGTTATGATGAATATGTCAGAATTCAACAAAATGGCTTGCGGGCAATTAAAATTCAAGATAGCGACTCATTACTGGGTGTTAGAGTAACAGATGGTAAAAAAGACGTATTACTCTGTTCAAGTTCGGGAAAAATTATTCGTTTTGCTGAAGATGACTGTCGAGTTTTAGGAAGGGTTTCTCAGGGAATGAAAGGAATTAATCTGTCCGAAAGTGAAAAAGTAATTGGTATGGAAACCATAGATGATTCTGTAGAAATTTTTTCTATAACCGATAATGGATATGGAAAGCGAACTGGTGTTTCACAATATCGTAAACAAAGTAGGGGCGGTAAAGGTATTCTTGCGATGAAACTAACCGAAAAAACCGGTGAGATAATATCAATAAAACCAGTTACCGATAGTGATGATTTGATGATTATTACCGATAAAGGACAAGTTATTCGCATTAAAATTTCTGGAATATCTCTAATCGGTAGAACGACACAAGGAGTTCGACTTATCAGACTTAAGGAAGGGGAAAAAGTGGTTGCAGTTGAAAATTTTTGTGATCCTGAATCTGAAACAGAAAATAATTCCAAAATTAATGAGCCGATAGAAAGTTTAGAAATTGTCGAATCTGAAGATATCAAGTCCATAGAAGAAACACCAGAAGAAGAAGAAGAAAAATAGGGGGGGTGGGCGTTATTTTAAATATAATCACCCAAATTATTATTTTGTGTTTTTTAATATCTTGTGATTTTTCTCCCAGGTTGCAAAAAGAAATTTTAATTGCCCAAGACTATCTTGCCCGCCAAGAGGTACAAAAGGCTATCGGGAAATATGAAGAGATTTTAAAGGTTGATTGTCCTGACGATATAAAGACAAAAATATATTTTCAACTCGGAGAACTTTACTCAACTCATTTATTTAATAACCTTAAGGCAATACAATATTTTAGGCAGGTCATAGAAGTTACAAGCGATCCGAAGTGGCTTTATATGAGCGAGGAAAAAATTGCTGAAATTAAGTTTTCTTTTTTAGGAAAATATAAAGAAGCTAAAGCAGGTTATCAGAAACTTATCAAGTTTCAACCAAGGCTTAAAAAACATGATTTTTATGAATATAGATTAGGTCTTTGTGATACTTATTTAATGAATCACGATATTGCCAAACAAAGGTTTGAAATCATCTCAAATAGTGTTTCTCACGAGTATAAAGTTCAGGCTTTTTATGAATTAGGTCATATATATTTCAAAGAAAAACAATGGCAAAAAGCCTTGGATTATTGGTCTCAATATATTTCACAAGAAACACGAAAAGATAACATTGTACATACTAAATATTTAATGGCCAATTGTCATGAAACCATGGAGCAGCTAGAAGAAGCATATAATTTGTATTATTCTATTTTTGGAGACTATCCAAATACTAAAGTATTACAAAACCGACTTAACTCAATTTACGAGAGAAGGGTTGCTCGAAAAAGGTAGTTGAAATGAATTTTTTAATTTATTTTTTAGTGAGCATATTGGTTTATTTGGGGCTTTTGGCTTTTATCGGTGTAAATGAAGTTTTATATGTATATTTGATAACCTATACTGTAATTATTTTGTCATTTATTTTGCTTTTTTATTTTGGAAAAATTCTTTTCAAATCTATGGGCAGTGATAAGAAAACTTCCAAAAAAGAACTTACAATAGCCGTATTTACAATTATAATAAAAAATGCACTTTTATTAATAACACTGTATTGGGGATATAAAATCATAGGAAAAAAAATTATCTTTACAGCGGGACTTTATTTTATACAAGTAATAATATTATATTTTTCTATTAGGAAAATAAAAACAAATGAATAAATTATTAATATATTTTTTTTCTATTTGTTATTCTTGGGAAGCTTTTTCCAGCGAAGGATTTACCTGGCTTTCCACGATTAAAAACAATACGGGTGTACCGGAACATGTTTTGTCTTTTATTTTTATAGTTATATTTATTTTGGTAATAGGATTTTGGTACAGAATAAGTATAATAAATTCCCCTAATCCGATAAACCCAGATAATAAAATATCGATAAGAAGCCTCATAGATATGTATGGCAAATTTATTTTTTCTCAAGCATTACTAGTCATGGGGGAAGAAAAAGCGAAGCAATGCTTTTCCTTTGTATCAATTGTTTTTCTAATTATTTTCTTTTCTAATTTGGTTGGACTCATTCCGGGAATTATGCCTCCAACGGAGCACATGAGCACGACTTTAGCTTTAGGTGTATTTTCATTTGTTTTTTATAATCTTAAAGGTGTTCGGGCCCATGGCATTTTAAATTATTTAAAACATTTTGCCGGGCCACTTTGGTATATGAGTTTTCTTATATTTCCAATAGAATTGATTTCACATTTATTCAGACCCATTACCCTTTCTTTGCGACTTAGGGGTAATATTATGGGGGATCATTTGGTGCTAACTACTTTTTATGATCTTGTGCCAGTGGGTGTACCAATTATTTTTTTATTTTTTGGTCTTATGGTGAGTTTTATTCAAGCTTATGTTTTTACTGCACTATCTATGGTGTATATCAGTTTAGCAACAAAGCATGATCACTGAAAATGAAATATCTTTGGATAAGTTTGTTTTATTACAAACAGGAGAAATCGCTATTGATAATGGCGCATTTATAATTAATTCAGGGCCACTGGGGTCTTGCATAGCGGTAGTTATTGTTGATCCATGCAATGTAATTGGTGGAATTGCACATGTGATGTTACCAGGTACTAATAAACATACGTTGTCAGAAAGTGACTGTCGATATGCAGAAGGTGCTATTCCTACTCTCGTCGATAGGCTTATTAATAGTGGATCAGTAAAAAAAAATATGAAAGCGTTTGCCATCGGTGCGGGAAATGTACTAAAAAGCCCAAATGATATTATTTGTACACCTATCATCAATTCAGTAAGTACCTGCCTTAAAAATTTTGGCATACCTATAGAAAAAACAGCCCTAGGGGGACATGATCGAAAGTCAGCCATTTTGGACATACAACATAGACAAATTCGCTATACAGTGGGTGATAGTTCAGAAAGCGTTTTTTACGAATTTTAGGATTATTTATGAAAATTAGAACCAGATTAATGCTTTGTTTTGGAATGATTTTAGTAATTTTTATTTTTTGGGGACTTTCGTCATTTGATATGTTTCGCTTAATAATTTCTAACATAACCAACATAGATAATCATTCTTTGCAAGTTACTAACAAAGTTCGGGAATTTCGCGAAGGTGTTCATGTTATTCATAAAACTATGAAAGATATTGTTTTGTTAAGAAAAAATAACACGGAGGTGCAACAACTTATTAATAAAGTGGAATCAGAAAAAAAGTCTCAATTAAATAATATTGCAACTATCTATGAGTTGTGCCAGGGCAATAAACAAGATGTCCTTAAACTTAAAAATACATTTCTTGCCTGGGATTTTATCCGGGCAAAAGTAATAGCAGAATTTAAAAAAGAAAATTATATCAAGGCAGGTGAAATCACCAAGACAGAAGGAAAAGAGCAAGTAGAAAAATTATTAATGCAGTCCCAATTAATTGGAGATAGTGCCCAAAAACGAGTAAAAGAACTTTTTTCTGAAGTAGTAAATTTAGCAAAACGCGCTGAATTTATTATTATACTTGTTTTTATAATATCGTTATTGCTTGTTTTATTTCTTAACTGGTGGATTATTAAAGCGATAGTTTATCCGTTGAAATGTTTAGAACAATTTGCGGAAAAAATTCAAAAAGGGGAATACAAGGAAAGAATTCAGATAAAGCAAAAAGATGAAATCGGAAATCTCTCTTTGGTTTTAAATTTTGCAGCTGAAAGTATTGAGAAAAACACAAAACATCTTGACCAATTGGTGAATAAAAAAACAGTTGAACTACAAGCGGCTAATCAACAACTTCAGGCAACAGAACAGCAATTACGAGCCTCTAATCAACAGCTTCAAGCCACAGAGCTTGAACTTAGAAAAAGCTTAAGTCGAATTAATGGGGTAGTTGAAACAGTTCCTGATATTATTGCGGAAGTAGATGAAAATAAAAAATACAATTGGATTAACCAAGCAGGACTGAATTTTTTTGGATCAGATGTTATAGGTAAAGAAGCATCCAGTTATTTTATAGGAGAGCAAAAAACATACGAAATAATGGGCCCTCTGTTTAAAGGTTCTGAAAATATGTTTTATGTGGAAAGTTGGCAAAAACGTTTCGATGGGGAAAAAAGACTCTTGGCTTGGTGGTCACGGGTTTTGAAAAATAAAGATGGAAAAGTTATTGGTGCGATCTCAACTGCCCGCGATATTACCGAAAAGAAAAAAGCAGACGAAATTTTAAAAGAGAGCGAAAGAAAATTTCGTACTTTGGTCACAGAAATGCAATTAGGGTTAGCAGTTCATGAAATAATTCTTGATGATAAGCAAAATCCAATTAATTTCCGTTTTTTGGATATCAATCCAAGTTTTGAAAATTTAATTAATTTAAAACGTGAAAATATTATTGGTAAAACGATACTCGAGGTAATGCCGGAAACAGAAAAAAGTCTAATAGAGCGTTATGGAGAAGTTGCCCTAACAGGTGAATCAATTAAATTTGAATACTATTCTAAAGAATTTGATAAATATTTGGCAGTAACGGCGTACCGCCCATGTCAAAACCAATTTGCCACTATATTGGAGGATGTTACTAGTCGCAAAAAGTTAGAAGAACATGCATTTAAGGTGCAAAAATTGGAATCGATTGGTATTTTAGCAGGGGGAATTGCCCACGATTTTAATAATTTGTTGGGTGGAATTTTTGGTTTTATTGATTTGGCAAACAGTGAAGCACGAGATGGAAAATTTAGTAATATCTCTGCTTATTTATCAAAATCTTTGACTATGTTTAGTCGGGCTAAAGATCTTTCTATGCAACTACTTACATTTTCTAAGGGCGGACATCCTGTTTCCAAGCAGCAGTCAGTGATTCCAATTCTAATTCACTCGTTAGAATTTGCCCTGAGTGGTTCAAATATTAAACTTAAAAAGTCTATACCGGAGAGTGTTTGGGATGTTTGTATTGATGAAAATCAAATAGGACAAATTATTGACAATATTGTTATAAATGCAAAACAAGCTATGCCACTAGCTGGTGAGCTTTTTGTATCAGTACGAAATATTGTCAAAGGGGAAAATCTTCCAGTGGGATTAAAAGAAAATACGTATATCTGTATTTCTATTAAAGACCAAGGGATTGGTATTTCACCCGAGCATTTAACAAAAATTTTTGATCCGTTTTTTTCAACTAAACAGCAAGGTAGTGGTTTGGGCCTTGCGACTGCTTATTCTATCATAAAAAAACATGAAGGTGAGATTGAAGTGAAATCACAGCTAGGGGCGGGGACTACGTTCATAATTTATCTTCCAGCTTGTTTAGAGAAAAAAGTGATTCAGCAAAAAGAAGTTTTGAATAAACAGAAATTTCAAGGCAATGCTTTAATAATGGATGATGAAGAGTATTTGCTTCAAATATTTGCTTATTATTTAAAGGAAATTGGGTATACGGTTACTTGTGCTAAAAATGGCGAAGAAACAATTAAATTTTTTACAGAAGCCTTTAAATCCGCAAATCCCTTTTCTTTGGTTATGCTTGATTTGACGATTCCGGGGGAAGCGGGCGGAAGGGAAGTAATAGGGGAATTAAGAAAAATATTTAGTAATTTTCTTGGTATTGCATGCAGTGGATATTCAGATGATCCAGTTTTGGCAAAACCCTTGGAGCATGGGTTTAATGCCTCATTGGCAAAGCCATATACGATGGAGAATTTGATCGAGGTAATACGTAAAAATATTAAAACATAAAAAAATTAAAAATTATTTTTTAAATATTGGCCGGTATAAGATTCATTTATTTTAGATAATTCTTCAGGTGTTCCGCAGGCAACTATTTTTCCACCATTAATTCCCCCGCCCGGACCTAAGTCTATAACGTAGTCAGCACATTTTATAATGTCGATATTATGCTCTATAATAAAAACAGAATTATTTTGTTCGATAAGTTCATTTAATATTTTAAGTAGTAAGGAGATATCATTTACATGCAGCCCGGTGGTAGGTTCGTCTAAAACGTATAAAACATGACCATTTTTTTTCTTGGATAATTCTTTGGCAATTTTTAAGCGCTGAGCTTCACCACCTGATAAAGTTGTGGCAGATTGGCCTAGTTTGATATAACCCAAGCCAACCTTCTCTAGGGTCTCTAAGTTTCGATGAATCTTTGGATGATTTTTGAAAAAAATAAGAGCTTCGGAAATAGACATATTTAACACTTCAGAAATGTTTTTTGTTTTATAAAGCACTGATAAAGTTTCTTGGTTATATCTGGTACCTTCACATTCTTCACAGGTTAAATAAACGTCAGCCATATAGTGCATTTCAACTTTGATGAAACCATGTCCTTCACATTCCTCGCAACGTCCTCCGATATTATTGAAACTAAAACGAGTGGCATCATATCCCCTTGTTTTTGCCTCAAGAGTATTAGAAAATATATTTCTAATTTCATCAAAAAATCCACAAAAAGTTGCAGGGTTAGAATGGGGAGATCGACCAATAGGACCTTGATCCATTTTTATAATTTGCTGAATATTTGATAATCCCTTTATTGAATGAAAGTTGCTGTTAATAAATATTCTTTTTTTGGAAAGATAGTTTTCTATGGCGGGAACAAGAATTTTATTTAAAAGAGTAGTTTTGCCAGATCCACTCACTCCAGTTATGCATACCAAGGAATTTAAAGGAAAAAGTACATCTAAATTGTTTATATTATATAAATTGGCACCTTTTAAAAAAATAGAATTTTCACATTTTCTACGCTTACTGGGGGTGGAAATATTTTTGGATTTTAAGAGATAAGCTCCAGTTAAAGAATTAAGATTATTTTTAATTTCGTTTAAGTTACCAGTTGCAACTATTTCGCCACCGTTAATTCCGGCCCCGGGCCCTAGGTCGATAATATAATCAGCATTTCGAATGGTTTCCAAATCATGTTCAATGACAATTACTGTGTTATCGTTATTTTTGAGTTTTTGGAAAGTTTTAAGCAAGCCATCATTGTCTTTTGGATGTAATCCGATACTTGGTTCATCTAAGATGTAAAGCACTCCAGATAAGGAGGAACCAAGTTGGTTAGCCATTCTAATCCGTTGTAGTTCACCACCAGACATGGTGGTTGCTTTACGATTTAAATTCAAATAATCAAGTCCAACATCCATTAAAAATGAGCATCTTTTAGTAATGTTTTGAATAATTGGTTGAACGATAGGAAGCAAGTGAGGATTAACAACAATCTTGGACATGAATTCGTTAAGTTCTATGATGGATAAATTGCAAAGTTCAGTAATATTTTTTTCATTAATTTTAATTGATAAGGCAAATTTATTTAATTTATGTCCATGACAATCATGACAAGTTTTTTCAATTAAATATTCGTTAAAATTATTTTTAGTTTTTTTTAATAAGCTTTCGCTTCTTTTTTTTCTAAGCCATGTAATTAAGCCTGGGTATTTTAAATTATTAAAACTTGATTGCTTAGGAAGATTTAAATCACCCGCATTTCCATGAAAGAAAGTGTAAAGTTGTTGTTGAGAGTAATCTTTTAGTGGGGTAGTGGTTTTTAAATTGTTATCGTTTAGAAAATCAATAAGCAAGGTATAAAAAATTGATTTTTTATTTCCAATGGCTTTAATGGCCCCATCTTCGATAGAAAAAGAGGGATCGATAATTAGAAGATTTTCATCAAAATCTTCTAATGAGCCAAGTCCTTTGCAGGTTAAACATGCGCCGTGAGGAGAATTAAAAGAAAATGTGCGGGTATCGACTTTGGGAAATACTTTTAAGGTTGCTGGTGAAATGTTTTGCGTGCTAAAAAAGAGACATTCATTGTTAATTAAGATGTTAATAATGCCATTTCCTATACGAAGAGCTAGTTCTACTGAATCGCTTAAACGTTGGTGAATATCGCTTTTTATAATTACTCGATCAATAACTACTCCAAAAGTATTGAGGTTATGATTAGTAAAATTATCTTTATCGTTGAAATCAAAAACCTTATTTTCAATCACACCTCTTAATAAACCCATGCTTTGAAATTTACTGATAATTTGTTCCCACTGTGTTTTGTTTTTTATAGGAACGGGAGCCACGATTATTATTTTTTGATCCAGTCCAAGCTTTTCAATTTCTTTGATGATTTGGGAAAAAGTATAAGAAATAATTTTTTCACCAGAGTCGGGACAATATACCGTACCTGTTTTAGCAAATAGTATTTTTAAATAATCGTATATATCCGTTAAAGTACCTACTGTAGAACGAGGATTTTTAAGAGAAGATTTTTGTTCTATGGCAATGGAAGGAGATAATCCTTCGATTAAATCAACATCAGGAGCTTGAAATTGACCTAGAAAATATCTGGAATAAGAAGAGAGGGAATCAATAAATCGTCGCTGGCTTTCCTTATAGATAGTGTCAAAAACCAGGGAAGATTTACCAGACCCGGATGGTCCAGTAACAACGGTAAAAGAACTTTTGGGAATTTCGCAAGATACATTCTTTAAATTATGAACACGAGAATTTACAACAACTATTTTATTTGGTGTCATTATTTATAAGAAGTATTTTATATAATGCTTGTTTTGAACCCGTTTAAACCACAAACTTATCATATTGTCAGAATGAGTCTGAAAAAGTTTGGCCCGAATTAAATCTTTTGATTTAAGGAATTCTTCAGACTCCACTAGATTTTTGTTTTTAACATAAAAGACGTGATAGTGGTGATCCATTAATATCGGAGATGAAAAACTTCCTTCGTCGGTGTTTTTGAGTAGTTTCTTTAAATTTGCCTCAAGTCCTTCATCGGTAATATCTTCGATAGCCTTGGAATCAATGTTTTTAAAATTATGAGGTAATATTCCGTCTTTATTAAATTTGGTCATAACATTTGAAAAAGAAGTTAACATTTCTTTGTTAACAGATTTTGCGGGAAGAAAAAAATCCACCAACGTATATCGAAAAGTTAAAGATTTACTGGAAGCATTTTCTCGATAAAAATAATTTTTAATTTCCTGTTCGGTTATAGAAATTAAAGGATGAATAACTTTGATATGAAAAATATTAAATTCCAAAGTTTCTCTAATGATTTCAAAATATTCATCGAATGTTAAATTATTTGAGCTTAAAAATTTTAAAAGATGTTCACGATTAACCCCCAAATTTTTTTCGGTATCTTTTATTTTTAATTCCACTTCATCATCTGAAACCACGTATCCTGACTCTGTTAAATTGGCCCTTATCATAAATTTTTGGACGTGGAGTTCGGTTAACTCTTGTTGGGTATATTGGTTTTTTGAGTAAAGAATTGGGGAAATTGTTTTTCGTGCATTTAGGTTATCTTGCACTCTTTGAATTTCAGATAAAGTAATCATGTTGTCATCAACGATGGCTAAAATTTTATCTAAAGTTTTAGCGTTGAGACTAAAAGATAAGACTAACAAGAAAGCAAAAAATTTCATAAAAAATCCAATGAAAAAGTTACTTCCTGGAAATATAGCACATCAATTAAATGAGGGCTATTTTAGTGAGTTGTCCAAGATTACAATTGTTGCCGATTTGCGCGCAGAGCTAAAGTATTGTTCCAGTAGCTTATTGCGTTTAATTTTATAAACGATATCCTGGTATATCTGCTTATCAATTTCATTAAACTCTTTTTTAGCAATTAGTTTTACGATATGGTAACCAAATTGAGTTCTAATTGGACTTGATATGAACCCGGCTTTTTTTCCGTGAATTTCTTTAAAGTATTCAGGAGCGTATCTGTCAGCGAGCTGAAAGCCAACATCTCCTCCATTTTTAGCCGTATCGGTTTGAGAATATTCGTTTGCCAGGGCAGAAAATAAAGTGGAGTCTTTTTGAAGTTGGCTATAAACTTTTATGGCTTGGGTTAGTGCTGAATTTCTGTCTGTTTCGGAAGATTCTGCAGGAATTCTAAAAAGAATTTGGGCCGTACGATATTCAGGAAAATTAGTGTAATATTCCTTTACATCAGCGTCAGTAACCTTAATTGTTTTAAATTTATCTTCCAGATCTTTCGATACTTGGGCATGAAAAAGAACGTCTTGCATTTTTCTTTGCACCACTTCGTTTTTATCAAGCTGGCCTTTAAGTGCTTTTTGTATTCCAATCTGTCGATCAATTAGAGTATATAAAACTTTTTTCTGGCTAAGTTTTTCGTTTCCCACAAACAGTGATTGTTGTTTCCATTCTTGTTCAAAAACATCCCTGTAGATAGGGTCGCCATTTATTTCAGCTACAACCGGTCGCTTGGATTCAGCCAAAAGTGAGGTTGACAAAAAAGATATAAAACAAAAAAATAAAAAGTTTTTTTTCATTAATAACATCCTGATATTAATAGTTATATACATGTCTTGATTTTATCCTACCTATAAAAATTATTAAACAAAAATAACTACCCATTATCTATTTTAATGTTTTCTAATAACTGACTCACAAACTCAAGCATAACTTCTGGTGTAACTTGAGACTTGTGCACATAAAATACTTGATAAGCAGGAGTTAATTGGAATTGTTTTTTATGTGAAAGAAAATAGTCAACTATTTTATCACGTAATATGTTGTTTAATGCCAAAAGATTAGAATCAAAATTTAAAGAAATTTGATTGCCGGCAACCTGTATACTTTTTATTGCCAAATTTTGAAGCAATATTCGGGTTTTTATAATTATTATTAAATTGTTAAGTTCATGAGGAATAAGCCCAAATATATCTTCAATCTCTTCAGCCAAGTTAGTTAATTTTTCTAAGTCATAACAATTGGATAGTTTCTTATAATACTTTAATCGGGAGGATGGATCAGAAATGTAATTGTTAGGTATATAGGCGTTATAAGGTATTGCAATTTCAATGTCCTTTTTAATAGTTTTTTGTTTTCCTTTAAGTTCATTTATAGCTTCTTGTAATAGTTCCATGTAAAGCTCTAGTCCGATAGATTCAATATGTCCGGACTGTTCGGCACCCAATATATCTCCAGCTCCGCGAAATTCTAAATCACACGAAGCTAAAGAGAAACCCGATCCCATGTCAGCATATGTTTGTAGGGCCCGTAAACGGTTTTCAGCATCGACATTTAAGTTTTTATCGTTAGGTATTACAAAATATGCATAAGCTTTTTTATCAGATCTCCCAATGCGCCCTCTTAACTGGTGTAATTGGGCAAGTCCAAATCGATCGGCTCGGTTAATAATCATAGTATTGGCGTTTGGTATATCCAGCCCGGATTCAATTATAGTTGTACAAAGAAGAATTTGATATTTCCCCATGTAAAAATCTGTAATTCGCTTTTCAAGCTGGCTTTCAGGAAGTTGACCATGGCCTATAACAACAGAAGCTTCGGGTACTAATTCTTTTAAGTAATGATGAATTTTTTCAATATCCATTACGCGATTATGGACAAAGAAAACTTGTCCACCTCTACTGATTTCTTTTTTGATAGCACTTTGAATAGTCAAATCATCTTGTTTAATGATGTATGTTTTAATAGATTGGCGCTTAGGAGGAGGTGTTTGAATAAGGGATAGATCTCGCAATCCCAAAAAAGCTAATTGTAAAGTGCGAGGAATCGGAGTGGCTGTAAGCGTCATGAAGTCAGTGGTTGATTTATATAGTTTTAGTTTTTCTTTGTGTTTGACTCCAAATTTATGTTCTTCATCAATGATCACTAAACCAAGAGACTTAAATTCTATTGCATCATTTAATAACTTGTGAGTTCCGATAATAATGTCGATTTGACCCATTTTCAACTTATTAATAATTTCCACAACCTCAGAATTGTTTTTAAAACGTGATATATAATCGATGTTGACCGGGAATTTTTTAAATCTCGCGATAAAAGATTGATAGTGTTGTAAAGCTAAAATAGTGGTAGGTACTAGAACTGCGACTTGTTTATTATCTGAGATTGCTTTAAAGGCAGCACGCATAGCAATTTCTGTTTTTCCAAAACCAACATCTCCACAAATCAAATGATCCATTGGAACAGGTCTTTGCATGGACTCTAAAACTGAGTCAATGGCTTTGCGCTGGTCATGGGTTTCTATAAAAGGAAATTCAAGCTCAAATTCCTTATATACATGATCAGGGGGACTAAATGAAAAAGCTGGATTGGTTTGTCTTTTTGCTTGAAGTTCTAATAAATCAAAAGCGAGTTTGGAAGCAGATTCTTTAGCTTTCTTTTTAGCTTGGGTAAATTTATTCGTGCGAAGGTTGGCGGGGTTGAGTGCAGCTGTCGAGTCAGCGTGCTTTTGAATAAGATTTATTTTATATATAGGAACATATATTTTGTCTTTTTCTGCGTATTCAATGATTAGGTAATCTGTCTTATTATCGTTGATGGTGATTGATTCAAGTCCTAGATATTTGCCAAGTCCATGACTGCTATGGATTACAAAGTCGCCTGGTTTTATTGATGAAAGTCTTTCGGCAAAAAGGTCAATAACATTATGATAATTTTTATGAGTTTTATTTTGTTTTCGAGTGAATAAATCCCCCTCGGCAACGGTTAAAAATTTTTCGGTGGAATAGTAATAGCCACTTTGCAGGTTAGATTGTTTAAATGTGATTCTTGAATAAATGCTCTCGGGAAATTCATATAGGTCCAAAAAGTAAGTTATTTCTTTTTTGGTAGATTCGTTAGAATAAGAAAAAACAATGTTTCCATTGCTTTGAAATTCTGATTTTAAAAAAGAAAAAAATTCTTTGATGTAGGCGGTTTTGTGAAGATTTCTGTTAATGTTTCGGGCAATCCATGTTTCTGCAATTTCAAGAGGAATATCAAGCATTGTTCCAAGATTTTTATCTAAATCAATATTTATGTTGATGGTATTAGTAGTTATTTTTTTAAAATCAAAAAGCTCGTTAATCTGATAAATATTTTCCGGACCCCCTAGGAGCAGATCGCTTTCCTTGTTGTTCTTGTGTTTTTCGTATTCTTGAACATACTGTTCAATGAGTTCGGTATAGTTGGTGGTTATTTTATCATTATCTAAAAAAATGAACGCTGTTTTTGCGGGATCGAAATAATTTTTTATTGAGACTGATTCTGGAAAAAACAGGGGTAAATAGCATGGAAATTCATTAAATAAAATATTATCTGAGAGATTGCTGATAATAGTCTTTCTTTTTTCAAATTTTTCCTTGAACTGGGGGCCGGGAATGGGAACCTTTGACCTGAAGTTTTCAACATAAGGTTTAGAAGTAATAATGGCAGGAGAAGGACCAATATTAATGCTCAAAATATCGCTGTTTTTGTTAGTTTTATTTGTTTCTTTATCAATTAAAAAAATATTTTCCACCATGTCGTCAAAGTAAGTTAAACGATAGGGTTGACCAGATATTGGAAAAATATCAAAAATTTCTCCCTTTGAGGTAAAGGTTCCAGGCTCTTCGACGGTAGCGGAAGAAAAATAGCCAAGAGAAACTAAAAGAGCAGAAAGATTTCCGGGGGAAATAATATCTTCTTTGTTTAACTGATGATTATTTTCAATAAAAAATTTTTTACAAGGAATTTTTAAGGCAAAAGATTCAATTGTACAAACCAAGATGGTGGGGATATCTGTGGTGGCCAGAATGTGGAGTGCTGAAAATCGATGGAGCAAACTGGCGTATGAGGGGAGAATGTTTCCATAGGGAGACACTTCGAGTCCAGGAAAATACAATGTTTGGTAATGTGGATGTTGATGTTTACATAATTCGAAAATTGATTCAGCCGTTTCATTATCGTGGCATACCAAAACAACGTGATGATACGGGTTGTTTATGGGTGGGACAAAATAATTTAAAAAAAGATGACACCAATGTTCTGAAGTGACGCCCGCAACATGTAAATCTGCCTCCTCATGGGAAAACCAATTTTTGACTTTGGTCATATGATTGTCGAAAAAGCTCATTTTTTAGCCTAGAAAAGTGTTCATGGTGAATAATATATTTTTTAAAAACAGTAAACAACCATAAATCAATACAAATATTTCCTTTCTTATGTTTAATCAGGTAAAATTTATGCAAAAAAGAACGGTGGATTATTTAATGATACCAATTTTCAATATGCTTGCGCTGCTTATTTGTTATTTATTATTGATAACCTCAATTTCCTGGCTTTTTTTGGGCAAGTCACGGAAGGCAAAGAGAGTTAAGGTTTTTGAATCAGGAAATCATGTTTTCGGAGATGCTGTTCATCGTTTTTATTTTAAAAACATGGACCAGGTAGTTTTTGTTGTAATTATATTTTGTACAAATTTGTCAGTTTTGCCTTGGGTAATTTCCTATAATAAAAATCTAAATGGACTGAGTCTGTTAATGATTGGAGGTGCGGCTTTTATTGGAGTCTTGCTTGGTTTTTTTCTCTTAACTCTCAAGCCAAAAAGGAAGCAATAGAAGAATGAAAATAGATGCTTATTTCCTATTAATTGAAATGTTTTATACAGTTATGATATTGGGAGGTATGTTATATATTCTAAACTATTTTGAAATAGTTTCTAATGTTATGACAGGGAAAATTCAAGGCAGAAAAATTTCCTTCCGGATGGTAAACGAATACTTATTTTCACGCACGGTGCTCTTGTTAGCACAAAAACGGACTTATCACTATAAAGAGCATGAGTCACTGGTTTGGTTGGGATGTCGTGTTTTGTTTATTTTGTCCTTGTCTATTGTAATTGTTTTGCCACTAACTCCTTCATTTTTGGGATCGCAAGAGTATTTTAATTTTTATCAAAATCATGAATATGGTCTTTTGTGGGTATTTTTCTATTTGATAGGATTTCCTTTATTAATAATTTTCATGGATTTGACCAGTCAAGATAAACATGTTTTTTTTGACGGGGTTAACATGTTATCTAAGTTGTTTCTTCAGATGCTTCCGCTGTTTCTTGTGTTGGTTTCTTTGATAATAAATACGCAAAGTGCAAGTATCGAGCAGATTGTTAATGGACAACAGGCATTTATAGAGATTAAGGCCGGGAGTTGGGGAATAGTGCGACAACCCTTAGCTGCGATCGTGTTTTTTTTATATGCACTTTTTTTTATTGAAGTATTCTCATTTAATACCTCAATTGATTTTATGATTAAAACTCAAAAAAATTGTTTAACGGGAATTGATAAGTTTTTTTATGATTCTTCGCTCAAGAGTTATGCAATTGCATGGATTTTATTGATCATCCTTTTTTATATGGGAGGGGTGCCCTCGTTCCCCTGGTTAGATCAATTAAGATCAGTAAATATTTTATTATATAAGGTTTTATTATTAATTTCGCTGTGGTTTAAATTTGGTTTTATACTATCTATTATTTATTTTTTAAAATGGTTTTTTTATTCGTTCAAGAACAGGTATTTTTGGGAAAAGAGCTGGTATTTTATATTGCCTATGGCTACTGTGGATTTAGTGACCACTCTTGTAATAGTATACAACAGGTATTAAAGCATGTTTATTATTAATTTTTTGTTACTTATATTGGCATCTTATTTATTTATTTTTAATAAATCTATACTGTATAATTTTTCCGGTTTTTTCTTATATGTTTTGCTGGTAGCCATAAATTGGATGAATATGGGTTACCAGATTATTTCAATTATTTTGCTTATTTCGTCGATTATTTGGATTATCATTCTTCTTATGCTTTATTTTTCAACTTATAAAAAAATATTACAAAACAAGCAGGCAATTGTTAATCAGCACCGAAGTTTATTCCCCCTTTGGTTAGCCCCTCTGTTTTTATCAGTCTTGGTGTTTTTTATTCTAGCGAGAAATACTTCGGGTAAGATGGGCGATGAGTTGTTATCATTTGATTACCAAGCATTTGTTAGCCTAGATCAAAGATATGTTACTTTTTTTGTTTTGTTTTTTTTGTTTATAACGGGAATATCAATTGTTATTGGACTGATAAATAGTCATGTAAAAGGAAAACAAGATGAATGACGTTTTATTTAATATCGTTGTAATCGGCGTACTTTTTTTAGTAGGTTGGATTGCCATCTTTTCAAGCAGAGAAAAAATAAAATTAATCCAGGGAATTATTCTTCTATTTTTATCAGTAATTTCTTATTTACTTATGATAGGTTTACAAAAATCAAATAATGAAATGGTGTATATTGGTTATCTTGCGCTAGTATTAATAAATATTTTTGTTATGATTTTGGTTAAACTTATTCAGGATTGTTTTAACCAAGAACAAGCAAAGGAAAACGATTGATGTTTAGTTTTTTGGTACCAGTTGCAACCCTTCTTCCACTTCTTTATTATATTGGTGAATTACCAATTTTTAAAGATATTAAAAACGAACATAAATCTATAGCCATTTTGATATTGGTTCTTGCAAGTTTGTCAATTTGGATTGCTTTAGCGATATCTTCTTTGAATTATAACCCTATATTACTAACTGGTTTTTTTAAAGTAGAAATTGGTTATTTCAAATTACCTGTTTTTTTTAAAATAGATCGGGTTGTATTATTTTTTATTTTTGCCAACATAAGTGTTTTTTTACATCCGTTAGTGGTCAATCTTTTTTATAGAAGTGATGTTTCATTTAAATGGTTCCCGGTTGGTTTATCCGCCATCACTTTAGTAATTTTAGCGGGTAATGTGCTAGTTTTGTTTTTTTCAATGACAACTTTGTCTTTGTGCTTTTTAATTGATGATATTTTGAAATCAGAGAGGATATTACAAAACAAAGGTGCATGGATTTTTATTTTTCAACGTGTTTTAGATATAGTGGCTTTTATATTACTGGTTTTGATGTTATTTAAAATAAGCCGAGAGAGTATAAATCTAAGTCAATTCACTTTCATGTCTTATGAAAAATTTTTAGGGAGTACCTCGGGTTTTTGGATAGTAATAATTTTATTATTAAAAGTCGTAACTCAGATATTGGATGTTTTGATATTTTCTACATTTAAATCCGCCGAGAGACTTTTTACCGAAATGAGTGCAGGACTTTTAATGTTGATCTATATTATTGCTCGTTTTGTATTTGTAATAGATCAGGCCCCAGATTTAAAAACTATTATAATCTTGGGGATATTTCCTTTTTTAATCTACATTGGTTGGATATTGATACAAGAAAAGAATTTTAATAAAATTCTGGGCGCTGCCATGATTGGATTTTTTTTAAACGTAATTGTTGCCATGATCGTTCAATCGGCGGGGATGTCTTTGTATTTAACACTAGCATCAATTGTGATGATTGCAGGGTTGTATGTGCATATAAAATATATTGAAATGCAATTCAGTAAAGAAAACATCGATAATGTAAGCATGGTTCAAATAGGCCCATGGCACCGTACTTATTTGATTATATCGTTTTTGGTAATGTTTATACCACCCGGATGCGGAATAATTGGTGCTATTACAAATATTATGTGGAATCAGATGCATTCGAATGAAATGATTTTTATCGGATTTTTTTATACACTTAGCACACAGTCTATCCTGGTATGGTTTTTAGCCCGGATGTTTTTTGGACAATTGACCACCCAAAAGAATAAAAATATTCCGAAAGAAAAATTTTTATATAAGATTACGTTAGTAGTTTTTGCACTTCTAATAGGTATGGTTATTCTATTAAATGTACCTTTTGATATATGGTTTATTAGAAAACATATATTTTTAATATGGTATGATAAGTTTTATTTGAGAAACCTTGCTATTCCGCCAATAAATTTATGGTTTATGATTTTGTGGAGCTTGTTCTTTGTGTTACTCTCAATGAGTGCATATATTGTGTATTATGCCAAGAAAGAAGATTTTAATTTTGATAGGCGGTTGGCGCAAAAAATTAAACCATTAAAAGAACTATTTAAAAACATTATTAACTTATTTTTTAAAAAAGTTAGTTATGCAATCGCTGCATTAATAAAAGTTTTTTTTGTTGTAGTGACCACTATGAAAAAGCAAAACTATGGTATTGTTGCAATTATATGTAGAGAGGTAGATAAAAAACTGGGTCTAATTACAGTATTTGAATTACGTACACCGGGAAAGCAGCTTGGGGTTTATTTGTGGATGCTTTTGTTGATACTATTGGCAGTTTTTTTTAAGTGGTGAATTAAAATATGGTGATTTTGTATTTTACTATTTTAATAATTTACTCAAGTCTTTCCTTGTTTTATTATGAACAAAGAAAGCTGATCAACTCGCTGGGCACATTTCTTTTATGTATAGTTTCGTCTGTCTTGGTGTCAAATTTAATTACAGGATTAAATTTGGTCTGGTGGAATGTAAATATTTTTGCTCCAGATAATTCCTTGTCGGAGATGGGAAAGTTTTCCTTGCTAGCTATTTCTTTATTTTTTTTATTTCTGAATGCAAACGAAAAAAGGCAAGATCAAATGCAAGCTTACCCAACTTCATTGATGGGAAATTTTATATTATTATTTACTTGCGGTGCAGTTTTGTTTGATAGCCTCTTGTCGTTTTATTTTTTTTATGAATTAGTCTGGTTGTTATTGATGTATTTGCTTGGACTGCTCTTTTATCAGGAGAAAAGTAGTTTTTATAGAATTTTTATAAACATTATGTTTGGCTCTACTTTGGTTAATATTTTCTGTATTCTATCTCTATCAAGCTTGATGACTACCAAGCTATCCTTTTTTAATTTAAATGCACAAACTTTGATGGAATTGAGTAATATAAAATCTACGGAATTAAATACCGATTTTTTGTTTTATATTTTAATAGGTATTTTAATTTTAAAAACTATATTTCCAGTATTTTATACAGCTCAATTGGAATCTAATCAAAAAAAACTGCAGTCATATATTTTTAATATCCAAGTTGCGGTAAATACTGTGTTAGCGGTTTATGTTTTAACTGTTTTTTTTAAAGATCGTTTGAAAATAATATTTTCAAATTTGGCCTGGGGTCATGTTGCCTTACCATTAACACTAATTTTTCTGGGTAGTTTTTATATAATCAGACTAAAAACAAATGATAATTTTTTTAAAAGTATTCTGTTTGGTTATAATATAATATTTATTTCCAGCATTATGCTTATTGCACCAATTAGTAGCAAAATGGTATGTTTGTTTACAAGTCATTTTTTGATTCTTTTTGGAGTAACAAATGTTATTAATGAAATTTTGAAAGATCGATTTGGCAGTCAAACTCTTTGGATGCCCCTCAGTTTGAAAAAAAACATGCCAAAATTTTTCTTTTTACTTATGACTTGGATGGTGGTTGTGTGTGGATTTCCCTGGTCGAGCGGGAATTTAGTTAAGATGTTTTACTTAAGTAAACTTGCCAATCAACCTTTATTCGCTATTTATTTATGGAGCATTTTTGTTTTTATGCTTTTATTATTATTTATACCATTTATTTTGAATGTTAAAAAAATTGGAAAAAATAAGGAAGAAATAGAAACAGTTCCTGATGTAAATATTTTTGAATTCAGTATGTTATTCCTGCTTATTAGCGCGGAGCTTTTGCTTGGTCTTGGGGGACAGTACTTTTAGAATTAATTATGATATTTTATAATATAACCACTATTTATGCTCTTGTTGTATTTTTATTAATACTCTCGGTTCTATTTGCATTTATTGGCCGTCGTGGAATTGCTTTGTCATATATATTTAATATAATTATTATTTTTACGATTGCGAGCTATTCCTTTTTATTAGAAGAAGTGGCTATTTCCGATTTGGTATTTTTAGACAAATTTAAGCTGCAGTACATATTTGTTTTTTCTGTAATTTGCTTTTGCATGCTTATTGTTAACGGCTACGAGACACTTAATAATATTGGCAACACCTTAATTAATACGATTACATTAATTGTATCTATTTCAATTCTTGGTGCTACAGATTTAATAACATTTTTTCTATCACTTCTCGTTCCTATATTGCTTTCGTCGGTCTTGGTTGCAGTCAATAGTGATTCCAAGAAAATTGCATTAGTGGCAACTTATATTAATATGATCATGATCGGGATGTTTTTGTTTGCTATTGGTCTTTATTATGCGGAAACTGGATCAATATTGATAGATGGGAAGTTTGCACATATTTCTGATGTAGGCTTGCTTGCGATTGTATTGTTTTTTACGACTACAGCTTTTTTTACAGGAACTTTTCCAGCATATACGGTTATTTTCAAAATAACCAATAGTGAATATAATAAGAATTATGCCTCAGATGTCTTATTTATTTGGAGTCTCATTGGTTATGCAGTTCTCCATAATCTATTTAAAATATTTAATATTTTTTTACAACCAGATGATAGGATTTTTGTTGTATTTAATATTTTTCTTGCAATTGTAATATTAGTACCAAGTTTAATCTCTATTTACAAAAAAGAAATTAAAGAAGTTATCGCGTGTATTTTTATGTCTCACGCCGGATATGCCATGTTGACTGTGAATCTTTTTTTTGATCAAAAAACTAGTGGATTGTTGTTAGAGTATTTCATTTATCACGGAATTATTTTTGCATCTCTTTTAATAATTTTAAACAGCATAAAGCATAATAATAAAAATATCATTTACGGCAGAGAGGTATATGGATTTATTTACAATCAAAAATTTCTTGGTACGATAGTTTTTGTAATGCTTCTTTCCCTGATGGGCGCCCCTTTTTCAGCAGGAGCATATAGTAAATTTTCTCTTTTTTTAGAATTAGCTAAGCATAAACATTTTTTTCTTATGGGTGTATCCTTACTATCAATGATTCTTGGAGCAACTAGTTTGTTTAAAACTTTTTTTCCTTTTTTTCTGAAAAATAGTCGTTTATCTCAATATAGTGTTGATCTGCCCAAACGTTATTTGCTTATTTTGGGCGTTTTTTGTTTTTTTATACTAGCCAGGGGAGTAATTCCGAAAGGTGTTGACTTGATCTTAAAATGAAAAAAGAATATAAAATTAAATTTGATAATGGCCATGTTATTGGTCCTTTAACTAAAAAACAAATTGGAGTTTTATACATATACGGCCATATTTGTGGGAATGAACACTATCATAAAATAGGTGTGGGTGAATGGGGCAGCATAACATCTTACCCGGAATTGTTAGTCTTAATTGAAGAAATAATCGATGGTAAAATTACAGAAGAAAGTTTAATTACTAATAGGGAAAAGGAGATTTTAAAAAAGATAATGGATGATGTGACTCAGGTTTTGGAAAAACCTCTCCCGGAAATCGATAAAACAAAAAAACTTTTTCAAGAGTTTAAATTTAAAAAAGATGAAGAAAGCGAATCTACGAGGATAAAGCCGGTGAGTGTACACCAAGCTTCTCTAGATAAAACCGTTTTGCGTAGAGATATTAATCCTAAAGTAACAATTTCAGATGAAACAAAAGTAGCTCAACTTCAAGTTCCTTTTGCTGATGAAATAAGTCCCTTGGACCCAGAGGGACAAATAAAAGAGCAAGAGGAACTTCCTTTAAAAGACCAAGCAAATGTTTATGATAAAACTGAAGTGGTGAATATAAAAAGTATTCTACCATCCTTGAAAAATGAATTAAAAGAAGCTGAAAATGAGTTTGAAAAAAAGATTTTACTTCTTGAAGAAAATAATGAAGAAGAGACGCCTGTACGAGAACTGACTAAAATTCAAACGATAATTAAAATAATCCCAAAAGGGAAAAAAACAAAATGGATAACTGCTTTGGCTTTTATAGTAGTTTTTTATGTATTACTTTTTCCAGAAGAAAATGCTGGGGGAGATATTAAATTAATTTATCCAGTCATCAGTTTTCCGGTTGTAAATACTTACTTAGATAAACCCAAAGCGGTTGAAGCATATGAACTTGGGAAAAAAGAATATGCTAAAAATACCTACGTAAGTAAAATTAAAGCTGCTAAATATTTTGAAACATCCCTCAAGCACATGTTCCGAGATCGAAAAACAATTACTTTAAAAAATAATAATAGCAAAGATTTTAATGAAAATGATTCTCAAACTGAAAATATTGAGAAAAAACAAGAGAAGCCAAACGTAATTGTAAAAGAAGTTTTATCGCCAGCTATTTATTGGTTAACCGTCATTTATTCAGAAATTTTAAATAATTCAAAAAATAAAAGTGAAGATAGTAATATTATTTTCCGATTACTTCAAATTGCTAATACGAAGACTATCACTGAAGAAAATGCAGCTTTAGCTGCGGGTATTTTTTATACTAAAATAGGCAAATACAAAACCGCAGCATATATCATTGAAAGATATGTTTTAATGGCAACTGCCGGAGAAAAAAAGAAACAATTGTCTAATAAACTTCTAGCTTATCGGCTACATATTTTAACGAAAGCCGGAATGCTTGGAGTTGATCCGGTAACTGAGCGAAATGATGCCGAAGAAACCTTTCAATATCTTTTCAGGCAATCTAGCGGTCCGCTTGAAATGTACATTTTTTGTGCAGAATATTTAGAATTCAATCAAAAATTTGAAGAGGCCAAAAAAATATTATTAAAAGCCAGCCAGTTTTATAAAAATTCAGTATGGCTTATTTTAAAATACACAGAATATGCCTTAAGGGATAAAGATATTAAACAAATTAAACACAACCTCGAGACTCTTGAATCATTAAAATTAGAAAATTGTCCGGAATATTATGCGAAGTACCTTGAGTACAAGGGTATTGCTACAATTTCGACAAAACAGTTTGATTTAGCTGCGAAGTATTTTAATAAATCTTTAAAAATTCAAGAAAGCGATGAATTAAGGTCAAAACTAGCGGAACTTGAACTGAAGGGTAGTGAGTTTGAAAAGTTTTTAATACTTGAAAGCAAAATCAAAGATTTGATGATAAGTTCTCAAAAGATGGCAAGTAATAATCAATGGGAAAATGCCTTTAAATATGCAATAGAAGCAGCGGACGCAAGTCCTGCTTATATACCTTCCCATATCTGGCTTGCTAAAATTCAACTTAAAAAAGGTTATTTTACACATGCTATCGAAATTTTAGAAAAACTTTCCAAAATTTATCCAACTAACACTAATGTTAACATTAGTTTAGTATCAGCCTATGTTGATGCAAATCTTATAGATAAAGCGTTACAAAAATTATCCATTTTATCTAAAGAATCAAAAGTGTCAAATGATCCAGCATTTTATTCCTTACTTGGAAAGGCATATGTAAAACACGGTAAAATCTCAATTGGAATCAGATACATTAAGAAAGGATTAAATATTCATAACCTTAATGATGATGATTATTATTTCTTGGCAAAATTATTCTTACAATTTGGACAAGTGAGTGAAAGTAAAAAAAGAATTAGTACCGCCTTATCACTACAACCAGATAACTTGGAATATATATGTTTTTATTCAGAACTGCTATATGAGTCAGATGGAGCAGATGTGGCAATTGGCTTTTTAAGAAATGAAATTCGAAACCGAGGAGAAGATGTAAAACTATTAAGTCAAATTGCAATTTTTTATTATAAAAGTGGTCAAAATAAATTGTTTGAAAAAACCAAAACTAAAATTACTTCTTTGGGAATTAGTGAAGATCCCTCATTGTATAAATTTTTATTAAAAACTGCTGAGTTGGATGGTAATTTAAAAGGCGTTGTAGAGTATGCCAAGAAAATATCGATACTTGAACCTGGAGATATTGATAATAAGATCAATCTTGCAAGTACTTTTTTAGAGCTAAAAAGATATCCAGAAGGACATGTAGTTATTGATGACGTTCTAGAAAGAATGCCAACTTATAAGATGGCTAATTACTATAAAGCGAAATTACTTTTTAACCAAGGTGACTATCAGGCTGCCCTAACCTATGGTGCTAGTGAATCACTATATTTTCCCAATAGTGAATTCGGGTTTTTAATTCAGGGTATGGCTACACAAGAATTAGCCAATCAGGAAAATGATTTAAATATCAAGGCTAAAATGCTTAACGATAGTACTAAGTTTTTTGAAAGTGCTATTTCTAGGAATAGGGATTCGTTTGATGCTCTAAAGAGTCTGGGGCAACTAAAGTATCGACAAGGGCAATATGACATTGCTAGAGAGTATTATTTACGAGTTTGGAATATTGATAAAGCCGATCCAGAGGCAAATAAACAACTAGGATATATATATAAGCAAATAGGCCAGGGTGATTTGGCGGTTGAATATTTTCAAAATTATTTGGATTTGAGTAAAGATGCGCCAGATCGGGCAACCATCGAAGAAGAATTAAATGTATTAAGATAATATTGGAGTAAGTATGCATGATTTAAAGACGATAGTGGAAGATGTTGTAAATTTTAAAGCAAGACTAAGTACAAAATTTGTCGATACGAAAATTATCGATGATATTGTTAAGTTAAACGAAGATAGAAAAAGTTTAATTCAATTAGTTGAAAATAGTAGAGCTTCGGTTAAAAAACTTTCTAACGAAATAGGCCCCTTGAAAAAAGCCGGTAAAGATGCCAACGATCTAATGAATCAAGTGGCAGAATTAAAAAAACAAATCGAAGAAAAGACATTAGAGCTTGAGCAAGTGGAAAAAAAACAAACGGATCTGTTGGCGATTATCCCTAATCTCCCTTTTAAAGACGTCCCCATTGGTAAGGACGAGTCTTGTAATAAAAATATTAAGCAGTGGGGAAATAAAAGAAACTTCAGTTTTACTCCTAAAGATCACGTAGATTTGGGAGAGGCGCTTTGCATGCTTGATTTCAAAACCGGTGCGAAGGTTACGGGATCTCGTTTTGTTTTTTATCGAGGGGCCTTAGCCAGACTTGAAAGATCGCTTATAAGTTTTATGCTTGATCAACATACCCAAAATGGTTACGAGGAAATTATACCTCCTTTTATCGTTAATGCTGAGACTATGTATGGCACCGGACAATTGCCTAAATTTGAAGAAGATCTTTTTAAACTAAAAAATACAGATTGGTATTTGATTCCAACTGCCGAGGTTCCACTTACTAATATAAAAAGAGATGAGTTATTTCCTAAAAGTGAACTTCCTTTAAAGTTTTGTGGCTATAGTCCATGCTTTAGAAGTGAGGCGGGATCTTATGGTAAAGATACTAGAGGGCTTATTCGTCTTCATCAGTTTAACAAGGTGGAGTTAGTCAACATTGTAGCTAAAGAAGATTCCGAAAAGGCATTGGAAGACATGATAAACCGGGCCAGTAGTATTTTAGAAGCATTGAATTTACCTTATCAGGCCATGTTGCTTTGCTCTGGAGATATGGGGTTTGGAGCAACTAAAACGATTGATTTAGAAGTCTGGCTTCCAGGTCAAGGTAAGTTTAGAGAAATTTCCTCAATTTCAAATTGCTGGGATTTTCAAGGAAGAAGAGCGAAAATTCGATATAGGGATATTGATGGTAAGCCGCAATTTGCGCATACTCTTAATGGATCTGGATTGGCTGTTGGTAGAACTTTGGTTGCAATTCTCGAAAACTACCAAAACGAAGATGGTACTATTACGGTACCAGACGTTTTAATCCCATACATGGGTGGAATTAAAATAATTAGTAAAGGCTAATTCTTATTGTCAACCAGCCTACAAACTAATATATTATTTTTTGGTAATTATTTCGGAGGATTGGCTGAGTGGTCGATAGCGGCGGTTTTGAAAACCGTTGATCCGTAAGGGTCCGCAGGTTCGAATCCTGTGTCCTCCGCCATGTTTATCTATACCTTGTTGAGGAGACGTGCCCGAGTGGTCGAAGGGAGCGCCTTGCTAAGGCGTGGAGCGGGCAACTGCTCCGTGAGTTCGAATCTCACCGTCTCCGCCATTTTTGAACTTTTTTTATGATATAGATACCGGATTTTGTTAGGTTTTTGGCACAAAAATTTTATTTTTTATCTAAAAAATGTTCGAAAGTTCACTAAAAACCTTTTACTTTTAATTTAAATTTAGTTAGGAACTGGTGTGGAAAATAATCTATTTTACATAATTAATCATATTGAAAATCAAATTGATCAGTTGGACTGTCATCGGTTAACAGTGGGTGAATCCCTGAAACCCATATCCAGAAAGAGTTCTAGAGTTTCTCATAAGCTAAATTTATCTCCTTATCGTCACAAGTTCTTGATTAGTTAATGTGTCATTTGCAATTTTTTATAAAGCTTCCCACTTCTTCAATTGAAGCCGTTGTAAATTCCTACATTTTTAAAACCAAAGACCTATTGGCAAGAATAGAGAAGTTTTAGTCGATAGTTTTTGAAACTCCTAAATCCATATGCACATCTTTGAATCAACTTTGCCTTTCGGTTATATCCTTCGGTTCTTCCGTTCGTTAGTTTTGTAGAAAAATAATTTAAAATCTCATCATGCCAGCTTCGAAAAGTATTACGATAAGATAGTATTTGTTTATTCTTTGTTTTTGCCATTTCATCAGTAAGTCTTATAAAAACTTTCCGTGCTTTGTTATATCCCTTGATTCGGTAAAACCTATAAATCCTCTGCTGATACCAATAAAGTTCTTTAAGTTCAGGTGATAACTCCAAAAACGTATCAATGGCATTCCTTTGATGGCAATAAAGAGTCTTTCGATAGCGTAAAAGAAGGCGGTTGATGGGGTTTCGCCTCTTGATGTCTATTTTATTATCTTCAATGACTTTTCTGCGTAGCTCGTGAATAAGTGGATGCATTAGTTTCGTCACATGGAATCTATCAGCAATGATTCTTGCTTGAGGGAAATATTCTTGAGCAAACGTCCTGAAGGTTGGAGATAAGTCCACAATGACGTTCTTAACATTTTCTTTTCCTTCAATCTTTTGAATGGAAGAATCAAGCAGATCACCATGGGATTTCCCTAGTACAACGTCTTTCATTCGTTTGTTATTATAATCAATAAAAACGGTTACAAAATCTACACGCTTAGTTTTATCGTTTCGAAGAAAAGAATGTTCATCGATCCCTATTGTCTTAGGCCAAGAACTTTTGCATCTTCTAAGCTCACGCTCAATTTGCTGGTAATAAGCCTTATAAACTAACCAGGCAGAACAGTCTCCATGCTTTTGAACCTCTTTTAAATTCATAAATTTTGAAGCACACCACATGAGATGTCGCCTGAATCGTTCAGAGGTTCTAAATCGTTTATAAATACCACCCACGGGTTCTCTGAAGATAGACTTGCAGTTTTTACAACAGAATCTTCGTTTTCTGATTTTAAGGATGATAATTTTGCTTCTGATGGGGGCATCTTTTATAGTTACATTGACATGATCATAAATGGTAGAACATTTAGTTGCACATTTAGGACAGACTTCAAAATCAGAAACTTTTTCGCAATAAATATAGCGAAAGTTTTTCACTCGTTCTTGTTTGACGAAGCGCAGATCGGGAAGAAGCAATTGTTGTGTTACAATTTTTTCAGACATAGAGACCACCTCTTGGTTAAAAAGTTTATGTGGTAATAAAATTTTAACTCATGAGATCTCTATGTCTCTTTCTTGACTAAATTAGGTGTGATTCACTGCCATCCACTGTTAACCGAGAAGAGCGATTATTGATGCATCTCCGGGGACAACTTGTCCTGTCGTTAAATCAATGGAAGGGATGAATTATTGTTTGCTTGTAACAGAACCAACACCATTTGGTTTACACGATTTAAAACTTGCTGCTTCGTTGGCAGAAAAATTAAAGCTTTCGACTGGAATCTTAATTAACAAGTCGTATGGTGAAGATGAAATCATAGAAAGCTTTGCCATAAAGTCTTCTATTCCAATAATAGGGAAAATTCCTTTCAATAGAAAATATGCGGAAAGTTATTCCAAAGGAGAAGTTCTTATAGAAAAACATGTGGAGTTAAAAGAAATATTTAAAAATATTTATCAATCAATAAACCGGAATGGTTGTATTCCAAAAATTATTTCTGAATCTGAATCTAGTAATTTCACTACACATGATTTTCCTATTAAATCTACCGTAGAACGATCCCTTCCCTTTAAAGAGTTAGTAGTTATTAGCGGGAAGGGGGGTACGGGAAAAACTACAATAACTTCGTCATTGAGTGAATTAATTAAAAATATAGTTATCGCAGATAATGATGTTGATGCTTCAAATTTGCATCTTCTTTGCCATCCCCAAGTTATTGAATCAGGTGATTTTGTAGGCGGTGAAAAATATTTTATTGATGAAACTAAATGTATTGGTTGCGGTGCTTGCAAAAACCTGTGCCAGTTTAATGCAATAAGGATAAATAAAACCTTTACGGAATTAAAATTTACAATTGATGAAATGTCTTGCGAAGGTTGTGGTTTTTGTTTTAACGTTTGTAACTCCAATGCTATTTGTAAGCGTGATTCAATTTTAGGAAAATGGTATATATCTAAAGCAGAGCAAGGATATTTCAGTCATGCCAAACTTGGAATTGGAGAAGAAAACTCAGGGAAACTAGTAAGTCTTGTTAGAGATAATGCCAGAAAATTGGCAGAAAAAAGTGATTCAGAATATGTGTTAAGTGATGGCCCTCCAGGTACCGGTTGTCCCGTTATTTCATCTATTACTGGTGTTGACCTTGCCTTGATAGTAACAGAGCCAACTATCTCTGGTGTCCACGATATGAAAAGAGCTCTTGATCTTACTAAACATTTTGGAGTAAGAACGCTCATCGTGGTTAATAAATTTGATTTAAATAAAGACGTAACCAATCAGATCTTAAGTATTGCAGAAAAATGCAATACTAAAGTTATTGGAAAAATACCTTTTGATAAAAGTGTCAATGATTCTCTCATGGAGGGTAAAAGCATTGTTGCTCGCGGTGAAGGGGTTGCTTATAAAGCAATTCTTGAATTTTGGGAAAAGTTACAGATGGAATTAAAATGAGTTTTAATAAAAAATACCTCAAAGAATTGAATAAAATTAAAAAAAGTATTTTTAACATAAAATATTTTAGCGAGGAGGGAATAATATGCTTATTGCTATAACTTCTACAGGTAAAGAAATTAATTCACAAATGGATGCTCGCTTCGGAAGGGCAAAATTTATTATAATTTATGATTCTGATAATCTTTCATTTACAGCACATGACAATAACTTAAATTTAAATGCAAACCAAGGAGCTGGAATACAAACTGCTCAAAATATAATTGAACTAGGCGCTACTGTTTTAATTACAGGAAATTGTGGGCCTAAAGCATTTAGGGTGTTAGAGGTTGGAGGAATAAAAATATTTACAGCACCAAATTTAAAAATTAATGATGCTATAAAAATGTATCAAGAGAACAAATTAACTGAATTAACTAATTCCAATGTTGAAGGCCATTGGTAAAAATGAATGAAGGAGATTATTATGCGTATTGCAGTACCAGTTGCCAACAAAGAACTTTGTAACCATTTTGGACATTGTGAAGTGTTTTCATTTTTTGATGTAGATGAAAAAAGTAAGAAAATCATTACTAGAAATGATATAACACCTCCGCCACACGAACCGGGTATTTTACCCAAATGGATTGGTGGGCAGGGAGCTAATCTTGTTTTGGCTGGAGGCATGGGTCAAAGAGCACAAGAGTTATTTAAAGAAAATGGTGTTAAAGTTGTTGTGGGTGTTTCTGAAAGTAATCCAGAAAAAGCGGTTTTAGATTTTTTAAATAATAAACTTACAACTGGGGCTAATGTTTGTGATCATTGAAAAAAAATAAGACTTTTTTAATGTAATCTGTTTTTGATGAAAATTTGTTGTAAGTTAAAAAAAACAATTAAATAATAAGCAAAAATGAACATTATTTAATCCTCCTTTTGGTCTTTATTAATAATTGATATGTTAGCCTTCGTCCAACTGATTAACTGAATATCCAGGAAGGTGATTATTTTATTTTTATTCAGATAATCGAGTAATAATTTTCTTGTTTTCAATACTAAGTATTTTAAAGTTAGGATAATAAAATTTGTCGACCAAGGATAGATTCATATTAATGTCAAAAAAGAAAGATTAATTAGCGTATTAAAAATATACAAAGGAGCAAACGATGAAGAAGAAATTTCAGTTATTAGCTTTGATTCTGGTCGTGATGGTGACCTCATTTGGTGTCAGTGCAAGTTCATTGATTCAGTTAGAAAAAAAATCACAAGATGCAAGTAACGTACTTGAAGAGGTTATGAATATTGCGGAAAAGACGATCCCAGATGATCTTTTGCAAAGAGCTGTTTGTGTGGCAACTGTTCCTGACATTATAAGAGTTGGTTTCGTTTTGGGTGCTCGCTATGGAACTGGATTAGTATCATGTCGTGTTCCTGGAGCAGGTTGGAGTCAACCATCCTTTGTATCTATAAAAGGAGGCAGTTGGGGAGCTCAAATTGGAGTTGCATCAGTAGACTTGGTTCTCGTTTTTATTCGAGAAAATGCTATTGAAAAGTTTAGTAAGAATAATTTCACAATTGGAGTTGATGCAGCGGTAGCCGTCGGTCCTGTTGGAAGAGATGCGCAAGCCGGAACAGATTATCAACTTAACAGCGAAATTTATAGCTACTCTCGTGCGAGGGGAATTTTTGCTGGATTAGCAATTCAAGGAACTTTGTTAAGTGTTAAAAATAAAGATAATGCAAAAATCTACGGACCATCAGTATCAACGCAGGATATTTTAAACATCAGTGGTGTTAAAAGTCCTGTAATCGTAATGCCGTATGTGCATGCGCTTACAACATATGCTCCATAGATTAATTTGTCTTATTTTTATTACGTTATGCCCACAAATATTAAATTTGTGGGCATAACTTTTTTGGCTTAATTTATTTGGTAATTGGTTTACATATAATTGGATGATTCATCTACCCAGTATCCTGGGCGTTTATAATGACGATGTAATCCGTCTTCGAAGTCACGAGTGACTAGATACATTTTGGTATATTCTGGGCATTCTTTAATCATGTTTCTTGAAAGATCAATATAGACTTTTGCCTCCAGCCAGCTAATATTTTCAATCCACTTGGGCGAAACCAAAACTTTTTTTCCTGGCCACCAATTCATTGTGTCAACTATAATATAGCGTATAGCCCACGTTTTAGAATCGATAACAAAATCATCAATGTGACCAATTTCACCATCAATTGCTTGAATAGTATGATCGCTAACATCTTGAGTACTACGCAAATGAAGATCAACAGGATTTACCCCAAAATTGCTAGGGTTCCACTTTTCACCGTCGTCAATTAAGTTGGGAGAAACACCCCACATATTGGGTCCATCCCAGTATCCGGGCCATTCGAAGTAACCATGATAAAGCTCTTCAAATTGTCTTGAGACAGGTTTGTCAGTGTCGAGTGCAGGGCTGTCTTCAATTTGCTTTTTTGTTAAATTGACCTCGATAAATTTATTATCCCTATCAATTGCTCTTAGGGCATGTGGCGAAATTAAAACCTTCCTCTCGGTGAGCCAATCTCCTGTGTCAACGACCAAGTACCTTATGGTCCAATAATGATCATCAAAATAAAATTCCTTAACGGTACCAATTTCACCATCTAGACTTGAGAGCTTGAAACCTTGTAGCGCTTTTGCCTCGTTTAACATATTCTTTTCCTTTGGTTTAAAGCTTTAGCCATTAAACCTGTTGTGTATCGTTGGGAGAAACTTCATTTTTTGACGAAACTTTTTTTTTGGGTTTAGTTGCTGCGTGGATGCTAGCTTTGAGTTTCTCCAGTTCTTTGTCCGCGCGGTCTTTGGTATAACCGTAGATACTTTGGAGATGATCGGTCAGCAATTCCAGATTTTCCTCCATTGATTCAATGTTATCATCAGTAATTTTTTTAAAACGTGCCTTAATAATGCGTGTGATCTTGACCCAATCATCTTTAATCGATTTATTATTATTTTGCATGAGTACCTCCTAAAGAAAACAGTATTTAATCGCTTTAAATTTTTGTAGTATAATGCTACGGTTCGGCTGTCAGACTCATTAATCCATGATTACTTTCGGGTGTATCACTGACCTTGTTGTATAAATTTATATTTTGATCTTTGAATTTTTTTCCGTCGGGGTTAGATGAATTTATTTCACTATTTGGTTCTCTCATATTTGAAGACATCAGCAGTAATTTATCAAAAAAATTCTTTTTATCCGTCTCTTTAGTCAAATCAGCCTCCACTTTTAAGGCGGATATTTCTTGTGAAAGTTTTTTTATTTCATTTTTTACCTGTCTAATAGATTCCTCATTTTTATAATAATCATTGCTACGCAGTTTGGTTTTTGGATTTAAAATATTATTTTTTTCGGAAGTCAACATTCTATTACTTGAATTCTCCCAATACATGTCACTTGCTTTAATGCTCCGGTAATTAATATTGTTGTCACCGATGGAGAAAAAAACAATTAACAAAAAGGTCACAAGGAATATTTCATTTTTCATAAAGGTTCCCATGGTTAAATCTTTTCGTTTCTGTCCCAGTAGTCTGCTAATGGATGGGAAATTAACATAACGATTATGAATAAATATCAAACCCAGAATTAAATAATGTTCATAAATTCTCTTTTGCTTGAACTGGCTATCAGGTCGAGTTTTAGCCGTAAATTAAATTTACGATAGAAGTTTAGGTGCTTGTCAATCTGAGGAGCGACAACGGTTGAAGACCATAAGGTCCTAAGAGAAAAAAGAGCCTAAAAAAGAATTAATGGCGTAGTTTAGTATTAACATAATTTAATTTTATGTTTGGTATTCTGTAATAAATCATATGTTAGCTTGACTCATTCGAAACCACATAAATTAATTAGGAGCATGGAATGAAAACTAACAAACAAAAAATCGTAACCGGTGTTTTAAGTCCAATCAGATGGAATTCAAACGATGAAATTATTGAGTACAGTGTTTATACAGAGAATGATGAGGATATTATTTTGAGAGGAAACAACTTGGATTCTAACTTTAGATTTTTTAAAAATCAAAAAGTAAAAGTTTTGGGAAATTTTCTTTCATCATCTAATAATGAGGATGATTTACGAGTTTTCAAAGCGTCCAAAATTCAAAAATTAAACAATGCTGCTTAGGTAGAAGTCACTCAGATTTTAAATAAATTAAAAAGGAGAAAACTTATGGGTTTGGCACTGACAATTAAAAATAAGGGACTTTCAGTAATAGAGAAACATGTGAATAAGGAATGTAAAAAATTTGAAAAGATATTGGATGACCCGAAAGTTAATTGTAAAATTTTAAACCTTAAAAAAGGTATTTGTGTAAAAATATCATTGAACTCTGGCTCCAAGGTTTATTCCGGGGAAGCTTCTGGCATGCAAATGAATGTTTGTATTAATAAAGCGGTTAAAAGGCTTATGCGTTTAGTTGAGACCGACAAGGAAGTGTTAATACAAAAAAAACACCAGCATCACATGGGTAACACAAAAGATGATGTAGCGCTACTTCAGCTAAAATCTAGTTCAGCGTTTTAGAAAGTTGGGGTATTCAGGATTTAGAAAATATTGGCAGGATACTGGTTAAGCAGTGAAAAGATTATATTGTTGGTGGATTTAAATATGAACAAAATTTAATAATTTGTTGGGTATTCTGTCATAAAACTTGTGTTAGTTATATGGCCATAAAATAAGTAAAAGTTATATTTACATAGGAGAAAAAAAATGAAAGCTACCAGGTCAAAGATCGTAACCGGAGTTTTGAGTCCGATCAGTTGGAATAGTAACGATGAAGTGGTTGAATACAGTGTTTATACGGACAAGGATGAGGATATTATTTTAAAAGGTAAAAATTTGGATTCCAATTTTAAATTTTTTAAAAATCAAAAAGTAAAAATCTCGGGAAATTTTATTTCATCATCTAATGAAAATGATTTAAGAGTTTTTCAGGCAACCAGAATAGAGAGATCCAATGATGTTACCCAATAGGAAAAGCTTGTAGAACATATATAGACATGGGCTGTGAAATGAATCACAGATGAAGATTTGTTAATTTTTATGTTAAAAAAAATTATTGTTAATTCTTGAATTTTTGATGTGGGTTTGAAATATTAACAACGTTGTTAATAAGTAGATGCACGTTCAGCAGTTAAGTTATATAACAACTTTTGAGAATAGGATAATTACGAATAAACAAAGGTTTTAGTCTTATGGCCAGAGTGGCAATTTTAGAAGATGATGTGCGAGTAGCAAAATTTATTGCTGACGGTTTAAAAGTTGAAGCGTATCAAGTTGAAATTTTTACGGTGATAAATCAGCTTATTGATACACTTCAAGAACAAGCGTTCGACATTTTGATTATGGACCGCTTAATTGGAAAACTTGATGCCGTAAGTTGGATTAAAACGATTAGATCGCTTCGTCCTAACATTAAGATTCTGATTTTAAGTGCTTTGTCCGGTTCAATTAATCGGATAAAAGGTCTTGAAGTTGGTGCAGATGATTATTTAGAAAAACCTTTTCAATATCATGAATTGAGTCTTCGGGTTAAGAAATTGGTCAAGAAAGAAACTTCATCACCAGAATCAATTATTAATTATGAAGATATTACCTTAGAGCTTGATGGGCAAAAAATGCAAAGGGCTGGTAAGGTCATTCATCTAAGTCCGTATGAATTTAAATTAATGACTATTTTTGTTAAAAATCCCCAGAAAATTCATTCCCGTACAGAATTACTTGATCGAGTTTGGGGTTATAATATCGATACTGGTTCCAATGTAGTCGATGTAGCAATTGCGAAACTTCGTAAAAAAATAAATTTTGCCAGTTGCGAACCATTAATAATTTCACGACGAGGGAGTGGTTATATATTATCTAACACTCAAGCTTGGTGAATTTAAAATCATTTAAAATTAATAACCAAATATTAATCAAATTGTTATTTGGGTTTATAACTGTTTCGATAGCTGTTTACGTTTTAGTAACATTCATGATGTATATGACAGCTAGAAGCAGCAAAGAAAAGTATTTTCACAATAAATTGGATATTGTTTCAGAATTGTTTGTTTCTTCTTATACGTCGGTATACAAAACCACTTTTGATGAAAAAATGTCGTTTGATATAGCCACAAAGCTTATTGAAAAGTTAGACAACATAAGGTTAATAAGGGTATGGAGCGAGGATCAAAGCATAATCCAGCAAAATTATTCTAGTGAAAATGAATTTGACATTGACCGAAAAGATATTGTGGATGGAACGTTTAAAATTGTTAATATTGCTAAAAAAAATTATCTTAAAAGCGTAAAATCCTTTAAAATTGATAGTCAGCAAGAACGTTTTATTGAATTGTTTTCTTCAATCGAAGACGTTGAAAAAATTACAGTGGATGCTATAATGCAAACTGCGCTTGTAGCTGCTCTCATCATTTTGCTTTTTTTTCCAGTGTTTTTTTTATTCTCTAAAAAACTATTATTTCCCATCAATCAAATTTCCATAGAGATCCAAAAGATTAAAAATTATCCCCCCTCACAGTGGAGGCAAATAAAACAGCACCCCGACAATCTTTTTTTAAATGAGATTATAATTTCTGTAAATGAACTAATTTTTCGTGCGCAAAGATCGCTAGTGTGCCAAGAAAATCTTGGTAGATTTTTGGCCCATGAAATCAAGGCACCGCTTACCAATTTGTTGAATGAAATTGAATTAACCAGACGAGAAGTTGGAAATAATGATACTGCTAAAGAAAAAAATGACATTTTTTGTGCCCAGGCTGTTACAGATATATTAAGGATACGTTCTATTGTAAACAATATTTGTGGTTTAGCTTACATAGATAGCATGGTTCATTTTGAAGAAAATGTTGATCTTAAAAAATTATTAAAATCTACCGCTAAAGAATTTCAACACGTTTATAAATATGAAGTATGTGTTGAAGATAGTGTTGAATCAGAACAAGCCTTGGTCAGCGTGAATAAAGATTATTTTTGGATACTTTGTTCAAATATTCTAAGAAATTCGATTGAGCACGGTAATGGACACGAAACGCCTCCACAAATACATTTATCTACAAAGGGTGACTGGGTTGAAATTGCTATCAGCGATAGCGGTCCAGGTTTTCCGTACTCCAGAAAATTTTTAGAAGATATGAAGAATGAGAATAACTTAGACCAGTTGCTACATTCACATGGAGCAGGACTGATATTATGTTTAAAATTATCTGAAATAATGAATATCGATATAAATTTTGCAAACAAAGTACCTAGTGGAGCAGTGGTTACTTTGGCATTTGAAAAACAAAAGATGCTTGTTTAATAAGTAAATTTCTAATCGTCTGAATCAACTTATTCTAAAGTGTACGCGGACAAATCCTTTATTTAATTGTTATATATATATACGGTAAAGATCTTTGTATATTGAAGATAACTTTGAAGCTTAACAAAGAGTGGATACTTTGATTAAATTTAAAGAAAACATAATTGACGAACTTCAAAAAGCAAAAGGTAAATAATGAATAAATGGATAGTGTTGTCTATTGCATTGTTAAATGGATTTGTGGCACCTTTTATGGGAGCGGCTATCAACGTTGCTGCGCCTGTGCTTGCGGTTGATTTAAACATGAATGCGATCGAGCTGAACTGGGCTACCACTATTTTTTTGCTATCATCGGCAATATGTCTTATCCCTGTTGGTAGGTTAGCCGACATATACGGACGTAAAAAATTTCTTTTTATTGGGAATGTATTACTACTTTTTTCCAGTATTTTGGTTATATTTGCACCAAATACTTTTTTTTTCTTGCTCATTAGATGTATTCAAGGAATTTCAATTTCATTTAGTTATGGAACCAGTATGGCCTTACTTGCTAATGCTTTTCCTATAAATCAACGAGGGAAAGTTTTTGGCATACATGCGGCTTCAGTTTATGTCGGTCTGTCGTCAGGGCCGGTGCTCGGAGGATTTTTGGTTCAAAGCTTTGGTTGGGAATCTATTTTTTATATACCGATTTTCATGTCAGCCATAGCAGTCTTTTTAATTTATTTTAAAATCAAAGATGAATCAATTAAAGCTGCGATAGAAATTTTTGATTGGAAAGGAAGTGTTTTTTACGGATCGATTCTGGCTAGTTTAACGTACGGATTTTCAATTTTGCCATCCATGTTGGGATATAGCTTGATTCTAATGGGAATAATCTTGTTTTTACCTTTTGTTTTTTATCAAAGCCATACACCTTCACCGTTATTTAAGATTAGTTTATTTCACAATAATCCTGTTTTCGCTTATTCAAATCTGGCAGCGCTTATTCATTATAGTGCAACTGCAGGAGTTGGATTTTTACTTAGTCTATATTTGCAGTATATAAAAGGGCTGACACCCAAAGAAGCGGGGATGATTTTGATGGTTCAGCCCGTGATTATGGCAATTTTCTCTCCGTTAATGGGGACACTTTCTGACAAAATAGAACCACGATTAGTGGCTTCAGCTGGAATGTTTATGACTTTTGGAGGACTTGTTTTCCTTGCTTTTTTAAGTAGCACCACCGAAATTTTTACAGTTTATACAGCACTAATTTTTATGGGTATGGGGTTTGCACTTTTTTCTTCCCCGAATACAAATGCTGCAATCAGTGCCATTGATAAAAAAGACTATGCAATTGCTTCAAGTACGCTAGGGACGATGCGCTTTGGAGGCCAGATTTTTAGTATGGTAATTGTTATGGGACTTTTTTCTTTGTTGCTTGGAAGGGTGAAAATTGTGCCTGAAAATTATGAAACGTTTTTAGTAGCGGCTAAATATGCCTTTACTCTCTTTGCGGTTTTGTGTTTATTGGGAACGTATGCCTCTATGAAAAGAGGGAATCTTAGATGAAGTGGTGGAATGGAGGTTGTGATAAATTTTTAGTAATTATCAACTTAATGAAGCAAGATAAGAAATGGCGGAGAAAGGGGGATTCGAACCCCCGGACCGCAAAAAGCGATCAATGGTTTTCGAAACCATCCCGTTCGACCACTCCGGCATCTCTCCCCATTTTATTTTAAGTTATAACTCTACTTTTTTAACGTATCAAGTCCCAAAAAGGATGTATGAATGTGTTTCTTATTTCTTTTTTCTTAAGGCGAGAATACTTAAGAAAATAAAGATTATGAAAAGAATAATACGGGTTAGTGAACGGTAAATTATTTCGTTTTCGGGAACACCTTGAAGAAAAAAAACTTTACCAGCATCCTGGTATAACCATCCCGAAATAATTATTATTAAGTATAGTGGGGTAATAATAGCGATGATCCATTTTATTCCGCTCCAGAGTTTGATATGTGAACCTCGAACAAGTTCTTCCCAAGAAGCATTGAAGCCGAAAAGGTAAACCCAAACATAGATTTCAATTAAAGCAAAAAGAACCAGTCCATAAGTTCCGGCCAAAGTATCCATTTCATCAATTGCTCCGGGAGCAAAAATGGCCCAATGACCAAGTAGACAAACCAGTCCCATAGTAACTAAGCAAGAAACTTTTTTAGAAAAACCAACTACTTCGGAGAAAAAAGCAACAACTATTGCACCCATTGATAGAGAAGAAGTGATGGCCGCAAAGAATAATAAGATAAACCACATAAAAGAAAAAACTGAGCCAAAAGGTAGTTTAGCAAATAAAAGGGGCAGGGTTACAAAACCAAAACCCAGGCCAGCACTACCGGCAATACTTACAGCACCGGCAACCCCAAAAAAAGCTACGGCGAGTGGAACGGCAATGGAGCCACCTAAGCAGACTTCTGCAACTTCGTTAATTGTAGAAGTTGCGATAGCGGGGGTTACGATATCGTCATCCTTTTTAACATATGAAGCATAACAGGCGATGGCACCAAGTCCGAGGGAGAGAGTGAAAAATATTTGACCAGCAGCTGCCAACCAAATTTTAAATTCTCCAAGTTTAGAAAAATCAGGTGTCCATAAAAATTTTAGTCCGGTTATGATATTATTGTCTGGTAGACTGGGATCGGGGGTACCCAGCGTAAAAACTCGAATAACCAGAAAAAAAGCAAATACAAAAAGCAGGGGCATAAGAATTTTTGCTACTTTTTCAATACCTCCCGAAATGCCCTTATAAAGTATGTATCCATTTAAAAATAGTATGAGAATAAAAAGAGAATAAGGTAACCAAAAAGACTTTAAAGAAGCATAATCAGAAAAAATAGCCGCCGATTGATCTGGGGTAAGTTCTGCTCCAAATTTTCCGGAGAGAGAGAAAAAGGTATAACCCAAAGTCCAAGATTCAATAAAGGAATAATATGACATAATGGTTAAAGGAATCATAATTCCAAAAACGCCAATTAGTTTAAGTGTAATGCTGTTTTTTATTGCACAAAAAATACCTGGGAGAGTGGCGTGTCCCTTGCTTCCACCGAAGCGTCCGAGTCCCCATTCAACAAACATAAGGGGAATTCCCAGGAGAAAAAAAGCAATGAAATAGGGAATCATGAAAGTTCCTCCACCATTGTTTACGGCTTGTAATGGAAAGCGAATAAAATTCCCAAGGCCAACTGCCCCTCCGGCCATTGCTAGAATTAAACCGATTTTGGAACCCCAAGTATCTCTATTCATAAATCTCCCTTAAATATATAAAAAAGCCCAAAGAAAAAATTTACAAAACTTTGCGAGGTATTTCAATTCTTTTTAAAAGAGAACAAATGTTAAATTTTATTCCAAACAAGGTCGAGTTTTTGAAAATAAGATAATTCAGTAGATTCGTTTGGCATACTAAAAGATGGATCAAAACGTATTTCTTTAGCAAGATGCCTGATGTTTTTATATTCGGTTATTAAATCTAAGTTGGAATATCTTTTTGCAATTTCCATGGCCCTTCTTGGAAAAATCATTCCACCACAGCGAACTTTAAAAGGTTTGTCGATGTCTGGGATATAGGCAGAAAAAAGAAGAATATTTTTAATTTCCTGTCCGGTCAGCTTGGGAAAGTTGAGTTTTATTTTTAGAGCTATATTTAAGGCAAAGGGGGAAGCCATAGAAGTTCCAGTATGTCTTATGGTTTTACCGCCAAGAGAGGCTGCTTCGATGTCTGAGCCAGGAGCAAGAATATCTACGTGTTCAATACCAACATTGGAATAAGGGGCAATTTGATAGCGGTCCATTTCGTCCTCAATAATTTCGTTTGTATCAAGAGCCCCAACGGTTATGATATTGTTAAATTCAAAAGAAGCTGGGTAAAGACCATTGCGACCACTTACTAGCTCTCTTCCAAAATCGTTACCAGCCGCTGTAAAAAAAAGGGTGTCTGGATTATTTTTGATTAAGTTTTGTAACGAAAAATAAGTTTCTTTTGGTATTTCTTGGAGAGACCAATGAGGAAAAAGAAAACTCAAGTTTGCAAATACTGGTTTTAAAGTTTGAAACTTTCTGTTCGCTAAATCAAGAAAATGACTTTCTCCGTAATCACCAGTAAAAGGCAGCAGCATAGCCTGATCAATATTTTTGAGCATGATATCCGCGACGTGGGTTCCGTGGGAAAGGGGAATAGTTTCGGACGAAGGATTGATTTTCTCAACGGGTAGTCCTTTTTGAAGAGGGATCGACCAACCAATAAAATCATCAGTCAGGCCGTTTATGTCGTTATCGATATCATCGATTTTATCTGCGAAATTGATCATGAATTTGTAAGCAATATCGGGGTGAGTGTGATCGACACCTGAATCGATAATGGCGACGAGGGTTCGGCTGGGGTCATGGGCTATTTCGATTTTTCTTAGGATCTCACTTTCTGATTCATTCGATAGAATATTTTTTAGTTCAAAAGCGAGATTGGTGTTGTTGTAGTTGGCAATAATAAAATCAAAGATGGCATTTTTCCTGACAAAAGCGTAAGGGTGATTGTCACTAGATAGTCGATATAAATAAGAAATTTCTTCTATGGTATGTCCTCGGTGATTAATGACCAATCTTTTGGTAATCTGTGAGAATTCATTTAAATAATCGATAGAAAGCAGCTTTTCTTTTTCAAATTTATATTGAAATTGGGTAATCTTTTTACCATTAACAATTTGAATTTTTTCTCTAAATACCAGTTTCCTTTCTGGAAGTTTATAATGGGTTTCAATATATTGATTACCACTTTCATCAAGTATTTCCTTTTCAATTATTATGCGTTCTTCTAAGGCCCAAGAATGTGGCAAATAACTAAGAGAAGTGATTATAAATGCTAAAAAAACAAGGATTTGAATAGGAAATACAATAAACCGGATCATTAGAATACATAACATATGCAGGCTGATGGCGCAAGGCGTCTTGGAATTTTTATAACCTTATTTTGAATTGTTTTAAAAGGTAATCATTGATGTGTAAGCCCTATGTCATATAAAATACTTAGACGGATAAAGTAAAGGATTTAATACAAAAATTGATTCCAAAATATTATATTATTCGTAAGAATTGGGGGAATTTAAATATGAAATTTATATGTTTATTAAGTTTGATTTTTAGCAGTAGCGTTTTTGCAAGTTTTAGAGTGGGCAAATATTGTAATGATTATTTGGAAAATAAATCTGGGGCTAGAGCACCTTTCTTTCAAAATTCCTGGGACTTAAAAGAGGATGGTACAGTAGTATTAAGCAAAAATTCTCCGGCGACCCCCAATCTTTCAATTATAAGGTTTGACGAATTTAAGAAAGTAACTTTTATGAAAGAAAACCCCACATTTGCATCGAAAATTTTTGCTGAATTTAAATATGATAAACAGAACAGGCTTGAAAAATTGGTTATCGGAAAAGGTGATGAGGATAATCAAAAAGCCTCAAGTAAAAAAACAATCATTACCTTTGCTTACGAAGATGGACAATGTTATCCACTGGAAGAAGTTATTAGTACAAACGATGATAAAGATAAAAATATTAAATTTAACACATTGCTTTGCAGAGAATTAACTTCCTACTTTAAGGACAATCCTAAAGCACTCGAATGTAAATGTGGTGATGATATTACGAATAAAGATTTAACGAAAATGCTTTTAATTCATGGAGTCAAGCCAGATTCATTGGTGAGTAATTCCGTTATAAAAGTTGATACTAAAATGAAAGTTTATGAGAGGGTTGAAGTGGAACTGTTAAAAAAAATTCCAGCCCTTTCCTTGCCGACACTTTATGCACTTAATAAACTAAGTGAATGTAAAAATATTCCTGGGGTATATGAAGCCATGATGGATGATGATCTATGGAAAACAAAGGAACAGACTAAAGATTTAAGGGGCGTTGGTGATGCCATTAAAGAAAACCAATAATTTAATTTGATAACATTTCTTTTTTGCCAATAACTAAAACCGTGTCACCTAGTTGAATTGGAATGGACATATTTAATTTGGAAAGCAAATTTTTATTGGATAATTGAATACCAAAGATCAAGCTGGTAATTTTTTGAACAAAATAAGCGATACTGACGAAATATTTAAAGTGGTGATGAGCTTTGATTACATATCCAGAGCGATGTAGCATGTCTACATAACCACGATCTGAAAAGTAATAATAATGCATATCCATAAACCAAGGCCAAAACGGTCCCAGAACAATGGAAAAAGTTGATTCAATATTGATGGTTGAAAAAATAACATGTCCACCATTATTGAGGAATTTATTTAATGATCGTAGCGTATCAATAGGAGAAGATAAGTGCTCAATCACATCCCATAAAACAATGGTATCAAATTTTTTATTTTCTAAAAGGTTATTGGCGATTGCATTTTCAAGATTTGAATTAATAACGTTGATATGTGGATATTTATCCTTAATATATTTGCAACCGTGGGTAGAGGGCTCAATTCCCGTGAAAGACTTGGCGATACTTTGAACTTCATTGATAAAAACTCCGTAGTAGCTTCCAATTTCTAGAATATTCTTATTTTTAAAATAAGGGTTATATTTTTGAATAATGTTTTCGTAGGTTTTATAGCGTGATTTAATATTTTCGATATAAGTTGAATCAATTACAGATTCATACATTTTAAACCCTGAATTGATAACATCGTTACGATCCTTGCTTATAAGATGAGATAAAAAACCATTTTTGCATATGGGACAAAAGCGAATATCAGGATATTTACCATGGTCAAAAGAGCTGCAGGCATAACTACCCAAAGAATTTTTATCAGAAGGTTTTTTCTTGGATGGATATAAAAGAACACTGTGTTCATATGAACACATGGGGCAAGGCAGATCAGTTTTTTTGGATCTATCCCACCAATTGACAAGTTTTGATACAAATTGAAATATAAAAACCGATGTAGTCAAAGTGAAGATTGCAGTATCAAGTTGTCTGGTTACAACAAGGGAGCCAAGCGCGATAATAAATGAAAAATTAAATGCGGATTTGAATTTTATACGTCTAAAAAAACTAACTATATAAATCATGAATTAACCTTTTTTATGGAAAATATATAAATACTCTTATAAGATCAAGCAATGTATCAGAAATTATCCAAGCTTTTAAGAGATATCTCGGTCGAAAATGATGAAATTTACTTTCTAAGAAAATGGTTGTTGATTGGACTTGGGCTTCATGTCATCTGTGCTGTATTTAGTACCGGTTTTCTTCATTTCGATGAGCAGTGGCAAATTTTGGAATTTTTAGGAGCGAAACTTGGAAAGACTACTTTTGATGTTTTGCCTTGGGAGTATCGTTTCAAAATGAGAAGCTGGACGCAGCCAGGTCTCTACTATCTTTTGTTTAAGCCATTTATCTATTTAGGCATTGATAATCCTTTTACTCTTGCTACGATTGCCCGCCTGTTCTCGTCAATAATCGGTTGGGTTTCCATAATTTTAGTTTCTCTAGCTGCCTTTTTTTTATTTGATAAAAAAATTGAGAGAATGTGGGCCATTCGATTGCTATGTATTACGTATTTTATCCCTTTTATTCACGCAAGACCTTCATCAGAAGCTCTTAGCTCAAGTTTTTTTCTCACTGGTTTAAGTATGTTGATTATTGTTAACGTTTTGGAAAAAAAACGTAATGAAATCTCTCCTTGGTGGTTGTTAATTATCGGTTTTATTATGGGCCTGTCTTTTACTTTTCGTTATCAAATGGGATTTGTAATTTTATTTACTTGGATTTGGTATATAATTTGGGGAAAAAGCAGTGTTATTAAAATTGCTCTTCTTGCCCTGGGTGTTGTGGTTGCTGTTCTTTTAGAAATACCAGTAGATCGATGGGGTTATGGAGAATGGACGGTGGCTGCCTGGAATTATTTAGATCAAAACATTATACAAGATAAAGCGTCTAATTTTCCTACGGCACCTTGGTATTACTTTATAACTAAATCTTTTACACGAGTAGTATTACCAATTAGTTTGTTAGTGGTTCCTGCATGGTTGATATTTTGGTTTAAAAGGCCTAAGCATCCTGTTACGTTTGGGACATTACCGCTCGTGTTAATTCACTCAATTATAGCTGCCAAAGCTTTTCGTTATCTTATTCCAATTGCGCCACTTACGCCTATCGTATTAGTTGAGATGAATAAAATATTGCCCGCAAAATATTTGCAAAAAGGTCTGTGGTTTTTAAAACTATGCTTAGTCGTGAACTGTATTTTGTTGATTGGTGTGCTATTTCGTTCAGCTAAGTCAGTGGTTGGTATGTATGAATTTGTGTATGATAACAAGATAACCTTAATCAATTATACAGAAGAAAATCCTTATACTATGCTGGGGTTACCCCTTAACTTTTATAAAAGTAAGCTTTTAGAAATGAAATATATTAATAATTATGAAAATCTTGAAAACCAAAAGGGTTGGATTTTTGTGAGCAAAGGCGATCGAATATTAGCGTTTTTAAACCAGAATCAATGTGTTTTAAAGTATAGTAGCTATCCACAATTCACTTTAAAGCTTAACTATTTCAAATGGGCGGAGCGATCGAGGTTTTGGGCCTTATTTTTTTGTGAATAAATTATTAAAATATGTATAAGATCTTGAAAATCCGATATACTCATTGTAAGTTGAAGTTAGGGTTTAAACGCAACCGTAGCTTAGTTGGATAGAGCACCTGACTACGAATCAGGAGGTCACACGTTCGAATCGTGTCGGTTGCGCCATTAAAAATCCTACCGAGGTTTTCATGTCGAACAAATTATTGTTCATTTTTTTTTCTCTTATTCTAGTATCTTGTGTAAAACCAAAAAATGATTGTTTAAAAACCAGAGCCGCTTTAGATATTGGTTCAGGCAGTACAAAAGTAAAAATTGCTAAAGTTGATTTATGTAAAAAAGTTATTATAGAGAATCTTTATCAAGAAGAGATTCCGATTCCATTTAAAGAGGATCTGCAATTAAAGAAATCAGGTAAAGATGACATGTTTAGCGATGAAATTCAAGAAATTGGATTTCAAGAAATTAAAAAAATATCAGATAAAATTAAAAAATTTTCTCCTGATACCGTTGTCGGAGTTGGTACCTCTGCTTTTAGAACGGCAAATAACGCAATTTATTTTTTTTCAAAAATTAAAAGTGAAATTGGGATAAATGTTGAAATAATTAATCAATCTAAAGAAGCCGAGGTCGGACTTTACTCAGTGGCTGCAGTTACGGGGAAAAAGCCTGAAGAAATTATTGTCTGGGATATTGGAGGTGCTAGCATGCAGATCTCTACTACGAAAGATGATAAGTTTGAGACCTATCTTGGTGACGTAGGGGCAATAAGTTTTAAGGATCAAGTTATCACCCAAATTAAAAAGAAAGATTTAAAAGCTGTGCGTTCTCCCAACCCCCTAGGAGCTAAAAACTTTGATAAAGCTGTACTGATTGCCAAGACAGACGCGCTCGTCAAAGTTTCCTCTAAATTGAAAGATGTAATTAAGCAGAAAAGAAACATTTATGGAATAGGTGGTGTTCATAGCTACAGCGTTTACAGTCAAGCCGGAGGGAAAGATAATTTTTATACTTTTGAACAACTTCGGAATGCTTATCCTCAAAGGGTGAACTTAACTGATGTGGAAATTGGTGGAGACTATGCTGAAACGGAAATCACTAATATGGCACTTGTTTTGGGATATATGGACGCTTTGGAAATACCCGTCGTAGTTATTCTTAATATAAATCTAACTGAAGGAATTTTGGTTTATCCAGAAATCATGGCTAAATAACAAAATTGCTTGTTTATTTTATCAAGTAAGTTAAAATATCATTAGGTAATTTATGAAAATCAAATTCATTGATTTCAAACTTAAAAAAGATTTTGATAGAATCGTTGTTCTTCATTACTGCCATTTTATTATTTTATTGGTTCTTCTTCTCGTTGAATTTGTAAACGGCTATATTGGTATGTTTGGTGCCTTATTCAAAACTATTTTTTTTATTTTTATTTATAAAATGTACTTCAAAATGATGAAGAATTTCTATTACACCTTTTGGACCTTTTCTTTTTTTATTTTGATTTATATGTTAATTGGTTTTTGGCAAGGCTTATTTACATATAGTTATCTGCCTATTAGCTGGCTTTATTTTTTTGCACTCTTAAGCTTGTTAGTAGAGTGTTATTATATTTCTTCTCCGCTTTATTACCCCCGGGTGAGCTGGTGGGAGTATGATTTTCGTTATAGGGATGATTTGAAAATTGAAATATTGGCAGGTGAAAAAAAATTTTCAGGAAGACTTACAGATATTCGAAGAAATGCAGGTTGTGTGGTTTTATTTGAGAGTATAAAAACCGGATCGATTATTGATTTAAAGACACTTGAGGGAAATATTGAGTTGGTGGCGGAAGTAGTTAGTAAAAGGTTTAATACGCTTGGACGTGGGATTGTTTATGGAGTTAAGTTCCATTTTAATAAACCAGATGATCGAAATAATTTTTTAAGTTTATGTCGTTTTTTTGAAAATAAGAAAAGCTCCAATAAAAAATCAAAATACCATAAGCTAGATGAAAGACAGGAACATGTTTGAACAGTGATTTTTATTACATGCAGCTAGCCCTTAAAGAAGCTCAAACCGCCTATTCAATTAATGAAGTTCCCGTGGGTGTGGTCGTTGTTGATTCAAAAAATTTAATAATTTGTAAATCGCATAATGTACGAGAGAGAAATTTCAGTATTTTTGGTCATGCTGAATTGGATGCTATCGATTTTATATCAAAAAATAATAAGTCGTGGAGACTGTGCGACTATACTTTTTATGTAACTCTTGAACCTTGTATTATGTGTATGGCTGCTCTAATTTCCGCCAGAATAAAAAGATTGGTGTTCGGTGCCTACGATAGTAAAGGGGGGGCGATCAGTCTGGGATATAACTTTAGTAAAGATCATAGGCTCAATCACAGCTTTCCGATAGTGGGTGGGCTAATAGAAGATGATTGTGGGGCGTTGTTGCGAGATTTTTTTAAATCAAAGAGAAAATAAAGTTAAAGCAATTTATTTTCACGAATCTCTTTTTTTAATTTAGTTAAGTAATCCCGGTGAGTTTTTAAAAATGGGGTCAGGATATTGTAGTACAAGATATAAAACAACGCCATTATACCGTCAATTTTTCCAATTTTTTTACCCTCGTCGTAAGTTCGTCCATAATATGAAATGGGTACTTCATAAATTCTAATGGGTAATTTAGATACCATAGCAGTAATTTCAACTTCCATTCCAAAACCTTTGCTGGTTAAAGGCATTGGTTGGAAAATCTCTCTTCTAAACGCTTTGTAACAGGTTTCAATATCCGTGAAATTAATATTAGTTAGCAAATTGGAAAGGCAGGTAAGGCCCTTATTGGCAAGAAAGTGGTAATAATAAAGAACCCTAGATGTTTTTTTAACCAGAAATCTACTTCCATACACGACATCGGCCCTATTAGAAAAAATTGGATTTAACACATCAATAAGTTCCTCGGGATCATATTCCAAGTCCGCATCTTGGATGATCAAAACGTCTTTGGTAGCCAGTTCTTTAGCTTTACATATTGCCGCAGTTTTTCCCTGATTGGTGGGTAGTTTGAAATATTTGAGCTTGGGAGAGTTTAAATTTAATATAGCCTTTTCGGTTTGATCTATAGAGCAGTCGTTAACGACGATTATTTCGTCGATGTAACTAAGCTCAGAAAGCTTGTTAAGGACTTCCGTAATGGTTTTTTCCTCGTTGTAAACTGGGACTAATACACTGACAGTAGGGCGCTTATTCATATTTTTTCTCGATTACGATAGTTGCTATAATTAAGTTACTTGAGGGTGAGAAAATATTCAATAATTTTTAATACCGCGCCGGGCCGCTTGGTTATTTTAAACTTTTTCAATAGTAGTCATTTATTTTTTATGTTAATTTAATAGGTGTTTTTTGAACACAATGCGGAGAATTGGCCGAGTGGTTTAAGGTGCACGCTTGGAAAGCGTGTGTAGGGGAAACTCTACCGTGGGTTCGAATCCCATGTTCTCCGCCATCTTAAAAAATCCTCTTACATTCCAACAGATTGAACGACTTTTAGATTGGCGTGAGCTAAATATGAGCTATCAGCTTTAAATTCGATTATTCCAACTGCTTTTTTTAAATAGCTTGGATGTAGATGAGCATACTTTTTAGAAGTCATCTCGACTGAGCTGTGCCCAAGTATTTTACTAAGAGTGTATATGTCTCCTCCGTTCATACAAAAGTTAGCAGAAAATGAAGTTCGTAAGTCATGGAAGCGGATTTTTTTAACGTTTGCCGTTTCAATTGCTTTGAAAAAAATTCTAGCTGTAATATGGGTTATATCGGGGAGTTTTCCATCTCGGTGAACAAACACATAATCCATGCTTCTATTCTCTTTCCTAAGCTGTAATAAAGCTTCGAGAGTAGCTTTGTTGGCAGGGACGTAGCGTATCTTTCCGGTTTTGGTTGTGTCCTTTAATCCGTATCTATCTCTTATGCTGGAAATTTCAATGTGTTCATTTTGGAAATCAATCTTATTCCATTGAAGCCCCATTAGTTCGGATCGTCTTAGTCCTGTGTTTAAAGCAATTACAAACAATTCATAAAACTCATGGTTATGATTGGCATTGAGAAATTGGATGATTTCATTTGGAAGCCAGTAGGTTTCACTTCTCGGGTCTTCTTTTAGTTTTTCCAAGTTATATAAGGGGTTTTTAATTAGATACTCCCATTTAACAGCATCATTTAAAACTTGCTTGAAGTGACGAATACAAAAGTTAATTCGAACATTGCCTAAATTAAGTTTTTTCAAATGACTTATTAAAGCATGTCCATGAGATATTCTAATTGCCTTCAAGCTTAAGTGTCCAAACAGCGGGATGAGGTATTTAGTGAAAATAGGCCCATAGCTATCAAGGCTACGTCTGGCCAATCCTG
>Ga0208957_1000125_pt1 | contig 64739 bp, 65 predicted proteins | sample RifOxyA1_FD_184029 | JGI IMG/M metagenome (GOLD analysis project Ga0208957, IMG submission 184029) | Groundwater microbial communities from Rifle, Colorado - Rifle Oxygen_injection A1 (SPAdes) | ecosystem: Environmental > Aquatic > Deep subsurface > Groundwater | place: Rifle, Colorado, United... | reverse complement strand
ATCCCGAACTCAGAAGTTAAGCTCTCCTGCGGCGAAATTAGTGCCAGGGAAACTTGGTGTGAAAATAGCACGATGCACCCTTTTTAAAATAAAAAACCAGCTGAAAGGCTGGTTTTTTTATTTTAAATACGTTTAAAAGATTAAGTATAATGTATGATTGGACACACTTTGTTAGAAAGAATAAAATATTTTTATGATTGAAAAATTATTAAAGAGCCAGCTAATTCTACTTTTTGTTATAAGTGTGGTCGTTTCAATTGCCTATTATTATGCCGATATTTTACCTGATAACTATTTTACCATATCGTCGGGAACGAAATCGTTTAATAATATTGTTTATTATTTGACAACGTTGGGTGTTTTTATTGAGTACTTTACTGGAATATGGGTATTATTAACCTTTGTTGTTTACGCAATAGTGTATTCGTTGATCTTGTCGAAAAGAAATAAAACCTTAGATATATTTATACCTGTAACTTTATCGATAATGACAATATCGTTTTGTGGTTCTTTTTTCAATGGTCATATTGGTAAGGGATTAATTTTTTTAATATTTAAATTTACCCCTCAAATACTGTCCCCACTGAGCTTAATTGCGTTTGGGTTGATTAATATTTATTTAATATTTGATAAAAATTTTCTTTTATTGTTACTTAAGAGTTTTAAATTTATTGTGAGTTATAGGAAGAAGATGACAAGCTCGGTTGAAATAAAACGAGAAGTTATAAATGTAAATCCAAAAAAAATTCAATTTTATCCTAATAAAATAAGAAGGAACTTTTTAAATAATATAACAAATTTTTTAAGAGGAAATAGAAAAATTAATATTGAAGTTAATGAAGCTATTCAACAACAATCATTGGATGTTGGGGAGATGACAGACAACGTTGTTGAGCCAGCAAAATTAATTTTAATGAACGAAAATAAAAATGAGAATGAAAAATCTGAAATAAAAAAAATATCTCTAGATAATGATAAAAAATATTATCAAATTGTTAAAACTATTGGCACTGCCAAAGATAAGTCAAAAAATAATTCTCCAGATGAAAAGTATTTTGAAGAAATTATAGATCGCATTGAGGAAAAGCTAAATGAGTTTAAAATTGAAGGACAAGTAATAAATATACTAAAAGGACCTGTTGTTGATACTTTTGAATTGGAACTAGGTGCTGGAGTAAAAGTCTCGAAAATTACATCTAGCTCAGAAGATCTTTCCATGGCTTTATATGGTGCCCCGATTAGAATTGTTTATCCGATGAGAGGAAAAACGACGGTTGGTATTGAAGTTCCAAGAAATCCTAGGGAAATTATATATCTAGATGAATTGTTAACATCAAAAGATTTTCAAAAAACTAAATTTGATCTCCCCTTGGCTATTGGAAAAGACGCATTTGGTGAATCTTTTGTGGTTGATTTGGCAGCGATGCCTCATATGTTGGTGGCAGGTTCCACCGGGTCCGGTAAATCTGTTTTTATCAACTCATTGTTGGTGTCTTTACTTATTAAAAAATCTCCAGATCAAATGAAATTGATACTGATAGATCCTAAACAGCTGGAATTATCCCTTTATAGTGAGTTACCACACTTGCTTTTGCCAGTAGTCACGGAGGCAAAAACTGCTTCTCTTGCGCTTCAATGGGCAGTTAAAGAAATGGACAGAAGATATTCCATAATGAAAGAATTTCAAGTCAGAAATCTAAAAGGATTTAATGATAAATTAAAAAATGCAACGCCTGAGATGCTTTCAAAAATTTCTAAATATTACGATATTACCAATGGTCAAGTCGTTTTTGATTTAGCAAGTATTGTGATTATTGTTGATGAATTTGCTGATCTTATTTTGACTAAAGCTGGAAAAGAAATAGAAAGTAATATTTGTCGTCTTGCAGGTAAGGCCCGGGCAGCTGGAATACATATGGTTGTTGCGACGCAGAGGCCTTCTGTGGATGTGATTACCGGACTTATAAAATCAAATTTTCCTACGAGGGTGTCCTTTAGAGTGACTACTAGTATTGATTCCCGAACAATTTTAAATGCAATCGGTGCAGAAAAATTGCTGGGGAAAGGTGATATGCTTTATAAAAGTGGAGTAGAAACGATAAGAGTTCACTCATCATTTGTAGATGAAGATGAAATTGAAGCCTTAACCTCAAAATTATCACAAATTAAACCAGATTTTTGTATAGATGCCATTGATTTTATTAAAAATGGTGGAGAAAATTCCAACCAAGATCCTTACGCTTATGGTTCACATATTTCCAATAAAGAGACCATAGGTGATGATACACTTTTCGAGGAAGCAGTTAGCGTGGTTATGGAATATCGTGCGGCAAGTGCTTCAATGCTTCAAAGAAGGCTGAAAATTGGATATAATCGAGCTGCTAATTTGATAGATCAATTGGAAGAAAAAGGTATTATAGGCCCTGCTCAAGGATCAAAACCGCGAAAAGTAATTGGTGGATCGGAGCAGTCTGTTTAGTTTTTTTATATTGGCTATAATTTTTAAATTTAGTCTTGAAGCTTTCTTTTCACTATGTTAGAAGTAGCTTGATAATAATTAAAGGTAAACTCAGTCGCCTATATTGATGGTCTACCAAAAGTAGCAATGGGTGATTAGATGAACCATCAACCTCAAAAAGATAAGGAGAAACCATGTCAGGTAAACTAAGTTTAGAACAGCTTTTAGAAGCAGGTGCACACTTCGGTCATCAAACCCAAAAATGGAACCCCAAAATGAAGCCATATGTTTATGGTGAAAGAAATGGAATTTACATTATTGATTTACAAAAAACTGTTGATCAAGCAAGCAAGGCGTATGAATTTCTTAAAAAAACTGCATCGTCGGGAAAATCTATTTTATTTGTAGGTACTAAAAGACAAGCTTCCGAGACTATGAAAAAAGCAGCTGAAAAGTGTGGAGCATTTTATGTGACTCACCGTTGGTTGGGTGGAATGCTAACCAATTATAAAACCATCTCACTTTCAATTGATAAGCTCCGTAAGGTTGAGAAAATGAAAGAGACTGGTGACTTTAATCTTTTAACTAAAAAAGAAAGATCAAAAATTGACAAGGATGTTATCAAACTTGAAAGGAACCTTGGTGGTATTAAAAACATGAGAAAGGTGCCAGGTGCTATTTTTATTATAGATCCAGATTGTGAAAGAATTGCTGTCAAAGAAGCTAATAACCTAAAAATTCCAGTAGTAGCGATTACTGATACAAATTGTGATCCAACTGGAATTGATTACGTGGTACCTGGAAATGATGACGCCATTAAATCCATAACTCTTTTTGCAGATTTTTTTTCAGATTCTGTAGTTGAGGGATCTAGAGGTATCAAACGTGATAAGACTTCTGATGAATTCTTGAAGGACTCTTCATTAGAGAGTGAAATTATATCGAAATACGAAAACGATATTGATTTAAAAATTGTTGATGAAGAAGAAGTTGAAGAATTATAGGAATAGAACTATTTAGTGAAAAGGATGAAGATATGAGTTTTACTGCAAATGATGTGAAAGATTTAAGAGAGAAAACTGGCGCCGGAATGATGGATTGTAAAAAAGCCTTATTAGAATGTAAGGGTAATATGGATGATGCTGTTGATTATCTTCGAAAAAAAGGTTTAGCAGCAGCTCAAAAGAAGCAAGGTCGAATTGCAGCAGAAGGGATTATTGGGTCTTATATTCATATGAATAACAAGATCGGGGTAATTGTTGAAGTTAACTGCGAAACTGATTTTGTTGCTAAGAATCCCGAGTTTCAAAACTTTGCCCATGATGTAGCAATGCATATTGCGGCTGCTGATCCAAAATTTGTCAGAGATGATGAAATGGATGAAAATTTTAAAAATAAAGAAGCAGAAATTTATGCTGCACAATTAAAAGAACAGGGTAAGCCTGAAAAAATGATTCCTAAAATTGTAGAAGGAAAATTAAGTAAACTCGCAGAAGAAGTGTGTCTCTATAATCAAAAATTTGTTAAAAACCCTGATAAAACAGTTAATGACTTGATCAATGAACTTACCTTAAGGATAGGGGAGAAGATTTCCGTAAGAAGGTTTCATAAATTTATTGTAGGAGAAGGGATGAAGAAGAGAGAGGATAACCTAGCTGCAGAAATAGCTGCAATGACAAAATAAATTAAAACCCAAAGGGACTTTTATAGTCCCTTTTTTTTCGTCTGGAGATTTGAAATGAAATATAAAAGAATATTGCTAAAATTATCTGGAGAAGCATTGGCTGGTGAGGACAGGTTTGGCATTAATCCCGATATGCTGAATTTGTTTACTAGAGAAATTAAAACTTTGTACAACATGGGTGTTGAGATTGCCATTGTAATAGGGGGAGGCAATATTCATAGAGGCATGGCCGGTTCAAAAAATACAGGTATGGATCGAACTACTTCAGATCATATGGGAATGCTTGGGACAATAATTAATTCGCTTGCTCTACAAGATAGTTTAGAGAGAGAAAATATTTATACACGAGTGATGTCAGCGATTCAAATTAGTAGGATTGCGGAACCATATATCAGAAGAAGAGCGATAAGACATTTAGAAAAACGGAGAGTCATTATTTTTGCTGCAGGAACCGGAAATCCATATTTTACAACAGATACCGCTGCAGCTCTGCGGGCCAATGAAATTGATGCTGAAATAATAATGAAAGCTACAAAGGTTGATGGCGTTTATGACAAAGATCCACTCATACATAAGGATGCAGTTAAATATGATTCGTTAAGTTACCTAGATGTGTTAAAAAATAATCTTAAGGTTATGGATTCCACTGCAGTAAGTCTGTGCATGGACAATAATATTGAAATATTGGTTTTTAATGTTTTTCAGGCCAATAATATGCAAAGGGCAGTTATGGGGGAGAAAATTGGTACTTTGGTGACCAAGTAGGCTTGAAAAAACATATTAACTTTAGGATAATCATCTGAGATTGTTACGAAGGAGTATTTGAATGTGGAATAAAATGAAAAATAATGTAAATGTATCTATGGAAAAAGCCATAGATTCCCTTAAACATCAACTTTCTAAAATTAGAACAGGAAGAGCAACTGACTCGGTTCTTGACGGCATAACGGTGGACTACTATGGAATGTCTTCGCCAATTAAACAAGTGGGGCAAGTGAGTATTCCTGAAGCGAGATTGTTACAAATACAACCTTATGACAAGACGATGATTCCCGCTATTGAGAAGTCCATTCTTGCCGCAAATATTGGAGTAACGCCATCTAATGATGGTAATTTGATTCGGGTTCCGTTTCCAGCTTTGACAGAAGAAAAAAGAAAGCAACAAGTGAAAGAAGTAAAGAAGGTTGGAGAGGAAACCAAGGTGGCGGTACGAAACATTAGAAGAGATCAAAACGAGCTGGTTAAAAAAGCCGAAAAAGATAAAACAATTTCAGAAGATGAATCAAAAAAAATTCAAAAAGAAATACAGGATGTTACTGATAAGTACATTAAAAATGTCGATGACGTTATAAAACTCAAAGAACAAGAGATCATGACGATTTGATGATCACCAATTCAGAAAAAATTCCTCAACTTTTATACCATGCTGCAATTATTATGGATGGTAATGGCCGATGGGCCAAGGAAAGAAGGCATCCACGTTTTTGGGGACATGTTCGTGGTGCAAGTGTGGCAAGTAAAATAATTGAAGAGGCAGTTAATTTAAATTTAAAAGCGATAACATTATTTTCCTTTTCAACCGAGAATTGGTCCAGACCGGAGTTGGAAATAAGAGTATTGTTTAAACTTCTTGGGAAATTTATTTTAAAGGAAAAGAAGAGGGCCTTGGAAAAAAAAATAAAATTTCGAGTTATCGGTGATCTTACGGGGCTTCCGCCTGAAACGGTAAAAATCATTCATGAAATGGAGAATAAAACGAAGGATTTTGACGGATTGAAGCTTACTTTGGCTTTTGGATATGGGGGACGATCCGAGATTGTATCTGCTGCAAATTTACATATAAAAAATTATCCGGGCGAAGAATTGAATGTGGAAAAATTGGAGAAAAACCTCTTTGCGCCTGATTTAGGTGATGTTGATTTTCTTATTCGGACAGGTGGAGATCATAGAATATCTAATTTTTTGCTCTGGCAACTTGCTTATGCTGAATTATTTTTCATGGATCTCAAGTGGCCGGATTTTACTCAAGACGATTTAAGAAATATACATGGACAATTTTTAAAACGAGAAAGAAGATTTGGTTTTATAAACGCAACCAGAGAATTGGGGCTGGTTTCACAAATGGCTGTAAAAAATAAAACGGCACAAGGTTATAAAAATGGTAAATGAGTTATCAAATACAGCGAAAAGAGTTCTGGCTGCTGCGGTCCTTCTGGTGATTTTGTTATTTATTTTTTTTCTAGGTGAAAATGCATTTATAATATTTTTGATACTGGTGGGTTTTCTGCTAATTGATGAAACAGTTATAAATATGTTTAAATATAAGAGAAAGTCTTTTGGGTATTTTTTAAACGTATTTTTATATTTGCTGTTTATAAATTTAAGTCTATATTTTTGTTATCCCCAATACCATTCGTTTTATCTGAGTTTTATAAATTTGGAGAGTGTGGACAGTATTTTAAAGCCAAGTCACCCTCTTTTTTATCAATTTGCATGGTTTGTTACTATGGTACACTGTTTGGCCATTATTTATCTTTTTTTTGTATCGATAAATAATTTATCAATAGTTTATTGGTTAAAAAAAATTAAAGTATTTTGGGGATTGTACTTTTTCTTGAATATTGCACTTTTTATATTGCTGATCATTTTTGGAAAAGACCAATGGAAACACCTGTTAGCCTTGCTTTTTATAATTTGCTTCGGGATGGATACTGGGGCATGGTTTTTTGGAAGAAAATTTGGAAAAAACAAATTATGGGTTTCGGTCAGTCCTAATAAGACGATTGAAGGAGTGATTGGTGGAGTCTTTTTATCGGGAGTTTTAGCTTCGTTATATTATATTTGTTTTTTTGAATTTAAATCCCCATTTATTATGGTTTTATTTCCATTTTTGGGTGCAATATCACATCTGGGAGATTTATTTCAATCAAAAATGAAGAGACAATGTGGTGTTAAAAATAGTTCTTCGTTGATTCCAGGTCACGGTGGAGTGTATGATAGGTTAGACAGTGTTTTGTTTCTAACTCCATTTTATCTGTTGGTATTATTTTACTACGGGGTATTTTAAGGACGGTTATGTTTAATTATCTCCAGGCAATTATTATTTTTATACTATTCTTGGGCCCGTTGATTTTTTTTCACGAGTTAGGGCACTTTTTGGTCGCCCGATTGTTTGGGGTGAGGGTGGAAGTTTTTTCGTTGGGATTTGGACCGAAATTACTTAAATTTAAAAAAGGTTTTACGGAGTATGCTGTTTCGTTAATTCCACTGGGTGGTTATGTAAAGATGTTTGGTGATGATCCTTTAAATAAGGATGGCATTCGTGAAGAGGATAAAAAATTCAGTTTTGTGTATCAGGGTAAGCTTGCTAGATTTTGGATAATATTTGGAGGACCACTGGCTAATTTTTTATTAGCTTATTTTATTTTTTTCTCATTAATGCTGATAGGAGAAAGGTTGCCTGAAATCCGTTTTGGAATGATAACTGAAGAGTCGCATTTTTACTCCTATGGAATTAGGTCGGGTGATATTTTAAGAAAAATAAATGGAAAAGAAGTTTTGAGTCCATCGGATATCATGCTTGAGGGAAAGAATAAGATTGAGTCGATAACGGTGGAACGATTAACTGAAATCAAGGTATTACCGATTCAAATTACTGCGGAAAATTTCTTTAATGAATTTGGACAATATTCACCAGTATTGAGGAAGCCCATATTGGTTGATAAAAGTGGCAAATTATTTGCGTTAAGTTTGCATGAGAAGGAAGTTAATTGGAAAATATCGCTGGAAGCGGTGGCGCATAATTTTAAGCATTATGATTTTTATATTTATCCTATTGAAAAATTTGATGAAAATGAGTCAAAGATGATTCTCGGTCCGGTTTTTAAAATTTTATCTGTAGCTTGGACAAGTTCGCAGAATTTTTTTGAACATTTGTCAAATGCCGGGTTTAAAACCATTGACTTGAGAATAAAGAATATTTCAATGAATAGCCCTGCCGATGCAGCTGGGTTCAAAGCGGGAGATGTTTTGGTTTCATTAAATAATGAGCCTCTTTACTCTTTTGAACATCTGAAACTTAAATTACAAACGGTAGAAAATTCCACATCGACCATTTTAACTGTTTGGCGTAACGAGCAAACAATAACAAGGCCGATAAAACCAGAAATTGTAAAAGCGGACGGGAAGGATAGTAAGAGAATTGGGGTTGAAAGTAATATGCAAATCCTTTCAGTTAATTATATTTTTACAAAACCAAGTAGCGTAGTGGATGCTTTCCACAGAGCTTTTGCTAAAACAGTGGGCAGTATAACTGCAGTGACCGATGGTTTCAAAAAATTGGTGACCAAAGAAGTTTCGCTAAAAAGTGTTGGTGGTCCTATTGCAATCGCTCAAGCGGCGACTGAATCCTTTAATACATCCTTATCCTATTTTTTTCAGATCATGGCCTTAATCTCTGTTAACCTTGGGGTTATTAACCTTTTTCCAATTCCTATTTTGGATGGGGGACATTTGATGTTTATTTTTATTGAGATTTTTAATCGTGGGCCGGTTTCGAGAAGAAAATTGGAAATTGCCCAGCAGTTTGGCTTATCTTTTTTATTGTTATTAATGGTTTTGGCGTTATTTAACGATTTTTCCAGAATTTTTTAAACGATGACCTGGCTTTATACAGATACTACTAATCATGTGGTTTTGGGAATCTTGTCAGAAAAGCTGGAGTGGCTTGAGTATTTAGAGATTTTTAATCAGAAAAGTACTGCGGATTTGCATTTTTTGATTAATGAAATGCTTATAAAACATAAACTTAATTTTGAAACACTTACAGGCTATCTTTTTGCTGCAGGGCCTGGTTCTTACACCGGGATGAGAGTGTCTGAGGGAATCGCACAGGTCTTGGAGTGGCAAAATATCAATGTTTATTCTTTTTACCATTACGAAATTCCAAGAATAATCGAAGGGTCTGCAGCGGGGATCTGGTTTTCAGAGGCGTTTAAAGGGGAGTATTTTTTATTTAATTGCATAACAGATGAAATAGAGTTGGTGAGCAAGGAAATGTTCATAACCCGTATCAATGATTTAGAAACTAATGTATATACTCATTTCAAAAATGACCATATTTACTCCTTAGTAAAGTCGCCTTCAAAGATAATATTGACAGGCGAAAGGATAAAAAATATTCCACAAGAAATTTTCTCTCAAATTGTTTCTAGGAAAAAACGAGTTGAACCTTTATATTACCGGAGTGAGGACAAGGAATTTATTCCGGCAAAAAAATGACTTTTTACAGGCCTGTTGCTAATCTAAGATATGATCAATACTTACTTGTCTTGGAAATTTCATTTTCCGTTTTTTATGCTGACTTTTTTATCATTTAGATTGATGGGTGTCTTTGGTGCCGGTATTGTTGCAATTATTTATATGGTGATAGCGTGGTTATTTCGCATTGAAGAGATCATCGAACAATATGATCTTAAGTTAGAAAATTTGGTGGTTCCATTTTCTGGAAAAATTAAAAAAAATGGTCATCTACAACATGTGTTTATTCCAGAAGATTATCTATGTTTAGAGTTTCATTATAATTTGATGAAAGGATTGGGGGTATATTTTCCAAGGGCATCCGAGGTTTATGATATTGTGAAAAATGAGAATGAAGTGTTTATTAACCTTAAGTGTGATGATGATAAAAGCCTGATCATTCATTTCAAAAAAAATATTTTTGGATTTTTACCAAAACTTTGGGTTTATCCTGGGGATCGAGGGAAAAGAGGTGCCGCAATGGGGTATTTTCCCTGGGGAGGGAAATTATTTTTTTATATTTCTGATAATTATATTTTAAATCGCAACGAAAATTGCATATTATTGGGCGGTAGAACCAGCGTGGCAACTTTACCAAAGGATTATGAAATTGAAAAAGCTTAAAAAATTTCATTATACAATCAACAAAAAAATTATTACTGATAAAAGAAAGTTTGCTTTTTTTCTTCCGAATGTTTTCACTGCACTGAACTTGGCTTGTGGCTTTTTAGTGATCATTCTCTCGGTAGGTGAAAAATTTTATTACGCCGGACTGACTCTTTTGCTGGGTAGTATTTTTGATATGGTGGATGGGCGGATAGCCAGATTAACGGGAACGCAAAGTAATTTTGGCGAGCAGTTTGATTCCATGAGCGACGTGGTTACTTTTGGAGTTGCACCAAGTATCATGATTTATTATCGCTTTTGCCAGGGGTATGGCAGATTAGGATTGGTGGTGGCATTTCTTTTTTTATTATGTAGTGCTTTAAGACTTGCCCGGTTTAATGCTAATATCGATCGAGTTCATCCTAATTTTTTTCAAGGTCTCCCCACACCGGTGGCGGCTTTGGCATTGGCGGGATATGTTCTTTTGTCTACCGAGCTATTGTTTATCAATAATATTTCCTTTTTAGCATTGGCATATTCGGTTTTTTATTCATTTTTAATGATTTCTAATATCCCCTTTTGTTCCTTTAAAAAATCTGAATGGATGAGAATGCATAAAAAAAGAGTTTTAATTATTATTTTTCTGTTAATTGCAGTAACATTTATCTATGAGCAATTTATGATTCCGGTGGTGATATTGATTTATGTGGTTGGCTCATTAATCTATTTTTTTACACATCGATGGGAGCTCAAGGATGTCTTTGATTGGGAAAATGATTAATTGGAATATGTATTTAGGGTTCTCACTTCTTTGGGCCTTTTCAAGTAATCTTTTTGCTGAAGATTTCAGTCAATCAGTATTGGGGCAAAAGCTAGATAAAGACATGGAAAAAATTTATAAGGATATTGAAAAAGATTCAACATTTTTACCTGGTAGCGCAAAAGATCCTGAATTTAAAAAAACAGATAAAAAATCTCCCTTTTTGAGTGGTTATGATGATCAACAGATGGAGAAAAAACTTGATAAACATGCTCCCGATGTGGGTGTTACTCCAATGGGTACTTTCAGTAACGCTACGAATTATTTAGAACACGATATGAAGATTCTTTTGCATGATATTGAGATGAGGGGAAAAAAGTCTATATCACTTAATTATTACAAGGATACTTTTGATTATGTTTCCAAGGGGGATGTGTTTAATAAAGTTTATCGAGATGACCCAAAATCCTATAATGTGGGAACGCTCCAATTGGCCTATAATTACTTCTATATAAAAAAAGAATATCTGGATTGGTTTATTGGGACAAACCTGGGTTTTGGTTATAACCAAGGCCCCGGGGTTTTTATATATTCTCGTGAAGTATCGGATACCACCTTTCGTTTGGCGACCTTTCCCACCGATTTTTCCGTAGGTTTTGGACTCAGACCTGGGAAATGGCTGAAACTGAATCTTGAGGGAGGGCCGTCTGCAATGGGGCTTATGCAATCTCGGACCGACCGAAATTCGGGGGAACGAGGTAAGAGGCGAAGACAAATTGGCTTTGGTTACTACGGTCAAGGTGCTTTAAAAATAAGCCTAAGCAATATTTTTCCTAAATATTATCATAGCCTTTATTATGGAATGAACTTAACCAAGGTGTGGCTGAATGTCTTGGCGAGATATCATTACTATTCAAACTTTCAAGATGATATTCAGATTTCGGGTGTTTCTTTGGGGATAGGCTTTTCATTTGAGTCTTTTTGATATTTCAATATTATTAATGTAATAAAAGAGCATGTTATATTCTTATAAAATCAAGCTAGTTTATAAAGGTTCAGATTATTTTGGATGGCAGATTCAAACCAATGGGCAATCTAAAACCATTCAAGGGGAGTTAGAAAGGGCCTTAAAAATAATTGCAAAGTCTGATGAGGTTAAAACCCTCGGGGCCAGCCGTACTGATGCTGGTGTACATGCCTTGGGACAGGTTGCCAGGATTACTATTCCGATAAAAATACCGGAAATGGGCATTATAAACGGCGTCAATAGTGTTATTGATCCTGCAATTCAAATAATTGATTGCCGTAGTATAAATGGTAAATTTAATCCTATTAGTGAGGCGATTTCGAAAGAATATTTGTATTATTTTACTAATCAAAAAAAGCCATTGCCTTTTAATTTGGATTATTTTGGCAATATAAGCTTTGAGTTAGATATTCTTAAAATGCAATCTGCTTTAAAATGTTTTATTGGCAGAAAAGATTTTATAAATTTTAGATGTGTTGGTACTGATACGCCCGATACAATTAGAGAAATTTTAGAAATAGAGTTAAAGCAACATCATACTAATGGTCTGTTGAACGTGCTGCCATCAGATTATTATGTGCTTCGCATAAAAGGAAACGGTTTTTTAAAGCAAATGGTGCGATTGATAGTGGGAACTCTATGGATGGTTGGAAGAGGCAGGATATCAGAAAATGATCTATATAATGCTTTTGATGGTGCTTTCAAAAAACATTATGGACCGGTTGCCCCCGCCGAGGGGCTTTATCTTAATAAAATTGACTATAGGGACGGCTTTTAGCAAGCCAATATATTTCTTGACAAAATCAATCAGGTTTGACTTTTTCAAGCTTTCTAGTTATCTTGCCCGCAATAAGTGTTTTATTATTAAGCTTTAAAGAGGAAGAATTTATGTCTTACAAAGTTGTTGTGATTAATAGTTGTACAAAGAAAGTATGTTTTGATTTTGAGAAAATGGATTTATCCGCCCAAATAGAAAAACAAGTTAAGGAAAAGCAAAAAAGCTCAAATATTAAAGGGTTTAGAGCAGGTAAGGCGCCCATTGATGTAGTAAAAAAGATTTATGGTGGCCAGATTGAAACGGATGCTCTCAACGCGTTTATCCAGAAGGAATTTTTTGATGCGATCACTAAAGAAAATTTGAAAGTGGTTGGGTATCCATCGTTTGAAAATATGAAATATATTGCCGGAGAAAAAATTGCTTTCGATGCAGTAGTAGAACTTTTTCCAGAATTTGAATTAAAAGACATGGGTTCGCTTTCCTTTACAAAAGAAAAAGTAATTCTAAATGATGATGAAATTGAAAAGGTTAAAAAAAGTTATCTGGAATCAAAGGCGGAGATAGTCTCTATTGAAGATTCTGGTAAAACGTTAGAGAAAGGATATATTGCGATAATTAATTTTGAGGGCGTTAAAGAAAATAATGATCGTCCTGACGATATGAAGGGCAAGGAATATTCTTTGGAAATTGGTTCTAATAGTTTTATTCCTGGGTTTGAAGAACAAATGATCGGTATGAAAAAAGGTGAGAAGAAGAATATAGGGGTCACCTTCCCCATGGATTATCATGCTGAAGATTTAAAAGATGCCAAGGTTACTTTTGAAGTAGAACTATTGGAGATTAAGGAAAAAAAATTACCAGAATTCAGTGATGAACTTGCGAAGGAATTTAAATATGAATCAATGCAAGACTTTTATGAAAAAACCAAAAAGAGCCTGATGTACCAAAAAGAAAGAAAAGCAAAAGAAAAATTGCATCAAGAAGTTCTAGAAAAATTAGTCGAAGATAATAGTTTTGATGTTCCAAAGACCATGCTCGCCGAACAGCTTAAATATTTGAAAGAAGATATGTCTAAAAATTTAAAATACCAGGGGTTTAATGAAAATATGATTCATGATTATTTAAATAAATGGGCTGTGGATCTAGATAAGAAAGCAAAATTTCAAGTTTCTTCTGGTCTTATATTGGATAAGTTGGCCAATAAATATGGTATTGAAGCTGGTGATGCGGATTTTGAAAAAAAGATAGAAGAGACTGCCGATCAATCTGGAATGGATAAAGAGCAAATTAGAAGTTACTACTCAGAAAAAAATATCAAGAAAAACCTTATGTTTGCCATCAGAGAAGAAAAGACTTTTGAGCACCTTATTTCTGAATTGAATGTCGCCGAGCTTTAATTCTTAATTTGGTTTTTAATTCTTTGATACTCCGGCAAGATTTCGGTCATAGATTCATAGAAATGGTTCATCTCATCTTTTGATCCAAGTGAGATGCGGAGAAAGTCAGACATTTCGTTAGCCTTCAATGGTCTAATAATAACTCCTCGGTTTAGCAGCATTTCAAAAATCCAATTGCTGGCCTGTTCACTACCGGTTTTGATGGTAATAAAATTTGCCACAGATTTAATGGGTTCTAAATCATTTTTTTTCAAGAATTTGAACGCCTCATGATATCTTTTTTCATTATTTTTAAGAGTTTTTTTTAGATGAGGGGTATCTCTTAAGGCAGCACAGGCTCCCAATTGAGCAATAAGATTGGGTTCAAATGGAAGTTTGATTTTGGTTAAATTACCAATCAGGTATTCATGGGCAAATCCATAACCAACCCTAATACCTGCCAGTCCGTAGGCTTTGGAAAATGTTCTAAGGGTTATAACGTTGTCATAGCGGTAGTCCATAGAATCTGGATAGTCCTCTTTTCCTTGCGCAAATTCAAAATAAGCTTCATCCAGTATTACCAATGTATGACTGGGAACAAATTTCATAAGGTAATCAAATTCTTCCTTGGTTATATAGGTACCAGTAGGATTGTTCGGGTTAGCAATATAAATTATTTTGGTATTTTGATGAATTTGGGCTGCTATTTTTTTGACATCAAAACGAAAATCTTCAGTGAGGGGAGTGGTTATGAGCTTAGATCCTGATCCACTTGCCAAAACAAAAAAACCGATGAAAGTTTTTTCCGATGTTAATATCTCATCACCAGGTCTTACAAAAGTACGGAAAATATTGGCCATGATTCCTTCGGAACCATTCCCCAGAATAATATTTTCTTTTTTTAATTTATAGAGGTCACTTAACATGGATTTAAGTTGGTAGGCATGCATGTCGGGATATTGATGAAGATCCCATAGTCCCTGGGTCATGGCCTTGATCGCGTAAGGGGAAGGCCCCAGTGGATTTTCGTTGCTGGCAATTTTAGAAATTTTGGTAAGTCCTCTTTCTCTTGCCAGTTCGGTGGCAGGTTTTCCAGCTTGATATGGTTTTAAATTTTGAATATAGGGTGGTACTAGCTCAGCATGCTTGAAATGACTATTTGAATCCATATTTTCCTCTTTAGAGTCGTTTTTTTTCAACTTATAGCATATAATCCGTTTGACCAACAGATTGATGTAATTTTAGGGTTAACGCACAGAGTATGAGATATTTAGACCTGATAATAAAATACGACGTAACCGGTCCTAGGTACACCAGCTATCCTCCGCTTCCATATTGGGAAAATCCACCTTCCCAATATGAATGGCCAATGCATGTTGATCAAGGTGGGGTGGTTGATTTATATGTGCATATCCCTTTTTGCAAAAATATCTGTCATTATTGTGGATGCAATAGAATTAAATTATGTGATGAAAATGATCTGGATAAATATATCAATTATTTGTTGAAGGAATGGAAATTATATAGGCAGAAATGTTTGCCATTAAGAATCAACTCTCTTCATTTGGGAGGGGGTTCGCCGAGTTTATTATCTGTTTCGCAGCTTGATAAATTGTTTGGTAAGTTACTCAAGGATTTGGATAAATCAAAATTAAAAGGTTCAATAGAAATTGATCCAAGAAATGCAAGCAAGTTGCAGCTTCAAAAGATTTTTGATTACGGAATTAGCCGATTATCATTTGGTATCCAGGATTTTGATCCAACAGTTCAGGAAAAAATTGGTCGTCTTCAGACATTTGAAGAAGTTTCCCAAATTTTTCAACAGGCAAGGATGATTGGGTTTGAAGATATAAATTTTGATTTAATTTATGGCCTTCCAGGACAGACTGTTTCAAGGATAGAAGAAACATTTAAACAAGTAGTATCTCTTCGTCCCGATACTATTGCATTCTATAGTTTTGCGTTCGTTCCTCATTTTGCCTCTAATCAAAATAATATTTTATCCAGCGATCTTTTACAGGGAATAGAAAAATGGAAATTATTGGAAACGGGGAGGAATTTGTTATTTAAAGCTGGATATAGAGAGGTTGGTATGGATCATTATGCGCTGGAAAGTTCGTTATTATTTAAAGCGCTCGAAGGCGGAAATTTACATAGAAATTTTATGGGTTATATAAATCATCAAGTGGATACGGTGATTGGTCTAGGTTTTAGTGCTATCTCAACAACTCGAAAGAGTTTTATCCAAAACTCAAAAAATTTTTTAGAGTATTATGATCTAATTGATAAAGGGATGATTCCGTTTGTTAAAGGCCATGTAAAATCCGATGATGATTTAAAAACAGAGAGTATTATTCATGAAATTATGTGTAAACAAAAAATTAAGCTAAATTCTATTGATGTTGCTAAAGTTCAAGCTTTTATAAACGATAATTTGGTGAAACTTGAAGGTGATCAAGTTATCATATTAGAAGCAGGTAAATCATTTTTAAGAAATATCTGTATGCAATTTGATAAAAGGTTATCTACTATTGCTAATAATGTGACATTTAGTAGAACCATTTAGGAAAATTTATGAAACTGATTAAAGAAAGTTTTCGAGAAACATTACAAATATTACGAAAAGATAAAATAGTGTTGTTATTTTCATTTGTACCTTTGTTTATTGGATTATTTTTATACGGTTTGGTGGGAGGGTGGTTATTTAATCTTATCATGGGACCAGGAAAACAATGGGTGATGGATAAAATTTCGGAAGGAACGATGGGTTCCATTGCTTACTATTTTTTAGTGACATTGGTGACCGTTGTGCTATTGGTTGCGGTTAACTATACATTTGTATTAGTGGTTTGTTTGATTTCCTGCCCCTTTAACGATTTAATATCCTCCAGAGTTTATAAACATATAACCAAAATGCCTAAAGAAACATTTTCTTCATCAATGAGTAGTATGCTGAATAAGATGGTGGCGACCTTGTTAAATGAAAGTAAAAAATTAATTCTGATTATTATTCTGTCTATTGGTGGTTTTTTATTAAGCTTCATTCCACCCCTTATTCCATTAAGCTTTATCATTTCGGCTATTTTGTTAAGTGTTGCTTTTATTGATTATAATTGGTCTAGAGATAATCTTGGTCTGCTTGGATGTTTTAATAATTATAAAACACTATGTTTAAATTATACTTTGTCAGGAATAATTTTTTTGTTTGTATTATCTATTCCAGTGGTTAACCTTTTCTGTTATCCACTTGCGGTTATTTATTATAGTGTATTATATACCAAAAATAGTTTGCGACATAATCCAAAGACGGGTGAATAGTGAAAACTTTTCTTATAAAGGGGCCTTTGACTGACGAAGAAGTGGTTTCGAGCTTTCCTTTGATACATCTGATAAAAGAAGGGAATCCTGATGTTAAAATTTCAATTGTTTTAGATGAGGGGCAAAATAATTTATATAACTTCCTTTCTTTTAAGGTAGACGTTTTCTTTTTACCTGAGTCCAAGTCAAATCTTATGGGAGTTCATCACTTTGCGGTTAATTTGTTAGAAGTTTTTAATGTGGATGTTTTTATTGATCTTGAAAATTCTTTAAAGTCATCATTTCTCGGATTTTCTTTTAAGGCCAAACATAAACTGGGTTATAAAAAAGGCATGAATTCAATTTTCTTATCACATAAGCTGGAAGGTGATGACAAAAAATCCAATGATAATCCCGATGAAAAATATTTAAAATTATTTTGTTCTTTTCTAGATAAGGATTATCCTGATTATAAGGTAAAAACTTTTTTTGAAAAAAAATCTAATTTAGATGAGAGCAAGAACCGGGAAATTTTGGTTGTCCTAAGTAATACAGTTGATTATAAAAATGAATTAATTAAATTGTTTTTAGAATTTGAGGAAAAAAAGTTTGCGATTTCACTAATCAACAAAGTTAATCTGATAGATGGTGGAGATTTTTTAAAGGAATTGAAAGCACATAATTCGAGCAATAGCTTCATTTCTAAAAATTTCATGACATATTCAGAATTACAAGATGGTCTTGTTGAATCAGCAATTGTCATAACCGATATTGAGTGGGTTAGTTTCATATCTGCTTACTTGGGGCGGGATTCATTTTTACTTTCAAGAAATAATAAGGATATGCCTAAATTTAAATATTTTGAGTCATCTCCTATGAGAATTGCCTTTGAAACTGGTTTTATTAATCTCAATATGGAAAAGGAAAATCAAAAAATCAGCGATATTAAAGGACTGGTTGATTTTATTCATAAGTTTTTAGCTTTGAAGTTATAAATTTTTTAGTCTTTTTCAAACAAGCTATATTTCTCAAGAGTAATTAGGTTTCTTGTATATTGATCATCGTTAAGTTGAATGTAACCAGCCTGTCCCACCATGCCGGGTGCCACTTCCATAAAAAAGTTCATAAAATCTCGTAGGCTTTTTTTTTGCTTTAATTTATCGGTATTTACGTAGAGATAAAGAATGCGGATTAGCGGTTTATAGGTGCCATTGCTAATGGTAATTACATCTGGGGCGATCCAAGAATTATTCTTATAGGAAAGGGCCACTGCTTTTAGTTTATCCCGGTTCTTTTTATAGAACGAATAACCTAGAAATCCAAGACTATCGATTTCCTCTGTTATGCTGGTCAAAAGAGCATGGTGGTCTTGGTTTTTAATAAAATCCTCACGGGAGATTTGTGGTTTATCATTAATGGCTTCCATAAAGTAATCAAGAGTTCCTGAATCAGTATCTGGCCCATATAATTTTATTTTTCGATCTGGCCAGTGAGGGCGAATATCACTCCATTTAAAAATTTTGCTGTTATTATTCCAAATTCTGGATAATTCCTCGGTCGTCATTTCAGACGCCCAGGTATTGTTTTTGTTAATGACGACGGTGATTCCATCATAAGCAATGGGTAACTCGATATAATTTATATTATTTGCTTTAGCCAGATTTACTTCGGTGGTTTTGATTACTCGGGATGCATTACTGATATCTATTTTGTCAGTACAGAATTTTCGAAATCCCCCACTGGTACCCGAAATGTGAATATTTATTTGAGGGATGGGATTTTTTTTATTATATTCTTCCGCAATGCTTTTAGAGATTGGAAAAATGGTAGATGAACCGTCTATGTTTATTGTTTCACGTGTGGGCGTACATGATATTGTCATGAAAAAAATCAGCCAGCCAATTGGAAATATTTTATAAATCATACTATTTCCCCCCTGCCTAATAGAGAAATATCAAATCCTCTTTTCTGGTAAGCATCTTCGATTTTTTTAAGTTGTTCGGGATTGAATTTTTGCCCTCGTTGTATTTCAACACATTGGATATCCAAGAGGGCAACTTCGCTAGGCCGAAGGGGTACATTTTTCATTTTCCATCTTATTTCCTTAAGGGATTGCGGTTCTCCTTGGTTTTTTAAAAAGTTATGAATGGAATTTCCTAGCTCAAAGCAAAATCCCAACCAACTGGTTGCAGACGTGATAATAATAAACAAAGAAAGTATGGCGAGCTCCTTATAAATATTTCCTCCTACCCGGTAATTGCCTGAAAGCATGCTCCTTCTGAGTCCGATAAGTGCCATGTTGGTGTCGAGTAGAGATCTTTTGGAAAAGAGCCGGTAAATCGACCAAAATAAATCCCAAACAAATGTAGATAAAACGCCAATAAGATAAATTTTTAAAAACATTTTTTTCCTCACGAAGGTCTTTTAAATTTACAAAATTAAGTAACACATAACTCATTATAAATACAAGATCTATGTTATTAAATTTGATTAACCTGACTACTATTGTAATTATTTTATGATTCAAATTATTAGGATGAAAATAAAACAGCACAGTGTTATATATTGTGTGCAACTAGATTTAAGCTATAAAAAATCCGATTGCTTTCATTAGTGTAGTTTGAGTTTTGCGTGTGGTTAAGATTAGTTTTTTTCATGTGTTTCCGATGTGGTTAATAAATTTCCTGTTCAAAAAAGCAAATGTGGATTTTTCGTTTTTTTCGGGAGCTGGTACTACCAGCTCCCGATGTTATTTTTTACACAACTAATGTGAAAACTTTATCAGCAAATTTTTTTTTAAACCGGTTAAATGAACACCTTTTATCCTTTAATTAAAATTAAAAACCTATTACGATTAGTTAAGAAATAGTTAATTTTTTTAAGGCGTATACGATGCAATCTTTAATTCCTGATAAGACAATCGAACGATTAAGTTTATACCGAAGACTTCTTACCTACGAAAGTGCTTGTGGTAGAGAGAATATTTATTCCCATGAACTGGCGAGATTTGCTAATTTATCAGCGGTACAAGTCAGAAGAGATTTGATGTTTTTGGAGCATTCGGGTAGTCCTAAGAGTGGGTACCGGGTAAAAGAAATTATTAATCAAATTTCTGATCTGCTTGGAAAATCAAAGCGACAAGAGGTCGCTATTTTTGGAGTTGGTAATTTGGGCAAGGCTATTCTTTCCTACTTTGGTGGCAAAATGCAGGATCTTCCGATAGTAGCTGCCTTTGATAAAAATGAGGAAATAAAATTTAATTCTAATTTGATTTGTCCCATCTACCATACTTCCAAAATTAAAGATGTTTTTGAAAAAAACAATATTGAGATCGTCATTTTGGCAGTTCCAGAAAATGAGGCTCAGCCAATTGTTGATCTGATTGTACCCATGGGAGTGCGGGCGATTGTTAATTTTGCCCACATTCCATTAAAGGTCTCTCCTCACGTTTTTGTGGAAAATATTGATATCATGCTTACGATTGAGAAAGCGGCTTATTTTTCTCTACAAAATGGCAATCAATTGCGTGAGCTAAATGAACTGTGTAGAGAAAATAGTCTATAACTTCTTTTATCAAACATTGATTTTTTTAAGTTGTTTCATTTTGGCCATGGACTGTAGGTTTATGGTAAGATTCACGATTATTAGTTATTAAAGAGATTGGTCAATATTAATGAAAGTAAAAATAATTTTGATGACGATGTTATCCTTTCTGGTAAGTTCATGTTTATTTTTAAATAATGACAGGGTAATCAAAATTGGAACAGGAAGTACGGCCGGCATTTATTACCCCACAGGAAAAGAAATTTCTTCCCTTTTGGAAACAATTTTGCATAAGGAACATGTTAAAGTAGATTATGTAAGTACGGGAGGTTCTGTCTATAATATACATGCTGTCTTATCTGGGGACATGGAGTTTGGAATAGCTCAATCAGATAAGCAATATTTGGCTTGGAATGGGTTCGGTGAGTGGGAGAAAAAGGGGCGGCAAACCAAATTGAGATCCGTCTTTTCTATTCATCCAGAAAGTGTGCTTTTGATAGCTTCGCTTGAGAGTGGGATTTATAAAACCATAGATTTGGTGGGTAAAAGGGTTAATTTAGGTAATCCTGGATCTGGACAACTGGGAAATGCGATGGATGTATTGGAAGCTTACGGACTAAGCGAAAAAAATATTATTCCTGAATATTTGAATGCTTCGGAAGCATATGAGAGATTTTTAAAAAACAGGATTGATGCTTTTTTTTACACCATTGGTAATCCTAACGATATGGTGCTAAATATAGTAAAGCAAAATAAGAAGATAAATATTATTCCGCTTGATAGTGTGTCTATCTCCAGATTGGTTGATAAACACTCATACTACGTTGAAGTGGAGGTTCCTAAAAAAATCTACCCAACTGTTTTGGATACGGCCCTTAAAACTTTTGGCGTAAAAGCCACCTTAGTAACATCGTCAGATGTGGATAACCATTTGGTTTATCTGCTTACCAAGGCAGTTTTTGATAATTTTGAAAGGTTTAAAAAATCTCATCCTTCTCATGAGAATTTAACTGTTGAAAATTGTTTAATGGGGTTAACTGCCCCTATTCATCCAGGTGCTTTACAATATTATAATGAGAAAAATCTTACCAGATTTATCCCCAGCGAGTTGATCAAGGAGTAGTTGATTGCAGTGTTTTAAGTTTGTTGTAAGTGGGCGGGTGCAGGGGGTGTGTTTTCGTGCAAGTACTGTCCGCTTTGTTACTAAAACTCACTTGAATATCCGGGGATATGTAAAGAATGTATCAAATGGCGATGTTGAAGTCTTGGCCCAAGGTGATAGTGAGAGTTTGGATGTGCTTCATGGTTGGCTTAAAAAAGGGCCCCCACTGGCAAAAGTGCTTAGCGTAAAGGTTGTCAAAATTGATTCCTTTTGTAATTATGATGATTTTAAAATTACATATTAAGGTTTGTTGTGGGTGAAATAATTGAAAGGCCTCCGGTTAATTTAGTTATTGGTTTTATCTATAAGGCAAAAGATCAGCTTTTAAAATCAAAAGAAGAATTGGTGTGTTGTTACGGTGATTTTGATTTTGAATCCGAGGAGCTTTTTTTTAATCATACTATGTATTATGTAAAAGAAATGGGGGGGCCGTTGTTCCGGCAGTTTGCCAGCTTCAAAAATTTAATTTCACCTGAGGAATTACCGAGTATTAAAATTAAAACTAATGAAATTGAAGATACACTTCGTGATCATCAATTAGTTAGGCAGATTAATCTTGATCCAGGGTATCTCTGTGCTTCTGCTCTTATCTTGGCGACTACCAAAAATCATCAGCAACGAATTTATTTATCTAAAGGGATATATGGGGAGAGTGAGTTGTTTTACCAAGATGGAAAGTTTAATCACTGGGACTGGACTTATCCTGATTATCAAACCCAGGAATACAAGGATATTTTTATAGTTATAAGAAATCTGTATGCTAAAAAAATCAAGAATACATCATACCGGTTCATTTAATATAAGCAATTTGCTCAGGTTTAAATCAATGTAGTTTTTTTTCAAACAGATGTATAATGTGTCTTAATAAGACACATTATTTGGAGTGCGGAGTGAATTTTCAAGGGAAAAGGGCCTTAATAATTGAAGATGAAGAGGAGATTAGAGAGATTCTTAACTTTTATTTGCAAAACGAAGGATTGGAAGTTGAGGAGGCTTCTTCTGGAGAGGAAGGTATTCAAAGGGCCCAAAAGGCTAATTTTGATTTTGTTGTTACTGATTTAAGTATGCCTGGGATGAAGGGTGAAAAAGTAATAGAAATTCTTAAAACCATGCCGGGTGTAGGTAAAATTGTGGTTTCCACGGGAAGTTTAAAATTCGAGGAATCATTGGTTGATGGAACATTATTTAAACCATTTAACAAGGATGATGTCATCGCAATGTTAAACAAACTTTTTTCCTAAATTACTTTTTAATCCACACAGCCCAGTCATTTCCGGAGTGATATAGCTGCCATATATTTAAATCAGGATGCCAGCTTCTTGGACCAATTTTGACGGCAATTTTATTATCAACAAAAGCGGCATAAAGTCCGTAAGAAGCTTCTTTGATGTATAAGGTGGAGGTTGATTTTATCGCTTGTTGCTTGCGAAGATAGGTAAGTTTTTTAATATTTTCCTTTAAGCCCCAGTCAAAAAAGTGATCCCAAAATACACAAGGTGTTCCTGGATGAGTTAGAATGTATGCATAACCTTGCATGATTTGATCTTTATCGCCAAAAGGCCAGTGGTTCTGGGTTGAACCAGTATCATGATTGTCAATGAAAGTTATGGCTTTTTCAGGCATAATTCCGATAAGTCCAGGAGCTTTTTGTTGTTGATCCATGAGTCTCCAAAACTCACTTTCTTTTATAGCGGTTTGCAAGATTCCTTTGGTCGTGAAATCAAAAGCGTCGGGAGCTTGGCTTAGGTTGATGGAGTTAGGCCATATTGAATTAAGCCATTTGATAATGTTATTTCGGTGGGCATCTTGGTTATAGCAGATTTTTTTTCCAAAACAGCTCCAATCCATGTCAGTCCAATATTCTCCGATGGAATAAAGTGGTGTGGTATACTGATTTATTTCCCCTATAAAGCGTCCCGAAAAACCTTTGGCAAAATCATATCTGAATCCGGCAAATCCAATATCGGTGATAAGCCATTTCATCCAGTCCTTGAGGTAGCCCAATATGTGTTTGTTGGTAAGATCCAAGTCGTAGGCGTAATCGGTAGCTTCTCCGGTATCTTGTGCGCCTTGACCGATAAGTCCATCACCACCGGTAAAAGCCCAAAGTCCCCAATCAGGATTTTTGAAAACTGGATTTTCTGGAGTGCCGGCATGCTTGCCACGATGATTGATTACAACATCCGCAAGGGCGTTAATTTTTTTAGATTTTAAATTTTGAATTAATTTTTTAAGTTCAACATGGGTTCCGTAGGGCGTATTTAGATTGTAATATTCCAGTGGAATATAGCCTCTCGAATGAGGGTAAATTCCTTCGCCATCATAGGCTAAATTGGGAGGAGGAAGCCAGATGTAGTCGAAACCAGCTTCAGAGATTTCTGATGTGACAGAATTAACAACGTTATACCACCCCGATGGATTCGCATAAGATTCCCAGTTAAAGCCCTGTAGGATAATAATGTTACCTTGGAGGATAGTTTTGCTGGCGTAAACGTTAAAACACAAAAAGAGGCAAGCTGTTATCGTAACTATTTTTACAAAAAAATGAATTTTTTTTAAACCATAAATTAGAGGTGTCATGCGTTAAAAATAATCTAAATCTAACAAAATCGCAACAATTCTCTTATGAATATGTCTTACATCTGTAAAATTTACAACGCCATGCATTTAATTTTTTATGGACCAAATATAAACTTATTTGTTAATTGATTTGCATAGCTTTTCCACAATTAGAAAGAAGTTAACGTCGGTCATTTTTACAGGATGTTTTGTAAAGCATTGCCAATCATAAATCACAAAACATATAACGGTTGGGCTTGGGATTGATATTCTAAGATAGTAATTTTATTCAGGGGAGATGTTTATGAAAAAAATTGTTTGCTTGTTTTGGATTCTTTTTTCTATTGGTGTTTTCGCCAGCGATTATCACTTTGTTACTGGTGGTTTTGGAATTGATGGAGCAACTAACCAGCCCGTGCCTACTAAAAACTCTTTGATTGATGCTATTAATATCTATAATGCTCTGAATGTTATGCCCGATGCTCAAGAAAAGAAGTTTGTGGGAATTGAACCATTTGGTATTTCTTGTAACGTTTTAAGCGGATGTGATTTTTTAGTGGTTACCCACAAGGATAATTCCCCAATGGGTATCTCTTTCAATGGTAATTTGACGATTACTGGAAAAGTTGCTCAGTTAATTGTTGAGTCACTTAATGTTGAGCCGATAGAAATGGTTAATGAAATAATTTACCCAGTTGGCAACATGAAGTGTATTAAGACCCTACCGCTAAGTGGAGAGTCGGACTATACATGTAAGTTAGTAAATATAAACTCCTTTGCTGCGGATTTTGTTGATCTTGCCCATGAAAATGGTCAAAGCGACGAACAAATTCAACAAATACTGGAAGGACTTGGTCTTTAATTTTATTCAGCAATTATAATTATAATGGATGATCGAAAAAGTTCGGTCATCCATCTTGGTTTAGTTTTTCAAATAGTCGTTTAAATAATCCTCAATAGTTTCGTGATTATCCTCTTCTAATTTTTTTTGCAGATGAAATGAGTTAGCAACCGAAGATGTGAAAAACGTTTGCATATCGTTTGAGAGGTCCTGGTGAAGAAAATAATCCTTGTAAAGGTTACTTTTTTCCAGTCCTAGTTGAAATAAACTATCTTTAAGAGTTTCTTTTAGTACATGGGCGGAAAAGGTTTTTTCGGGATCATCTAGGAAGGTTTTGTAAAGTTTAACGGTTTCTTGATATCCATCCCCGGTTGCCTTATCAAAATAATTGCTGATAATTTCCAATTCTTTAAAGATCTCGATTGCCCATTGAGAAAGTTTAATTTCTTTTTTCTCTTTTCGAAGTGGTAAGTTTTTTTCCCGTCCATGTAACACCACTATTTCTTGATTATATTTTTGGTGAGTTTGGGTTTCATGATTACAATTTAAACTTTTACGCAGAAGACACCAGGTTAAAAAAATATCTAAAAATTTTACTTGGGATTCACTAATACCAATTGCGGAGAAAGGGTTAATATCAACATTTCGTAGTTCAACATACTCGACTCCTCGTTTTAGTAGTGCCGTAGTCGGGCGTTCCTTGGGGAGAGTTCTTCTCTTGGGCCGGATGCTTGAATAATATTCATTTTCAATTTGTAAAATGGAATCACTAATTTGGATGCGGTTACCGTTTTTAAAGATACCAAGCTTCTCCCAATTTGGATCTTTAGTTTGAACTGCCTGGCGCAAATCCTCAACGTAACTATCCAAGTGTCTATGACAAATAGCAATTTGGGTGCTGGCATTGTTTTGATATCCAAGGTGGCTCATTCTTAAACTGGTAGCATGGGGGAGGTAAAAATTTTTATAATTGTCTGATAAAATCATGTCTTTGGTTTGCTTCTTAGAGGAAATAAAATGGGGGCAAACGCTGGGCGAAGCTCCGAAAAGATAGCTAATTAGCCAGCCGTATTGATGAACATTTCTGATAAGATTGAGATAACCATCAGATTTAAAATCCATAATGGATTTTTGGTTTTGAAGATAGTTTCGGTAAGCTGGCCAAAACTCTTCCGGCATTGAAAAATTATAGTGAATGCCGGAGATAATTTGCATGTTGCTGCCATAGCGGTGATGAAGACCGATGCGGTATAATCTTTTAAATTTTCCAATATTTGAATCACCATATTCAGCGATAGGAATTGGTTGATTTTTTTGCAGGCAAGGCATGCTAAGGGGCCAAAGCATTTCTTCACCAATATTATTAACCGCGAAAATGTGGAGATCATTTAAGAATTTGAGAAGTTGTTTGGGGGTGTTGAATATTGGTGTAATGAATTCAATCATGGACTCTGAAAAATCGGTAGTGATAAATGGGTGGGTGAGACTTGTTCCCAAGCTTTCGGGGTGTCTGGTTTGGGCGATGGTCCCGTCTGGACTGATCCTTAGGCACTCCCTTTCGATTCCTCTTGAAATATGGTTAAGTAAGCAGTGGTGTTCAGCGTGTTCAAAAAAAGAAATATTATCCAAAGGTGTTTTTTTCAAATTAAACAACTCAACAAATTATTATAATACCTGTATTGTGATATAAAAGATGGGATTAAAAGTCTATTGATAAAGGGTTTGAAATGAAAGTTTTAACATTTTTAATTTTATGGATATTAGGGGCGTGTGCAAGCAATAAGGCTCCTGAAGTTGAGGCAATTTATTTTTGCAAGACCGTGGAATGGGAGTATCTTTTTAGAATCTACGAGGAATATAAAATTGCAAGGTGTATGGAATCTACGAGAATCAGAAATGGTCATCTTATGTTGGATCCCGTAGAAAGAACGCCGGAAATGTGTAAACAAATGATTGAAAAAGAGTCTAAGAAAAATCGTTGTTGTCTCATAAGCAAGACTTCTAAATACGGCGAAATAAGCCTGCCAAAGTGCAAAGATGGAATTGTTGACTCGTTATAAATAAGATTTTTGAAATCTATTTGGTTTTTAATTCTTCTTCGTTTGCTTTTATGAACGCGCGAATGTCATTTGACATATCTAGAAGTTTTAACCATTGCTCCTTGTAGAGAGTTACCGGAAATCGTCCCATTCCGTAAATGGATAGAGCACCCTTTTGGCTGACTTTCATGGTAAGACCTTTTGAGCTGGTTTTTTTAAGGGCTTCGTTCTCAGCGCGTAGTCTCTCTAATTCAGCTTTAATGTTTTCATCGTTCATCGTTACTCCAATTTAAATAAAAAAAGTTATCCTGAGTATTATTTAATAAATAATAGTAATTGTTAAGAGCAAATGCTAGAGTTCGACTGACTTTAATTCAATAGCACACATTGACGCGACGAACATAGAGGGTCTATGAATATTAAAGTATGCATTTTTGACCTAGACGGAACCATAATCGATTCAGGGGATATGATTTTCAAGAGCATTGATTATGCCCTTTCTCCCTGGAATATTAAAATGACGAATGAGGATATTGAGGTAATCAGGACGAGGAGTCCAAATGAACTATTTTCAGGATATTTGCAAACACCAGCCGACGAATTAAAGGCTCAGAAGAGGTTGATAGATTTTTCCAATAAGTATGCAGGCAAAAGTGTATTTTATGATGGGATACCAGAGCTTCTTGAAAATTTATATAAGCGATTTACGTTAGCAGTCTGGACAGGGCGTGATACCGAATCTGCGATAAAAATTTTAAAGAGAAATAAGTTGGATCATTTTTTCAAAATGGTTATTGGGTGCACGAGCGTAAATAAGAATAAACCTCATCCGGAAGGCATTGGACTGATTGCCAGGAAATTCAATGTTATTCCAGCGGAGATAATTATTATTGGTGATCATGCCCACGATATAGAGGGGGCCCGTCGCTTTGGATGCAAAGCGATTCATGTTACCTGGAGTAAATATTTAATACCTTTAACGGAGAAAGATCCACGCCCGGATTTATCCCTATCTTCGGTGTATGATTTGCAAACATGGTTAATAAAAAGTGCAATATTGTAATACCGTGATTAAAAAAAGAAGGCCCACATTTTGAGCCTTCTTCTTTTAATTTTTATGTGAAAAACTATTTGTTTTTGATAGCAGCTTGAGCCGCAGCCAGTCTGGCAATTGGTACCCGGTAAGGAGAACAGCTTACATAGTTCATACCAACTCGGTGGCAAAATTCAATTGAGCTTGGTTCGCCTCCGTGTTCTCCGCAAATTCCTACCTTAAGATTGGGTCTAGTTTTTCTTCCTCTTTGAGTTCCCATTTCAACCAGCTGACCTACACCAGTTTGATCTAGAATTTGAAATGGATCAGCGGCAACTAGATCTTTGGCAAGATAGACTGGTAAAAATTTTCCAGCATCGTCTCTTGAATAACCAAAAGTCATTTGTGTCAGATCATTAGTTCCGAAAGAGAAAAATTCGGCATGTTTGGCAATCTCATCAGCAATTAGGGCAGCTCTGGGAATTTCAATCATGGTTCCCACCATAAATTCAATCCGATCATTCTTTTCTTTAAATACTTTTTCGGCGGTATTTTTTATTATCTGTTCTTGCATGATGTATTCTTTGACGGTTCCAACTAGCGGTACCATAATCTCAGGTTTGGCGACAATGCCTTTCTTCTTAACGTTGAGAGCCGCTTCAATAATGGCCCTGGTCTGCATTTCGGTGATTTCTGGATAGGTATTCCCAAGCCGACAACCACGGTGTCCCAGCATCGGGTTAAATTCGGACAAACTTTCTACCTTGTGCTTTATATCTGCTACCGAAACTCTCATCGTTTCTGCCATTTCCTGCTGTCCTTTATCGTCATGAGGAACAAACTCGTGGAGTGGTGGATCCAGGAGACGAATGTTAACTGGTAGATTATTCATCGCTGTAAAAATTCCCTCGAAATCACTTCTTTGCATTGGGAGAAGTTTGTCTAAGGCTTTTCTTCTTCCGGTTTCGTCATTGGCCAGAATCATTTCTCGAACCGCAATAATGCGCTCACCTTCAAAAAACATATGCTCTGTTCGACAGAGACCGATACCTTGTGCACCAAAGCTAATGGCCACTTTTGAGTCGTGGGGGGTATCGGCATTTGTTCTTACATGCAGCTTGGTATGCTTGTCACAAAGTTTCATAAGAGTGGCAAAATCATCGGAGATTCCTGCTTCAGTGGTTTCAATTCGTCCCTCATAAACTTCCCCGGTGGTACCATTTAGTGAAATCCAATCTCCTTCCCTATAAGTTTTACCTCCGGTAAGGAGGGTTCTTTGTTTGTAGTTAATGATAATTGATCCGGCACCAGAAACGCAGCACTTGCCCATGCCTCGGGCAACAACAGCCGCATGAGAAGTCATTCCTCCTCGTGCTGTTAAGATGCCATTGGCAACATTCATTCCTTTTAAATCTTCTGGAGATGTTTCAATTCTTACTAGAATAATTTCTTTACCTTTGGCTGCTAATTTTTCAGCATCCTCGGCTAAAAAACAAATTTCTCCAGTGGCTGCTCCAGGAGAAGCTGGTAATCCTTTAGCAATTGTTTTTGCTTTTTCCACCGCTTCTTTTTTAAATACCGGGTGGAGAAGTTCATCCAACTTGGATGGGTTGACTCTCATTAAAGCTTCTTTTTCATCAATCATTTTTTCTTGGAGCATATCCACCGCAATTTTCACCATAGCGGCACCAGTTCTTTTTCCGCTTCTAGTTTGTAAAAGCCACAGCTTTTTGTCTTGAATGGTGAATTCCAAATCTTGCATGTCCTTGTAATGATTTTCTAGTTTTTGTTGAGTAGCATTGAGTTCTTTGAAGGCTTCAGGCATGGATTCTTCAAGTGAGGGATAATTATTTTTCCTATCGGATTCACTTACGTTTGCTAGTTTTGCCCATCTTTTGGAACCTTCAAGAGTAATTTGTTGAGGAGTTCTAATTCCTGCGACTACATCTTCACCTTGGGCATTGATTAAATATTCGCCGTTAAAAAGGTCTTCCCCGGTAGCTGCATCACGGGTGAATGCCACACCTGTGGCAGACGTATTGCCCATATTTCCAAAGACCATCGCTTGTACATTGACCGCAGTTCCCCATTCATCAGGAATATTATTCAGTTTTCTGTAAAAAATAGCTCTTTCGTTATTCCATGAATTAAACACTGCCATGACAGCTCCCCATAGTTGTTCCCATGGGTCGTTTGGAAAATCTTTTCCGGTTACTTCTTTTACAGCCGCTTTGTATTGTTTGCATAGTTCCTGTAAATCAGTTGGTGACAGTTCGTTGTCGTTTTTTATTCCTTTCTTTTCTTTAATGTGTTCCATGATTTCTTCAAAGGGATCAATATCCTCTTTGGTTTTCGGTTTCATGTCTAAAACGACGTCGCCATACATTTGAATAAATCTTCGGTAAGAGTCCCACACAAAGGTAGGATTTTTGGTTTTTTCACAAAGATTTTTAACCACTTCTTCGTTAAGGCCTAAATTTAAAACGGTGTCCATCATTCCCGGCATAGAAGCCCTAGCACCCGATCTTACCGAAAAGAGGCATGGATTTTGTTTGTCACCAAATTTGGTTCCCATGACTTTTTCAACTTTTTTTACACCTTCTTCTACTTGAGAATTGATTGCATTTTTAATTCCGTTTTCGCCTTTTTGGTTATACAGGGTGCAAACTTCTGTAGTTATGGTGAACCCTGGAGGCACGGGGATACCAATCCTGTTCATTTCAGCTAAGTTAGCTCCTTTTCCACCTAAAAGGTTTTTCATATCAACAGTACCTTCTGCTTTACCATCTCCAAAAAAATAAACATACTTAATGGACACAAGATTCTCCTTTTTAAAAAATTAAAAATATTAAAAAATATCGAAGCCTATCGGCAGCTATTATCTAGTATATAGTCCACTCTCATTTTATTAACTATAAAGATCTATTTGCCTAGCTACCACTGGTTAAGTTCCTATTAAGTTTTGATTGTGGAATTATTCAGTCAGGAAATAAAAAGTATTTATAAGAACCTAATTAATTTTGAAAAAATCAAAGATTTCAAAAATGGAACAAATAAAGTATAAAACCAAAGTCATTCAAAAGGATAAAACCAGTACGATTTTAAACCAGTTATCGCAGGAAGAAACATGGATAAAGAAATAAGACAAAATGAACTCCGGGATTTAAAAATGAAGGCCATGCTTGGTGGAGGGCAGGACAAAATAGACAAACATCATGAGAAAGGAAGACTAACCGCTAGAGAACGGATTGAGATGTTGCTTGATAGTGGTAGCTTTGAAGAATTTGATGCCTTCAGGACGCATAATTGCACTGATTTTAATATGAGCGAAAGCAAAATACTAGGTGATGGAGTGGTGGTCGGCTATGGTACCATAAATGGTAAAACCGTTTATATTTTTGCTCATGATTTTACAACTTTTGGAGGTTCTTTATCAAAAGTTCTTTCCGAAAAAGTTTGTAAAATAATGTGTTTAGCAGAAAAAAATGGTGCACCAATTATTGGTTTATATGACTCAGGTGGGGCCAGGATTCAAGAAGGAATTGACTCGTTGGCAGGAGTGTCTGAAGTCTTTTTTAAGAACGTTATGCTGTCAGGGGTGGTTCCTCAAATATCCGTTATTTTTGGGCCATGTGCAGGTGCCGCTGTTTACTCACCCGCTTTAACTGATTTCGTGGTTATGATAAGAAATAATAGTTATATGTTCCTGACTGGTCCTAAAGTTGTAAAAACTGTGACTCACGAGAACGTCACTACTGAGGAACTGGGAGGGGCTGACGTTCATGCCACCAAATCTGGATTAGTTCACTACAGTGCTGAATCAGAAAGTGATGCAATCGAGTATATTAAAAAAATTCTTGATCATATTCCTCCAAATAATATGGAACACCCGGAGACGATTGAATGTCATGATCCCTTCGATAGAGCGGAGGAGTCGTTGGATTATTTGATACCAGATAATCAGATGCAAACTTATGACATGAAAGAAGTTATCCATAAAACCGTGGATAACGGAGAGTTCGTGGAAATTCATGGTGACTTTGCTAAAAACATAATTGTTGGTTTTGCCAGGTACGGCGGCAGAAGTGTTGGTATTGTTGCTAATCAACCACTTCATTTGGCAGGTGTGCTTGACATCAATTCGTCAGTGAAGGGTGCTAGGTTTATTAGGTTTTGTGATTGTTTTAATATTCCAATTGTAACATTTACCGATGTTCCAGGATTTTTACCAGGGACTCAGCAGGAATATGCCGGTGTTATTAGAAATGGTGCCAAGATGATTTATGCTTATGCTGAAGCAACGGTTCCTAAGATTTGTGTGGTTACTAGAAAGGCTTATGGTGGCGCTTATTGTGTGATGAGTTCTAAACATTTAAGAGGTGATATTAATTATGCTTGGCCCACTGCTGAGATCGCAGTTATGGGAGAGAAGGGGGCAGTAGAAATTCTTTACGCCAAGGAATCAAAAAATGTTGAAAATCCCGGCGCATTTTTAAAAACCAAAGAGGAAGAATATAAAGATATTATGCTCAGCCCTTATCCTGCTGCAAATAAGGGATACATCGATGATATAATAGGGCCTTCAAAAACGAGAATAAGAATTATTAAAGCGCTCAAATTGCTTGAAAACAAGCGGGATACCAATCCATCTAAAAAGCACGGCAATATACCTTTGTAAGGAATGAAAAAATGAATATGGGATTTTCAAACGCAATTATAGATGATTTTAATGCGTATACATTCAGCCTGATGGGCATGTTGATAGTTTTTGTTGGATTGGTTTTGATTTATTTATACATTGAATTTTTACCATATTTTTTGGATTTTTTAAGTAAACGCAAAGAAAAAATCAAACAAAGGGCCAGAATCCGCTTTAAAAAAGAAACGGCTTCCCCTAAGCATCTTTCTTCTGCCAATTTGGCCAAGGAAAATATGGATGAGATTATGCTTTCCATAACAACCGCACTGCACTTAGAGCATAGTTTTTTAGGGGGCAATCAACAATACACATGGAAAGAAGATGTAGCTGGAAGTAACTGGAAGATTGCTGGAAAGATAAATGGTCTTTCCCGAAGATCATCAAAAACAAGCTGGTAGGAGGTAATGGTGAGACTTTATAAAATGGTTATTAATGAAAAGGAATATGCGGTTGAGCTAAAGGATGTTTCAGCTAATGAAATACAGGCTGTCGTTAATGATAAAGAATACAAGGTGGCCATAAAAGATATTCAAAAGATTGGTGGACAAAAGATGGTTAGCACGGTCGTTCCAAGTCTTGCTCTAAAAACCAAACTTACAGCAAAGGTTGAAGCTACCTCAGGAGCCGCTATTACCGGAGGAACTATAGTTTCTCCAATTCCCGGGCAAATCAAATTAATATTTGTGAAGTCGGGAGACAAGGTGACCAAGGGACAAAAAGTTCTTATGTTAGAGGCCATGAAATTGGAAAACGATATTAGTGCTTCGGCATCTGGTACCATTAAAAAAGTCCATGTTTCTGAAGGTCAGACCGTTATTCAAAACCAAGTTCTGGTTGAATTAGAATAATAAATCTAGGAGTTGATTTGTGGATTTCATGAGTTATATCGCAAGCACAGGCTTTGTTCACATTACCTTTCTAAATATTGTAATGATGTTTATTGGAGCTCTTTTTATTTTTCTTGCCGTTAAACATGACTGGGAACCATTATTACTTATTCCCATTGGGTTTGGGATGATAGCTGGTAATATCCCGCCTATTCAAGGAATGCTTCTGGGTGTTTATGATAAAGGCAGTGTTCTATACTATCTTTACTTGGGGGTTACTAACGGCATTTATCCTCCACTCATTTTTCTTGGTATCGGGGCCATGACTGATTTTTCTTGCTTGATCTCAAGTCCCAAACTGATATTACTTGGAGCTGCTGCGCAACTGGGGATTTTTATGACATTTGTGGGAGCCCTTTATTTGGGCTTTACGCCTCAGCAAGCAGGAGCGATTGGGATTATCGGCGGAGCGGATGGACCGACGGCTATTTTCTTATCATCGATGCTGGCACCTGAATTACTTGGAGCGATTGCGGTTTCGGCATATTCCTATATGGCATTGGTCCCGGTGATTCAACCTCCTATTATGAATTTACTTACGACCAGACAAGAGCGCAGAATCCGCATGAAGGCGCCCAGAGTTGTGAGTCAAAAGGAAAAGATTATTTTTCCCGTGGTCGTCTTTCTGGTTTCAGTACTTATTGCGCCTGGTGCACTGACTCTTATTGGAATGCTTTGTTTTGGTAACTTGTTAAAGGAAAGTACCAGAACTGAAAGATTGGCTAATACCGCAAGGCATGCGGTAATTGATACAGTCACGATGATTCTTGGTTTTTGCGTAGGTGCAAGCACTCAGGCCCAAACGTTTTTGACAGGAAGGTCGGCGCTTATTTTTGCGTTGGGAGCTTTTAGTTTTATGGTGGCCACGGCCGGTGGTGTTTTGTTTGCTAAAATTATGAATGTATTTTGTAAGGATAAAATTAATCCACTCATTGGGGCTGCCGGGGTCTCCGCTGTGCCTGATTCTGCAAGAGTTGCACACCAGATAGGTTTAAAAAATGATCCAACAAATTATCTTCTTATGCACGCCATGGCCCCAAACGTCGCCGGTGTTATAGGCTCCGCAATTGCAGCAGGTGTATTGTGGGTTGTGCTTGGTAAAATGTAATTGGTGTTTACATTCTTGTTGGGTACTAAAGAGAGAGAAATGAAAAAAATTATTATAACCCCAGCAGATAAGTTTGAAATTGATTTTGTGGTTGATTATGTTTTGAAATGCAATTTTAAAACATACACGGAGACTCAATTCGAAAAAACTAAAATGCGTTATCTAAAGCGTCTTAGGAGTAAATCATATCTGTGCTTTGTAGCAATGATTGATGCTAGGATTGTTGGTTATGTTGATTTGGATGTCAGGAAAAGTGATTGTTCAAGCACGATTTGGATCAATGAAATATATGTTTTGAACAAATTTCGTCATCTTAAAATTGCCACCAGGCTTATTAAACATGCTGAGAGGTCTGCGAAGGATTTGGGGTTTGATTCAACCTATTTAAATATTGAACCGGAAAATACTGCATGCCTGGGATTAATCGGGAAAAACGGATACAAATGTGTTCAGTATATCCTTAGAAAAAAAATATAAAGATATCTATAGGTAAAAATTTACATTCATGTTTACACTTGTTTCCTATTGGACTACGAACGAGACTAATGGGTTGCATTTTTAATTGGCGCATCGTCTGTATGAATAATAAAAAGTTAATCACACTCACTATACTATGGTTAGTAATTTTTTCTAATTCATATGCCCAGGACTGGGTTTTTAAGAATAGTTTGGGGACGACTTATGTAGTGACTTATTCGGAGGAAGGTCATTACTATCTGGATCATTATTATGCCCCCAATGGAAAATTACAAGAGAGGGTTCATCATTTGTTTTTCCCCTCCAAGAAACTATTAAATGCATATCTTCACAAGCACTATAATCAATTTGTTGATAAAGAAATTTGGGATTTCCTTGCTCTAGATGAAATATTATCGGTTACTGATAATTCTGTTGCTGATTCCACTATCGAAAAAAGTGTTTTAAAAAAACATATATGGAAGATTAAAAATACTTGGAGTGAACAATGGGAAAAGGAGTATGCACGCTGGATTGAAGAAAGTGTTAATAAGGAATATTTAAAAGAGCATGGTGTGTCGGTTGATTGTGCAGATGTTGCCTATGCCTTAAGATGGATATTTTCCAGGATAAACTATTTACCGGCAGCCAATACCCTGGCTGGTTCTGGTATGTTTTTTACTCACGAATCTTTTAAGGATGAGTGGAAAAATTTGCAAACCGCTGCTGATTGGCATAACGATGAGCTTTTTTTAGCGGCTCTTAATTATTTACTGGACAATACTTACACCCATACTCTTTTAGCCGATTCATATCCGGTAAAAATCGCTACCGATGTGTTAATTTCAGGGATCATTTATCTTACATTACATGGAGAGTCTGGACATACCCGAATAATTTCAAAAACCAATTATCAAGATAGTGAACAGATTCCAATTTTACTCCTTTCTGGTACAGTGCCCAGGGCAATCAGAGTTATGCATGAGGAGATGTTTTCACCGATAACCCATGTTTCTTCCGATAATGGCGGTCTTATTCAAATAAGATGGCCAATTAATATTTCAGGTACCTGGAAGTTGGTTAATAAAACCAAAATGCCTGCTTATTCAGAAGAACAATATGCTAGTGATTATATGGGATCAGAAATTAGTTTTGCCTTTGCTACTTTTAAAAGATTGAATTTAAATTATCAACCTAAGTTAATTTTGAATAAGCAAATTGATGATGTATTGGAGATGATTAATAGAAGAATTGAAATTGTGGAAGAAGGTTATCGTATTTGCCAGATTGAAGATTGTTCGCCAACTACTTTGAATTACGAAAATTGGAGTACACCCAGCAGAGATAACAGAATATCGGAGGCCATCTATGCAATAGATCGTTTTGTTGTTGGTAGCCAGAGTAATCATGATCTGAATTTATTATGGCAGAGTTCTTTGAAAGAACGATTCGTGGAAATTAATGATCAGCAATATAGTTTGGAAAAAATCAAATATTTGTGGGAATATAATCTATACTCCTTTGACCCACGTGATTCGATAAATATACGGTGGGGAGCCAATCCTGACGTTATTGCCCAGGTGCTGTTTCAAAAAACCAAAGCTGCTATTGAGCAAAGAACACGAGTGATTAATCAGCAAATAGCTAGTTTGCAATGTGTAGGTTCCAATATTTGCGAGTTGGGTGATGTCAACTGGCGGAAGTATAATACTTATGAAATGGATGGTTCATTATTCAAAATCGATGAGATGGTGGCAGAATTTCAAAGGATATTTTCTAATAAGGAGTATAGAAAATTGGTTTCAGCAATGGAAAAATTTGTTTTAAATGTGAATAATGAAGATTTCTTGTTTTTTGATTTGATGAGCTTTTTACCATTTTTAAATAGCGATCCCAGAGTTTCTAAAGAGGAAAGATGGGGTAGTAAACGATTTGATTATAATTATCTTAAATTGGCTTCTAATTTATCATCGCTACAAATAAGTTCCAACGGGATTGCGTTGATTGATAATCAAAAATTGATTGATCTAGAAAATAATAAAGAAATTGCTTTGCCAGAAAAAATCATAAGTTTGTCCCAGCATCCTCAAACCGGATTTACGGTGGGGGTTCAAGAAAATGACCAGGGTAAGACCGTTATTTTATATAGACCGGATACGGCAAACGTAGAGAGTATTAAATTAGAAAATGATTACCTGGGAGTGAATGTTAAGACGTTGTGGCACTCATCATCTATTTTTTCAGTCCTGGCTGGGTTTGATCTTTATATTTTTAAAATAAGTTTGGAAGATCTTCATGAAGCCGCTTTAATTTCTAAATATAATATTCGGGAACTGACGAATACTGATGGATTAACGGGAGAGGCTCAATATAATGTGCGGTTAATTTTTCAATTATCAGGTGGAGATAATCGTAAGTTTATTTTGAGTGGCGAAAATGAAAACTCTACGGTTAAGGAATTAAATTTTAAATTAGATGATCTTTCGCAATATTCAGTAGTGGGTGAAACCAGGCAATATTTGATTCTTAATCACTTGGCCAAAGGTATGGATACTGAAACCTGCACTATATTTATTGATAAGGCTGATGGTGAAGTCTATTCACCACTGGAAAAGACTTCTTGTGTTTCAAATGTAATAGACGATTTAAATGCGCTGATCACTATTCGATTTGGTGGAAATCTTCCGAAGATTGATTTTTTAGCGCTGAATCAAAATCTCGAAATAATTAACAAGCAATATTTGGGATACTCAATCAGTCATACGCAAGATGAAAATTATGTTTTTTTCCAGTCAATGGATGAAAATTGGAACCAGCATGTCTATAAATATACCAATTCTCAGTTTGAAGAGATTTTATTTCCAGGTAAAACAATTATTAATTCAAATAAATATTTAGTAAGTATATATGAGGAGGGTCTTCCATTTTCTTATGCGGTTGAAAATATGATCACTCATGAAAGATTGGAGATACCCAGCAGTAATAATTTTAGATTTTATTTTCTTCCTTCACCCTTTTATACTTCCGTAAAAGGAATATTTTTTTATAGTGTTTCACTTGATTATATTCAATTTATAGATATATTTTTGGACGGAGATTCCCAAAGACAGTATGTGAGTATTGGGAAATTAAATGATAATCTTAGTGAACAAAAAGAATTGATTCCTGTTTTTACATTCTCCCTAACGGATGAGAATATTGTTTTTTCAAGCAATATGAATAATGACCCCACTCCAATTAATAAAGGATTTCTGTTCAAGATGTCATCGAAAGGCAACTTGTTTTGGTTCAGCGAAAAATAGGTAAAAGTCAGATTGCTAAAATATCTTAAGACAATCTATTGAATTCACCTAAATTTAGCAGAAGATCCTGTGTACCTTTGGAATTTACGACACCACCACCAACAATGCATTGTGTCTCGCAAGTTTGGACGTACCTGATTTTTCATGGAAATTAGATGGCATGGTTTCTGCAACATTAAAGGTAACCGGAAATCAGGAAGATAACCGGTGAAAAGATGATTATGGATGATCAAGAAAATGAGGGTTTTAGGATGAATACCTTTTTTAGAACGCCTTTTAAATCACTGTTAATTTTATTTTTAATTATTCTGGCCAATGCCGGGTTGGGGTTTACCCAACCAATTCAAGAGTGTCCTGACAAGTTTGCAGGCGTTGTAACAAAGGTATTACATCCAGGCCCTACTCAAAATGCTCCTGATTGGATTGAAATTCATTTTGACATGGTCGAAAAAATGAATGGGAATCCAAGTGCAAATCCAGTAATTAAAATTTTAAAATATGGTCCGTTTAATTTTGTGGTGGGCGAGGAATATATTGTTTCGCTTAGAAATGGATTTCTATGCACGTCCCAACTAAGTAAATAATTATTTTTTGAATTAAATTATTTTATTTTTACAAGGATGTAAAAATGCTAAAAAAAGGACTTTTGGTATTGTTTTCCTTTCTGATTACGTTACTCTATTCAATTGCAAGCGACGCATATACGTTTACCGAGGATTTTGAATTTGGAATTTATTGGAAATCATATCCAATCAATTTTAAAATATATGCGGATACATCTGCGGAGTGGGATGAATTATACCACCATTCTTTATCTAGCATACAAGAATGGGAGGAAGAAGTGGGAGTTAACGTGTGGGAACTGAATTCTCAGGTTTATTCGGGAAATCCGTCAGGTAATTTTATTAGATGGTCGTCCAATTTTGCGGAAGATACTGGCTACGATCCGGTGGGAACCCTGGCGGTCACCATTAGATATAACAATGGAAACTTTTTTGACAGGGTTGTGATAATTTTAAATGCCCAAAATTCCACTCTTAAACAAAATTTTGCGGGGTTACTTGGCAAAACAATTCTACATGAATTTGGACATACTATTGGGCTTGGACATACTGATGTGGATGCCATAATGTTTCCTTATACCACTAGCATTTCCGCACTTCAAAATGATGATGTTAATGGAGCCAAGGAAGCCGTGGCCTTAAATGATTATAGAAGTGCTATTGGTTATATGGCCAATAAGGAAACCAGTCATGGCATAATTCCAAGTTGTGGTTCTTTGGCATTTGCGGGGGAAAACCCTTCGACTCAATCCTATTATAATACCATAATAACCGTCTTTTCTTCTCTCCTATTGATTATCTTCTTAAAAGCTATTGGTTATTTGTTGAAATACTTGGTGAAAGAATTTCCCCTTGGTAATATAAAAAAATAATAAATAAAAAGCCCGATTCATTGTTCCGAAGAACGGTTGTATGGATACAGGTTTTATCGTAAATGATTACATTTTTATTTTACAATTGGGAGAGGAATTGCCCGAGTCATACTCCCAACTGGCTGAGTATTTTAATGTGTTTAACATTACGTTAGTGCCTGTGCGGTTGCAGGATTTTTTGGATATTAAAAAGGATAAAAATTTATTTCATGTCATGGTGGTTGTTAATGATTTAAAATCTCGAATGAAGTTTTTAGACATTCAAAAAAGAATTTTAAATTTTTATTTAAAATCCAGAAGATTTCATTTACATGATGTAACTTCGTTTGGAAAAATAGATATTTTTACTAAAATTGCAAGATTTAATGTCTATAATCATTACAGTTTGCCGGCCAATCTTAAAATGGTGGTTTGTGAAATAGCAAAAAAATATTATCAAACAGGTAAGCAGTTACATAAGTGGCCGGGTGGAACTAGGGCCAAATTACCCGTATGAAAAATAATACAATTGAAAAAATATCACTTTTGATTAAGCTGGACTGTGAGGCTCTTTATAACCGGATAATCTTTAGAAAAGAGGATTATCTTAGAACAATGGTGTTAAAAAGAACCAGGGAACATCTGAAACAAGTTTTTAGATCAAGATATTATGATTTAAAGTTGGATGAGCTTAAAGAGTTTTCAAGCGAAATAATATATTCCATGGAAAATTTTTATAAGGAAGCAGAAGAGTTGGGATGGTATTTGTTTCATACCGAAGATATGCCGGCCACTATTGAAGAAAAAATTAATTATCATTTTAAAATTATTGAGAGAGCATATGAAGCTTTAAAAGTCAGTTTAAATAATTCAAATTCTGATCCTGAAGTTCAAGAACCAAATGAATCTGATGGTCCTCCTGTAATAAAACAGACCAGTTAATTCACTAAACAATTGTCAAAGAGTATTCCCCATGACAATAATTAATAATAATAGCGGAGTGGGTAATGAAATATTTAACGGTTATATATTTTTGGGTTTTATTTGCATCCATTGAAACCGGTTACACCAGACCTCCTATCTCTGGCGAAAGATACGAATTGCTAAGCGGTGTCAGAGTTTTAAAAGACAGGAATATTCCAAGTAGCAAGGCTGGTCTAAGTGATGATTTTTCTACGAGTGTCCCTTCATGGTTTTTAACAGAAAATTTTCACTATATTGCTAGTGCAGGCAAAGTGCTTGATATCAATTTCAAAGAAGGTCAGAATGCAGTTTTTCTTGCCAGAAAAGGTTTTCGCATAACGGGATTGGAGAACAATCCAGATTTAATTGAAAAGGCTAATTTTCTCATGAAAGAGTTTGAAGTTAAAATTAATATCGTGCAAGAAAATGCTTATAAATTTTCGGGTGGTGGTCCCATATATGATGCAGTTATCGCATTTTATTTTACCGATAGGGCGTTGATAAAAAAAATATGGAACTGGATAAGGCCCGGAGGAATTTTAATGCTAGAGGGATATACCGTGTTGAATAAGGACACGAAAGAAATTAATAACTTGTCAGTTGAACATTTTTTTAAACCGGGAGAACTGCTGTCAGTTTTTAAGGATTATAAAATTCTCAAATACGAGGAGCCTTTACATTTAAAGGTGTTTACATCAAGTATAATTATTCAAAAAAGGTGAAACTTTGAGTGTAAAATTATTTTATGAAAATGTTAGTCTATTGGATTTTGCTTATTGGGATAAGCAAAAAGGGCCAGTCGGGTATTCTGTACACATTCATATTGAGCTTTCAGGACAGACTGACAATGATGGTATTATAAGTGATTTTTCTACAACCAAAAAAATGGTGAAAAAAATAATTGATGATTATGTTGATCACAGAATGCTGGTACCTAAAGAATTAGTTACAATCAAGGATGATGAAGTTTTTATTGAAGAAAAAATAAACTTAAGTGATGCTTTTTATTATCGTGCACCTAAAACTGCCATTTGCGCATTGGTCGAAAGTGAAATCAATTTAACTACAGTAAAACAATACCTGGAGGAAATTGTTGCCAAAAATCTTCCTCCGTCTATATCTTTTGTAAAAATTATTTTAGAGGAGGAGACCAAAGCTTCGGATCAATACTGGTTTCAATATACCCATGGCCTTAAAAACCATTATGGCAATTGCCAGCGTCTTTTGCATGGACATAAAAACCCTGTGCGTATTTGGGTGAATAAGCAAAGAAGACCAGACCTGGAAAGATACTTAGTTTTGGATCTTTTTAAAGAAACGGTTCATTTTGCATTTAGAGAGAATCTAATTAATTTAAATGAAATAACCAGTAAGGGTATCTTCGAGGGATCTTTGCACGACTTTAAAACAGTACATTTGAAATATAGGGGTAACCAGGGTACCTTTGAATTGAAGCTTCCCGGTAGGTTGGTTCATCTGGTTAACACGGAAACTAGTGTGGAAAACCTGTCAAAATATTTTTTCTCCATAATAAGTTCAAAGTGTGAGCAAAATGATCAGATAATGATCCAGGCTTTTGAGGGAATTGGAAAAGGGGCAATTTTTCATAATTAATCTCTCCATATCTTTCTTAATCTTTAAAATTGTTAGATAATATGGATATGAAATGGTTTTCATATGGGTTATTAATCTTTGTTTTTTTTAAGATATGGTGCGTTTATTCAGCACAGATTGACGAGGAAGGAACTTTTTCCGGACGGATTGCCCGAGTAACCGAGGCGGGAAAAATTATCAGATTGAAAGTCGATTTTCTTAACATGAAATATTTAAACAAGGGCGATAAAATTGAGTTTTGGGATGAAAAAGATGATCGCAGAAATTGCAAATCGTATATTATAGGTAAAAGTAATGATTATTTGCTCATTAGGATCAGTGATTTCAAAGGATGTGCCCAAAATATTTATTTGGTGGCGGGAGCTTATTTAAAATTATTCAGTCCCGATTTGGTGAATAATTTAAAAATGGGAAAAGAACTTTTAAAGATATTAGAAAAAAAACGTTTGGCCATAGGTGGACGTCTTGGTCGGACTAAAGAAGCTCTGAGCCAGCACATGTCCAAGGTTGAAGCAGTCAATGATCGTTATACCGTTTTGCGTGAACAATTGGAAAATGAATGGCGTGAGGAATTAACCAAACTGGAGGAAGATAATCTAGTGATAAAGAAGCAGTATTCAGCTTTAGAACTTGCTTTGCAAGATATTGATCGTAAAATGGAACGGTATCAAATCGAAGATGAAAACCTGAGAATGGATAGATGGGCACTCGATTCAAAACTATACTTCAAAAAATAATTTATACGATTTATCTAGCGAGTCTGGTTGGTTTTATGGAAGCCTCCCAGGCTTGCTTTAGTAAATCTGATCTTAGCTTGATTAAAAATAAATACGCCAAGGGATTTGAAATATTTCAAGGGAAAACATTTTTTTTAGTGAAAACCAAAAAACAGAAAATTTTGATTAATTATGGAAAAAAAAAGGACTGTCCAGGTTATTTGTTGGTAGAGGCTCCGGTTAAAAAAGCTGTGGTCACGTCCACTACGCATCTGGCAGTGCTGGAGATGCTCGACGAACACCATTCGCTCGTAGGTTTTCCTGATACTAAATTGATAACATCTTCCAATATTATTCAGCTGGTAAATCAAAAAAAAATAATCAACGTAGATTATCCATTTAATCGTGAGAAAATTTTATTATTAAAACCGGATATGATTTTAGGATATTCTGCGGGGGTTTTAGATGAAGAAAGTTTGTCTCAATTGGAAAAATTAAATCAATTAGTGATATTGAATGATGATTTTAATGAGATTTCTCTCTTGGGTAGGGCAGAGTGGGTCAAATTTGTGTCACTGTTTTATAATAAGTTTAAGCTGGCTCAAAAAATATTTGATGATATTGAAAAAAGTTATAACCGAACAAAAGACCAGGTAAAAAATTTAAAAAAACCTAGAGTGTTGATTGGACAAAATAATCATGGGATTTGGACAGCCCCTGGGGGTGAGAGTGATATTGTAAAACTTATTGCTGATGCAGGTGGTGATTATATTTGGAAAGATAAAAAAACCAAAAGGACTTTACAAATGAGTATTGAGGCGGTTTGGTCCAAGCTTGTGGACAGTGAAATTTGGCTGACGCAAAATACCTGGTTCAGTTTGAAGGAGCTTAAAAACAGCGATGACAAATATTTAAAGTTAAATGTCTTGCAAACAGGGCGGATATATAATCATATACTTAAAGTTAATCAGTGGAAAAATATGAATTACTGGGAAACTGGTATTATGCGACCAGATTTGCTAATAAAAGATTTGGTTATCATTTTTCATCCAAATGTGTTACCAGGCGAACAACCGCTTTGGTATGATAAGCTAAAATAATTTTATGAACAGTATCCAATCAAGAATTTTATTATTATGTTTCGCAGTGATATTGCTGATTTTTTTGTTAATGATAATCGGTCCGGTAAATATTCCCTTTAATGAACTGTTCAGTGCAAGTCGTACTCCCGATTGGCAAACTATATTATGGGAGATCCGGTTTCCTAAGATTATTACAGCTTTTTTGGCAGGAGTTGCTCTTGGGTTAACAGGCTTGGTTATGCAAACCTATTTTAATAATCCACTGGCTGATCCTTACATATTGGGTGTGCAAAGTGGAGCATCGTTGGGGGTCGCTATCGGTATCATGGCATTGGATTCAGTTTTTATTTTTTTCCCAAATTTTGTAGGACAATTAAGCACCATTTTTTTTGCATCAGCCGGAAGCCTGCTTACCCTGTTTGTGCTTATGATTTTATCCAGGATGCTTGTCAATCAATTGATTCTGCTTGTGATAGGTCTTGTGTTTGGCCAGGTTATTACGGGGATAATCAGTATATTGGTGGTTCTTAGCGAATCAAATAAGATCAAGAATTTTTTATTATGGACGATGGGGAGTTTTCAGCGGGTGTCGTCTGAGCAGATTGTTATTTTTGCCCTTATCATTTCAATAGGTGCTATATTTTTGTTTTATCTCGCTTTTAAGCTTAATTTGCTTTTATTGGGCGATAAATATGCCAGATCGTCCGGTCTTAACGTGTTAAAAACCAGAAAAATACTTTTAGTGATTACGGCTATTTTATCAGGAACCGTCACGTCTTTTTGTGGCCCTATTGCCTTTGTCGGAATTATATCTCCTCATCTGGCACGGAGTTTTTTGAAAACATCCAATCATTTTGTTTTAATACCGGGTGTCGCTTTACTCGGGGCCATCATGACCCTTGCCAGCGAATTTGTGTCTGGTTTTATGGGTGATATGACGTTACCGATCAACGGTATTATGGGATTGGTTGGAGGGCCTATTATTTTTATTATTCTTCTTAATTATAAAAAGGTTTACCGCTCATGATGGCTTTGTCACCAATTATAACTGCAAAAAATCTAAAAGTAGGTTATGGCCAATTGACTGTTTTGGAAAACATCAATTTTTCAATTTATCCTGGAGATATGATTTGTCTGATGGGACATAATGGTTGTGGAAAAACGACAATATTGCGCACTCTCTCTAGGTTTTTACAAAAATTAGATGGCGAGATTGATGTCAAAAACAAAGCTATTGATAAATGGAGCGATTTAGATTACGCCAAAATAATTAGCATTGTTTTAACTGAAAAAGCTAGTGATACACATTTATTGGTAAATGATTTAATCGAGCTTGGGAGATACCCCTATACCAATTTTATGGGCAAATTGGGTAGTCCTGATAAAAAAATTGTAGATCAGGCTATTGAGCTTCTGGGCATTTCTCATTTACTGTCCAAAAAAGTTGATGAATTGAGTGATGGTCAGAGGCAAAAAGTTTTTATTGCAAGAGCTTTGGCGCAAGATACGAATATTTTACTTTTGGATGAGCCAACCACTTTTTTGGATTTACCTGGAAAGTTGGAAATTTTGGGGATTTTAAAAAAAATTGCAATTGAAAAGAAAGTAGCTGTTTTGTTTTCTTCGCACGATTGGCAGCTAATATTGGAGCTTGCTTCATGGATCTGGCTTATAGATCAAAAGGGAGGAATGAAAGCAGGAGTGCCAGAAGATTTTATAATTAATGGTGATTTTGAAAAGTGTTTTCATCATCCCCAGTTTGTTTTTGATGACGAAATTGGAATTTTTAAAGAAAAGAAAGAAAATGAATTTGTGGTCTCCCTGGTGGGGGAGGATAATAAAAGCAAGATATGGACAAAACATCTTTTAAGAAAAGAATCTTTTAGAGTGCTTGAGTGTAATACTCCTGGATACCCGGTGATTCAAATTGTTTCAAATAATAGAGACACAAATTATTGGGAAATATCTCACGATCAAAAAAAGATAAAGGTTAATACTCTAGAGGATTTGTTGGTTATTTTAAAAACTGAATTTTTGGTGCAAACTCATTAACCATTATTTCAATATTCCGATATACTAGGGACGGTTAGCAGTAATGACATATGGAAAACAGGATCTTGATGAAAAGAATAATTATTTTTGTTTTTTTTGGATTAATTGCATCTTGGTTGTCCGCCTCCAATAATCAAGATGAGTTGGATAAAATTGAATGGACGAAATATTCTGACGAAGACAGTATTCAAGTTTATGAGGCGAAAAGAGCTCACCGGTCGGGATTGATTCCAATAAAGGTTCATACCATTTTAGATTACCCCATCACCAAAGTTTTAACCGTATTGACTGATGCCAGTCGCAAAACGGAATGGGTTCCACGTTTGGATATTTCCAAAACAGTCGAACAGGTTGCGTTTGGAGAGTTTATAGACTATGCCAGTTTTGATGCTCCTTGGCCTTTTGAGGATCGAGATTTTCTTGTGTATATCAGGACAAATTATGATATTGAAAAAAAAGAAGTGAAGGCAATCATATATTCGGTTACTCATCCTCAAATGCCAAATCGAAAAGGCTTTGTTAGGGGTCATACTTATTCGGGAAATACTTATTTAAAAAGTGTTTTTAATGATACAAAAACTTATGTGGAAATTTCATTTTTTAATGATTATAGAGGCAACATTCCTAAATGGATTGTGAACATGGTTCAACTTACTTGGCCGAGAACGTTTATAGGACAGTTAAGAGGTCAACTCGCCAAGAAAGATGTGGTCGATAGATATGAAAATCTTGAGATGGTCAAAAAGTATCTGGCTGAAAAACAGCATCATGAGAAGGCAACTCGCAAAACAGCAACACGAAAGTAATTTTAACTGCGTAACTAGAGTGGTTTTTAATTTTGTCGTTTAATATAGGCATGAAAATAATTATGTAATTTCAAACGGTTGGATGTTTTGGCATTGTTGTGAATTTTGCTTATGATCGATAAAAAATTTGATAGAAGATCATTTTAAACATATGATTTCTTTTAAAAAAGGAAAATCATATGTGGAACAATATTAAAATTGAAAACCTTCTTTATCTCGTCATTGATATGCAAGATAAGTTTTACCCACTTATTCCATCTAATGTTCTAAAGCAGGCAAGAAAAAACGTGTTAACAACAATTCAAATGTTTGGTGATTTAAAAATTCCAATGATTGGAACTGAACATTACGTGAAAGGTCTTGGACATACGGATAATGAGATTTGTAAAATTTGGAAAGGTGATGCTTTTACAGATAAAGTAACTTTCAGTTGTTTTAAAAATTTAGATTTTAAAGATAATCTAAAAAAGTATGGTCGCAAGATTGTAGTGGTATCAGGTTTGGAAACCCATATATGCGTTTTACAAACTGTTATTGATTTGTTGTCAGATAATTATCATGTAATCGTTTTAAAGGATGCCTGTGTCTCATCCACCAAGTTAAAATGGGAAAATGGACTTGCTTTGATGGAAAAAGCTGGAGCTTATGTTATGAGTACAGAAACACTCTTGTTTTATTTACTGCAAAGAGTGGATCGTTCTGAATTTAAAACTCTTGTAAAGCTATTGAAAGATGCTCAAAATTTTTGAGGTTGGCGATTATTTAATACCTGGTCAATATAAGATTCACAGCGAATTTATTCATGTTGTGAATTATATGAATATTTCAGATGATAGTATGTTTTCTCTGGTTACTCCTGAAGTAGGTGGTGGCCCTTATAATATTGTGGTTGAGAATTTGGATAATTATAATCAAGAAATGGTATTAACCAAGGAATACTTAAAACAAAATGATGTCAAGCGATCAAGTTCCAATTTCAAGGAAGTAAAAATTCAAATTCCGAGGGAAAAACTGGAATATTTTCGAGAACGTCTTTTAGAAAATAAAAACCTTTCTTATTTGATTGATGATCAAGCTAAACCTAATCAACCAATAAGTTTTGATGATCATTTAAAATATCAATTATTAGAGGGTAAACGTGTCATTTTTGAAGAGGATTTGCTGGAAGGTATTGAAATGCTCAGAGGGCTTGGAAGAGGTCTTACTCCTTCCGGAGATGATTTTTTAATGGGAATGATGATTGGAATTCATTTAAAGATGTTATGTACAAGACAAATTGATTCTTACCGAGATAGAATACTCAAGCTAATTTTAGAAAATTCGCTTGGAGAAAATGAGTTATCCAACTGGTTTTTAAAAAGTGCTTTTAAAGGATTGGTCTCTTGCCGGATGAAGAATTTTATTAAGGTTTTATCTAGCGGATCACTTAATGATTTAAAAGAGGCTTTTGAAGAGCAATCTCAAGTTGGGTATTCTTCAGGGCTCGATCAATTGGTTGGTTTGTATGAAGTTATTAAAAGGGAGTATCCATGGCCCACGTTATTAAGTCATTAATTAAATCTGGGGAATATTTTGATTCTATAACCTTGATGGTAGCAACCAAAAAAATAAAAGAATTAAAAAGGGTAATAGATGCTGCTATCGTTATGGGAACTTTGGAGAATCGAAAAATTTTAAAAGCCTCGGGATTATACGTTGAGGATTTTAGTAAGGCCCTAGATAATGATCTGCTTATCTCGATCAAGGGTGAGAATCAAAAAATCTCTGAAGAAGCAATTTTAAAACTTGACGAAATTTTGATTGACCTTAAAAAAAGAAAAAATACAGGTAATGAACAAATATTTTTTAGTATGGGTCAGGCTAAAAGTGAAATGAAAGATGCTAACGTGGCGCTTATTTCTATCGCTGGAAAATATGCGACAACAGAATCGATGAAGGCCTTAAATAGTGGTATGAATGTCATGCTATTTTCAGATAATGTTTCTATTGAAGATGAATTGATGCTGAAAAAATATGCTGATTCAAAAAATCTTCTGGTGATGGGACCAGATTGCGGGACATCCATTATTGGCGGTGTTCCCTTGGCTTTTTCAAATAAAGTACATTCGGGAGATATTGGTGTGGTTGGTGCATCTGGTACTGGAACCCAAGAAGTTACTTCGCTGATTACCAATTTAGGGGGAGGAATAAGTCATGCCATTGGCACCGGTGGACGAGATGTTGGTAAAGAGATAGGTGGGATTACTTTTTTATCAGCACTCAATTTATTAATTGAAGATGAGAATACCAAAGTTATTTTACTGGTTTCCAAACCTCCCCATGTCGATGTGCTTGCTAAAATTGGCAAGCTTACTTTAAAGACTAATAAACAAGTCGTAGCGGTCTTTTTAGGTGCCAAGTCATCTTTAGTTGAAAAATATAATATGATTTATGCCAAGACCTTGGAAGAGGGGGCGATGAAAGCATTGGAATTATCTTTGAATCGGGTAATTACTTTGGATAAAGATCAGTATGACGCTGAATTAAAGAACCAAGTGAAAAAATTAAATTTCAAACAAAAGTATCTAAGAGGACTCTTTAGTGGAGGTACTTTTGCATTCGAAACCCTACTGGTTATGGGACAGGAATTAATTCAAGATATTCATTCCAACCTAAAAGCGGAGACCTCAAAATTATTGGATGATCCCAGTTTGAGTATAAAAAATACAATCATTGATTTAGGAGCAGATGAATTTACCCAGGGTAGACCGCATCCCATGATTGATTATACTCTTCGAAATGAAAGGATTTTAAAGGAAGCACAAGATCCTGAAGTGGCGTGTTTATATGTTGATTTGGTTTTAGGATTTGGATCAAATAAAAATCCCGGCCAGGAATTTTTACCAACTATAAAAAAGGCTAAAGATGCCAATAAAGACTTGTTAATTATTTGTACGGTTACGGGTACTGATGGTGATCCTCAAAATAAAAAGGAAATAATAAAAAAATTAAAAGAAATGGATGTAATTGTGCCACTTTCAAATGCACAAGGTGCTTACCTTTGTGTTCGAATACTTAAAAAATTAAATCGAGGGGAAAATGAATAATCTACTTAAACAAAAACCCCAGGTTATCAACATTGGAATTAAAAACTTTTATAGTGATTTAAAAAATAATCAGGCTCGGGCTTTGCATGTGGATTGGCGGCCACCATTGGTTAATGATCCCAGTCTTTATCAAAAAATTCTTTTTAATATGGATAAAATTAGCAAGGCCAACACTGAGGTGATTACTAAAATTTTGGCAGCCAGACCGGTGCTGGTAGGTATGGATTTAGCAATAAATGTCATTCCCCAAATGGAAAAAAATTTAATTTTACATGCGGGCCCACCGATTACTTGGGAAAGAATGTGTGGACCGATGAAGGGAGCCGTTCTTGGTGCTTTGATATATGAGCAAATGGCAAAAAATATTGAGGAGGCAGAGAATTTAATTCTTGCCGGTAAAATCAAATTTGCTCCTTGTCATGGATATCACAGTGTAGGTCCCATGGCTGGAATTATTAGTCCCTCTATGCCCGTATTTATTATTGAAAACCTGGAACATAAAAATAAAGCCTTTACTACGATGAATGAAGGACTTGGAAAAGTTCTCCGCTATGGAGCTTATGACTCATCCGTAATTGAACGACTTAATTGGATGAAAGATGTTCTTTATCCCGTTTTAAAAGATGCAATTCAAATTTCAGGCGGCATTGATTTAAAAAATATTATTGCCCAGGCACTTCATATGGGCGATGAGGTTCATAACAGAAATCGGGCGGGGACCTCTTTGTTTTATCGTCAAATTACTCCGCATATTGTAAAGACCAGCAAATCAAATCAAAATGCGATTGATGTTTTAAATTTTATTAATGGTAACGACCACTTCTTTTTAAATCTTTCCATGGCACAAGCAAAGGCGAGCTTGGATGCGGGGAGAGATATAAGATACTCGAGTCTTCTTACAGTGATGGCCAGAAATGGAACAGATTTTGGAATTCAGCTTTCAGGAACAAATGATAAATGGTTTGTTGGAAAAGCTTTAGTGCCCGATGCCCTCTATTTTCCTGGCTTTACCAAAGCGGATGCAAATCCAGATATTGGTGATTCGGCCATCACCGAAACTGCGGGTCTTGGAGGATTCGCCATGGCTTCAAGTCCAGCGATTGTGCAATTTGTTGGCGGTAAGAGTGAGGATGCAACAAATTTCACTCTCAAAATGTATGAGATTACCGAACGGGAAAATAATATTTATCAAATACCTTATTTAAATTTCAGGGGAACGCCAACCGGAATTGATGTTTTAAAAGTAATCGAGAAAAATATTCTTCCGGTGATTAATACGGGAGTTGCTCATAAAAATCCTGGTATCGGACAAGTGGGAGCCGGAGTTTTGTCTGCCCCTATAGAACCATTTATAAAAGCTTATAAAGAATTTATTGAGACGATATAGTTAAAGGAGCGTGTTATGGATAATGCAAAATTTTTGGACATGATGGAAAAAATGAAAATTTATGATTTAACTCAGGATTTAAGTATCCATACTCCTCCGTGGCCTTCATATATGCCGCTTGGAATTCAATATTTTAAAAGAATTGCTGGTGCTCATATGGGACAGGGAGCAAATGGTCAGATTATTACCACCAGTAATCATGTGGGAACTCATATGGATGGTGAGATTCATTTTTATTCGGCGGGTAGAACGATTGGTGAAGTTCCGATCACCGAATGGTGCGGGCCTGGGGTGGTGGTTGATATATCTGAGGAAGTGAGTGATTATAGTTTATATACTCCTGAGATGATTGAATCCCGTGTGGAAGTAAAGGCAGGCGATATTTTAATTATTAATACTGGATATAATAGATACGCTTGGGATCAAAAAAAATGTGATGAAGTGAGATATTTTGTCAAACATCCGGGACCATCTCCAGAATTTCATAAGTGGTGTATTAAGAAAAAAATTAATTGGATAGGAGTCGATTGTGGAAGTGCTGATCATCCAATGAATACGATCATTAAAGATTGGCATCCAAAATGTTTTAAAGAAGCAGAAGCAAAACTCAAAAAAGATTATGGCAAGACCTGGGAAGAAATGTATCCGCATGAAACTTATTATCAGGTCATGCATTTAAAGCTTTTTCCCATTAGAATGGTCCATGCAGAAAATTTAGGTGGACAGATCAACGAAATTAAAAATAAACGTGCATGGATTGGTTGTTTCCCACTTAAGGGTATTGAGCTGGAATCATCCATGTGCCGGATTGTGGCGATGACTGGGGAGGAGAATTAGTTTATGAAAAGAGAGCTGATATTGTTTTTTTTATTATAAATTTTCTTTTGCCATATTCGCATTGGGCAAAGACAAAAGCCTTGATGTTTTAGAAAATTGGTAGTGAGTCGAACATTGATAAATATCAGTCAAGGTGGGTAGTTCTTAAAAGAGTTTAATTTTTATATTATAACTATGAATTCCCATCTGAGAGAACTCATAGTTATAAATATTTTTACTACCAGAATTATGAATTAATGATTACAAGTAAGCGTTTCTGAGTCACAACCGCCAGTAAAAAGTAAGAGTTGTTTGGAATTAAAGAAGGCCAGCGGAAGATCACTATTTTCATCTTTTGAAAAACCAAAATTAGTGTATTCCCCTATGCTGGTATCATTTTGTCCTTGAGTCATCATAATATACATTCCAATACCAAGATATTGCATTTGTTCTTGAGTACAGTTAGGTGTATTGGCAGGAATATTTGCGTTGCTATCCATAGGGTCGCCGTCTTCATCTACTGGTTTACATAATCCATTTTGAACATCGTTAAGAATTTGTTTTGCCTTATCTCCGCCTTCCATATAGGTGGTGTTAAAAGGTTTGTTTTTTAAGGTGCCTTGAATTTGATAGTAAGTATTGCCACAATTAACGAAAGTTGAAATACTAAGATTGCTATTTCCGTAATCATCCGTACAAGTGAGTGAAAAAGCATTAGATACTAACAACAAAGCTGATAAAGCAATAGTTGTTTTCATTTTGAACCTCCAAAAGTTTTTCTTTTCGCCCTTATAACACCGAGCGGAGCCAGTTTCTATAAGTAATCTTTCTATTACCCATAATTATATGGTCTTATTTTTTTGAAGGCAAAAACGGCATATACTTCTTACACGGTTTTAATGGAAAAATATTTTTTTCTTGATTTGTGTTTTGCAGGTAAAGGGAAACGATTGCTGCTGCTCCTTTAAGCAGGTCTTTCATTATCATCGCCCAGCAGTCATGAACAATAGTTCCACCATAACGAGGAAAAGTGTTTATCTCGTCAACTGCTTCACTGCTTCGCTTGGAATGAATAAACTGCAAAGAGATGTCCCCGTAGGTGTAAATATTTTGTAAAATGTTCAAGAAACTCTAAGTGATAATTGACTGCGTGATTAATTTCTAATACGTTGTTTTATTGTTAAAAAGCCAGGAGATCGTATGGCAAAGAAAATAGGTGGGATTATTCTATTGGTAAGCTTTGTCATTTCTGCAACTGCCTATTGTAATAATAAAAGTCTTGATCTCCATCATGAGCTACAAGATCCTCAAAATCAATTCAATACGCCTTTTTGCCAAAGTTTTGCCATGATTGGTTTACTTGAGCATTATTGGTACAAGAAAACCAAAATGCATCTTAAGTTTTCAGAAAAATACATGGTTAAATCCATATTACTGACGCTCGTTGAAAAATTATGGATAGAAGATGATCAGAGATTTGAGATCTCAGCTTTCGAAGAACTGCATGTTGGTAATTTGGGAGTTTCTATTATTCTTGAAGCGGTCATGAAGTATGGAATGGTTCCAGATTCAGCTTATCCTAGTGTAATCAAATCAGGAGATCAGGAAATCTTTAATTTGGATATAGATAAATATTTTGAATTGGCAGAAACCACTTTTGAAGAATTCAATGAATCAGGAAAAACACTATCAGATGTCCAAGCCATGATTCATGAGGTATTCGACACACCTCAAAGTTTTTCAGTTTCTGCAGACTATTTTTCTTATGTTGATTTTTCAAATCATATAGTACGGTTAATATCTCCAATAGATATTTTGAATTTCATTGAATTCAAGTCTGTTGATTTTCAAGTTGTTTTTAACAAGGATGGATTTTTACCTGGAAGAGAAATTTTTAGTTTAGAAAACTATGATTATTGGAAAAATCATGAAACATATCGGGGAGGCAATTTTGCTGAATCTCATGCAGAAGAAATGATTTTGAATATTGAGAAAGCAATTGATTTTGGCATTCCAGTTATTTTTTGGAACAAATGGCAAAAATTTGTTAATGGTCGGTTAAGTGATACTGGCGGGCATTTAACTACTATAGTTGGCTATCAAAAAGTAGCAGACGGTAAAACCTGGTTTCGTATTAAAAATAGTGGTGGTGTGAATGCAGAGCGAATTGAGCGATTGGTTGATGGTACGACTTCTCCCATAATTAAAGAAAAAGGTTATTCATATTTTGAGAAGGAAACCTTGAAGACTTTGTTGGTCGGGATTATTATACCGGTGGTGTTTTTAAATTAGATGCAAAAGGATCTAGTCTTATATGAAAAAGATTATTGTGATATTGGGTTTAATCTTTGTGATATTATCTGTCAAACTCGCAGGGAAAGAGTGTAATTTGGTTTCTGATATAAATTAAAAAATATTAAACACGATTAAATAATATTATTCAGGTGACTTTTTCATCAAGATAAACAACGCTAGACGTAAGTGAAGCCCAGCGATGCTCTATACCAGGAGTATATTGGATGAATTTTGATCTATTTAAGTGGAGTTGACTATTCAAAGGTTTAGTTTGGCTACAAAATTTATGTAATATTTATTGATAAAATCTATTAAATTTGGTATTATTTATAAATATTTATATAAATAATACCAAATTTATGAATAAAAATAGTATAATTAAAAGAAATTCAATATGTTATGATATTTTAAAGAAAAATGCTTCGGTTTTGATTCTTGGACCTCGTGGTACGGGAAAAAGTCATTACATCAATAATATTTTAGGCGATTTTCAAAATAGCTCGAGGATCGATCTTTTGTCCCATGCCGATTATAAAAAATATGCTCGTGATTCTGAAAAGCTTGCTAAAGAAGTGGATCTTAATCTCAGTAAAAATGATTCTGCACTTATTTTTATCGATGAGATTCAGCTAGTTCCAAAGTTGCTAAATGAGATTCACCGTTTGATAGAAAAATATAATCAAAGATTACAGTTTATTTTAACGGGTTCCTCTGCTCGAAAATTAAAAAGAGAAGAAACCAATTTGCTGGCCGGAAGGGCAATTTATATTCCATTCAATACATTAAGTTTTGATGAGGTAGATTTTCGACTTCACCTGGAAAATATTTTACAATATGGATTACTTCCCAAAGCCTTTATCACTGATGATGTCCAGCTTAAAACCGAGTATTTAAAAACATATTGTTTTATTTATTTGAAAGAAGAGATACAGCAAGAATCACGAGTGAGAAACCTTGAAGCGTTTGAGCAATTTTTAGAATTGGCAGCATTTGCAAATGGTGAGATTATCAATCGTAGTAAAATTGCCAGGACGGTGGGAGTTTCCGATCAGATTGTTAGAGATTATTATCAAATATTGCAAGATACATTGATTGTTACCAAAATTCCGGCTTGGACAAATTCGATTAGAAAACAGCTACAAAAGTCTGCGAAGTTTTATTTCTTTGATAATGGAGTTTTGAATGCCCTTAAGGGGGAACTTGGGGTTGAGCTCAATCCTGCTACTTATCGTTATGGAAGATTGTTTGAAAATCTGGTCATTAATGAAATATTAAAACGCAACAAAAAATACGATTATAAAATTTTTCACTACCGGACCAATCATGGTAGTGAGATCGATATTATTATGCAAAAAAATATTAATTCACCACCTATTGCTATCGAGATAAAGTCATCCAAGTATTTTGAAAAGAATATAACTAGGCCATTAATTGATTTTAGAGATGAATTTTCTGAGGCAAAATGTCTTGTTTTGAGTGATATTGATAAAGCGTATGTAGAAAACGGAATTGAATTTTTGTCTTTTTATGAAGGAATTGATCAAATATTTACTTAAGAATAAATATTAAAAAAGATTACGGCAAGACCTGGGAAGAAATGTATCCTCATGAGACTTATTATCAGATCATCCATTTAAAACTTTTTCCCATTGGAATGGTCCATGCAGAAAATTTAGGTGGACAGATCAACGTAATTAAAAATAATTGTGCACTATAATCGTTGTAGGCAGGTTGAAGAGAGTGGCTTAGAAAAAATGTCAATTATTTTGCGGAGTAGCGGAGTTTATTATGAAATATGGTGTTTGCTCAAAATAATCAAATTTATAAAAGTCAAGTTGATGAAATATTTTATTCGCTTAATGTAGAAAATCTTATACATCTCTATGCTAAATTAATAAAAATGCAGCAAGATCCAGTCTTAGGGGCGCACTCTACTTTTGAGATTGGCTTGCTCTTTTAAATGTTCTTGGCTAGCATAAAATGTTTCTAAATTTTCAATGTGGAGTTATCATGGGATTATCTAATGATCAATTTTTGCCTAAACTCAAAAACGAAATTATTAAAACTCAAAAGGAAAAGAAAGATGTCTTTCATGGATGGAAAATATTGCTATCGGATGTTCGTTCGATTCAAAGTTTGATGTTGGGTGATGAAAAATTGGGTTTGGTCGGTTATCAAGAAAGAGAAGTTTTTGATCATGCTTATTCAATCGAGATTTTTACCCGGCACGGGAATCCGGTTATGATGGGAAATTCTACCTGTAATATTGATCCACTTTCTCCGCTGAATGATCAGATATTAAAAACTCTAAACAATGCTTTGACGGTTAACAATCAACTATGGGATCTTCCTAAGATTGAAAATGAGAAGGTTAAGGACATAATCACTTATGATCCAGCTCTCAAGAATAATATGGCAGCTGCTCATCAAAAACTAATTCAAGAGGCTTCTTTTAAAGTAAAGAGTTTGCAGGGAGTGAAGGTCAATAGTGCAGAACTTTATACCAATAATCGAAGTACTTATTTTGAAACTTCCACTGGACTAATAGGTGAGCAGGATCGTACCGATGTTTATTTTGAAATTGCCATGGAGAAATTACCACTTCCGAATACGCAAGAAGTTCATTTGATCAAATCTGCAATAGGAATCGAGGATATGAATATTAGTCGGTTTATTGATGAAGCGCTTGAGCAGACCCTGAGTTTGAATGATGCTATCTTACCAAGGACTCAAGAGAATGCAGTGGTCTTAATAAACACTGAGGCGATTGCCAGATTACTGGATGGTTTATTAATTCAGATGAATGCTTACAGGGAATACTATAAAACACCCCATATGCTTCCTGGACAAAAAGTTTTTAAAGGAGAAAAATTGCCTGAGTCAGATATTCTAAGTATCACCATTGATCCAACTTTACCTATCATGGCGGCAAGTACGAAATTTACGAGTGAAGGATTATGTGCAAAAGCAGGCAAAGTCGTGGACAACGATACCGTAACCTTGCAGATGATAACTCACAGGATGGGGCAGTATTTGGGAAAACCACATAATTGTATTGTTGGAAATATGATTGTTCCGCTTGGCAGATATGCAAAAGAAGAATTACTTAAAGCTCAAGCAGAATGCCTAGAGATAGTTTCTTTTACATCACTAATGGTAAATCCTTCTTCTTTAAGTTGGAGTAGCGAGATTAAATTAGGAAAGCTTTATCATTATGGAAAACTAAAATCAATCATCAAGGGTGGAATTGTTTCTGGTGACCTTGGAGAAAATTTATGTCATTTTCAATTCAGTAATAATGAAAGAAAATTCAACAAACCAGCCGATGATTTTTCTACACCGAGGGGATATAGTGGTCCAGATGCCATGTTGATTAAAACCGGTGTGAAGATTGCAGGAGAGTAAAATGAATAATCAAATTATGAAAAAGAGAATTGGTTTTCCTAAGCATTTAGATAAAATTAGAAGGATTATGCCAAACTTGGTTTCAATATTAGAATCAGGAAAAGAAAATTGCAGATACTGTTTTGCCTGGTTTGAAGAAAATAAATCCATACAAAGTAGCTGTGCCCAAATTGAATCTTCCACTGAAAGTCTTGATAGAGGAATTGTGTTAAGGGCATTGGTAAACGGTATTCATTACGAGCGAAGCACCAATCAATTGGATGAAGCATTTTTAATTAAAATGGCTAAAGATTTTAGATTTTTTCTTGATCAAAAATATGATGAACATTATGCCTATCAGGTTCATAGCTACACTCCTTCGACTTGGAGTGAAGAGCTTTCTCGGGGACTTGACGAAGAATTGGTTGCCCAGATACCAAAGAATCCAGATGCAAAAACCCTGGTTCATTTTGGTGCGAGCTACGAAATTGATCCAAATCAGACAGATATTCATTCACTCAAGGAAATGACTCGCAAATTAAGAAGTGATTTATTTGAACGATCAAAAAAATTTGTAAGGGAACATAACCAAGCACTAAAAAATGAGGATGTTTTTGAGGATTTGGTAGAAATCCAGAACTTTGTAAATCAGGAAATAAAAATACATATTTTTGTTGATCGCTACAAAAATATGTCACAATCTCTTCTTCTCACTTGTGGTGGAGCGTTTGGTGTAACCAAGATTGGGAGACAGTCTCGAAGTTTAAAAGGTGGATTAGGGGGGCTTGAGGTTATTAAGTTTTCCGATAGAGATTTGGATGAGGTGAGTTGTACCTCAGTCAAATTGGATAAGGCGGAATTTTTAAAACCAGGCAGGTATCAAGTGATTACCGGGTCAGATGTAACCGGGGTGATCGCTCATGAGGCCTTTGGCCATACCCAAGAGGGCGATACCTGGATGAAGGGAAGAAGTATTGCGAAGAAACTTCATGAAGATAAAATTAAAGTAGGAAATGATCAGGCCACCATAATAAATAATCCGGCAGTGTTTAACATGGATAAAAAAAACTATGGGCCTAATGGTAGTTATTTTTTTGATCATGAAGGAATGTTTGCCCGCTCTCAAAAAATACTGGATCAGGGGATGCTTTCTCTACCCATGGCCGATCTTGCTTCTTCGATAAAACTGAGTGTACCTCGAATGGCAAACGGTAAAAGAGAAAGTTGGCGTCGCCCACTCATGGCCAGACAAACTAATACCTATTTTACTCCAGGAGATAAGACCTTGGATGAATTGATTGCTATGGTGAAATATGGATTTTTAGCAAGACTTAGTCAAGGAGGAATGGAAGATCCCAAAGGCGGAAGCCTTACTGCAGGTGCATCTTATTTTGAAGAAATTTCCAACGGAAAATTAACTGGAAAACTTTTCTTAGGCCCAAGTGGCGGGCATATTGAATTATCAGATCCGGTGTTTACCTTGCTTGAAAAAATCATTGCCAAATCCAAAACTTCGAATCCAGATAACATTCCAGATATTAAATTTGGAGGATGTGGGAAATATCACAAAGAAGGTGTTGATGCTGGTTGCGGTGGGCCTTACATTTTGTGGAAAGATATAAATTGTGGGTAGACAGGAGGTTTTTATGGTTTTTGAAACAAAAAGATTAATCGTAAGAATTGCAAACAATAGTGATAAAGATGTCGAACATTATTTTAAACTTTGGAATCATCCAAAAGTAATGGAGCATGTTGGTTTTCCTGATGGCCTTGGTGTTTCAAAAGAAGAGCTTCGGAATAAATATCTTGTTCAGAGTAATTCAGAATTTAATACCCGTTTGATAGTTATATTGAAGGAAACAAATGATTTTATAGGTGAAAGCAAGTTAACCAAACCAAATGAAGAAGGAGTTAGTGATTTTGACCTAAAGTTTTTCCCAGAGTATTGGGGAAAGGGTTATGGTAGGGAACTATTAGTAGGGATAGTTGATTATTTGTTTAAGCATACCGATTGTAAAGAAATCGAAGCTACTCCAAATGCGGAAAATATTGCCGCTCAAAAAATGTATGAGAGTTTAGGTTTTAAAATTCTTCGAGGGGAAGTGTATAATTGGTCTCACAAGGACGCTTTGATTTATGTAAGACGACTCTCTAGAGAGAATTATAATAAACATATTTCCGAGAAATGATTGATGGAATTAAATGAGTTGAATAATGATCAATATTATTGTTCTTAAGGGTAGTCACGCAGAAGCATACGCCAAGCATTTGATGATTCATGCCAAAGAATCAGGAATTGATGGTAATACGATTCATTACCCTTTAAGTAAATTACCTAATGCTGATAATACCAAAATTGAAAAGTGTAAAATAGCTTGGAATACAAAACCAGGGATAGTTGGTTGGAGTAGGGTCTGGGGGCTTTTGGTTGATGAAGAAATTGTCGGTCACATAAGACTCAAAGGTGAAAGTGATTTAAACGAGATTCATCGTTGTGATTTATCTATAGGATTAATTAAAAAATTTCGTCGTTCAGGTTGGGGAAGTCGATTAATGGAAACAGCAATTACTTGGGCACGAGAACAAGAATTTTTGTACTGGGTTGATTTGAATACTTCCGTGGCCAATAAGTCGGCATTAAATTTATATAAAAAATTTGGCTTTGAAGAAGTCGGAATAACAAAAGATCGCTTTAGAGTTCAGGGTGAGCGGATTGATGATGTTCATATGGTTTTGGATTTAAAAAATGAAAATTATTTGAATAGATGATAAATTTTTTGAGCTTCTTTCTAACATTAAACTGTCATCCCGATATTTTTTTAGGATTGATGGGTACTTGCAGAAAATTGGGAATAAGTTTTGGTGAATATTTAAAAGATCGATTTTATCATCGTTACGAACTACCGCCGCTTGGCGATTTAATTTGGATAGCCTGAGCTGACTTAAATTACAGGTTTTTCTCCTATTTAATGAATTGATACTTTAGAAAATTATAATTATTGGAAAGGTCATGAAACGTATTGGGGTGGCAATTTTTCTGAATCTTATGCAGCAAAAATGATTTTGAATATCGAGAAGGCAATTGATTTAGGTGTTCCAGTAATTTTTTGGAATAAATGACAAAAATTTGTTAATGATCGATTGAGTGATACTTGAGGGTATTTAATTACCATAGTCGGCTATCAAAAAACAAGCGATGGAAGAACGTGAAATCGAATCAAATTAATATTAAGTTTGAATTGCTTATGAGGTATTATCAATTCTCCGAGGAAAAATTATTTTTTTTAAAAATATAATTTCAATTTATGAATAATACATTGTTCTTCCATGTTTTAGTATATTTAGTTATAATTATAAAATGAAATTGCTTTCTATTATTTTATATTTAATCATTTTAAATCCAGCCCATGGTCTTGAATGTTCTGATGGGAAATACCCTGTAAGCGGACATTCTCGTACAGCGTATTATCGTACTGATGGAACTCATGTTTCTGAGGCGGATGTTTCAAGCTACTGCAAAAATTATCGAAGTGATGGGCCACTTAAGGTAAAATTTCAAATGAAAATTCCTAAAGACTGGCCTTTTAAAAATGAAATTTTTAAAAAATGTACAGTAAACGAACAAAAAAATATTGCCGAGATTTTCAGCACTCTTCCTAAAATTCTTACTCAGGTTGGAGAGTTAAAAATTTTCTGTGCAAAAAAATCAGCAACAGAGGATAATCCTGCGACAAGTGCTCCGACTAAAAAAATTATTGTCCTTTATAGTGCTGCCTTCAAGACGGATTTAAAGCGAATTTTAATTCATGAACTGGCACACCTGCTTTATGGTTTTCTTTCAACAAAAGAACGCAAGCAGTATTGGAGAGTTGCCGAATGGATTGATTCAAATCAGACAGAGTCTTTCACAACCAAACGAACTTCCTTTTCGGCTCTTGACGGAAAGTATGATCCTGAGGAAGATTTTGCAAATAATGTCGAATATTTTTATGCAGAACAAGAATTCATGATAAAAAATTTCCCATCAATTACCAAATGGCTATCAAAATTTCTTGGAGACAAACAATGAATAAATATCTTCTCATCATAATTTTAATGATTTGTTCCTGTAGTAGCTATCAGCAAACTCCAATACCAAAAAAAGGCTCAGATCTTTATTGGAATATCTTGGAGAATATTTCTGCAAAAATATGGACGAAAGAAAAAATTAATAAAATTTTTGGGGAACCTCGAGAAATCGTTGAAGATAAAAAGATTCTTCATCAAGAATCTTGGATTTATGATCATTCAACAGAAGGTTATCAAGAGTGGACTTTTGGATTTGATGAAAAAGATCAACTCATTTTTGCAAAATATTATCCAGCGGATGATTTTTCTTTAGAATTTTCTCTTAAAAAGCTTGAAAAACGCTGGATTTCTTTTCATTGCGAATATAAAACAAAAGAAATTCTCCACCCTCATGTAATTAGAGATTTAACCTATCTCAGTTGTGATCATGAAAAACGTCAAATTGAATATAATAATTATAAAGAAGTTCTTTCAATTACGATTAAAAAATAAAAAAACTAAGACATGATAAAATCAAAGTACGTTTTCCAGGGATAAATATCAATATCATCTTCTTTGCTTTGATATTTAGCATTGCATACAACAATTTTTTTATGAATTTTTTTTACAGCGCCTGAAAAAGATTTGAAACCATTCATGTACGATGTCGGGTTGGGTGTTTCACTACTTTTAATTTCTACGGCAATTATTTCATTTTTTGGAGTTTCAATAATTAAGTCGATCTCTGCGCCATGTTCGGTACGATAAAAAGAAAACACCAAATCTTTTTTTAAATAAGAGTTAAGCATGAGAGTTTCATTAATAATCCAATGTTCGAACATTGATCCGTATTCCGTGGTAGCAGGCTCAAGTTCATTATTTAATTTTTTACATAGAGTTCTGATAACTCCAGTATCAAGGTAATAAAACTTGGGATGACGTCCTAAACGTTTTCTTTTCGATTTTCCGAAAGGAAAAAGAAAATTCCCAATCAGTGTATCTTCTAGAATTTTAAAATATTCTTTGACAGTGATGTGAGAAACACCGGTGTCTTTAGAAATGTTGGAATAGTTGATAATGTTTCCACTTTCATGTCCTGAAATATTTAAAAAACGGACAAAAGATCCAACATTTCTAATAAGTGCCTCTTGTTCGATCTCTTCTTTTAAATATGTCTCGACGTAACTTCGAAGAATTTCTTTTTTTAAGGAATCATCTTTCTCCAGATATATCCTCGGAAGGGTTCCATATTTCAGTACACTTAAAAGATCAAAATTATCTTTTAATTCCTGATATGATAATGGATAGAGTGCGTAGGTGATCGCCCTACCAGCTAGCATATTAGCATTGGCCCGCTTTAGTTTTCTGGCGGATGAACCAGATAAAATAAAATAGGGCTTAGAGCGCTCATCAATATTTGGATTTTCCAAGATAGAATGAATTTCATTTAATAGATCAGGAATTTTTTGTATCTCATCAACAAAAATATGAGTTATTTTTTTATCCCTAGCAATCACTTCATTTCGAAATAGAGATGGATTAGCAATATACCTCATATACTCATCAGTATTAAGCAAGTTATACATTTGAGTGGTTTCTTTTGGAAAAGTGGCATTGATAAGAAAAGTTTTACCAGTTTGCCGTGGTCCTAAGAGAAAAAAGCTATAATTATTTCGGGGTCTTAACAATCTTGTAACCATGCTTTCATTTTACTCCGTAATTTGAAAGTGGCAAGCATAAAATACGCATAAATTAATATATGCATAATTTCATGAAATATTGAAAAACAAATGCAGAATTTAATAAAATTGTGCATTTGTTTCAGGCAGATAATCTTTATAAAAAGAATTATAAATTTGGATAGGGTACTTGAGCGAAAAAGCATTTTTTTGTTTAGGCCAAGACAAATAGAAAAATCAACTCTTTTGAAGAATTTGTCGTTTCAATATCGTAAGGTTAGCTAACTTTGGGGAATTTTTTTTTAACAAAACTAGTTAAATATTGTTTGGCCCCGTAGATCAAGTGTAGTACCATTTCTTTGATGAACATTAAAGAATTTACCAAATCGTTATTAAACTTATCCACGCCCAAGATGCTTAAGGATTGGATTGATGCTTTAATGAATAAAGTTGAAGAGCTTGAATATGATAAAAAAATTCTCGCT
>Ga0208957_1000121_pt1 | contig 65651 bp, 112 predicted proteins | sample RifOxyA1_FD_184029 | JGI IMG/M metagenome (GOLD analysis project Ga0208957, IMG submission 184029) | Groundwater microbial communities from Rifle, Colorado - Rifle Oxygen_injection A1 (SPAdes) | ecosystem: Environmental > Aquatic > Deep subsurface > Groundwater | place: Rifle, Colorado, United... | reverse complement strand
GAATTATTTTCTTAACCTTTATTTCCTATGGACAGCTTCGGGAAAGTTTTTATTTTTTAGAATTATTTAAGGGGTTTGTTTCTTGTGGAGAGTTTCATCATTCCAGAATTCTCGGATAATTGATGTTCTTTGTTCATTGGTTTGTGTTCCATATTTTCTTATTGCTTCTATGAGTTTATCTTTATTCCAACTCATAAATCTACAAATAAGTTCTGCTTTTTGTTCTGGCGTTTCTTTACTATAGAGAATCTCTCTGATGGTTATTTCAACTTTCACTTTCTTGCCCCAGATATGGAATTTCTATTGCTTTATCTTGTGGATTTCCAAGATTTATCCCTTTATTTTCAGATAAGATTTCGTTCTTATTAGTGTATGTCCAATCATTATCAAATACATAAAAAATTACTTTATCTACTGCATTTAAGGTTTTTGATCTTACTCTAAATTTTATCTCAAGATTTTCATCTTTTAAAGTTCTTCCAGTGTTGAAACATCTATCTGTTATGCTTTGATATCTTATGGGTTTTTCAGTTTCATTATATTTTTCTATGGATTCAACGCTTATTATCCCCCCGCTCCAAGCAGTGCATATTCCAAGATTTTTGTAGATCCCTTTTGAATTAATATTTAATGTTATTGTTCTTTCTCCTTCCTCAATTCTTCCCATAGAACCAACTTCAATTTCTCCGATGGGTTTTAAGAAGCATTCTATCTTTGATGCTTTTAATTTTAATTCGTCATCAGTAAAATTTTTAATAATTAATTCTGAATAATATTTATCAGAACTACATAGAATTTCTAAATTTTTTTTGTCTGAAATATTTTGTATTTCTGTAAATGACCCTGCCATTGCATTTCCAATAAGATAATTTGTGTTATTTTTTATAACATAATTTCCGTTTATTGATTGATTGTAAGTGAAATCTCTTATTTTAAGATAAAGAATCATATTTGGATTTCCTGCTATTTCTTCTTGTTTTATCTTTCTTTCTTGATTAGCAAGAATTATCGCCGTTATGACAATTAAGACAATTACTACAAATATAATTATAAGAACCCCCCACATTGCTCCTTTTTTGTTCATTTTTACGAACCATTGGTTTGATTTAACAATTCAATCAGGAAATCATTTAATTCATCCATCTTTATTGTAATATTATTATAAATTATAAATGTTTCGTTGTATTGATTGTTATTTGTTGTCTGGTCCGAATCAACAACCGTTATATTATCTGGAGCAATATTTACATTTGTTCCAAAATCTTTTTCAGTTAATTTTCCTAAGATAGAATTTTTCCAGACCATATTTGCAGTCAATAACCCTAAGAAAAGAATTAAGATAATAATGCTTGTAAGATACAATTTTTTGCTTATTGCTTTTACCCCATATTCTTTTGTTATTGGATTATCATTGAATTTTTTTATTTCTTCATTCTTTCTTCTTGAGAAATCTTCTTTTGAATCTGCAATTTGCTCTTTATACAAAGGATCTCTTCTTTTATCTATAACTTCGTCTATCTCTCCAGATTCAAATTCTTCTTTTAATCCATCCTCCGTCAATATTTTTTTTCCCATAGTTTTTTTTGTTCAGGAATTATGAACGCTTTCCTGTTGAGCGTGTTCTTTAAAATAAAATAAAAAAAATTAAAAAATTAATTATTTATTTCTTGCTCTTTTTTCTGCCTCTTGACATCTTTGCTTCACATACGTTTCCTTGTCCATCTACATAGTAAAGATATCCTGGTTGTCTTTTGACGACATTCTTAACTAAGATTTTTCCCATTTTTTAACCTCCTTTTTTTGATTTTTAAAAAAAATTCTTTCCAAGTTTTTTCACCTTTTAATTTTTTTAAATTTTCATATTCTTTATTTTCAAGAATTAATCTCACTTCTTTCATCATACATACACTCATACACCATTTATAAATATTTAGGTTTTCACCAAAAATAAAAAATGTAAGTTGGGGTTTCCCCCAACTCTAAGAAAAAGAAAAATAAAAAACTAACTCAAAGTCTCATTACTCGATAAGAGCATCATGGTCTGTCCATGTATCTTCAGCCATAAGAGTGCCTCTTGTATCTTCCCAGCATCTTTCTCTGAAAACACTCTTACCATCTACAATATCTACACATGCTTGAGCAGAATAAACATTAGCGTATATTTTACTTGTTAAAGTCCCAGCACCAATTGTTTTTCCTGCTTCTGGATTAAGTGTAACAGTATACTTTTCATTGATGTTCCTTCCACTTAAAAGACCTCCAACTACGAAAGCCATCTTAACTGTAGGAGAAGTTCCTTCTGCGGAAAACAATGTATAAGTTGTACCCTCACCAAATTCTGCATCAATGATATTATTTCCAGATACTTCAAAAGTATCTATTTGAGTATCATTACCTTCTAATGTAACTAATAAATCACCAGTGTATTGGTCTGTAACTCCTCTCAAATCTACTATGAAAGAAAGACTCCCAGAAGCACTTGTAATATTAGTTGCACCTCCAATAGCATCATCTGTAACTTTGTTTAGAGTATCATCTAAAAGATCAAGAGCTCCTGAGTCAGTCGCATAGATATCTGCTGAAACTCTATTAACTCCACATTTAAGATTTTTAATCTCAACTGTTTTGTTGATATAATTAGCTCCACCAATTAATAGAACTACATCGTCTCCTTTCTCAAATTCAGTACCAGAAGCACCGAATGTTACAGGACCTATGAAAGCTGATGAAGGATCATTAGCATCTTGGCTAAAAATTCCATCTTTCTTAACCTGATTTACAATTCCATCAGCTCCAATTGTTACTGCACCCCCTGAAAGAGGATCTGTAGCAATTACATCTACTGTTGGTTGATCAGAAGGACAAGTTCTTTCTTCTACTTCAATAGGTTCTCCATTATCGTCTACTGTAGTTTGTTTGCCCCCAAGTACTCCTCCAAGAGCAAGACCTCCTACAACAAGTACTACCATACTGAAAACAATAAGAAAAACTCCTAATACTCCTATCCCTTTTTTATTTTTTGGCAATAATTTTTGCATTTTTTTAACCTCCTTTTTTTGCTAATTTATTTCTTTACCTCAATTAGCTTTGGTTTACTTATCAAATCATTATATTCTTTACCTTTATAAAGGTCTATTATAAATTTACTATGAACATATCAAATAAGAAAAATATATAAATTAAAGGGGATCGCCGAAAATTTTAAAAACATCTCTCTCTTCTGAATTATATGAAACCAGAGAAAGAGGTTGAGTTTATATCTACTCTATTTAAAGAAAAATTTAATAATATTTTCTCTTCTAACTTTAAGGGATTTAAAAAAGATTTTACTAAGATTCTAAAAACATCTAAAGGAGATACTGAATTTGAAAAATGGTTTAAAAAATTAATAGAAAAGAAAATTATCTCCTTTGTAGAATATAAAAAAAATCCAAAAGGAGGACCTCTTAAAGTTTATAATCTTAATAAGGATAAATTACTTGATTATCTTAAGACTTTTAAACTCTATGGAAAAATTAGAGGAATCGCCTTTTTATATGACTTGTGAATATTCATATTGTTGCGATGAGATATTTCCCCAGAGCAAAAACTCCATGAAGAGGCAAATTCAAATATATTACATACCATATTTTTTGGTAAATATCCCATCCCGCATTAAAACCCATAGCAAGTGATCCATCAATTAATCTATAAATAACATATAATAAATTCATTATAAAAATGAAGACTAATCCAATCCAAAGAGTTTTCATAGTATTATGATATCTCCTTGATTCATCTTCACCCTTAACTATCCTGTATATGATTGAAAAAGGAAGGGAAATTAAAAAAAGATTTCCTAAAAATTTCCATATGACTAAAAATTCTTTCCATAAATATTTTAATTTTTGCACTAATCCCCTATCAGGTTTTTCCATACCTATTAATTTAGACGGATCTTCCTCTAAGGTTTTTGTATCTTCATAAATTACCACATCTGCATTTACAACACTTAATCCAGTTTGGACAAAAGGGTATGATGGATTATTTGTCTCCTTTGAGATTTGTATTGAATGAATTATTCCTGGAATTAAAGAAACAAAAATTAAAACAAAATACCAATTTTTTAAGAAAAATCTAAATATTGAAAGTCCTTTAGAAAATTTAACTCCTCCACTTGTACTCTGGGATTTAACAATTATGGGTTGTGCCATTTTATTCTTTTATTAACCTAAAAAATAAGTCAATTACCTTATTTATATCTTTCTCATTTTTATAAACATAATCTTGAATATTCAATCCAATATAGAATTCCCCAAATTCAACTTTTTCTAAATTTCTCTCAAAATTAACATCCATCTCAAGATTTTTTATATAGTTTCCTACATTTTTATCTGTAAATTCGTCTCTTAATTCTTTCAAGAAATAATAACACTTAAAGTATAATTTTGCTTTTTTCTGTGAATTCCCAATTGATTTTATCCTTAATTTTTTTAACTCCTCAATTTCTTCATCTAAATTATCAAGAATCTCCGAATCTTCAAGATCACTTTTTGCTTTCTGCATTTGATCTTCTGTCAATTCTATCTCAATTTGTTTTTGTGTTTGGTTTTCCATTTTATTATTTAGATAAATTCTGAGCAAGTTTAAGTACTTCGTCAATTACTTCTCTCTCAATTGTAAAGTTAGATGATGATGGGATGATTTTTAAGAAAGATAATGTTTTTTGAATAGAATTAATATTGGTATTTGGATCAGTAAGATAAATTGCTCTCAAAAAACAAGACATTGAAGTTATAGCTTTTATTTCAAGACCTCTATTTTTTAAATCGTAGAATTTTCTGACTAATTTATCTCCTGCTTCTTTTCCTTCAAACATATCCTTCAAAGCTGAATGGTCTATGAAAAATACTGGAAGATTATTCATTTCAATATGCCTCCTTTAATAATTGCATTAATTTTTTAGTATCTACTCTTTTAAGTTTTTTATATTGAGACAATTCTCCGTTTAAATGTAATAAAATTGCATTTCTGTTTTTAAAAATAATCATCCATTTTAATTTATTTTTCATAAGTCCTCTTGGCATAGCCATCTCTATATTTCCAATAATTCAGGATTTAATTGAATTATCCCTCCGTTTCTTTTAATCAATCCTAATGAATTTAATCTTGATAGTGAATTACTAAACCCTCCCGAACTTGAGGAATAATTTGTAGGGGTCATACTTGCTAATTCCTCTCTTGAAAATTCTTGATTTGGATTTTCTAATAAAACTTGATAAATTTCTTTTTCACATTTATTTAAAATATTTATTATGTTTTCTTTCTCAAATGTTGCTTCAAGAACTATCTCTGGATTAAGTTCATTAACTTGTAAATTGCTTGATGTTCCTCTAATTAAATTTAAACTTTTTAACTTACTAATTGCATTACTAAACCCTCCACTCTTTGAAGAGTATCCTGTTACTGAACCAATTTGTGAGATATTAAAATTTCTATCAGGATTATTATATAAAAAAGAGTAAATCATTCTCCCACATTTTCCTAATTTTACATCAGTATCTAATATTACACTTGATTCTCTTCTCATCTGTAACTTTGGTTTCACTTGATTAATTTGGAGTGTAGCTGGTTTTGAATATATCTTTTCCTTTTCTTTTAAAGTTGATTTTACATTTACAGGAGTTATGGATGGAATGGGTAAATCCCCCACTAAAATAAATGCTTTTGAATCTAATAATCCTTGAGCATCTTTAATTAATTTTATTATAGAAACTTTTAATCTTTTAGAATTTTGTTCTATCGGAGCAATATAGGATTTATAAATTCTTTCTGCTTCTTTGAATCCTTCTTCTTTTGCTCTTTGGAGAGCTTTGTCATCAGTTACATTTATTAGTCTCTCTTTTATTTTTTCTTCAACTTTTTGAGACCTTTCAGCAATAGTTAATTTTGTTTTTAATTCTTTTATCCTTGCGGACATTCCTTGAATTGTTTTTATTTCTTCTTCTGCTTCTTTTGGTAAGTCAGTTATATCTTTTAAAATTTTTTTTATATTCTCTGGAGTTTCAGTTGCTTTTTTAATATCAATCCCCCTTGTTCTATCTGGATGTGTTGTTTTAATTTCTCCGACAAAAGTTTTTTTTACTCCAGTATGATTAAATGCTGAACCAAAAGTATAAAATTCTCCTGCATCTAAATCTCTTAACGCCCTAACATCTTCTTTAGAAGTAAATCCTAAAACATCCCCCGCTCTTTTTTGGTCTATATCTAAAACCGCTCTCCCAATTAGACAATTATTTGCTTCTGCGATTGCGTCTTTACTTAATTTTGAAATTCTTTGAGTTGCAAGGATTCCACAGTTATGAATTACATGGGATAAAGAACAATAAGACTCATCTTCATCAACTTCTAAATTATATACTTTGCCTTCATAAAGTGTTGATGATTTGCTTTTTATCGCTCTCGCAAACTGCTTTTCGATTTTCTTGTTTTTAGAAAATGTTGATAAGTTCTTAAATGATAATCTAAATATATCTCTTTGATTTACTTTTCTATTACCAATGAACCCCTCTTTTCTTTTGTCTACTCTAACAGAAGTTGAATACCCTAATTTTTGCCCTATTAAAAACATAGAATAAACCAATTCTTTTGATACTGTTGATGCACCAATAAAATTATCTCGCCTATGTCCATCCCCGTTTATGTAAGACTCGAAGAGGGGTTTTAACTTTTTTTTAGGTAACATAAGAATATCTTTATGGATTTTCTTGCCATACGAATACTCTCCTAAATAAAACTTAAATAATTCTGCAATTTCCCTAACCCTTAGTCTAACATAAAATTGTCCATTTTTTAAAGTTCTCATTTCAGGATTGTAACCCAATCTAATAAGGCTATTAGTCGTTTCTTTTGCAATTCTTTCTTCTTTCTTACTCTTACCAAATGCAAATTGAATTCCGCAAAGATTTTTTTCTACTTGATATTTCCTTTTTATGTAACTGCCCTCTGCTAAAAAATAACCCATAACTTTCATTAAATCGAGATTAACTGGAATTTTAATATCTCTGAATCCTTCCCTTATTTTCTTACTTCTTGTTTTTCTCATTCTTTTTCTTTTTTTATAAGAAAAATCAAAAAATTCTATGTCTTCTTCTTCAAGTATGTTTGGGGAAAAAAGTCTATGGCTCAAGTGTCTATTTTTATTCTTCATAATTTCATCTGCCTCAATCCAACAAAATTTATTTAAAACATTTGTTCCATGACTATTTTCTACAATATGTGAAAAATAAAGATGGTTAGGCGTCGTAAATGTTGGTTCTATACTCCCAAAGGATTTTATTCCTATGATTTCTCCAGCGTAATCTCTAAACGATGTAGCTATGACTTTTCTAAACCTCCCTTTATGTGTTAAAACATAATCTCCCTCTTTGATATTTTTTATTTTTTTTATGCCCTCACTTGTTATAATTTCAACCATTGGATGTAAACAGAAACCCCTCTTGCGACCCCTCGTCATTAAATCAATTACTGAGCTTGAAGATTCTGCTTTATCTTTTTCTGGTGCAAAATGATGGGCTTCATCAATTAAAATCAATGCAGGATGCCATAAATTTTTTGGAGAATCAATTAATGAATCTAAAAATCTTTTAACAAAAGTTATTCTCTCTGCTTTCTTTAATTCAGATAAATCAATAATGGTTGAAACATTTAATTCAAGAAGTCTTTTAGCAAGTAATTCTGCGGTTCTTATATTTGCGGGAATTTCGCCCTCTCTTCCTACAAGTAAATAGTCAAATTTTTCCCTTAATGTTGAAAATTCTCCTTCCAAATCAATTACAATCTGTTGAACTTGTCCATGTGATTGTTCTAATAATCTTCGTATAGCCCAAGACTTTCCTCCGCCAGAATTAGCATTTATAAGCATTCTTGTTGCTATTAATTTTTCCAAATTCAATGAGCAATCTTCAGATATTTTAATTTCCATTTTAATTTTTTATTTAAATTCTTCCCCTACTATTTTTTTTAACCAATCGCTAAATTCATTTTGTCCTTTCCAATCCATAAATACTTTAGCCGTAATAAGATTAATTAATTTTTGAATATCTTCTTCTAAATAACAACATTTATAATTTGAATGATAATGTTTTTCTTCGCTTAAATTAAAGTGTTTGGTCATTTTCTTTCCTTTTGATTTAATTGGGCTTTTAATTTCTCAAATTTTTCACAATAAAATAAATCTGAAATGCAATAGCTACAAAGTTTATCAAGATTATACGAAGTGTAAATATCTTTTTCTGCTCTTTGTTTTTTGCATTTAGGACATTTCATCTTTCTACCTCAGCGTCTATTTCATCAAATCTTCTTTGATATTTCTTTAAAGCTTTTTCTTTAACTTTTTCAAGTTTTTTCAAAAAAGGTCTTATTTTCCTTAGATATTCTTTCCACTCTTCATCTTTTCTTTGTTGTTTTGTTTTAACATTGTCGGAATTAATTTGGCGGGATTCCAGAGAGCCAAACCTCTCCTCTTTCCCTGTTCCGACTTTGATCTTTTGTTTTGTTTTTTTCATTTTAATTTTTCACCTTCCTCGTCTTTTTTATTGTTTCTTTGATTAAAAAATAAATTTCCTTAACATTTGCTCCAAGTATTGTCATTGATTTAATTGGTTTTTTCATTCCCTTAAGACCCTTCTCTGTTTTTCCTATAGATATTCTTACTCTCTCTTGTTCTTCTTCTCCAAGTATTTCCATAGAATTTTTATTCAAAATAAGTATTTAAACTTTTCTGTTTTATTTTACTTATGAAAAGATTTATAAAGTATTCTTTAATCTCTTTATTATGAAATTATTTAAACAAATAATTGAAAAAGAGTTAGAAATTTTTGAGTTTTATGAATTGAGAAAACATTATGCTCGTGCAATTTGGAAATCTTATCAGGCATTTTGTATTGCTGTTGCTGTTTTAGGGGTTGAAATGAACAAAAAAGATATCCGAATTAGAAATAGAATGTATCATAAATTAATACTAAAAGGCAATGTTAATGAAAGAGAATTTGAAAAATTAAAAAAATTTATGAGTAATGATTTTGAGATGATAAAGAAATCTGTTGAGAAAATAGATAACTTTAATGAGAATATGTCTTTTGCTTTTGGGCAATATCATCATCCTGGAATTGTAGCAATAGACATTGATGAATTTCCAATTGAGGGATAAAATGGTTGAAACAAACAAAATTATTTTAGGAGATTGTATTGAAGAGATGAAAAAGTTAGCAGATAATTCAATAGATGCTATTATAACTGACCCTCCATATAATTGGAGTCATAAAAATAAGATTGATAGAATTGCCTTTAAAAAAGGTTCTATAAAAAGAAGAAAATCAATAGATATGAATTTTGGGAGTTGGGATTATCAAACAGAAAAAGAACTTGAAGAATTTACCAATTTATGGATTAAAGAAGGTATGCGAATATTAAAATCTACTGGAAGTATTTATGTTTTTTATTCTAAAGAAGAAATTATTTTTTTGAAAAGAGCAATAGAAAAATATGGGGGTTATTGGAAATCAGAGATAATTTGGCATAAAAAAAATCCAACACCAAATTTCAGAAAAAGAAGCTATATTTCTTCTATTGAAGCCATAGGTTTTGCAGTAAAAGAAAAAGCAAATTTCAAATTTAATTTTAAAACACAAAAAGAAATGCACAATTTCTTAGAAAGCGGAATATGTCAAGGAAAAGAGAGAACAGAACATCCTACACAAAAACCATTATGGATAATAAAACATTTTATTGAAGTTTCAACCGACAAAGAAGATTTAGTTTTAGATTGCTTTGCTGGAAGTGGCACAACGGGAGTAGCTTGTAAAGAACTTGGAAGAAGATATATTTTAATTGAAAAAGAACCAAAATATGTTGATATGATTAAGAAAAGATTATCTCAAGAGGTTTTATTATGAAAAGAAACATCTCAAAACAAACATTATCTTTTAGCACAAGTAAAAGCATGAAATATATTAGAACCCCTAAAGATATTTGGGAAAGTTTAAATAAAGAATTTAATTTTACTTTAGATGCTTGTGCTTCTAATGAAAACAATTTACTTCCAAGATACTATACAAAACAAAATTCTTGCTTAGATGCAGATTGGACTGGAGAAATAGTTTATTGTCATCCAATGTTTGATTTAAATATTGGAAAATTCGTTGAAAAATGTGCAAAAGAAAAATGTTTAAGTGTAATGCTTATTCCCGCTTCAACACATACGAGATATTTTCATAAATTTATTTGGGACAAAGAAAAACATAAACCGAGACCTAATGTTGAAATAAGATTTTTAGAAAAACCGAAACAAGGATTTAATTTTGGTCATGAAGATGGAACTTTTAAAGATTTACTTAAAGGGAAAGTTGGTTATATTAAAGGATTAATGATAATTATATTTAGGAAAAATTAAAATGATAAAAAGATGTGATAAATGCGGGATGGAATTAGTTATTGTAAGAGGTAAGTATTTTTGTAGCAATCATGGGTTTGTTGATGAAGAATCAGAAGAATCCGATTTATCGGCGGGGTATATCAGATAATGGAAAATATAAAGAGTTTATCCCCACTATTGAATCAGGTGTGCCTTAAAAAATTAGGCATCTATTGTTCAGAGAGAATTAGTAATGATTTACATCCTTTATTAGAAGTTGTGGATTTTCTTATTTCTGATTATGGCGAAGACTTGCTTAAAAAGAACTATCCTAATTATGACGAAACTAAAAATAAAATAAAAAAATTAAGAAAACTAATTGCAAAATCTAAAATGTTTTATGACTTAATTGAAGATAAGACATTTAAGAAAAAGTTTCAAGACTTAGATGGATTTCAAGCATTTTTGAATAATCAGTTTAATAGATCCATTTCTAAAATTCCTTTAATTCAATTAGATCTCTATAAATTATTTGTATTTTTAGTTAAAAGAAGTTCTATACAACACCAAACTATTAGAAGCGATATGTTTAAAATTTTAGAATATAGAGATAATATTAGAGTGGGCGTTAAAAGAGACGAAATTAAACCTAAAGAACCCATACAATGACTAAACGAAAAAAATGTAAAATATGCAAAGAATATTCTGGAAAAAGAAATATTTGTAAAACTTGTAAAGACAAATTTCCTTCTTATCCAAGTGGAGAAAGTGGGATTCCTTTTGATAGAGAAAAAGAATTTAAAAGAAGTTTGAGGAAAAAATAAATAAATGGAATACAAAAAACTAATAGAATGGTTGGCTAACAAGGAACATGAACAATGGATACATTGGACAACTTATTTTATAAGAAATTATAATCTTGAAAATGTTAAGAGATGGAACAAACAAGCATTGAAGATTTATTCTCAGCTTTCAGAAGAAGATAAAGAGAAAGATAGAGAATGGGCAGAAAAGATTATTGATGAAATGCCTTTTAAATGTCCTATATGGCAATGTGGTGGAATTATGAAAGCAGTAGAAAGAAAATATCCAAAAGGGAAGAACGAAGATGATTTTCCAGATGGAATGGTTGGGGATTTTCAAACACCAGATTTAGTATGTTCAAATTGTAAAGCCATTTATTCCTTTAACAAATTTAAAATAAAAAAATAAGATGAGAAAATTAGATGCTCAACATAGTTTTTTAAGTATCCAGGACCAATATGGAAATTTAATTCATCAACCGATACTTGTAGTTGGATCTACAGGTTATGGTAAGGGGCTTTGTTGTTCGAGAATTGTTGAAGAATATCACAGATTAGGATGTGTTGTAATTGTTCTTGCAGATCCAAAACATGAAGTAGAATATGGTTATCAAATGTTTGAACCAGAAGCAAGATATCATAAAGATTATCTTAGAGCAGTTGGGATAAAACCCGAAAAAAAGAAAGTTAAATTATATCATCCTTTTACTTTTAACATTCCAATGAAAGAATATTTTCCAGAATATAAATTCTATACAATTCCTTTAAGTGAATTGGGAAAAAATGAGTGGGGATTAATGGCAGAAACTCATTCTGAAAGTGAAGCAGTAAGTCTCCTATTAAAAGCTTCTTCTGAAATTACTAATGAAGATGGATTAATTGCATTTGTTCAGAAAATTCAACAGATGATTAAAGGGAATGTTCAAAATAAAAAAAGAGTAGCTGATTGGAGTAATTTTGGGGTTCAAGCTGGAGCAGGAACTATGAAAGAACTTTCTAAAATCACAGGATATCTCACGCCTTTTAAAAAACATTTTTTTTTGAGTAAAAATAATACTTCTCATAAACTTAATTGGAAAGAAATCTTAAATGACCAAGAAAATTACCACATCTTTGGCACTCATTTCTTAGATAGATCAAAAGATGATAAGACTATTGGATTTATAATCTTATATTTATTGGAAAGTATTTTAAGAAATAAAAATTCTTTGAATAGACCTTTAGTAATTGTCATTCCAGAAATAAAAAATTTATGCCCTTTTAAACCTGATGGATATCAAAAATTTTTAGCTTTTCATTTTACAAAAGCTTTAAGTATGATTAGAAGTTCTGGAAGAGGAATGACTGCTGTTTTAGACACTCAAAATTGGGGCGGATTAGATAAGGATATTAAGGATATTATTAAGGTTACTCTCTTAGGACAATTATCTGGAAATGATCTTGATGAAGTTGGAAAGAAATGGATTATGCCAAGAGACAAAAGAGAATTTCTAAGACATCCTCCCAAACCAAATAGTTTTACAATTGCGGAAGAAGAATACTTCTCTTCATATACTTTTTTTATGCCAAGTTCGATGCATTGTGAACCCGCATATCAATTCCATGAAATGTGCAGGAAGAAAGGAGTTCCCTTAAAAAATTATAGGGATTTAATTAAAGAAATGCGAAATACTTATAAGGAAGAAGAAGATAAATGGAAAAAAAAGATTAAGAAGCAAGAGGATGAAGAAACACTTGAGGAAGAGCGTGAAAGACAAAAAAAAGAATCTATGAAAGATGTTGAAGAAAAAGTTTTAGAAAAAGTTGAAAAAATTAAGGAGAAAGAAAATAAATCTAGTGAAGTATTGCAAAAACTTTGTTATGAAATGTATCATAATGAAAATTTAGATAAAAAAGAAAAAACTTATAGAAAAATTGGAGAGAAATTCGGAATAGATCACGCAACTGCTAAAAAGAGAATAGAAGACTATGAAAAAAAATTAGGAGTAAAAGAATCGGAAGATTTTGAGGACGAAGTTCTTGAAAATTTAGATAAATCAGAAAGTGAAGAAAATGCAATATGAATTTGATACGATGGAAGAAGTTTTAGAAGCAATGCAACATTTAGAGCAATATCATAATTGTGAAAAATGTAGAGGAAAAATAGTAATGATAGCAAGTGATGGTCTAGGAAATACAAAATGTGGATATTGCAATCAAATTGTAAGATACCCAAGAATGAAAAAGGAAGCATTTGAAAAATGGTTAAGAGAAAGAAAATGAAAACAATAAAAAGAAATCCAATATTTTATAAATTAACAAAACAACAACAGAAATGGTTAGATACAAATTGTTGTCCTATTTGTGGATTATCAAAAGATAAATGGAATAGAAGAAAAGAATGGAGATGTTGTTCTGTTAATTGCACAAATAAATTTTCTGAAATAGTAGTTTTTATTTGGCAATATTTTAAAAGAAAAGTTTTTTTTAGAGATAATTATACTTGTGTAAAATGTGGCTTTGAAGGTAGGGAAGAAAAGATTATCCATCCAGACAATAAAGAATATTATGACAAAGAGTATAAGATTTTTAAGATTTTGTATAAGGATGAAAGCATAATAAAGGTTATTCTTGGAAATTCTAATTATCTCATTGCAGATCACATAATTCCTATTGCTATCGGTGGAGAAGAATATAATTTAAACAATGTTCAAACTTTATGTAAGAAATGCAATAAGATAAAGACTAAAGAAGATATGAAAAAGATTGCTCTTTATAGAAATCAACCCGAATCACAAACTAAAATTTAAAAAAATTCTCCTTATAATTATTTAAGAAGATATATTTATAGAAAATTGAATAACTATCTCATTATAACTATGCGGACAATTGAATATTTCTTTGGTGATTCTCTATATCTTTATTTTTTGTTACCTACCTCTCTTAGTAGTGGTGAGAATTGAAAAACAAAAATTATATAAAGTCAAAATAATTCACAAATACATGGGGTATATTCTAATAAACAAATGAAAATGGCGGAAGTGGTGATAAGGAATTAGGAGAGCTGGGAAAAAAATAATCTGAATGGATAAGAGGGGTTAAAGAATTAAATATTAAAATATACGAGGATATCTTAATCTCTTAGGCACTTAATCCATTCCCTTTACAGGTCTTAATGACAATGGAGAGAACAATCTTTATAGAAAAGTTGTTTGGTAGGAGGTTTTCCAGTTAGTTATATTCGTTAAACTCTAAAAAGAAACTTAAATAAAATAGGATAAACAAATAAGCGAAGTGGTGAATTCACCATTTCTAAACTCAAAAAAAATATGGTTAAAACAAAGGGATCAATCGATAAGTTTAAACGAAAGAGACGCAAAGATAGAGGGAAACATAGAAAAAAATATGCTGGAAAATTAGTTAAGAAAAAAAGAAAGATAATGGGGAAGTATGTTTATATCTCGAAGAGAAATGAAGATTCTCCGATTAAACTTTATTTTTGGACCATAGATAAAATGAGTTTAGAAGGACTTAAACACTTTCATAGAAAATCTCGTAAATATATCCGAAGAGAAGTCTGGGGAAAGAATAGAGTTAGGATTGATGTACATCCCTCAGAAATCAACAATAGAGAAAAGCTCGAAGCATTTGCCGAAGAACATCTCTGGGAAGCTACTTGGCTTATGCTTCTTTGGACACATAGAAAAAATAGATTCCATTGTTCTCCTAGAGGTGTTGCAATAATTAAAATAAAAGATACTTCAGAAGGCATTAGAGCTAGACTTTATCCTTCATTCAAAAACAGAGGTTTAAAAAGATATAGTTTCTTTAAAAGTTAAAATGGAAAAGAAAAGAGTTGCAATTTATGTTAGAGTTTCTTCTGAGGAACAAGCAAAAGAAGGATTATCTTTAAATGCACAAAAGAGAAGATTAGAAGAATATGCCTTATCAAAGGATTGGTACGTTTATAAAATATATGAAGATGCGGGAGTTAGTGCAAAAATTCCAATTAAAAAAAGACCTCAGGGAAAAGAAATGTTTTTAGATGCACAAAAAAATAAGTTCTCTGCGATCTTGCTTTTTAAATTAGATAGAGCTTTTAGAAGTACAATAGATGCTATTCTTACTTCTGATGAACTAAAAGAGAAGAAGATAGACTTAATTTCTTTGTCTGAACAAATCGACACTACTTCTGCAATGGGGAAATTCTTTTTTACCTTAATGAGTGCTTTGGCTCAATTAGAGAGAGAACTCACTTCAGATAGGCTTAATTTAACTTTAAATGATAAATTTCAACAGGGTATTATGGTTGGAAAACTTCCTATAGGATATAAATGGAATAAGAAGACAAGAAAGATTCAGATAGATCCTAATAAGTCTGAGATGATTAAAGGAGTTTTTGATATGGCTTCTAAAGGAATTAATTATAAAATTATTTGTGAAAAATATAAAATTATTCCTAAGACTTATTATAGAATCAAAAAGAACAAAGTGTATATGGGAATTATTGAATATAGAGGATTAGAAAAAGATGGCACTTATGAATCTCTGGTTTCTAAAGAATTATTTGATAAAGTAAATAAAAATGTGTAAATTCAAGTCAATCTCTTCAAGTGAACTATTCTTCTGTTGTTCTTCTTTATTAAGTTCTGGTATCTTTTTATCTTTGAAAGACATTTCTTAGTGCTTTGTTCAAATCTTTTAATTTTTATTTGTCTCAATTCATCTTTGCTCGGTTCTGGCTTCTCTGGTTTTGGCTCAGTTCTTCTCTTTAATTCAATCTCAAACCAATTCTTATTTTGGCAATAATTTACCATCCTCTTCATAATTCTTCTATGTTTCTTGTTGTGAAATCTGTTACCATCTCCCCTATACTTTGGATATTGAAATTGATAGAGGTGTGCAAGTTCATGGCAAAATACTCCAAAGTTGTTCCAATCAAGGTTAAAGCAAATTCTCCAAGCATTACAACAAGGATGATTTCTTCCACTTGTCCATTCAATGCTTACCTTCCTTAACTTAAAATGCCTACAGAGTTTCAAATAAACCATCTCTGTTTCTTGCCGAGTCATAACCTTTCCGAAAGCTTCCTTGAACTCTTCATTTTCATTTTTGTAGTAAACTAAGTTTGCCATTTTATTTTCTTTTATGTTGAAAGTCTTTATGATATTCCTCAAGATGTTGAATCAACTTTTCTTTCTTCTTGGTTTCGGATTTGATTTTTTGACTACACCACTTGCAAATGCCCCATCTTTCTTTTTTCATTGTTTTTTTCCTCCTTGTAAATTCTCTACACATAAAAAGTGAATAGACTTTAAATAATTTTATTGAAAAAAGCCATCCCCAGCGATGAGAAAACATCTTTTTCATAGACGAGCAAATTTGTTTTTGATAGACGATAAGAATTCATCGAGGAGATAAGTTTTACTTTTAGGAAAACAGCGAAGGTAAGAGTTTTACATCAGCGAGGAGAGGGATGAACAAATTGTTTAAAAAGAAAATTAATTAATCTATCTTTTTTATTTAGTATTCAAATATTTTATTAGATTTGCAATTATTAAGACTATTGATATTCCCAACAGAATAAGGATATCTTTTATGAGCATTCTTATCAGAAGAGGTATAAAAGAAATTAAAAGAGCTAATCCTAAAGCGATTAAAAATCCAAAAAATCTCTTTTTGGTTATTCTTTTTGAAAATCTTATTATGCTTTTACCAGTCGAAGATCCAAAAAATAATGAAAAAGATAGAATTGAAATTAAAAAAATAAAATCTACGATATTAAAAAGATTTATTGGCATTTTCTATTTCCCAAATAGATTACTAAAAAAGTTTTTTACTTTCTCTTCGAATGGTGTTTTAGGATTTTCTGTAGGAGATTTTGGTTTTCCCTTAAATAAATTATTCCAAAAATTTTTTATCTTCTCTCCAAATGATATTTTTGGAGTTTCGGGGGTAGTGGTAATTGGTGTTGGTTCTACTTGACTTTCTGTAAAAGTATTTACGTAAGAAACACCAGAACCAGATGATCCACCTGTAACAGTTAGCCATCTTGTTGAAGAATTTATTACATCTCCGTTGCCATCAAAAACTTCTACTGTAATATTATAGTTTTGATCATTAGCGAAACTGAAATCATTTGGGGTATATGTTGCAGAACATGAATTTGCCGAAGCTGTAATTGATTTAGTAGTTGTTGTAGAATATACTGTACAATTATCTATTCCGTTGCTGTCTGTTGTAATTGAAATTATAAATTGATTATCTACTGAAAATCTTGAAGCATTTGCAAAAGTATCTGAACCAAAAGAAGCTGTTGGAGAAGTATTATTTATTCCAATATTTGTACTTGTATCTGTAGTTGTAACCTTTGTCTCATTGCTTAATGTTGCATTAATTGTGAAATTTGCATCGTCTGTAAAGGATGTAGTATCCCAAGTTAAATTAAATTGAGTTACGCTATCATTTAGAGTTGATCCAATTAAAGTCCAAGTACTTGATCCTGAAGTTTGATAATAAAAAGTTGCATTCGTTATATTAAAAGTATTCGTATCTAAACTTGCAGATAAAATATATGTTGCTCCAGAAACACGAACATCATTTGCAGGGAGATCTAAAGTAACGGTATTTGCTGAAGAAACTAAAGTTAATAAAAATAAAAACATTGTTGCGAATAAAAATAATTTGTTTTTCATTTAATAATTTTCAGCCTCTTTTTTTGCTTCTTCTATTGAATTTACTTGGATAGAATCTATATAAGCTTTATTATGATCCTTTATCTTATTATTAAAAATTATTAAAACTATTCCCGTTCTCCCATCTATTACAAAGTCATATTCTTTATCTATTGAAATTGATTCCCATTGTTTTTTTCCAACATTTTTCCACTTTAATTTTGTCATTTTAATATTCCTCATCAATCATATTTTTATAAATTTCATTCCAGTTTACCTTGTCAAATTTCTTACCCCACCCTTCTGGATTGTCTTTAGAACTTTCTTTCCAAAATTTTTTTGTCAAAGTCTCTGCTTCCTTAAGTCCTCTTTTGAATTCTGATAAAGAGGCTTTTCTTTTAACTAATTCCACTTTTTTATCGTATATCCCTCGCTCATTATCGATAAGAAGTGCAGTATGCCAAGTTTCCCAATTTGTCCAACCTTGATATCTTCCTTCGCCTGTCATTTTAATTTTTCTTCATATATCTATTTAATTCTTTTTTTGCTTCTTTCTTTTCTTCATCTGAATATTTTTCACTCTCCCAAATTTCTACACTCCCATCGGTAGCATAAATTTGCCATTCTGATGTAATTGGATTCCATCTTAAATGCACTCTATGACTTTTATTCTCCTTATTTATGTAAGTAGAAAAATTTCCTTCTTTACGTTCTAATCTCCAATCTTTTAATGCCATTATTTATTTTAAGAATCTTCTATTTAAATACTTTTTGTTTTTTGAATTTTTATTCAAAATAAAAAAGATGGGATTGAGGGGAATCGGACCCCTTATCTATGATCTTCAATCATTTGCCTTCCCATAATCTTTTAGGCAAGGGGACTACCAAATAAATTTAGTAGAGGAATTGCCGATTCCTTTAATTTAGTTAAGTTTAAATAGGTTAAATTAATTAAATTATTGTCAAAATGCAAAAAATAATTAGTATTAATATCAGAATCCCAACAATTAGGAAGCAAACAGAACTTAATAAATTGCAATCTGAATATCTTGCTTGTTGTCAAGATTTGCTTCATATTCTTCAATCTAATAAAGGAATTACCCAAACGGGATTTCATCATCTCACTTATAAGAATTTTAGAAGAAAATATAAACTCTCTGCTGATTTGCTTATCTCTGCAAGAACTTGTGTTTGGAATAGAAGAAAAATAACTAATAAAATAAATAGTGTTCCAATAAGATTTAATTCTAAACTCTTTAGAATTGATACAAATCAAAATTTTATTATCTGTCTTAGTTGTTTGAACAAGAGTAAAAGAATTGCCCTCCCAGTTATTCAAGATGATACTTATCAAAGACTCGTTAAAAATCTTGTTAATGGTTTTACTATTAGTTCTATTCTTCTTTTCAAAGATTTCAGAGTTCAAATTTTGATTAAAAAAGAATTTGAAAAACCTATTGAAAACAAGAAGATTATTGGAATAGATACTAATGGGAATAATATCGCTGTTTCTGTTTATAATTCCAAAAATAAAAAAGTTTTGAGGCATTTCTATTTTGGAAAAGAAATGTTTGTTAAAAGAAAGATTATTGAAAGAAGAAAATCCAGACTTCAGGGATTTGCTGATTTGGGAAGTCAAAAAGCTTTCAAGTCTCTTAGAAAATTGAAAAGATATGAATATAATTTTATCAAAGATAGTTGCTGGAAACTGGCTCATAAGATTATTTATTTGAGTAAAGAATATGGAAATGCTTCTATTGTTGTTGAAGATTTGAAAAATTTAAGAGTTGGAAGAAAGCTTGGAAATTCCAAAGGAAAAAGGGTTAATAAAATTATCAATAAAATTCCTTATAATAAGTTGTTTACTTTCATTAGTAGTTTGTGTGAAGAAAATGTTATTGCCTTCAATAAGATTAATCCTTATCATACTTCTCAGCTCTGTAGCAGATGTGGAGCTTTGAATAAATCTGGAAAAGTTTACAAAACCTATGTTTGTAAGTCCTGTGGACTCATTATGAACAGAGATAACAACGCCAGTAAAAATATCTGCAAATTGTTTGGAGAGCGAAGCATTTTGACAGATACTTCTCAGACTTCTCTGAATAGGGTTGTTGTGAATCAACCTTTGCCTTCCAATGAAATTTGTGCCTTGTAATGATTGTATCATTTTGAGTATGAATTAACGGGAAGCCACCCAACTTGTTGAGTGGTCATTCACTTGGCTTCAATCCCATTATGGAAAGTTTTAAATAGTTCAATCATTTCCTTATTTTATTCAAAATGAAAAAACAAGTTATTTCTTTGTTTGAGAAATTTTCTTTAAAAAAAATTAATTATAAAGATTTAAAAAAAGGAGACATTAATCAGTAATCTGTCTGTGCGACTTTAAGTGCTGATTTCATAGTCTCCTTTGGCGTTTATATAAGGGGGTTGTAGTTTATAATTCTTTCGGTTTTGTTATCTTGTAGTTACTATGTATTCACTTCTTCTCGTCTTTTTGCTTTTCTTCTTCAGAATCTGCAATCTTTTTTATTTTGTCTACTTCTTCTTTTATTTTTCCTAAGGTATTCGAAGACATTTCTCCTCCAGCCCACAATTGCATCAGTTCAGCACCGATTTTATCTCTTTCAATAAATCCTTCTTTGAAGATATTTACTAAGTCCGCTTTAAGCCCTTCATGAGACATAAACTTGTATTCTTTAGTGTCTCTCATTTCTTCAGGATAATCTGTTGGATCACTGCTTGTTACAAGTTTTATTATTCTTTCTCCATCTCCAGAAAGCACTTTTAAATTTCCTTTTAAAACAATAAAACTTTGCATGGGAGCTTTTTTTACATTTTCTCCTTGCTGTTGATCAAATGGAAATCCTTCAATTAAATAAGTCCCATTTTTATTTTCTCTTACTCTCTTCTCAGTAAGAATCCTATATCCTCCTGAAAATCTTCTCTTCGGGAAATTTAAAATTATTGGAGCGTTAGCAACAACTGGATACTTCTGAAGATTTTTATTTTTTGAAATTTCCCAAATTAAAAAACCTATAAAAATTAAAAATCCAACGATTATTGTAAAGACTGGTAAGAATGCCATAATTATATTGCAGTTTTTTCCTCCAGCTGTTTTTTCTCTTGTTCATCTCTTAATTTTTGGGAAGAGGGTAATTTTCTTTTTGTGGTTGTAATAGGAACCCCATACTCAAATGATTGTCTTACTTCTTCGATTATTTCTTCAGATGGATTTTCTGCCATTAACCTTATGGATCTTTCTATCTCTTCTTGTTTTGGATCTATTAACCTTGTAAATTCTTCTTTTGGATTATTTAAATTTATTATGGAAAATCTTTTTTGTTTTTTTTCTGTTCCATATCCTTTTAAAACGAGAATTGGTGTTGGCTCTTTTCCTTTTTCACCATGCCTCTCCAAAATTGTTTTTTCTATTAAAAAATTATCTGGATTGTCTTCATCATATTTTATTGCTTCAATCTCTCTTCTTTTAGCGTCTCCAACAGCTATTTTGCTGAGTATAATCTCTCCCCCAGTAAGTTTCTTTATTAAAATTACAATTCCATAAATTAACCATGCTGTCCCAAGAATTATTAAAGTGGACCAACCCCACCATGCAGACAACCCGAAAATTGCAAAAGGAATTATAAATGAACTTGCAAGTAAGATAAAACTTATTATTGCAAATATCCATAAAAATATTTTATTAACTTTTTTTTCTTTCTCCATATTAGTTTTTTGATGATGGATCTATTAGGTCATTTTCATATGCTTTTCTTCTCCATTTTCTTAAAATTATTGCTGAAGCACCAATTAAAATTACAAAAAGTATAATTGCCCAAGTAGTATTAAGTCTTGCTTTTTCTCTCTTTAAATTTTGATTTTGAATTGCAAGACTTTCATTAGATATATTTAAAGATTCTTCTACGGACATCCCATATTTCTCTTGAAAAAGTTTATCACCATTTTCTAATCTTTCAAGCCTCTCTCTTATCCCTCCCAAATCTTTTAAAGTATTATATAAATCTAATGTTGAAATGTTAGCCGTAAGATATTGATTTGTTCCATTTATCCCTCCATTCAACGAGCATTGTGGGGCTTCAGGAGTGCAAAAAATAGAACATGGATTTTTTGGACAATAAAAATTATTGAGATATTGAAGAGTTGCTAAATCACTATCTAAATCTCCTGTTATCTCTTTATATGGAACATAAACGATTAAAGATGTATTTTCTTCATTAGAATTAAAAGCTTTTACTCCCATATTTATTGTATAATTTTTATCCGAATCTGAAGTATTTGATAGAAATGGGAAGATAGTATATTCTATATATTCATCATTTCCAGGATTTAAATCAAAATCATTTTTATTAAAATTTATCCATTGAGAATTTGAACTAAGATGTATTCCTTCTGCTTTTACTGTTCCAAGATTAGTTATTGTAATTAATCCTTTCTGCGAACTTGCATGTTCTACTTGTAAATAAGATTTTGAGTTAGTAATTGAAATATTTGTTGGATCTGAAATCGCATTATAATTTACTTGCCAAGTGTAATCATAATTTGGATTATGAGCTAATTGAATGCTTGTTCTCTCAACTACTTGGATATCCCCATTAAATTCATTAAACATGCTAAAGTCTTGATCATAATAATGAAATTCCCCAACAGAACTAAAAGTAAAAGAATTTGAAAATCCTGGAGAGATAGTTATTGTTCCAAAATGCGATGAATAAATTCTATGAGTTATATCGTCATTATTGATCCAACTTATTGTATCTCCTTTTCTTATTGTAAGATAAGTTGGATCTAATCCTGTTTCAGAAATCTTTATTTGATAAGTAGTTATTTCTTCAGGGATATTTACTGGAAATTTAAAAGTTACTAAAGAACCAATTGTCCCATAAAATGAACTCGTAGCATTTACTTCAAAAGCATATGTTCGATTGGTGTTTGATGGAATATTTATCAAAGGAAACTTAAATCCTTTATTTTCTAAATCGTTAAATTTAAAATCTTCAATATTAAAACTAAAATTATTTACTATAGTCATTGAAGAACTTGAAGTTGTCCCAACATCTGTGGTAATTGTTATTGGATTTGGAATAATTAATATGTTAGCACTTGCTAAACTAATTAAGAATATTCCTGTTAGCAGTAATAAAAATCTTTTCATAAATCCCTCTGGCAAGGAGACCCCTGAACTTGTTGGGTGGTTATTGACTTCATTTCATATCTTTTTAAAATCTTCATATGCCTCTCATAAGAATCATTGTGAATGAATTGTCTTATTTTTTTTAAATAAGACTTGTATTCTTCTTCGATGTAATATCTCAAATTGTTATCTGGTCTATATCCTTTTTTGTTTATTTTCTTTTCATATTTTAAAAATGCTTTGAGAGTATCTATATTACATTCATTTGCATCTATTCTCCTTAAAACTCCTTTAGCTAAAGAGAATTCTTTCGATTTTTTAATTAATTCTATTAAATTCATTTTATTTTTTTTAAGTCTTCATCAAGATCAAAAAATTTAAGATTGGATTTATTGACAATAAATACTTGTTTATTACATACAATTCTGCATAAATCTGTTCCTGCTATCTCGTCTAAAATTTCTGCTCTTTGATTTTTGTATTCTATTTTCATTTAAAATCTTCTCCTACTCTTTTTTTTAACCAATCGCTAAATTCGTTTTGCCCTTTCCAATCTATTAATGCTTTCGCCTGAATTAAATTAATAAATCTTTGGATATCTTTTGTAAAAATAAATCCATTATCTCTTTTTTTATTGTCTGCTTTTACAATCTTTTTGCTTAAATTGAATTCTTTTATCATTTTTTTACTAAATTACTTATTAAAATATTTATTTTTTTGTCTAATTCTTTAAGTTTATCGGCAATTTTCTCTAAATTTAATTCTTCATCATCACTAATTCCTTGATACAATCTTTGTGTTCCATCTTTATCTCTCAGAACTCTAAAACCAATACCTTTTCCTGCTTCAATAAGGTCTACTCTATCAGAAGAAGTGCCTACATGCATCCCTACTTTTTTAGAAAAAGCTGTAGGGGTTATTATTCCATTTTCTCCTGATTCTGCAAGATTATTCAATTCTTCCATAATTCTCTTGTTTTTATTATCGTGGCTATCTTTGGGCATAGAAATTCATAGTCCTTATACTTTTTAAACCTTTTGAATTTTTATTCAATATGTAAAAAAATATTAGTAACTTGCATTTTTATTTTTTTCTTTTGTGACTAAATCAATAATTACAATTAAAGCAAGAAAAATCATGATAAGTAAAATTCCCATGATCATCACAAATTTATTCTCGTTATAAAATTTCTGAAATTTAGAAATGTCATCTGTTGGCTTTTTTTGTATTTCTACTACAATGCTTTTATTTAAGCCAAGATATCCTTCTTTATTCGTTATTATAGTGATGTTTAATTTATTTGTTGGGATTTCATCTGTAAAGAATTTTAATTCATATTTTCCCGTCAGAAGTTTTTCAGTTTCATTAAAGATATCTATCTTACCATTGTCCATATCTCTTACCTCTATAGTGATGTTATCTAAATTAATTGGATTATTATTTAGATCATAAGAACTTAGAAATAAAGAATTTATTTGTGAAAAATACCATTTATCCTTAACTTCGATTTCCATTCTATAATCTTTGTCTGATATTGAAGGGGATGGAATTCCACCTGCTCCACTTGAAGTTTCAAACATATAAAAGAAAACTGCTGAAGAAGTTTGGTTATTCAGGACAGAATCGTTGCAATAAGCTATAAAATTATGATTTCCATCTTGAATATCTACATTATAAACGTGTGAAAGATTTGCATCATTAGATAAAGTGATCCTTGTAGCATTATCTATTGATATTTCACAAAGTGAGGCTTCATTAGTTGTTATTCTAAATTCCATAGGAAGGGCATGTTGGTCTATTCCATCTAAGGGATTAATTATTGTTATTGTTGGGGGAGTTGTGTCTAATGTAATTTGTCTATCTGGGCTTGTTATATTTAAATTACCTGCTTCATCAATTGCATATGCGGAATAATTATAAAGTCCATCTGGTATAGTTGTAAAATTATTGAATAGTCTATTTGCTGAATTATTATAAAGTGCAGATATTTCTGATTGATTTAACTCTCTATTGAAAATTATTACTTCATCAATTTTAGATTTTAAATAATACCCTGTTGCTCCATTGTTTTGCAATGCTCCTATTGTGGTTTTATCTGTCTCTGAAACCTCCGTATCTCCTAACCAATCTCCATTATTTGAACCGCTTGTTACCGATAGAGTTTCACTTACACCATTTAGATATAATTTCCATCCTGTTCCATTAGAAGTTACGGCAATATGATACCATGTTGATTGAGATAAATTTGTAGCCCCTTCTATTGAATTTAATGTTTCTCCATCATCTCTCTTTGCCATGCTTAAAACATATTTTGATCCTCCTGTGGAAACTACTCTAAAAGAAAATAAACCTGCACTAGCCGAAACTCCCCCCCCATATCCAAATATTGCGTCATTATCGGGTAATCCATTTAAGTTTATCCATGCTGAAATTGTTCCATTTGTTGAATTATCTATCTTTCCGTCGGTTACTTCTAAATAATCCTCTATTCCATCAAAATCTAATGCCATCCCTCTCTTTCCATTTGTTAAATTACTTTCTCCAAAACCAGTTCCAGAGAATATTCCAAAATTTTCAAATGTTGAATTATCTTTTATTCCTGTTGAATTTGTATCATCAAAACTCCAATAACCTTTCAGAGATTTATTCCAATCAATCCATGCTGAAGTTTCGTAAAGATCAGTTATAGTGGTATTTATGATTAAAGAACTATTTGGATTTGTTACTCCGTTATCTGGAGTTGGCAGGATAAATTCTATCTTCGGTAAAACTGAATCTAAAGTTATATCCCTTGTATTTGTAGTATTTGTCTTCCCAAGAGTATCATTTATTGTAATATTATATTCATAATTTCCGTTGATTAATCCTGTAAAATTTATTGTTTTATTTTGATCTAAATATTGAGTTGAATTGACAATTCCTGAACTATTAAAGAGATTAAAAACAATTGTATGGGGGTTAGTTTCTGTAAAAGTTATATTTACAAATATCCAATTTTGAGATTTGAAAACGCTATCTGATTCTGTGCCTGTTGTGAAGTCAATGAATGGAGTTGTAGAATCTATTTCAACAACATATGAATTGTTTAATCCGAAATTATTAGCACTATCATTTGCCCAGATAGTTATTGTTTTGTTTCCATCAGTTAATCCTGTCAATGCAATATTTGAACTATTGCACCATCCATTTGAAACTGAAATTGATTGATTTGTCCCATTTACATCAACTAAACAAATACTTCCAGATGTGGTTACATCAGAGATTGAGATATTTAAAATTAGAGTGTTTGAATTGTCTTTAATAGTTCCGTTTACATAAACTGGGAGAGTAATTGTTGGAGCAAGAGTATCTAAAGTTATTTTTCTGGTTGCTGTTAAATTTTCATTTCCTGCGGTATCATTTATTGTAATATTATATTCATAATTTCCGTTGATTAATCCTGTGAAATTGATGTTTTTAGTTTGATCTAAATATTGTGTTGAATTGACAATTCCTGAACTATTAAAGAGATTAAAAACAATTGTGTTTGGGTTAGTTTCTGTAAAAGTTATATTTACAAATATCCAATTTTGAGATTTGTTTGAATTGTTTATTTCTGTGCCTGTTGTGAAGTCAATGAATGGGAGTGTTGCATCAACTAGAATAGTTCTGTTTGATGAAAAATTATTATTTCCTAAAGTATCATTGGACCAAAAAGCCCATTTGTAATATCCATCTGAAAGTCCAAGAGTGATGTTATAATCTGTATTATTCGTTCCTGACGAATTTGTGGTATTGATTGCCCATGTTCCTGAAAAATTTCCATATAAAATTACTGTGTTTATATTTGTTGCATCATAAATATTTGCTCCAAAGACTATTGATTGAGAAGAAGTTATTAGATTATCGTTAGGAGAGAGTAAAGTCATTATTGGCGGGTCTGTTTCCGATAAAAAACTCTCTAAAGTTATATTCCCGATTACCAATGGGGTGTAAAAAGTATTTGCAACACTTCCGTTTCCACCATTAAATTGAATTGTTAAATTTGCACTTGTTAAATTCCCCGAAGCAAGATAATTATTTATTGCACAATTTGAAAAATTTTGATAAGCCCCACTATTTATCTTACCACTTAAATAACTTTTCATATTTGTCTGACAATCATCCAAAGTAATATTTATTGTATCATTACTGCCAAAATTTAAATTTTGAAAAAGCATTTCTCCTGTTGGAAAAAATCTCTCTGTTTGATTATTATAAATGGCTAAAATTTCTGTGGAGTTCAAAGCAGTATTCCAGAGCATTACTTCGTCTATATTTCCATTAAAAGGGAATCCTCCATCTCCCTCTGCAACACTCCAAAATCTGACGCCAACCCTTCCATTATTCATTACTAAATTATTAAACCAAAATGTTTTATCTACTGAGGTTGGAAATGTTTGTGCAGGAGCAATTCCATTAACATATAAAACTGGTGAAACCCCGTCTTGAACTAAAGCGAGGTGTGTCCACGTGTTGTCAGAAAATGGGTTAACGCTAGTTGCTACTTGCCATTTTACACTGCCATCATTTAAACCCCAGCCAGAAAATTTCCCTGTAGTTATATCAATAGTAATTTGTAGTAAATCTGTTGCATCCCCATTACCAAAACTTATAAATTCCCCATATTGTGATGGCGTCGCATCAACAGGTTTAACCCAAGCACTCCAAGTTCCTTTAGTTGTTGTTGCTAAATCTCCAACTGCCGTGTCAATATTAATCCTATCATTCACGCCGTCAAAAGTATAACAATTTCTATAAATACATCCTGTTTTATTAATAATAGTTCCGCTCACTAAAGTTCCATCATTTGAATTGTCTGTATAATCAAAAGTAAGATTATTAGCATCTTCTGAAACATCGAAGGGATAATATGCGACTATTGAAGAATTTGAGATGTTTAAATGCGTGAAGTTTGTTTCATTAGTCACATTTGTATTTGTTGAATTGTATGGGGAACTTGAAAGGGTAATTGTTGCTCTAACTAAAACAAGTGCAAGGATTATAAAAAGGATACTTAAAATTAAATTTGTATTCTCTTTTGAATAAGATACTTTTTTTCTTTTTAATTTTATTTTTTTATTTTTCATTTTATCCTTTTTAAACCAACTTTTAGATGCTCCCTTCATTTTTATTTAAATTTGTTTTTATGTATATTTTGTTATACATTTGTTTATTGTTTTTTGGATATTATATTATCCATGTCATTTTACCCCATACTTAAACGAAAAGATGAGGGCATTTGTTCAAGTCGTGCAATTACTAATTCTTTTTTCATTTCATTTAACATCTTTTTTAAGGTAATTATTCTTTTAGTATAAGTTTCTATTAAACTTTTTGTTTCTCCAATAAATTTTTGAAATTTATCGTCATCCTTAACAATTATTGGGTTTTTCATTTCTTAATCTCCCTTTCATTTAAATAAAATTTATCTCCACTTTGATAATATATTTCATTTTGGTAAGTTAAAAGTTTTCCAACACCTTCGCCGTAATCTTGAATTGTAGCTCTCTTTTCTCTAATTAGATTAATTACATCTAAAGTCGTTAAATGTTCAGTTTTCTTTTCCAATTTTTCTTTTCTTGGATAGGTCATATTTCCCCCACAATAATAATATTCTGCTTCCTTTGTTTCAATTAAAACATTAGCTTCTTCAATAGTTAATCTTTCAAAAGTTTTATCAAATTCCACAAATGAATAGGATATATTCATCTTTATAAATTTTCCCTTTTTTCTTAAATAAGTCTTAGAATACTTCTACTGTTGCAAAGAGTTGTTCTTCAGAAACAATAAATTTAAAGAATTTATCTTTAATTGAATCTTCTGGATTATTTATAATTATTCCATAAACGTTCCTATAATTTTCATCTTCGCTGGAAATATTTATGTTATCTACAAAAATGTCATCTAAAGCCAAAGAAAGATTTATATCATCAATATATAAAGAAAAATTATCTATTGTTAATTTTAAATTTGAATCTCCTAAATAAATTGAATCTGTGATTTCATTTAATAAATCATTGTCGTCATAAAATTTGCTATCATTAATATATATCTGATGATAATCATTAATTCCTGCCTCAAATCTTCCTTCTATCACTACAAGTCCTCCATCTAATTCAACATTATAAGTTTCCATTTTTTCTTGGCTTAAACCTTTATATTCAAAGCACACAAAATCTTCTGGAAGGCAGAGGATATCTTCTTGTCCTAGAATATCATATCCTTGATAGTCATTTAATTCTTCAAAATCTTCTTTTAAAACAACTCCAATTGAATTTGGTCCAATTATCCACTCCCATACTGAATTATTAGAATATTCATCCCCACTATTAATCTCTTTTTTAACATCTTCACCAATAACTAAAATTACTTTACTTGGATTTACTGAATAAGGTGCATATAATATTTCATCCACTCTAATTTCAAGATTATTAACTGTTTCAGTATTTCCTTCAAAAATTCTTTCTGCTACTCCATCTACAGTAAGATAAACTGAACCATCTAAAATATAATAAACTACTACATTTTTCCCGTTTATAATTTGAGATTCTTGTTCTACAAAATAATATTCTTCCCCAAATAACATTGTAACTTCATTGCTACCCCATGAAGAAATCTCTACCCTTTGTCCCAATAGATTAAAAATAAGAGTTTCTTCTTCATTTATTAAACTTGTGTTTAAATCTGATTCAAAATTTATTTTATATTCTATTTGGTCTTTTAGGATCTTTAAATAAGTAGTTTCTTGAAAATCTTCTTCATTTACAGCTATTTCTAAATTTGTTAAATTAATTATCTCTTCTGCATCATACTCCTCTAAGTCAAAATTAATCTTTCCATCAAATAATTTTGTAATCTCCTTATCTGAAAGAACTTCACTAAAGGTTGATCCTATAGCAAGTTCATCAATTTTATATCCTTCTTGAGGAATAATTATTGGATAATTTCCTAAAATTGAATCTGTACTATTATTAAATAATGCGATTTGATTTTGCAGATTACTTAATTGTTGGTTTAAATTTTCAATTTCTGCATTTTTAGAAGCTAAATTCTTAGATAAAGCATCTGAAATCATATCCTGCACTTCAGAATCACTTGGTCCTTTTGCAACTGTAAGTCCAATAAGTAATCCAAGAGCTAATGCAACTATAACTCCTAAGACCAATAATGTCCTATTATTTTCATCAGTCATAAATTTATTCAATATATTATGCTTTATAAATGTTTTGGTGAATTTCTATTCTGAATTATTCTTCAAAAAAGAAAAAAGTTATTTTTATGACGAGGTTAAATCATGTTCCACCATCATTCTTACTAATTGATGAAAAGATGTTTTTGATTTCCAACCCAATTCTTTCTTTGCTTTAAAAGAATCTCCTAAAAGTTCATGAACTTCTGCAGGGCGATAAAATGTTGGATATTGAATTACGATTCCATTATTTCTTTGTTTTTTTAATTTTTTTATTTCTCTATCTGCTTCTTTTGTGGAAAGAGAATGTAAATCAAATATCTTATATTTCATATTCGCATACTTGAAGGATAAATCCAAAAAATCCCTTATAGAATGATTTTCACCTGATGAAATTACATAATCATCAGGCACTTTTTGTTGAAGCATTAACCACTGAGCTTTAACATAATCCTTACTATAACCCCAATCTCTTTTTGCATCAAGATTCCCTAATAATAAAGTATTATCAAGTCCTTTCTTCATTTTAGATATTCCATTTGTTATTTTTCGTGTTACAAATTCAAAACCTCTTCTTGGAGATTCGTGATTATAAAGTATACCTGAACAGGCAAAAATATTATAGGCTTCTCTGAAATTCCTTGTAATATCAAATCCTGCTACTTTGGATATCCCATAAGGAGAACGAGGATAAAAAGGTGTCTTTTCAGTTTGTGGGATTTCTAAAACTTTTCCAAACATCTCAGATGAACCTGCAAAATAGAATTTACATTTTGGGCATTTCTTGTAAAGAGAATTCAAAACATTTAATGTCCCTTCAATATTTATACTAAAAGTTGAAAAACTATCTTCAAAGGATTCATAAACAAAACTTTGAGAAGCTAAATGATAACATTCATCTGGTTTTACTTTATCAAGAATCTCACTTATTCTGGAGTAATTCTCAATTGAACCAGAATGAATATTTAACTTATTTTTTATGTGATTTATTCTTCTTAATCTATAAAATGGATCTTCTAAAGCAACTCTTCTTACTATTCCATGAACTTCATATCCTTTTTTAAGGAGAAGTTCTGATAAATAAGAACCATCTTGACCTGTGATACCCGTAATAAGTGCGATTTTACTTTTTTCCATTCAAATTCCTCTTTTAATAATCAAATCTTTTTCCTTTTTTTTCATCCATTTAACTGCATCCTTCCATCCCGAATTATACGCACCCATAAATATTAATGAACTGGTTATGTGCTTATCTAAATCTTCCATAACTACTTTATTTTTTTTAAATTTTTCTATTGCCTTTTTCATCTTATTCCTATGTACCCAATTTCTTTTAGTTCCCATTATTTTATTGAAATACTCCTAACCTACTTCTTGGTGAAGCTATAACTTTTTGTTTAATGTCTGTCATTTTCCACAATGAGGGCATTTAGTTTCTGGTTCAGCGTCTATTTCATTACATATTTTTGAATATTCTTCCGAAGCTTTTATTTGAATTTTTTCACATTCTTTCCAAGCTTCATTTTTTCTTTCTTGCTTTGTGTTTTTCATTTTAATGTTAATTTGTTATTTTTTGAATTTTTACACTGGGATGTTCATCTTGTTTTCCTATACTTTAAATCATAAACTCTCATCCTCAATTTTTCACCGAAAATACCCCTTTCCTGAATTTCTAATAAGTACCCTTTTTTAGCATTTAGATGGCGATAAAAAATATTTTTTTTATTGCTTCTTATTTCCCCCCAATCTTTTAAATTAAATTCTTCTGCAATCTTTTTTAATTCTTCTATAGTTTTTTTTACTTCTTCTTTATTTTTTAAATTTACTCTAAATGTTTTTTGTTCTTTCATTTTTCCTTAATATATTCAATATATTACCCTTTATATATCTTTCGGTTTGAGAATTATTTTCTTAACCTTTATTTCCTATGGATGTCGTTGGGAAGTTGTCTGTTTTTTAGAATTATTTAGGGGGTTTGTTTCGTGTGGAATAAAGAACGAGATATTTATCAACCATCCTTTGCAAACTAAATCTTTCTTTTACTCTTTCTCTTGCCCTCATTCCCCAATCTTTAATTCTTTCGGGATTTCGTAGTGCAAAATTTAATTTTTCTTTAAAATCTTCTTTGTCTCCAGGAGTGAATAATATTCCTGTTCTTGCATTGATAATCTGTTCTTTTATTCCTCCAATATTTGAAGCGATTATTAGTAATCCATAAGACATTCCTTCTAAGACAACATATGGGAAATTTTCTTTTATTGTTGAAGGGACTACTAAGATACTTGACTTTTTATAAAAATCTTCTGGGGGTCTTTCAAAATTCGTTAATTTATGAAACTTTCTTCCTGATTTAATGATTTCTTCTTCTACTATGTGCAATCCTTTTTCTTTTGTTTCTCCTCCAACATAAAAGATACTTCCATCATAGATAGTATATTCTTCTGGAATTTTCACTCCATTATTAATTATCTCAACTCCTCTTTTATTCGTAAAATCTAAGATATCCTTTGCTAAAATTTCTGAAGGCGAAACAAAAGTTAAGTAGTCCATATACTTTTTTAATACTTTTTTTAGTATAGACCTTTTAAATTTTCCGATAGAATTATCTGAATGGAAAATTGAAAAATCATGAAAAGTGATTATTACTTTTGCTCTCGATTCTATACATGGTTTTATTATACTTGGTGAAAGAATTCTTGTAAAATTATTTATGTGAATTACATCAGGTTTAAATTCTTGAATTGTTTTTTTCATTCTTCTTCTCCATTTAAGGCTATAAAATCTTGAAAAATAAGAATTTATATCTTCTTTTCCATTGTGTCCAAATTTCAATACTTCATTTCCTTTTTTTATTAGTTCTTCTTTTAATTCATCTACAAATTTCTCTGTTCCGCCAACTCTATTTAGATAATCATTTACTAAAAGTATTTTCACAAATTTCCCCCCTATAAATATCTTCATATCTTTTTATTAAATTATCCCAATCAAATCTCTTAGCATATTCTCTGGCTTCTTTTCCAACTCTCTTTCGTGTTTTAGGATCTTCCATTAAATTTTTAATAATTTCTCTTAATCTTCTAATATCCCCATATTTTATTACATGCCCATAATTTTTAACAATTAAAGGTAATGATCCTCTATCGCTTACTATTATGGGAATTCCACATGCCATCGCTTCTAAAACTACAAGTCCAAAACTTTCCCATTCTGAAAAGAGAATTGCGATATCTGAAGAATGAAATGCTTGAGCGACTTCATAATCATTTAAATTTTCTATTATTTTTACATGATCCGTTAATTGATACTTTTTTATTAATCTTTTTATCTCGTCTTTATATCCTGCATCTTTTCCTACAATTAAAAGATTTAAATTTTGTCCTTCAATTGCTTTTAAAATATGCTGTATTCCTTTACTCTTATGGATTCTTCCTACGTAAATTAAGTATCTTTTATTTTCAAAAAAATTATGTTTTTTCTTAATTTGTAATTTTTTAAAGTCTATTCCAATTGGAAGTATTTTTATTTTGTCTTTTGGAATTTTCAACTCCCGATATTGATTATATTCTATTTCTGTTAAAGCTGTGCATAAGAAATTCTTTTTAAGATGTTTGAAGAATAGATTATATGCCTCTTTCATAATTTTATGCTTTTTTGTGTGGAAAAATCCATATGCGGTATATATTAATGGCTTCTTTCCGTTTAGAAATCTTAAAGCAAAATCGGATGTAAATCTCCCATGTCCATGAATATGGATTATATCAAAACCCCGATATATTTTTTTTAAAACTTCTTTAAAATCTTTTGAATATCCAAATCCTCCTAAGAAAAATTCATTTTTACAGGTTATTATCTTTAGATTTTTTATCTCTGATAATCTTTCAAATTCTTGATCTTCTTCATAAAGATTTGTTTGCAATATTGTTACTTCATGTCTTTTTGAAAGTCTCTTTGATATTTCCAATACTGCTCTTTCGGTTCCTCCTGGATATTGGACTCTTGCACTACTAATTTGTAGAATTTTCATTTTAATATTTCTCCTAAACTTTTATTGATAAAATACTCACATTTACAATTACTCATACAACAAACTTCTTTTCCATCATAAGTTTTTTTATGATGAAACTCTTTATGTTTACAAATACATAAATCTTGTCCTTCTTTTGTTTTTGTTGTCATTTTACTTAAATTCCTTAACTTGAAGATTATCAAATTCTGCGTAACTTCCTGAGATGCTTCTAAATTCATCTCTTGAAATTAAATCCTTTGGATATTGAACTTCCCAAATTTTTATTGGTCCTCTAAATCCTTGATAATATACAATATCTCCAACATTTATTCCTCCATTTCTTAGTTGTGAATTGACACTATCTAATTCAGAATGAACTAATTTTAATGTTGGATAATTTCCAAAAGCATCATTCATTAAATAAAGTTGTGCGAATAAACTTTTTGAAACTTTTGGAGAGAGATATAAACCTGCTCCTAAACCATCTATCTTTTGTTCATCTATTAAGGGCATAGTATAAAATACTGCATCTATTCCAACATTTAAATCTACTATTTTATTCTCTAGATAAATATATCTTATAGGAATTCTTATTTGTTCTCCCCCATATAAAAATATTCCTTCTATTTTCTTTAATGAATTTTTATCTGTTTCTAATATCACTGCTCCTATTTGAGCATTATATGTTGGATTTCCTGCTTCATCATAAGTTGGTCCTGGAATAAATTTATCTTCATAAATTATATCTTGATCTACTCCAGTTCCTCCACGATAAAGTCTTAAAGTTGTATTTATTGTCTCACGAGTTTGACTTTCGTCTATTAAAAAAGAAGGTATTTGAGAAAATCTATCATTATTGTCATCTCCTGCTATCTTTGAATAAGCTCCATATTTTCCAAGATCTGATGGATCAATTAATAGATAGTTTACTTCATGGGATTTCATAAGACTTAAAGCAGTATATGGATAAGGTGTCGTCAATAGATATCTTCCTATAAGGTGGTCCCAATAAGTATTCGCATGACCTCCATCAGTTACAACTCTCCTTTCCCCTAAATAAGTTATCCAATGTCCATAATCCCACCAGTGAATAAATAAACTTTTTTCTGGAGTATTTTCTCTTACCCATTTCATTGTCTTTTGCCATTGGAGATCTGCAGATGGTCCAATTACTTTTGCTTGTGCATTTGAAGATTTATAAAATCCTGCTATACTATAAACAGACCCTATTATTCCAAGAATTAATACAATTACAAGTAGGAATTTAATAATTTCTTCTTTTTCTCTTTTCCAATATTCAAAACATTTTACTACAAAAAAAGCACTTGAAAAAACTACAAAAGATGTCAAGACAAAGAAAAATCTTATAGCTGATCTTGATGAAATAAGCATAAAGAACATCCATATTGAAATCACAATTAATTCTGGTCTTATTTGTATTTTTTTATCTATACAAAGTTTAAATGAATATCCTAAAAATGCAAGTATCCCAATTATATAAAATGCCTGACTTATAAAATTAGTTCCATTAAATAATGATGATTGTGATATTCGGCTAAATAATATTCCAGAAAACATTAAAATCCATAAGAGGATAAAGGTATATTTTTCTTTTTTTGATTCAATTGTTTTAGATAATTCTATCCCCATAAAGACTAATCCTGCAATAAACATCCAGAAAAATACTTTTCCCATTTGATTAATCCAATCTACAAGAGATGGCTGATAATTTTCTGCTACTGTTAAACCTATTCTTCCTGTTCCGAATGGATGGACAATACTGCTCCATATCGCAGAGATCATTTCAAAAATATTTTCTCCTTTTAAGATTAAAAAAATAAGTCCTAAAAAGATTGTTGCTCCTAAACTATAAAATATTCTATACTTCTCTCTTTCTGGCTTTATTGAATAATATTTTATGTGTGAACTACCACAACCTAAAACTTTCATTTTGAGGTTATGGCTTCTTGTTTCATAGACAACTGCTCTTCCGAAGAAAAGTCTGACACTATCTCCACACAGGCTCGTTCCGAGCCTAAGCCTTTTCGTTTTATATTTATTGCAGAGTTTTCATCTCTACACATCTCAAATAAACAATCTTCACATTTGTAAGTTCTATCCCACAAGTGCATTTTTTGAATATGACCACAATTTGAACAAGTTTTTGTTGTGTCTTTTGGATTGATTTTTATAATTTCAACACCTGAATTTTCAGCTTTGTATTCAAGCATTTGAATAAATTTATTCCAAGAACTATCGGCAATGTTTTTAGCGTTGAAATATTTTTGTTCCATCATTCCCTTAATGTTCAAATCTTCTATTACAATAATTTTACATTGTCGTATCAAATTTGTTGAAGTTTTATGAAGAAAATCAGTTCTTTGATTATTAACTTTTTCATAAATTTTGTTTAATGATTTCTTTGCTTTCAAACGATTGTGACTCCCTTTCTTTTTCTTTGATAAATTTCTGTGAGCAATTCTTAACTTTGGCAATATCTTTTCATAATTTTTTTGATGCTCAACTTTATTCCCTTCTGAATCAACAAGATAATGATTTATTCCCAAATCAATTCCAATAATTTTATTTCCATGCTCTAAAACTTTTATTCCGTCGGAAATAACAAACACAAACCATTTATTATTTTCTCTTTTGATTGTGATTTGTTTTACATTTCCGTCTGGAATTCTGTGGATTTTTATTTTAATATTCCCAATTTTACTTAATTTCAATCTTCCATTATTAGAGAAAGTGTGTTCTAAATCAAATCCACTTTGATTGTAAGTTATTGTATCAAAGAATTTCTTTCCTTTGAATTTCAATACTCCGACTTTTCTTCCTTTATCTTTTAGAACTCTTAATGCTGACAGATTGGAAAACAATTTGTAACATTCATACTGCAATGTTTTTGAATAAACTTCTCTGAATCTTGGTTCACAAATCTTTAAGTCTGGAAGTATTGCCTGAATCATATTTCTATCTATAATCGTTTGGTTACGCAATTCTTCGAGCATAATATTATATGCTTGTCTGCAAATATCAAGAGCAAATTCTAACTTTTCTGTTTGCTGTTTATTCGGATATAGACGATATTTATTTGTTATCATTTTCCTTGACTCTCCACGTATTTTTTAACTTGGTCTAATGTTGTTTGTCCAGTTGTTATTAAAAAATCTATAATCATAAATCCAAGAGTAAATAATCCCAATAACCCCTCTGCACTTATAATATATCTATTTATTATGGATATTACATCATAGTTTAATAAAAATCCAAATAAAACTGAAGAAATCAACCAGGTGGCATAAAATAAAATATATTTCAAATGTTTATCACTTAATATCCAAAAAATAAAAAAACTTGCAGGAATTATTAAAAACAAAAATAAAGCTATTCCTCCCCATGAAGATATTGCAAAGGTTGTGACTAAACCTGTTAATAAACCTAATCCGATTGTTCTTTTTAAATCAGTTTCTCTTAAAGATTTTATTGCTATTGTAAAAACAAGCAAGGCAAGAAAGAAAGCAAACATTCCTACTACATCGTGATCTGGAACTCCCGCCATAGTTCTATACAAATATGATGGGATTATTGCTAAGAAAATAGATGAAATCAGGGCAGTTATATTTGATTTAGTTAGAATCCTTATTAAAAAGAAAAAGGCGATTAATCCTAAGATGAAAAATATTACGGGAGTAATTACATCTACAAATCTTAAAGTCAAATCGCTATTAAATGTCTTTCCTATCTTCCAGAATAAGACTACTGCTTTTGGAAGTATTTCTTGACTGAAAGGCACATTTAAAGAGGGATACCTCATAGTGTCAATTTCTGGTAAACTTCCTTGCTCTGCTATTGTTTCTGCCAACCTTAAAAAATAAAAAGTGTCTAAATCTGCTGGAAGAGATTCATTTGTTGTTTGATCCTTAAGTAGAGGGAGATTTTGTAGTCTCATATAAGAAGTTCCTATTAACAAAGCTAAGAAAAGAATTATTACTAAAATATTTGTTGCTTTATTTTTGTTTATTTGCATTTTCTAATTCTTCCTCAAATTTTCTAAATTTTGGACTCTGGGAAACATTCATTCCAAATTCCTTTAAAGCCCACATTTTGAATTTTTCTAAAATCTCTTTTTCCCTCAATTTAAGAGCTTTTTGAATTAAATTATCTACATCTTTTTCAAACTCTTCAAACCAGTTCTCAATTTCTTCATTAGGGTTTAAAGATTCTATTTCATATTTATTTTCTAATCGTAAAATTTCTTCATCTATCATTTTATTTTGCCTCATCATAAATCTTTTTTAATTTATCATTTCTACTTTTAATTGAGAACTTTCCCGTCTTTACAAGTTTAAAACTCTCTTCCCCCATTTTCTCTCTCAATTTTTTACTCTTTATTAATTTCTCAAGCTTTGATACCATTTTTTGTATAAATTCTTTACTTTCTTCTCCGCTAAAATTTGATGGAAAGAATTCTTGAATATATCCTTCTTCTAAATTATATCCTGGTATATCTATAATAAAACCATTCTTTCCATCTTTAACAATCTCTGGCACTGCAAAAAGGTTTGTTGCAACTATAGGTAATTTGCTTACTAAAGCATCAATTAGACTATATCCAAAACTATCGCAAAAAGTTGGATAAAGGAAAATATCTGCCTGAGAATATACTTTTTTTATTAATTCTTCTCTTGGAATGAATTCTGAATAATCCATATAAATTATATTTTTTGAATTATATTTTTTCTTTATTTCTTCTGGGATATTTGATCTGAATATTAATTGAATGTTTTTATTTCTTTTTTCTAAGATAGAGAAAGCTTTTAATATCTGTATTCCCCCTTTAGCTTCAAAAATGCTTAATAAAGCAAGAATTCTTATCTTTTTACTTGGAATTTTCTTCATCTTTATGATATGAGATGCAGGATAAAGAACTTTTATTTTATTTTTGAATTTCTTACAATTAAGATAATAAAAAAAGGCTTCTCTTGTTGCTTTGCAATGGCATAAGATTGCTTTGCAATTATCTGCTTTTAATTTTCTTTCTATAAACTTCTTTTGATGTTGTCCTCTGATTATTCTTGGATTTAAACCAAAAAAAGAATGAACATGCTCTATATCCATTACCCAATTTTTTGAAGTTAAAGGAATTATCCCTCTTGAAGAATGAATTAAATCAAAATCTCCAGATTGAATCGGCATCATTCTCGGTATCCTTAATTTTTGCATTATGATATTTATTTTTTCTCTTACTTTCTTATATCCATAATATTCTCCCTCATTGGTTTTTGAACTTCCAAGATATTCAATTCCTTTTGGAGGATAATTCAATATCTCTTGATAGATATTATGTGATCCAAATATTGTTTTTATTTTCATTTTTTTTGTATTTGAGTGTGAAGAAGAGATGAAAGGAGGTAACCTAAGATCCCTTCCTCTTAACAGTCATTATAAATGACTATGAGCCTTTATTTTTTAGAATAATTGAAACCCCCTTTTTTAATGTTAATATTAGAATTAACTTCGTCTCCCCAGACATCCCAACCTTTCTCTCTCTCTCTTGCAAACAATTCTATTCTTGGGACGTCGCCAAATAATTTAACAATTTCTTCTTTTATCTCTTTTGGTTTTTGAGAATGATTTCTTATTTTATGGATTTGAAGATTTCTTATACTTGCATTAATTCTCGGGATGCCTTTTCCTCTTTTTCCTAATAAGACTATCTCTGGATTACTTCTTGTATATCTCCCCATACCTATAAAAAAACTATTAGATTTTTTATTTGTTTTTACCCATGTAAATGCAATAGTTTTAAATTCAAATCCCCATAATTTCATAAGTCTTAATCCTTCACCTAATTGCGGATAAGTACACCACATCAAACAGATTGAATTTTTATCTGCTGGAATTTGTAATTTTCCCATTTCTTCGATAGAAGTGCATTTATATTTATGTTCTGCTCCTCTCTTCCCAGCATTTGCTTTATCTTTATAAATCCACGCAGGGTCAGAATAGATTATTTTGTATTTTTTTGTCATCTTGTTTATTTATAAATCCACATTTTTTACAATGAAAATTGTTTTTATATACTTCAATTCTTGTTGAATTACAATTTGGACATTTCTTTAGGCTCATTTATATCCCTCTTCTGCGATTTCTTTTAATCTTTTTTCTGAATATTTAGAATTATTGTCCCAGATAAAATCCATCACACATTTAGAGAAAAGAGAGAATAGTTCACATCTTTTTATCCAGAAATCAATATTTTCTAATCTTTTATCTTGATGGGTGTAACTTAATCCATTGACCAATCCCATTATAATATAATTATGAAGATCGAGTATTCTTCTCTTAATCTCATTTGATTCTTGTTCGTTTGTCATATGTGATCCTCTGGTTTGCTATTTTCATAAGATATTTGTTCTTGAAGTTTCTCTTCTTTTGTTTCTTGAACTTCCTTTTTTTCACCATCAGCGAAAAGAATAATTAATATTATACATATGCCCGTTAAAATAGCATAAAATAAATTTGATAAAAAATTGAATATCATATAAATTGCAGAAGTTATTATCCATGCTGAAAGAAATAACCAAACGAGTTTATCAGATTTTAATTTCACATTAATTTCTCCACGATTTTTTTACTTACTCCGACTTCTCCATATGGGTTTTTGAATTCTTGAACTTTATAATCTTTCGATAAATATTCTCTTATCTTTTCTTTTGTTTTTTCAACATTTAATTTTGATAAAAATTGAAAATTGCTCTTTAATCCTTCAGGTCTTTCGGTATTCATTCGTAAAATAATGCAAGGTTTATGAAAGATTAAACTTTCTTCCTGCATAGATCCCCCATCACAGATGATTAATGAACACTTGCTCATTTGATAAATAAAAGAAATATAATCCATACCCTCTAAGATAGTAATATTCTTATTGTTTCTTATTGTCTCATATAATCCAAATTCTTCTAATTTTGCTTTTGTATTATCATGTAAGGAAAAATAAATTGGAATGTTTACTGAATTCAATATCTCAATAATCTTTTCTAATTTTTCTTTGTTTTTTATATTTTCATGCCTATGGATAGTTACTAAAGCAAATTTTTCATCTAATGGTTTTAAATTTTTTGTTTCACCAATTTTTAGAGCGTGATGAACAGAATCTAAAATAGTGTTTCCTATGACATAATAATGGTCTTTATTTTCTACATTAAGTCTTGCTTCTTCTGAAGGGATAAATAGTATATCTGAAAAATAAGTTACAATTCTTCTAATAATTTCTTCTGGAAAAGGGGATTTCATTGAAGCAGATCTTAATCCCCCTTCTAAATGAACATTCTTATATTTTTTAAAAGGGTTTAATAATCTTGATGAACCTATGGAAGATACACATGTAGAGAGTGTATCGCCATGAAAAATTACATATTTTATCTCCTTTAATTTTCTTAATTCTTTTCTAATTTTAAAAATTATCTTAATTGCCCAAATTATTGCTTTAGATTCTTTAGTGTTGAATTTTGAACTTTTGTTTGGCTCTGAACTTAAAATTATGTCTGGGGTTTTTACTTCAAATATTTTACATAAATCTCCTAAAGAATGTTGTCCAGTATGAATAAAAAAATAATCTCTGTTAATTTTTTTTAATTCAAGCATTATTGGAAAAGTCTTAATTAATTCTGCACGAGTTCCGATTATTATTGCAATTTCTTGCGTCATAAATATATTTAATATATTATGCTTTATAAAGATTTCTACTTTAGAATATGTTATCTTATTTCTTTTTTTGCGCGTCTCTTTCTATATCCTGAATATCTGCTTGTGAACTACCACAACTTAACTCAAAGAGCTCAAGTTTTGGCTTCATGTTTCATCATCAATCGCTTTCTCGAAAGAAAGTCTTATATCAACTCCACGAAGGCTCGTTCCGAACCAATATATCTAATATCTTTCCTTTTATATACTTTTCTACTCCCCAATTCATCTCCCACCTAAATCAGAGATTTCAGGAAGGAGACTTCTTGGCGACGATGTTAATTCTTTAGATTCTTTTACTACTCATTGGATAAACATTTTGTTCTTATAAATGCGAAGAAGAAGTTTTACCAACCTCTAACGCACCAATGCACTACTTTAGAAAGAAAAATTATTATACTCTTCCAATTCTTTTATTTATCTTTTCAATCTCATTGTCTTCCCATTTTTTGAGAGCATCCATTCCCTGATTTAAATCTTTAATCTCTTCATCTTTTTGTCTCATCCAACTATGAAAATATGCAAGAAAAAATATAATAAAACTTCCCCCAACTCCAAAAAGCAATTGACTAAAATCAGTAAATTGTATTGCCCAGTGTATTACTGAAGCTATTAAAGTTACACCTCCAAGAAGCATTAAAAAATTACTTAGTTTTGTTATTTTTATCATTTTTATCATTTACACATTTTTTACAAATATATCCATCATATTCCATTGGTTCATCATCTACTTGAATTTTATCTCCGCAAATAAGACAATTTTCTTTTCGCATATTATTTCCTCTTTTCTAAGATTCTCCAAATAATCTCCTCATAAGTTTCATTCTTTTTTCCAATACTATCTAATTTATTTTTTAATTTTTCACTTATTACGATTTTTGGTTTTTGATAAGCCATAGATATATTTAATATATTAACCTTTATAAAGTTTTCTACTTTGGAATCCTATCAAATTTTATCCATCACAATGTCTCGGAAGAAGATTCTGTCATTTAGGTGGGGGATGTCACAAATTTCCTATTTGAAAAAATTAGATAGCTTTGTTTGTTTTCCATACTTTACTTCTTTTTTAAATTCCTCTTTAGTATTTTTACGCCATCTTATATTCTCTTTACGATATTCTTGAATTAATGCTAAATGGCTTTTGATTTGTTGAGCAAGTAATTGCATATTTTTTGGAACATCTTTTTGAAGATTTATGAGATTATTCACTGATTCATTTGTTTTATCTAATTGTTCCATAAGAAATGTGGGAGTTAGTTGGAATTTAGTTTTTTTATGGTCATTCCACCATTTTTGCATAGGGATATTTATTTGATAAGCCGATTTCCCTATATTTTCTAATTCCCCACCCTCTCCAAAACTATCATCTATTAGAAACCACTCTCCAAATTCATCTGAAATGTGAATCTGTTCTCTTTTTCGATTATGTTCAATAGCTAAATCATTTCTTATTAAAGCATAATGCTCTTTCTGAAAAGAAATGTCAGTAGGATGAAGATTTATGCCTAATTTGTTATTTAGGACCCCTATAATTAACAATATTTCATAAAAGGCAGATTTCCTTGACTCTGTTGCATTCTCTCCATAATAAGACGCTTTTGGCTTATCAAATACCCTTAAATGATCATTACAAAGCCATACTTTTCTTCCAAGAATTTTAATGCTTGGGGTGTTTTCTTTTGCTCCGATTAATCTGTATTTAAATTTAAATTTATCTAAAATCTCAATTCTTTTATCCCAATCTTTTATTCCTTTTGGGAGATTAATTCTCCACACATAAGCATGACCCCTTATAATATCTTTACTTAGAATTTTATCATACTTAGTCATATTTTTACTCTTTTCTGTTAATTCGTACCATCCCATCCCTTTTCTAAAAATATATCCATCTCTTTGCAATTTACGAAGATAATAATTTAATTGTTGTTTATTTAGATTTAATTCTTTTTGAATTTTTGAAAGGTTGGTTGTTTCTTTTAAAGAATTAATTACAGATAAGTAAAAATTTTTTTTCTTAGTCATATTTTTACTCCTTTTTTTCATCATTATCCACCTCTTATTTATTTCTCAAAACAAGATATATAAATTTAACTCATCCAACTATTTGATCTAATTGTGTTATAATTATTTAGATCTTGCATTTCTCTTGGATTATGGTTTCTTGAATATTCTTCCCTAAATTCTTCTTCTTTTCTTCTACGAGATGTGTCCGCTTCTTTGCTTGGGGGAAATCTTCCTTCTGTATTTTGAATAAATCTGCGAATTCTTGAAATCGTCTCGAAAGAGGGGGCAAATTCTATATTTTCATAAGAAATATTTATTCCTAAAGGAATTCTCTTGGCAAAGCCTAATTTTAAAAATACGTGCATGATTAATAAGAAATCGTTATCCCGTGTTTTGGGAAATTCTTTTAATACTTCTTCAACTATTTCTTTATATTTTTTATCTTCCATCTTAGTTTCTCCAGTCCTGCAAGGGATTGATTGAAATTTCGTTTAGTGCATATGGTTGTTTAAAAATGCGATTAGTTGCTCCGAACTTAGAAATCATTTATTGTTTTTTAGAAAATGGTTAATGGCTTTTTAGAAACGCTTTTAATGCCCTCTTTGCTTCCATTTTTCCACGATAATCAATGACAATCATAGAATCATAAACCCCTATCTTTCCTGGGCGATATAATTCCCAAGAACTATTTGGTCTACGGAAATCTTTTGGGGTTATGAATGTTTCATCCCCCGTTTTTTTATTTTCGTAGGAAATTTTATCTTTCATTTCTACATTTTTTTTCCAATCTTTTAAAGCCATTTTCTATACCTCCTTTCAATGATTTCTCTATTTAAATATTTTTCCATTTTGAATCGCTTTGGAGCATTTTTAATTTATTGAACATAATATCAGGATTTAACGAAGTGTCCGAATGACATTTGGGCGAAGCAACTTGTTGCGTAGCCGTTAAATCCTTATTAAACGAGTTCTCCGAAGGAGAACCTTTAGAGTTTGAGTTTGGTGCGATAATTTCTAAAAATGAAGTAATTAGTCCATTGTTCTCAAGAAGATAACTTTGTAAATTGGATATGCTATCCCAATCCGTTTCGTTACAGAAAAATTGTTGGTTCTTAACTATGACAATGAAGTGAGTATAAGCAGAAGCTTGAAACCAATGATCCCAACCATAAAAAGGTTTTTCTTTTTTCTCTCCTTCTCCTTTCCATTGAACTCTTGCAATATAAAAACAATCTGGAGAGAAAAAATCTAATTTATTCTTTTGCTTTACAGAAAAACCTCTATTTTTAAGATACGAACTTAATTGTCGCCAACTAGACCAACCTTTAAATTCCATATCCAATTTACTCCAATTATTCATAACTTCTTGAATTGATGACTTTTCTATAACTGCTAAACAAGATTGACCACAAATTCCACCTTTTTCAATCTTGTATTTTTCTGTCATCAATTTGTTATCTTCAGGTGTTTTAAATTCTTCTTTCATTTTTAACTTAACCTCATTTTGTAGCTTGGGACACCAAACTCAAATTTCGTTTAATATATATTAAATCTACTTTTTCTATTTTTTCCTTATTTAATTTTGCTACTCATTTTAAATCCTCTTGAAGAACCTTTCCCCTTATTATAAACTCTTTGATTATTGCAGATTCTAAAGCGTATAATTCAAGAAGCCCCAATTCAGGAACTATCTCTTTTATTTGTTTATAGGAAAAATCGTTTTTCTTGATAAATCCTTTGCTTCCCGTAATGGCTATTTTACTTTTTTCCATTCAAATTCCTCTTTTAGTTCTGTTCCGACTAACTCTAATTTATATTTTTGAAAATTATCTACACAAAAATCTTTTACAAATTTAAAAATTCTTTTGTCATCTGTTTCCGAATCAATTTCAATTATTATTTTTTTTATCATTTTTAAATTTCCTCCTCAGAATTTAAATTTCCATTATTCAATTTTATCCAAGAACCATTAGGATAAATAGAAAATTCACTTGTTATAATTCCATTTCTTGAAGACATCAAAATAAGATTATCTCCAGACTTGTCTAACCAAACTTCACAAACATCTTCTTCAATTTTTTTTTCGTCTTTAATTTTTAGTTTCATTTTTCCCCCTTAACCATTTTTAGATTTTTAAGAAAAATCCCTTCAAAATTATCTTGTGGAAATCCCGATTTGGTATCACATTCTTTTTGATAATTTTCAAGAACAATAAATAAACTTTCAGGGCATTCTTTATCTAAAATCAAAGTTATGCTTAAATTATCCTCTTCTCCATGCCAAACTCTAATTAATTCAAAATCGTCCATTATATTTTGTCTTAAACAAGCCCATGCTTTTTTACTCATTCCCACTTCTAAATCAACAATCCATTTTTCTTTTATTTCAATAACTAATTGAGTGTTCTTCCCCCATTTACTCATGCTTATTCTAAAAATACCTGACTCTGAATTAACCCCAAAATGATTACATATTAATTTTGAATTATATCCATCTCCCTTTTCTAAAGCTTGAAACATATTTTTTATTTCAGAATTTATTTCACTTTGATTTTTTAGATTACTATTTTCTTTCTTTTGTATTTTTTTAATAATATCTTGTTTTTCTCTAATCTCTCTACGCAATTTTAAAATTTCATCTTTTCTTAATTTTTCAAGATTTTTTAATTTTTCATATTGTTTAATTAATTCTTCTTTGTCTTTCATTTCTATTTTCATTTTAATTCTTTACCTCTTTATTATAAATTTGATTTAACTTTTTGAATATTTCTTTATTTATTTTAACTTTAGTTTGTCCAGACTTATCTCTTAAAGCGATTATTCTTTGATTCATTCTATCTTCAGCTTCTTGTTTTGTTTTTAAAATCCAAATTAATTCTTTATAATTTGGACTGTTATATCTATAAACAAAAAATTCTTTATTCATTTCTTCTATTTTATAGAATGGAAATTTTGTTATTTCTTTCATTTTATCAGCTCCACAATCTCTATAAAATACATCTCTATTTCTGAATATCCACTAGAATGCCCATGTTCCCAAGCAAGTTCCCAACATCTTTCTTTTTTCGGATTATCTTCAACTTCATATTCTTTAAATAAAGCTAATTTAAATCTTACATTTAAATTATTCATAGCATTTCTGTAAGCACCTTTATCACTATCAAACAAGGGATTTAATTTTCCTATTTCATTTTCAAATTCTTTATATATCATTTTAGTTTCTCCTCATAAATTCATCTGCTCTTTTTATAACTTTTTGTGTATCATAAGGACTCAAATCTTTCCATTCTTCAATTACTTTATAACCCCCTAAAAAGGTTTTTCTATACTTTAAATCATAAACTCTCATTCTCAAGTTTTCACCGAAAATACCACTTTCCTGAATTTCTAATAAGTACCCTTTTTTAGCATTTAGATGGCGATAAAAAATATTTTTTTTATTGCTCCTTATTTCTCTCCAATCTTTTAAATTAAATTCTTCTGCAATCTTTTTTAATTCTTCTATGGTTTTTTTTACTTCTTCTTTATTTTTTAAATTTACTCTAAATGTTTTTTGTTCTGTCATTTTCTTTAATATATTCAATATATTACCCTTTATATATCTTTTGGTTGGAGAATTATTTTCTTAACCTTTATTTCCTATGGACAGCTTCGGGAAAGTTTTTATTTTTTAGAATTATTTAAGGGGTTTGTTTCTTGTGGAATAAAGAGCCAAATATTTTTCAACCTCTATGTTTATTCCATAGAATAAAAAGAAAGAATATCTTTGTTAAGATAGTTACTATACCTATCCCGAATATAATTGCCATTTCTCCATATTTCATTAACCAAAGCATTATAAGATAATTTAAAACAATATTCAAGATTACTAAGATTATCATCCATTTTACAATAAAGAAAGATTTTCCCTTTGAAATAAAATAATTAAGATATATACTCATAATAGGAAAAGTTATAATCATAGGAGAAAGCAATCTTAAGAGATTTATAGAAGGCAAATATTCGCTTCCATAAATTACCTTTATTATAATTCCTGAAAAGATTAAGATAAAGATAAATATTATAAAAGAAATAATAAAAGTCAAAATTATTGATTTTTTCAACCCTTCTTCTAATCTCTCTTTTTTTAGTTTACTAAAAATTGGCAAAAGAACTCCAGAAAAAGCAATTAGGGACCCTAAAGAACCAATTAATCCTATTGCTATGGCATAGAAACTTATTAATTCTGCTGAAACAAAACGCCCAAGAAATAAAATATCTATTTGGGTAAAGAATAACATTAAATAATTAAAGAGAAATAAATGTCTTATAAATTTTTTCAAATCATTCTTTTCTTGTTTAGATAATTTCTCGGTCTTTGATTTTAGAAAATTAACCTTTTTTAATGAGAGATATATAAAAATACTTATAAATAACCAAATTATTGCTAAAACAAATATTATTGAAGAGATTTGCATCTCGTTTGAAAATGATTCATTTATCAGATATAAAATAGTTAGGGGAATTAAGACTATCCTCATTATCTGAAAAAGAATTTCTTTATATAGAGAAATTTTAAAATTATTTATTGCTTGAAAGAAAAATTCTAATGTTCCAGATACTCCAATGAAGAAGACATATAATGCTCCAACTAAAAGACTAAGATGGATTGGTTTTTGATAATAATTATTTGCTATTAATTTTGATAAAAAGATTAATAATATGGAAGTTCCAATTATTGCTATCAACTTTATCTTCAATAGAAAAAGGGCATACGCCTTTGCTTTACCTTCTTTATTTCTTCCTATTTCTTTTGAAACATAAGTTATAAATGCTCTACCAAATCCAAATTCAGATAATCCTACAAACAATAAAATTGTTGTTAAAGCAAGACTATAAAGTCCAAATAATTCGGGCATTAACATTCTTGCAAGGATAATTGTGAATATAATAGATCCTATTTTTGATATAAAATTTGATAAAAAAACATAAATACTATTTTTAATGGTTAAACCTGAATTACCTGAAAAATCCCTTTTTCTTATTCTGTCAAGAAGAGTTCTAAGATTACTTATCATTGTCTGTATGAAATTTTTTTAATACAGCGAAATAATCATGGGAGTAATCGTAATCTCTTTCAAAAATCATTTTTAATCCATGTTTTTCACAAATTTTAAGAGTATCTTCATTATAAGCCCACCAACCTGGAACAAATTCAGTTGGATTGATATTTAATTCCTCCCCCATCCATCTTATCCCTCCTACAATTAATCTTTCTTGCTCTTCAGGTGATATATTCTGAATCACTTGACTTAAATGAACATGAAGTTCTAAATTCTGTCCTAAAGAAATCATTTCAAGATATCTCTCTTTCATTATTTTGGAAATCTCTTCTTTTGACATCTGGACATTGAAATCTGCTTTAAAATAATCTATATTGCAAGGACACATTATATACCAAGTTTTTACTCTGTTTCTTTTAATTTCTTTTTTGATTTCTTCCCATACTTCATCTATCATTATTGCTTCTGTATGGATTGTTAAAGGCTTGAATCTTGACATAAACCACGCAAAAAATCGTCTACTTGCAGATAAATAATCTCGTTTTATCCTCATAATATATTCAGTATATTGTGCTTTATAAACATTTCTATTCTATTTTCTTACATTTCATTACAAAATTTTCTCCAAAGGATAAAGGGGTTATCTTTAAAAGAAAAATTCTTTTACTATGCAAAATTATCCCATTGGTTTTAATTGATTCTACTTCAAAACCTTCTTCTTCAAACATTTTAATTAAAATCTCTTTATTGTAATCTGTATAATGTCTTCTATCGTTTTTTCCTTTTACTGGAAAACAAGAATAATTAGGAATTTTTCCAAAAAACATTTTTACCCGATTAACTAAAGAGCAGATATTTGGGGTAGAAATTACTAAAATTCCATCTGATTTTAAGATTCTATGAAATTCCGAAATTACTTTATTTGGATCTATTAAATGTTCAATTACTTCTCCAGCAATAATAATATCAATTGAATTGTCTTCTAAGGGGATTTTTTCTTTTGTGTTATTTAAATCGTAGAGAATATCTGGTTTTAATTCTGGGAGGATGTCTAAAGTTAATATCTTCTTCGGATTAAAATCTTTTGAGATATTTATATCCATTATTCCAATATCCAAAATTATCTTATTTTCTACATTTCCAATTAATTCTTTCATTAATTTAAGACGAGTTTGTGTTTGTATTGGTTTCATTTTTTTTTAATGCGAAAATACAAATCATGGATGGAAAGGGAGCAGAACCAGAACCATTTTGATTGCCTAAAAACTTTAATCTTCCCCTAATAAATCTTAATTCCGTTTTTTTATAAATATAATCATGAAAATAAGAAGTATCTGTCCTGGCGGGAATTAATAAAACGATTATTGTATTCGGTTTTTTACTTTCTTCATAACATTTTTTAACCCACTTCTTTATTTCAGAGCCATAAGGAGGATTAACAAACACTTTCTCCCCCTCCCAACTTTGTTTTAACCCATCTTCTTTTGATGTATAAAATTTTTTACATTTTGTGTTTTCTTTTGTTGCACAAGGATCTAAAGTAAAATTAAATTCTTTATCTAACTCTATAAACAATTCTCTTGGTGTTTCCCATTCTATTTCTTTGCTTGAAAATAAAGTTTTAAAATTAGTTATTCTTTTTTGTTTCATTTTTTCTTTTTTCTATTTAAATCTGCTATTTTTTGTGCAGTTTTATTTGAGATAAATATTTTAGCAAAAGATTTTAACCAATTTTCTCCGTGAAAATATTTGTGAATTAATTTTTCTATTGCTTCATTTCTGACATCATATCCTTCATTGTGTATTGGAAAATCTCTTTTCCCATCATATTCCACCCCAAGAAATTGTAAAACTTCTTTATAAACTTTTAAGGGATTATTAATAAAATCTTCAAATTCTATAATCATAAATTGTTCTTTTGGAAAAAACTTTTCATATCTTGGAATAATCTTATCATAATTATATATTTCAAAATGAGGTTCTTTTAATCCTACGTTCTTTGTAAAATATTGACGAAACCAAGAGACTAACGCTTCATTAGGATTTCTCCTCATTAAAATTATCTTTGCTTTTGGATTGAAGTTATAAATAGCTTCTGCTGATTTTTTAGAATAACTATATGTAGGCGTTGCTTCTCCAATTATTTTCTCGTCTTTTATATGGTCCCATTGAGAAAGATAATCTTTTAAATTTTTTATGTAAGGATTATATTCTGAAAATTCAGCATAATTTAATTCTTTCTCTTTACTCATGCAGATTTGTGGATGTTCTTTTAAATAATGATATAAACTTGTAGTTCCACATTTGGGAGATCCGACTATAAAAAGATTTGGTTTTTTATGATTTTTTCTCATTTTAATTCCCCCCACGCTCTTTCATATACTTTGTTTTGTTTATTTATAATTCTTCTTAAATTTGCTTTTATCTTTCTGAATAAAGGAGATTTTCTTAATAATTTTCTTTGAATAGCATGTAAAAATGGATAATCTATTTCCTTTTCTTCTATTTGTCCAGACCATTTCTCTTTGAATTTATTAATGCCCATTAAATCGTCATAAGGGTTTGTTGAATATCCGCCTAAGTCTATTTTCTTATATCCATGATATTTTGCCCAAAGTATTGCCATCCAATAAAGCAAATCATTTGGTTGAAATTTTTGAAATTCTGGTAGTGAAGCATTATACATTATCTCTGGCAGGTTTGAATCTTCATTTATTCCGATTACTAATCCAGCGATTATTTTATCTTTATATTTACAATTTAAAAAGACGATCATTTCTTTTTGTATTTCTTCTAAAAAAAACGGAGTGAGATTTTTACTTTTCATTGCGTCTAAATAAATTTTGTAGAATTCTTCAAAATCTTCATTATATAATATTTCTAAATTTTCTTTTTGTGCTTTTCTTATTCCCCACCTTGCATTTTTATGGATTCTTTTAAATAGTTCTTCATTTGATGATGTCAAATCTACAATAATTGTTTTAATTTTATCTTTCATTTTTTTATTTAATTTTCTACCTCCATTGCCAATTTTCTTCTTTCAAGGAATTTCTGATAATATTCTCTTTGTTTATCTTTATCTCTACAAATCTTTGAAGAGCAATTTGAACAAATCATTGATTTATTATGGCTTCTTATCGCTTTTTTACATTCCTTGCATCTTTTGGTGGGTAAATATCTCACTTCTATTCCTGTTTGCATTTTAATCTATAAATTTCCCTCCCCAACCATAAATAAAATAATGAAGTTTCTATTGCTCCTTTTAAGATAATTGTACCTTCTCTCCAAGCTCCATCTGAAAAAATTCCTTTAAAGAGAGCAACTATGGAAAAAATAGGAGCGGATAAAAGTGGAAAACTTCTTCTTATTCTAATATTTAATGGAAATTCTTTTTTGTAATATTGGAATTTTTCTATTTCGTTAAAATCTTTTAAAGTGTATTTTGCTTGATCCTTTCCTCTTCTTATGCTCCTTGCCCAGAGTTTTTTCCAAGATAAAAAAGCTTCGTTTACTCCATATTTGGGTTTATGATGCAAGAGATAATTTGTCTTTATGGTATTCTCTGGATAAGTGGAAGGTTCATCCCATCCTGGAAATTGGAGAAAAGAGATTCTTGATTTCCTGAATAATGCTTTTTTGTGAGAGTAATTTCTTGTTGCATATCTTTTTCCATCCCATAATAACCATCGAAATGAATAAGCATCAGCAAAAGGATTTTGTGCAAGTCTTCTTATATTATCTTTTAATTCTGTTGAAAGGTATTCGTCTGCATCTATTTTAAGAAGCCAATCATTTTTTGCTTTTTTGAAAGCTGTAATCATATGTAAAGAAGCTCTTCCTTTATAAGACAAGGTAAAAACATTTTTTGTAAATCTTTTTGCGATTTCTAATGTTTGATCCTGACATTCTCCATCGTGAAAAACAAGTATTTCATCTGCTATTTCAGATACACTCCTTAAACATCTTTCTATTACTTCTTCTTCATTATGGACTATTGTAAAGACTGAAATTTTTGTCATAGTGTTTTTTTAATTTTTTTAATTGATGATTGCAATGGATTATTAAGATACAAGTAACTAAAAGAGAAATAAATCCAAATATAATAAAAAAATCCCCTATAGAAAAGATAGCATTTCCAATAGTAAATATATCGCTTAAAAAAGGATATTCTATTTCTGAAGGATCTTTATATCCAAAGTGAGTAAATGTTTTATAAGATTCATCAGACAGAACTGGCATTATTCCTCCGTTTTGAGACACCACTAACTTATTGAAGAAACCTCCTACCGAAATTAAGATTATAAAAAATAATAAAACAAATAATAAACTTATTAACCTACTTTGTTTTTTAATTATTTCATTTTTCATTATAATTTCCCCTGTTCCAAAAAAGGTTCTAAACGTTTTTTCGCTATTTCGCAATAATCACTATTTAATTCGATTCCTATAAAATTTTTATTTTGTTTTAATGCGACAATCCCAGTTGTACCTGCACCGAAGAAACAATCCAACACCGCACCTGAAGAAAAACCAGCATTACATCCACAATTACTTAATACTTCTCTTGGAGGATTATTATTTAACCATTTTTGGTATTGCCCACCTATTGCTAAATCTCTATCATTATCTTTTTTGTTCCTATGAACAAATGGTCTTTTTGGTCTTATAAATATTTTTTTTCTGGGTTCCCCACATTTATTACAAATAAATTCGGGGCATCCTGATTTTAGGGGTATTTCACAAAGTTCTTCTGGATACATTGCCATATGTTTTAATGATGAGGGTTTTGTATTAATTGTCCATACGGTTCTTTTATTTCTTATCATACTTCTTTTAACACCTTGTCCATCTTTATTCTTAGCATAGTAAACTTCTCTTTTTTCTTCCCTCATTCGTTTTTCAATTACTTTTGCTTGAGTTTCTTCAAATTGTTGATTAAAAAAATATTTCTTATTCTTAACAAAAAAATATAAATACTCCCAATCATTAGTAAAGCGATCTTTTGATGATGAAGGGAGAACATTATTTTTTTTCCAAATTATCTTATTCCTAATTAACCATCCTCTTTTAACCATTTCCAATAAAAACATCTCTGGAACACACAATAAACTCTTTGCTGTTTTTGGACTTCTTTTTATTTGAGGAATATTTGCTCTTTCATGTTTTCTATCTGGATAACCTGCATTTTTTCCTTGAAAGCCTCCATAACAATCTGAAATATTTACCCAACAAGTTCCATCTTTTCTTAATACTCGTTTTACTTCTGAAAAAATATCACATAGTTTAGAAACATAACCCTTTATTAAAATATCTCTCTTCTCTTTCACCTTAAAATATTTTAATAAATGTTTTGGTATAAATTTTTTTTCTAAAATCACTTTCTCCACCTCGCATTATTCTTTGACATCATAATAGATTGCCACTGACTTTTACATTTAAGAGAGCAAAATTTGGAAGTTTCTTTTATTGAAGGCTTAATAAAATATTTTTTATTACAATTTTTACAAATCTTCTTTATCTTTTCTTTCCAATGAGGATTATTTTCTCCTCTCTTATTCTCAGAAAACCATTGACCATAACACTTTCTTGAACAAAACTTCTGAAAACTCTTACCACCCATTAATCTAAACTTATTATTACAATAAAAACAAATTGTTATTTTGCAATCATCACAAAACTTTCTTGGATTCCTCTTACTAAATTCTTTTCCACATTTATTACAAATTTTCTTAATGAATATTTTATCTATTCTATCAGGTCTTTTCTTATTTCTTTTAGTATTGTTATGACATTCCTTGCACAAAGTTATGCCATTAGTTATATCGAATCTTAAATTAGGATACTCTGCATAAGATTTTATATGGTGAATTTGTAAATCTACATTCTTTCCGCATCCATTCTTTATCCCACAATATTGACAAGTATAATCATCTCTTTTAAGAACATTATTGACAAAATTTTTGTATTCTTGACACTTATATTCTTTTAATCTTTGAGGCGTTGTTCCTCCTTTCCATCTATGACTTCTATCTCCTTTTTTAGTACATATTTGGCAATATTTAATATTGGCTTTTTTCCCATAAGGGATACTTTTTATTCTTTTTTTGCAATCTTGACAATAAAGTACAATGTCCTTTTTTCCTTTCCAATTCCAATGAGATTCTCGTGAAATAGTTGGTTTTCCAAATCGAGATAATCTAATTTTTTCTTTAACATCTTGTCTTTTTGCTGGATTGTTTGTTTTATTAGAATAGGATGTTTTGCAAGATTTAGAGCAAAAAAATTTCCCCCGCCCAATATATTCTTTATTACAATTTTTACATTTTGTTTTATATATTCTTCCCATCATTAAATACATTTCCTTTTTTTTAGTTCTTGTATTACAAATAACTTTTGTTCTTCTGTTAAATCTTCTCGTAATTCCATAACTTCTATTTTTACTATTTCATCTTCAGGGGATATTTCCAATCCTAATTGTCCTTCTACCCCGTAATCTCTTTGATTAAAATAAGGCGGACTTGTCATTATACAATTTATACTTTCATCGGGAAATGTCTTTAAAACTTCTAAAGCATCTCCTTGATATATTTTATTTGTTTCCATTTTATCATTTCACCTTTTTCCTATCCACTTTCTTCCTCCGATTAGGAAATATACACTTTGGGCAAAAAGAACTTCGCCTTGCCGTACTTCTGTAATAAATGGAGCATCTCTTACATACTCTCATCTTTGTTTTCCACGGTTGCTTAAATCGGAATGTTGTTTTGCCTTTCATTTTCAAGTTCCCCTATTGCATTTTTGAATATTCTTATGGATTCTTTTTCAGTAAATTTCTTTGATGGTTTTCTTATTTCTTTACTTATTTCTTTCTTTTTCCCTAAATCCAAATTCATATAATTTACTATCTTTTCTATAATTTCTTTTTTGTTTAAAGATGATATAAATTCTTTGGGAACTATTTCTTTTGCCCCCGTATATTCAGATACGATTGTAGGAATTCCAGAAAGCATACATTCTGCAACATTTATCCCAAATGCTTCTCCCCTCCCAAGATGCAGACTTAATGAAGCTTTTTTTAAATAAGGGACAATATCTACTCTGCCTTGAAAATGAATACCTTCTTTTATGAATCCCTTTTCATTTTTGATTTTCCATTCTCCTAAAATATCTAATCTTAATTCTGGGATGCTCTTTTTTGCTTCCCTGAAACATTCTATAACTAAATCTAATCCTTTGCAATAATAATCAGGACCATCTCCAATGAAGACAATATTTCTCTCTGAAAGATTGGGTTTTATTTTTAAAAGTTGTTTATATCTCTCTTCTTCTATGAATCCATATATAGTTCTTATGGGAATTCCATTCATATAATACTTTTCTTTTAATAATTCTGTCAAAAATTTCCCAAAACAAATTGCTCCATCCAAATTTTTAAATGAATACTCTGCAATTATTCTCCTTAACCAAGAACAGTTTTCTATTCTATTTTTCTCTTTATTGAATTGTTTATTTATTTTTAGATAAAAAAGTCTGGGATCGCAAAAGAGAGTTATTACTTTTGCATTTTTCTTTACTCTTCTTTTTATTAAAGATGCTATAATGTATGACCCTTCTACAATGTAAAGACTATATTTTGGGAGATAAAAAGGGATTTCTCCATCTGGAATATAAATTATGTCTGCCCCTATTTCTTTCATTAATCTTCTATGAATTGTATGTCCTCCCGTTTCTATAAATAATATCTTATTTTTCATTTTAATTTGTTATTGATTTCCTCTTGAACTCCTTCAATCCCTATTTTTTTAAAAATTGAAAAGTCGTCATTTTCTGTTATTTGCGTCTTTATGTTATTCAAATAGCGAAGAGTATCTTCTTTTTTTTTGTAAGCTTGTGAACTAAAGAATGTCTGGTTTTCTATTCTATCCCTTTCTTCATCTATAAAATGGATTAGTTTCTTTTTATTCATTTTATTTTCTTTTTCTCCCATATTTTTTTATGTATCTTCTACGTTTTTCTCTATTTGTTGGAATTGCAAGATATTCTTTTTGATAGATTTTACTATATTTTAGAAGTCTTTTTCTATTTTTTATATAATATTTTCTCCCTTTTTTAAGAATCTCCTCTTTGTTCTTTCTATAATATCTTTTCCGAGATTCCCTTGCTTTTTTTAAAACTCTTTCTTTTTGTTCTTTAGGCATATTTCTATAATAATCTCTAAAATATTTCAAATTTTTATCTCGCCATCTTTTGATATTTTTTTTAAAATTAGGATTTTTCTTATTTATTCTCTGAGCATAACATGGTTTGCAGAGTCCTTTTCTTCCAATAAACCTCTTTTTTTTGCATCTTCTACAAGATTTCTTTATCTTCACTTTTTAATAAACCCCCCGATAAAACAGCAATAAAGGTAAAACCTATAATTAAAAGCGAGTCATACAAATTAGTAAATAAACTGAAGATGAAATATAAAATACCTAAAAATAAACTAAAATATAATACTTGTAAATGTTTTTTTTCTCTTAATTCAAAAAAAAGATTATAAATAGAAAATATAAGTAGAAAAAAAACCATATTAAATAAACTTCCTATTAAGATTGTTTCTAAAGAAAGATAAGGCATAAAAATTTGATTATAAATAAAGGGTAGCATCCAAGATAGAAATACTGCTAAAAAAAAACCATTCATATCTAAATAATTCTTTTTCTTTGGATATTTTACAATTTTGAATTTCATATTAACCTTCTACAATCCTCCTCTCTCCAACAACCAATCCATGTGTTTCTATTTTTCTCTTTATTCAAGAATTTCTTAAATCTTTTTCTCAAAATATTCATATCCCTTAAATTATCTGAACAAACATTGTTCCAAATATCCAAATAGATTATATCAAATTTATTATCTATCTTAGGAATCCATTCAAAAAGATCTCCTTCAATTATTTTTACTTTATTGTTTAAAGGGAGAAAAGGTTTAACCATCTCAATTATTTCTTTATGTTTCTCTATAACAATTATAGAATTAACTTCTGGTTTTTCTTGAATCAATAAAAGAATAGCTCCAATTCCAAGACCCCCAATTAGAACATTTCCCTCTGCTTTACAAATTATTTCTGAATTTGTCCTTAATTCCATTGGAGTATCAGACATAACTATATTAAAAAATGATGAATCTTTTGTTTTTAATTCTAAATAAGTTCCCTCTTTAAACTCTGAATACTCGCCCCTCAAATCAAATAATTTACATCTTTGGACATCATCATTTGTTGCTACATGATGAACTATTTTGAAATTTTTGCTTTCTTGTTCTGGAATTAATTTATACATCTGTTTAAATTTCATTTTTAGATAAAATCTCTTGATTTGGATATTTTACAAATTTATATGTTTTTTTCATGTTGTAATTATGGACTATATATAATAATTTGGGTTTAAGATTCTCTTTTTACATTTTTTACAATAAAAACCTTCTTCTGTTTTTTCAATATCTTTTCTTTCAAAACATTTTGTGCATAGAGGATTTCTTTTTTGTATAAGACCTTTCCTTTTTTGCCTATCCGCCATTTGTTTTATTCTCCTCAATTTTTTCCAATGTTTCTTCTCTTGATTGAATTTGTTTTTTCAGAGGTTTTTGAAGGTATTTCTTTGGCTCTTGTTTGTTTATTGAATCTTTAACATTCTCTTCAAGGATATTTATTTTTTCTTGTTGTTCTTTATAAAAAGAATATAGACTTTCTATATCTTCTCTTATCTTTCCAATGTCTTTATCTACATATTCTTTAAATTTTATGCACCATTCAAAGATTTCTTTTATTTGTGTAGTGTCTAAATCTTTTGTAGTTTCTAACTTAGAGGATTCTGAAAAATACCATGTTCCTTTAAATTTTGTAAATAATTCTTCTTTATATTTATAAATTTCAGTTTCAAATTTAAATAAAGAATTCAATGGGACTTGCACTGCTTTAGATTTATCAAATCCTAATTCATCTACTTCTATTATTTTATCTGGATTTTTCATTCTTCACCCTCCATATCAATTATTTCTCTTGCAAGTTCTATAATTTTTCTTTTTCCTTCTTTTTCATAATCATTTGCGTCTTCTTCAAGTTCCCAATTTTCAACACAATCTCCTAAATCTTTAGAAGTATTCTCAAATCTACAATAACTCATATTAGGCATTTTACCGCTCAACCCCAGATATTGCTATCCCCTGCTCATTAAACCACATAAAATAATCTGTCTTTTTTCCTTCCTTTTCAATAGTCCAAATAATTTTAAATTCCTCGTTTTCTTCAAAATTTTTATGGTAAGTTCCAATTTCAAAATCTTTTTCGTTTGTAGATTCTCTTAAACCTAAACTTTCTAATATTTCTATAAGATTATTTTTTTTAAAATTCATTTTAACTCCTTAATTTTTTTTAGATTTTTAAGAAAAATCTTTTCAAAATTATCTTGAGGAAATCCAGATTCACTCCCACATTTCTTTTGATAATTTTCAAGAGCAGTTCTTAAACTTTCTGAACATTTTTTATTTAAAATCAAAGTTACGCTTGAATTACCTTCTTTTCCATTCCAACCATCAATTAATGTAAAATCAAAATTTTCTTTTAAATTATCCCATGCTTTTTTACTCATTCCCACCTCTAAATCAGCAATCCATTTTTCTTTTATTTCTATAACTAATTGAGTATTATTCCCCCTTTTACTCATGCTTATTCTGAAAATACCCGACTCTGAATCAACTCCAAAATGGTTACATATTAATTTTGAATTATATCCATCTCCCTTTTCTAAAGCTTGAAACATCTTTTTTATTTCAGAGTTTATTCCACTTTGATTTTTTATATTACTATTTTCTTCTTTTTGTATTTCTTCAATAATCTTTTGTTTTTCTCTTATATCTTTATATAATTCTGAAATTTCATCCTCTTTCAATTTTTTAAGATTTTTTAATTCTTCATATTGTTTAATTAATTTTTCTTTTTTGTCGTTCATTTTATTTTTTTACCTCATTATCTATTTCTTTACATTTTCTTTGGTATTCTTCCCAAGCTGAATTTCCAATTGTATTAAATTTTTCCCGAGCGGGGTTTTTAATTTTCTCATATTCTTCCCAAGCTGGTTTTTGAATTTTTCTATATTCTTCATAAGCTGAATTTTTAATTTCATTCCATTCTTCCCAAGCTTCATCTTTTCTTTCTTGTTTTGATTTTTCTTCTGTCATTTTCTTTAATATATTCAATATATTACCCTTTATATATCTTTTGGTTGGAGAATTATTTTCTTAACCTTTATTTCCTATGGACAGCTTCGGGAAAGTTTTTATTTTTTAGAATTATTTAAGGGGTTTGTTTCTTGTGGAGAGTTTCATCATTCCAAAATTCTCGGATAATTGATGTTCTTTGTTCATTGGTTTGTGTTCCATATTTTCTCACTTATATTTATATTCTATGAAAGTGTTATAATCTTCTTGAGTATATTCTTTACCAAAATACTTCTTTAATGCTCCTTTTCTTGTTGTAGATTTTGCTCTAATTTGATGTGTGTTATCAATATGTTTTAAAGCATTCTCTACTGACATTCCTTTAGTTTCTTTAATAGTTTCCCCTAAAATATCTCCATCGAATTGAGTTACAATCCAAAACTCTCCTACTTTTGATAATGCTCTTGTTCCCATTTTAATCCATCTCCATCTGGGCTTTTTCTTTAGAATCATAAATTTTTCTACCTTTCTCTTCTAATTCATCAGCTCTCTTATTTGAAACTTTCTTTACATATTTATACTTTCCATATCCTGCAATTATCCATTTATTTTTTGTCATTGTTTCTTTTTAGGACTTACGGACCACCCTCCTTTTGTCTTCCAAATTTTAAAATTTCTCATCCCTGATTTAGTTTTTCCGTAAGTGATATGCCCGTGTCTAACTGCTTTTGTTCTACTCTTAAAAGTTGGACGATCGTGATACCCTGGCATTTTATTTTAATATTTCTGTATTTAAATACTTTTGTTTTTTGAATAAATGTTCACTTTCTTCTCTTTGGAATTGCGATAGCAATCACAAATAAAATTACAATTAAAATGAATATTGCTCCTATCCAAATTAATGTCTTTATAGTTTCACCTAATTTATCTTCATCTTTACCAAGAACATTTTCACAGGCAGATTCTGTTGGGTATTGTCCGTTACAAACTTCAGTACATTCACTTCCACTTTCAGAGATATCCCATCCAAAACTTGGACATTCTTGTCCATCCGTATCATCATCTCCTATGATTATGTCAATAGTTTCATTATCATTTATATCTTGAGAAGTATCTCCCTGTGAAGTGTATCCGCATTTACCTTCTATTTGTCCTTGATTTTCCCAATTATAATTATTGCATTCAAAAGATGAAGTTCCTTCACATTTTTCCTCTCCTGAATTACATTCAAAAGTACAAGTTTTTATGTCTGATGTTGTCCCAGCAGGTATCCAATCTGAAGTCTTTAAATTATATCCATAAGTAAGAGATCCTTCACTTCCACAAGACATTTGAGAACAACTACTATCTTTAAATGAAAATACTCCAGTAAGAAAGTTTATTGTATCTCCATTTCCTCTTTGTAAATCTGTCATTCCTCCTTGAGCAGGTAAAAATGGATATATTGCCTTTGTATTTAAACTTGTAGAACATTCTTGTTTGACTACGTTATTATTTGTTGATAAAAGAACCTTGTGGCTATCTGATTTAGAAGTAAGAAGTCCACAAGGTCTTCTGTCTGATACTATGAATTCACTTGTAAGTCCATAAGAATAACATTTATTTGTAGCAGTATTTAAAGAAAAATCATAAAATACTCCATTAACATCATCTTTATTTATTGTCGCTTGATCTCCAATCATTTCATTAGTGAAAACATCTGAACAATGTGCAGAGATTTGTTTTACACATGTTTTTGTACAACTTTTAGTGTTAGTATTGCATCCTGAAGTTGTTTGAATATATCCATCTGGACAAGAATCCAAAGAACATTGGCTTGAAAATCCTACTAAAGCTTGTGGAGTGAATAAAAATCCAAAATAAACAATTCCTCCGACTACAAGAATTGCTAAGAAAGAGATAATTAAGATTGGAAGAATTTTGTTTTTTGTCATTTTAATTATTTTTCCACCCATAAGTATTTTCAATTATTGTATTCTTTCTAATGTCTTTTAAATATTTCTTACCTTCTAATGTTTCATAAAAATCTAAAGCACAATCTAAACAATCAAATTTTTTTCTTATTGTGTGTGTTCCTACTTCAAAATTCATTTTCTAAATTTTTCTCTCCTAATTAAACTCTCTATTTTATTTATGTTTTTCTCATCGGAATGTTTAAGCATTTTATGAAGATCTCCACGAGATTCAATTGCATCAAAACCTTTTCCAGAGATTCTCCATTCTCCTTCGTTAACAATATTCCCATCAACAAGTGAAGCTATGATATCTCCCTTTTCATACCATCTATAACTTCCACTTCCACCTCGTTGATCATCATTTTTTTCTTGAGAGATGTCTCTTATCCAACCCTTTTTTAATTTTTTTACCATTTTATTTAAGTCTTTTTTCTAATTGTTTAGTTTTCTTAGCGTCAAAATCTTCACCATAAAAAGAAGTTAGATCAATATGATATCCATCTTCAAGCTCTTCGAGAATTTCATTTACTTTCTCTTCATCTTCTTTCTTAGAAGCGATTCTCAAAGCTCGTAACTTCTTTTGTTTATCCATTTTAATGTGTCTTCATATATCTTTCTAAATTTTTATGTGCCATTTTTATTTTAATTTGCTTTTTCCCAAATATCTTTAGGAACATTATAAATATAATCTCCAGATTTAACTAAATAAGCATCCTTACCATAATACATTTTTTTCATTCCTTTAATAGAACCAGATTTGTGAAAGTTTGGATATTCATCAATATTAACTGCTTCTCCTTCTTTTAAACTCATTCTTCTTACTGGTGCCATTTATTCCTCTTTTAAACTTTTTAATGATTGATTGTAATCTGCTTTTCTGCCTTTTTTCTTCCAATTTTCTACTGCTAATTCAAGTTCATAATTAGAAAATCCTAATGGAACAAATCCTATAAAATTTCCCCCTGAAAAAATAGCATAGATATTCGAACCCTCATTAAATCCTGTTTGTGTTGCTTTGTCGTCGTAATAAACTTGAATATTCACTCCTTTAATTTTATCGGAAAATTGTAAATCTCCTTTTTTTAAATGTGTTGGTTTCATTTTAATTTTAAGTTTCTTGTATTTAAATACTTTTGTTTTTTGAATTTATGTTCAAAATATTCGAGCCCAAAAAGGAAAAATTATTAAGAAAAAAACTGCGACGACGGAGATTACCCATACGATTATTGGAATAAGGGCATTTGCATGAGAGAGCATAGAACTTTTTAATACTCTTCCGTCTGATGTTCTTGCTCTGACATTTCCTGCAATTAATAAATATAGTCCTAAATTAATAAAAATAAAAATAAATCCAAGAACAATTAGAAAAGGAGCTGATTGAGTTATATTAGTTATCTGCTCGTAAGAAAGTCGCTTCCCTGCTTCAACGAGAGTATTATTAATTGTATCATTCATTTATATCCTCTATTTTTTTCTTTTCTCTTCAATTTTCGAATAATTATTAAAGTCAAGATAAATAAAAATAAAACGCCTATTGCAATAGCCCAATAAACCCATCCTTTTGTTCTACATTCTGTTATTGTTTTTTTATCTTTTAATCCTACCCAACATAATGGGTTTCCATCACAACTTTCAAATTGTGTTTCTTTTTCTGTTATAGGGTTACAATTTAATTGTCCTTCTCCACAATCTTTTTGACAATTATCTGTTGTTTCTCCTATTCCACATGCCCCATCTCCACAATAAAGAGTTCCAGGTCCTCCTGAAGTGCAAGTTCCATAATTAATTAAAGCTAAACTACAAATCGGTTTATCATCTCCATATAAAGTTCTACATTTTTGATTACTTGCACATTCTATTTCTAATGTTCTTTCTTCACAATGACCTATTCCATTAATTTTATCTACGCATTTTTCTACTACTGCTTCTTCATCAGATACTGCTCTTGGAAATTCTTGACATTGGGTATCAAATTGACATTCTCTTTCTTCCTCACTTCCTAAGGGTGTGAAGGTAAAAGAATCACTTTGACAATTATTGTCTTCATTAGGACAACAATCTACACTCTTTATAGGATCTCCTTGTATCTTTCTTGTTTCTCCATTTGCTAAATCTTCGCTTTCTAAATCATATAAAACTCTATTTTTACAAATGACTTCATTACCATTATTATAATTTGTGTTATCATATATCTTTACTCCTAATAATTTAGTCCATCCCACAAAATAATTTCTTATTTCTCCTTTTTGCAAGGAATCCCACTCTCCTGCTTTTATATTTTCTCTTGTAAATTCATCTTGATTTGCTAAGGTGCAATCTTGAGAGCCAACTACCCATTCTCCTCCCCCTTCAATAAGATGAAGTTGATAAGGATTCCATTTATATTTAATTTCTGTATATCTTTTATTTATTACTGAATAAAGAAGCTTTTGTGTTTGTAAGAATTCGATATTTTGTCCAGGATCAAGTGTTACTAATAATTTATTCTGAGAATTTCTTTCAGCGAAATAAGATGTCCAAGATCCCCCATTTATTTTATAATTCCCACTACACGATCCAAGTGGTGTACTCCCACAACTTGCATATACTCTACAATCATCCAATAATGCTTGAGCTCCATCTTGAGTTGTCCCACAACTAAATTTATAATTTTGATCTACCCATTTTGAAAAATAGTCTTCTACACTGGATTCCTCACATTTTAATCTTCCTCTCTCAACTACCCAAACTTCATCTCCAGAAACACTTGCTTGTAAAGGACCGAAGAAAATAAAGTAAACAATTCCACCGATTACAAGAATTCCTAAGAGAGACAAAAGTAAGATCATAGAAAATTTATTTTTCATTTTTTTATTTAAGATATTTATCTTTATCTATCCTCCAATATATCAACAATTTTAATCTTTGATGGATGAACTTCAACTAATATTTCATAGTCCCCATATTTTTCTCTAAATACTTTATCTATCTTAACCAATTGATTATATTCGCTTGGTGATACTTTATTTTTTAATTCTTCTAATAAGAGTCTAAAATCATGACCTCTTGCTTTGAAAATTTTATCTTTAAAAATCTTATTTGCATTTCTTATTTGAATATATTTATTTTTTGTCATTTTAATTATCCCCCATATATTTTTTAGCGAAAGCTAAAGCATCTGATTTTAAATCGTGATGTTTTATATATGGATCTTCTAAATCACCAAAATTCCATCCACTATCTTTATTTTCGTTAGTAAGAGATATGTGTTCTTTAGATAATTTATTTTCCCACATTATAAAATTTTTAGCTTTTACAATTAATTTCCAATCTTTTAATGCCATTTTTATTTTAATTTGCTTTTTCCCAAATTTCTTTAGGAACATTATAAATATAATTTCCAGATTTAACTAAATAAGCATCCTTACCATAATACATTTTTTTCATTCCTTTAATAGAACCAGATTTGTGAAAGTTTGGATATTCATCAATATTAAC
>Ga0208957_1000118_pt1 | contig 65799 bp, 82 predicted proteins | sample RifOxyA1_FD_184029 | JGI IMG/M metagenome (GOLD analysis project Ga0208957, IMG submission 184029) | Groundwater microbial communities from Rifle, Colorado - Rifle Oxygen_injection A1 (SPAdes) | ecosystem: Environmental > Aquatic > Deep subsurface > Groundwater | place: Rifle, Colorado, United... | reverse complement strand
CAACATTTCATCATTATCACGGAGATTCTGACTTTTGTGTTCGAGCAACGGTAGCTGGAATGACGAGTTATCGATCCCACTGGCCTCTCGTACACCACACCGAACACGCATCGGTCACAGAAAATCCCGAGCTTGCTGCGGACAGATGGCGGGATACCGATACTAAGATATTCATTGAAAAGTGGGGCGAGTCAATTCTACATAACGGCTATCGCACGTCAAGCAATTTATGGTATGATCGAAGTAGTAAAATTCTAACCGGGGCGAGCCCATGAAACTTCTAGTCGCGATTACTACTTACAACGGCCCCGAGCGCGTTTTCGCCGTTTGGCGCAGCTTTCAAACATTTCAGCCGACAACAGAGTGTAAGTTTTTGGTAGTTGATGACGGATCGGATGGGCATCACATGCCCAAAACAATTGAAGCCACGGCAAAAAGCCTCGGTATGTCCCACATTAATCACAAAGATAACAATGGGCAACCGTGTAATCTTGGCATACCAACAGCGTGGAACACTGCTTGCGAATTCGCACAAGCGAATAATTACTCTCACGCGCTCATTTTGAACGACGACATCGAAATACTTCCCGGGGCTGTTGATGCTGCTACATTCTTTGCCGAGAAAAACAAAGACGTAGCAACAGTAGGTCTTACATCGGTATTTCCAACCCCGTCTGGAATGATACCGGATTGGCCCCAGTCTTTTGGACGAAATAAACCATTTATTTCGCACTACGCGAAAGGATGTGCATTCGTAATAGATATCTTGACGTGGAAGAAACTGGGCGGCTTCGACACCCGTTTTGTGTCCCACTTCGAAGATGTTGATTATGGTATTCGTGCGTCACAGGATGGGAAAGTAAATGTAACCATCCCTCAAGTCATGTTGCACGGGTGGTCGAAAACGTTTGCCGCTAACCCGCACCTTCAGGGCCATCTTCGTCTTGAAATATCCCGCGTGCTGTTCAAAAACAAGTGGGGCAAGCCGCCATCTGACTTTCCAACTCTCACCTGCATGAACGATGGCCGAACTTATCAATATCAAGACCTTAGTGGCGTACCAAGATCAGGTCAGTTGCCGTTTGTTAAAATAGGCGCGACACAAGACTAATGGCGTCTAGAAAGATAACAGATTACCTGTTCACGGGTGGCGTCGACACGCTAGAGGATGGGTCACTAGAAAAAATAGACCCGGCTTTCGTTGTCATCGTTCACAAATATTCATGCCCCAAGCTGAAGAAATATTCGTCTTTTACGATGATCGTCGAGCACCGAGAAACTCCAACTCAACTACAGTTACGGGAAATAATCGCAGCAGCGTCCCCTGTTCTGTCCAAAGGAAAAAAAGTTCTCGTTTTGTGTAACGACGGGAGTCAGCGCTCGTGTACAATCGCTTCCGTAATACTTGCACACGCAAATAAAGAGCCCGTAACCAGGGTTATCAACCGTATGTGTAAACAATTTCAGACTTCGGCGCAGGGGATGCATGTTTGGTATCCATACGAGCACTGGCTCGCGGGAATTACAAAGCATTGGAATCAGCTAAAAGACTTGGTGGTGTAACTTGGCTAAACGAATAGGTATCGGCTGTACCACGTATCGGGGCCACGCCAGGGTAGAAAATCTTTTAACGTCTATTCGTCTCCGCAATCCGGGCGTAGATCGATTAAAACTAGATGTAGCTATACACGACGATGGATCACCAGGAGGAATTCCAAAGTCTACTTACCTAGCTTTGTATAAAATGCTGGACGCAGGATTTGGAGACATAACAATCGGAGGAACGCCAGACAATCGCGGCATAGCCCCGTCGTGGAATGCGCTAACAGATACTCTAATCAAACGAGGTGCCGACATTGTTATCCTGTTGAACGACGACATCCTTGTAGTAGATGACTGGGTAAGAACTATGGAGTATTTTCTCGACAACAATCCGTCTGCTGGGTCGGCGTCTTGGGGGTTTTACTGGTTTGACCCAGTTGATGTGCCGGCGCTTTTAGAGAACCCGGACTCGGTTACACCCCGAACCTACGACGCGCGTAAAAAGGACTCTTCGGGCAATCGAGAACACGTTAATAGATGGGACGCGGGAGATGCGACACCTGGTCGGTTAGGCGCACCGTCGGGGTGCTGTTTTGGGTTCACTAAGGAAAAGTGGGCAGAAGCCGCGAGATTTCCGGATCATTATAGATCCTTTCACGAGGAAACTTTTTTTTCATTCAAACGTTGTGAAAAAGGGCACCCTGCGTTTGGACTTACGTTTCCGTTCCTTTGGCATCAATGGTCAGCCACATTTCAAGAATGCCCCGAACTTAAAGCTAGCGAAACCATGACGCGATCCAGAAAGCTGTTCTGCAAAGATTTTGGTGTGCCGCCATCTATGAGCAATCACCCATTCGACTTCGCCCATCCTCGGGTTTGCGCCGTTATACCAGCGATGGACATAACGTGGATTTCGAAGAACGGGGTACAACGAGGGACTTCTCCTATTTGCGGGTGTAAGTTGTGCGTCGACTTTCGAAATTCTAAATAGTTCTGGGGAACTATAGTGATACCTGTTCTAAAGCCTAAGTACGGTATAGAAGAAGAACTGGCTGTAGCCGAAGTCCTTCGATCTGGTTGGTCCGGGTTAGGACCTCGAACAAAAAAATTCGAGGACGCTTTTGCTAACTTTATAGGAAATGGTGTATATGTTGTTGGCACTAACAGTTGCACGTCGGCGCTGCACCTAGCGCTAGTTTTACTCGATATCGGAGAGGGAGATGAAGTAATCATCCCGGCTCTTAACTTTGTAGCCGGTGCCCACGCAATTAGATACGTGGGCGCTACTCCTGTATGGACAGACATCGACCCACATACTTTGTGCGTATCTTCCGATGACATAGCTAGAAAGATAACCAAAAAAACGAAAGCTGTAATGGTTATGCACTATGGTGGAGAACCATGCGACATGGACTCCATACGAAGAGTTACTAAACACATCCCTGTTGTCGAAGATGCCGCGCACGCCTGCGGAGCTTTTTATCGCGGTACGCGAATAGGGAGAAATAATATTACCTGTTTCTCTTTTCACGCCGTCAAAAACCTGTCAATGGGGGAAGGCGGCGCTCTTGTAACTCGCAGTCAACAACTTTATGAACGAGCGATAAAGCTCCGATGGTTGGGGGTAGATAAGAGTACTTGTTCGAGATCTGTTGGAGGGCATTATAGTTGGGGCTACTCTATTGATTCTGTTGGGTGGAAGTATCATCTGTCAGATGTTTCGGCGGCCATAGGTCTTGTGCAACTCGAAAAACTAGACGAAAATAATAGCCGTCGTCGGGAAATAGCGAGTCTCTACAGGTCTAGGTTGTGGTGTGTAAGTGGAGTGTCTTTAATCGGACACGACGTTAGAAACACGTCCGCCCAGCATCTGTTCGTCGTGAAGGTAGATCCGACAAAACGAAATGATATAATCAACAATCTCGCTGACCGTGGGATAGGTACATCCGTCCACTATCTTCCTACCTACGAGCACGATGTTTACAGATCCTCGGATCACGACTGCCCCAATACTGACGCGGTCGCTGGGTCCATCCTATCCTTACCTATGCACTTGTGGTTGACCGACGGCGATGTTGACAGTATTTCAGACGCGCTAATAGAAGCTGTGCTATGACAGATAAAAAATTCTGTCGCGACCGAGTTTTATCCTATGCGTCGTCTTATGGTGGATACGCCATGTTTCCTTACATGCCTTGTCTTTTGAATGACGGCATCATTCTCGATATCGGAACGTCCGAAGGAGACGAAATACAACATTTTACACAATACCCCAACAAGATAATAGGATTCGAACCCGACGTCGAACGAGCCAAAAAAACACAGTCTCGTTTCGGCGAAATGGCGACTGTGTTACCGATGGCCGTAACAAACGCAACCGGATCAGCTAGAATGGGTAACTGGGGAGGGGATGCTGCTAGCATACTTTGCGCTAATGACACATCTCCCACAGTTCAGACAGCATCTCTTAAATCGGTTGTCGAATCAACAGGACCCGTTGCCTTGATTCGTATGAATTGCGAAGGTTCGGAGTACGACATACTTCGGTCAATAGATAAAGATCTCGCCGACAAAATATCGCAGATTTCCTTTATCTCGCACCCCCAATTTATCGGCAATACATTGTACGACGAAGAACTAAAACGTCTTGGCGAATACTTTCGTGTGTGCATAAAACAGGCGCTCCCCTGGGGGGATAGCTATTTGCTGGTAAAAAGGGGGTTGGTGTCCAACGACTTGCTTATCTCAATTCCAGTCTACGCAGCGAATAGGATAAGAAGCCTTGACCAGTTTCTACGAAACATAGACAAAAATAGTTTCTTTCGCACAGAAATAATTCTGGTTCGCGAATCTTGCGACATAGAGACGTTTCCGCAAGACGAGCTGCCGGGATTTTCTACTATGAGAGATTACTTGTACAGATTGGATACGAGTCTATTACCAAGACTAAGCATAAGAGAAATTTTTCTGCCTGACCGGAAACAGCCGATAGCGAGTATGTTCGATTGGCATAGGAGAATGGCCGAGGCTACTAATACTGGGTTCGATTATGCGTCTACAAACTGGGTGTCCAACGTAGGAAATTGCGACTTTTATTATTCTCCCAATTGGGACATCAATCTTCTCAAGTGGGCAACAGATCAAAAGGCACTTGTCCCGGTAGTTCTGTTCGCTTACGCGCAGTCAAATGATTTTATTCGTTTAGATGACCATTCCGCCGATAACATGTTAAACGCGTATTGGTGCTACATCCAAAGAGTAAACAAGTTTACACACGAAAGGGTGCTCGTAAAAACTCGAAATCTGTCCGATTTACACGATTACTACATCTCCGAAATCGAGTTTTTAGAATGGCTCGATGTCACCGGGATACACAAACCAAATCTACTCGTCAGCGAGAATGGATGCCACAGACACGCGATAAGCCAATACGCGCAAATCATAGACAAAGACTTCTTTACATCTACAAACGGATTTGACCTTAGTCGTATAGCCCCTCATGACACAGATGGATGGAACCACTTCGACCAACGGCTAGCCGGGGACAATAAAAAGTACAGCCCGCAAGATTCGTTCTGTATGGAGGGACACTTTCCGATAGACTTTGATCCAGCAGAGAGAGCTGGAGTAGGTAACAGATTTTTTAGTCTGGACCAGTCTATTAGGACGTCATGAAAACAGTCGCATTTTTCGGCGGAAAGACGGTGGGCGCAGCTGTACTCAAGGAACTTTTGTCGAGCAGTAATATCGAAGTAGTTTCGATTGTATCAAATAAATCCGACTTGTCAACAGATCCAAAAGATAGCTGGTTCGAAAAAATCCATCCGTTAGCCAAGACAAGAGGAATTCCATATTCGACGTCTTTTTCTGCGCCCAGCATTCCTAGTAATACCGACGTTGTTATTTCTGCCTACTACGATAAAATACTACCGAAAAGTATTCTGTCTTTACCGGCTTTTGGAGCCTATAACGTCCATCTCGGAGATATTCGTAAGTACCGCGGAGCCTTTCCAACTGTGTGGCCAGTTCTTCGGGGAGACGATTTTTATGGCGTGTCAATTCACGAGATGGATAGTCAAATCGACCACGGACGTTTAGTAGCGTTTGCCGAGCGGGAGTTTCCATGTTGGTATACGGGAAGGGATCTGTACGATGACGCAGTAGAAACAGCAACACAGCTGTTCAAAAAACTTTTGCCGGTCCTAGAATTTGCTAACAGTAAACAAGATATTTGCCTTCTCGACACTTTACCTGCTGACCACGAAAAACGGGGGAACTTGTACTTCAGATCGGATTTTCCTGGACATTACTTAGACAAAGCCGATTCCAACCTCATCCGCCATGTCCAGGCTCTAACATTCCCGCCATTCCCACAACCATTTGTTAAACTTGGCAACAGATTCTATACAGTTAAACTGTCTTACGACCAAGAGAATGGTAACCACAATGATCGACACAATTCCATCTAATCCAACGGTCGTAAACAATGTCTCTATTAGACTGGGCGATGTCGAGCTACGATCGCTCAAAGAATCCGACATTCTGTTGGTGCAAACATGGAGGAATAAAAGCAGAGTTCGTTGTGGATTCTTCGACAGTTCTGAAGTAACGAAGGAAAAACATCGTGCTTGGTGGGATTACTATGTGGCATCTACCACAGATCGAAGTTTTATAATAGCATGCCAGGGCGATTACGTCGGATTTATTTCTTTGTACAATATCGACTATCTGAACAGTAAGGCGGAAATAGGCCGAATGATGATAGGAGAAGATGTCTTTCTTGGTAGAGGCATTATGCCCAAAGCCATCGACGCTATCGTTGGATACGCCCGAACTCTCGGCATCCAATCAATCTATTTGAACGTCAAGTTAGAGAACTTTTCGGCTATAAAGTGTTACAACAAAGCCGGGTTTATTCGATCAACCAGTGATCGAACGTCTATACACATGACTCGGTCAACCAAAGAGTAGGTAAATTGCCGATGTCGCTTTCAACCCCACAACCGTCTCTGTCTTCTGAATTGAATCGAACTGCCCGATTGCACGCAGCGGGTTCTGTACGCGGGTCTTTGGTTTATACGCCGATAGATAGTAAAGTCTTCGATTTAAGCAGGTTCAAAAATATACGGGTAAACTGGACTACGTTTTCTAGTTGGGACCGAGAGATTCCTGAAGTTGTTGCTCTATATTCTGTATCAGCCAAAAATGGGCAGTGTGTCGGTGTGATAGCAGTGGATACCGAGAAGCCTACACACGGAAGATTTGGTATAGCTGGGGTATCTCTTCGGTTATCAAATCGTGCTGTCAAACAAGTCGTATCGGATATTCGCGGGATATTTACCAGAAAGATAAACAAGATTCTGGGGACTCGTGGATGTTATATACAACTACCTACCCCAGTAAGTTTTAACAGGCGCGAAATTAAAGAACTTAGATCTGAGGAACTCCAATCTCTGGGATTTCGCCCCGACAATGGGTACTTGACATCCGGACCAGGAAATATTAAAGACAACAATCGAGTAACCCTTACGGTATATGTGAGAGACCGAATTCTGACAATACTTAGGTTTCTAGAATCGGTCAATAAGAACTCTTTCTACGATGGCCACGAAGTAATTCTTATGTGCCACCCGGAATACGAGCGCGCGTCTATCGCGGAATTTGCAGAACACCGCGGCAAAAACACGCCGATGAGGGATTGGATTGCCGAAAATCAGTCGTTATTTCCACGGATCCGAGTTCGCGTGATGTCTGGTTATCAGATACAACAACGTGGTAAAAAACCGTGGTTGGGGGTTTGGGAGGGGTTCAACCGAGCCATTTCTGATATAATGAGCACAGAGTACGTAGTTACAAACATGTCTTGTGGAGTTTGGTTTATGCCGAACTGGGATCTAAACATGTTAAAGTGGAGGGGTTACGCAGATGTTCTTATTCCTCGTTATGTCGAACTACGAGGAGCTGATCCAAAAATACTGCCCAAATGGTGGCACACGGACAGATTCTGTGATGTCATAAAGCTAGAGAACCACATGCAGACGGAAGAAAACATAACTACGCTAATAGGATCGCAATTCATTGCTCCGGGTTACGCTGCAGTCGAGGATTGTGCTGAGCGTAGGTACGGATACGTCATGGGGATGACTATGACGAGAGAGGCGTTTCTACAGACTGGTGGATTCCACGACACGGCATACCCAGACACGTCCGACTTCTTTTTTGACGATGTTTGTCGAGACCTGTCGTATTCGAAGTTACTCAGTTTAGACAGTGTTATAATGAGAACTCGCTACGCCATTAATACCTTTCGACCATCTCGCCAAGTCACAGGGGGGAAGGACGGGCTTTGGCACTATCCCGATAAATGTGGACTATTAGTTGGATCTCTGAAGAAAGAGTTGGCTGATAGGATACCCGATTCGACTAGGGTTTTAACCGATCATAATTCCTGTCTAGGAGTCGACGGGAGCATCCGATTGGGCGTATACAAGCACAAAGAGAAACTTAGTCGACAATGATTCCGTGGCCTGGATTCACGATACCCACATATTGTCGCAATCGGCCCGGCATAATAATGCAAAACGGTAAAGAGGATATACGTATAACGGCTCAGGAACCTACGAATTTCTGTCGGCAAATTTGCGAAAGCAACAACGGTTTAACGCAGGAAACTGAGACGTTAGATCCCGAAGTCACGCACACAAGCCCTGTCCCGATAGCCGAATTTGACTGGAGCAGTGTGTGACAAACCACAACGACTTTTCTACGTGGACTACAGCCTATATTAAAGAGCAAAATATTTGCCCCGAGTGGCACTATCTTCTGGAACACTTCGATGCACTCGACTATCGAAGACCGAGACATCCACAACTTATGGACATACGTAAACCTAACAACGAAGTTGGGCATTTTCAGCGCGCCGTGAACATCACATGGGCCATCAAATGCTGTCTTATACCGAATCTTACAGGTATCGAATTCGGATCGGCCGGAGTTCCTGCTCCTAGATGTGTAAACACAGACGTTCGTACTGGTCTTAAATCACACTATCCGCCCACTACACCGGTTTCAGAGCGTGCAACTATAGGGGGTGACTTGCGAGTAGACGGAGGATTCTTTGGTGAGTCCTATCTTCGCTATGACGAACTGTGCGGGGATACTGTCGAAGTTATGGGGACCGGGGCATTCCCGGATGGGTGTTTCAATCTTGTTCTTGCGAACCACGTCCTCGAACATATCGAAGCCGATCCTGTAGACACACTTAAAGAGTGGTCTCGACTTCTAATACCCGGAACTGGTCACATCGCTATTGTTGTTCCCGAACATCGCCCCCCGCGCTTAGATGTGTGGAAACTAGACCCAGATCACAAACACGCTTGGACAGTCGAAGAATTCGCGCAAATAGCGAAATCTGTTCCGGGGCTAGAAGTGATCGAACATGCAACTATGCTGAATCATCACTCCTTTCACACAGTGTGGAGGAAGCTGTAAGTGAAGATACTTTTTGTAACAGATCCAGAAGCCGACTACGGAGCCGCTTTACTTTATCGCGGGTTGTGCACCGCTCTCGGCGAATCGAACGTAGTAGACTTTCCGTCAAAACCGACGTGGCATTCCCCGCATACCCACAAGTACACTCGCGGAGAAGTTCCGTTCTACCCAGATCACGAAGGGCTTACATCTTGGTTCGACTGGATGAAACTAACTCCAGATCTTGGTTATAACGCAGACAGAGTTCTTTCGGAGTCCGCGACATTTGACCTTACTGTTTTGTCGTCGAATCGACGAGGGGTTTGGAAAGCCTGGGACTACCTCTATCATAAAGCCAAGTTTCCGAGGGCTGTCGTTACAGATCACGAAGATCACAACCTGCTATTGACACCATCTATTGTATCCAATGTTTTGCCTATTATGTTCAAAAGGGAGTTCTTCAGTGTTCCCGTTGTCCGAGACGGCTTTAAAATTTTTCCTCTTCCGTTTAGTTGTGGATGGGCAGATCTATTAGAGCCGGGTAACCCACTCGACCCTCAAAGGTCTGGTGTGTTCCTCTCGTGCAGCATTACGCACCCACTACGCAGCATAGCGACGGCTCAGATCAACGATTTCCAACAAGGTGGGTCTGTGAACCGATGCCAGGGAGATCGTTACGCTACGGGTCTGCGAAACGCCCTAATAGGCGTATCGGTAAGAGGGCATGGAGTCGATACTCTTAGACAATGGGAAGTCCCGTTTCACGGAGCCGCCCTTCTTACAGATTCCAGCTTAGCTATGCCTAATAATTTTGAACACGGCGTCGACTGTATTAGATACACTGACCATAGTCAACTTGGCCAAATCGTAAAAGACCTTTTAGCCGAGCCTGATATGTTACGAGACGTAGCAACGAAAGGGCAAAAGAAGTTGCTGGATTATCATACACCCAAACACAGAGCCGAATATTTTTTGGCTAGAATCAAGGAAGTAGCATGATTTTCGATAAACAACCCAGGAAACGCCAGCCGTTGTCTGACCTGCGGCCACCAGATGCCGCACAAGAACCTGTTGACCCTGAATTGGTTGAGGAACTGTGTCCCCCTGTTGTGAAGTCCGATGTAAAACAGCCGGCTTTCAACGAAAAGTCAGAAATTATATTCGAAGGACCAAGGCTACCCAGTGGCATCGCAATTCGATCGGATAGACAAACGACGGCCAGGAAAGGAAAGACCCTTGTTTTTGGCTGCTTCGATAAACAACTGATTCGGAGTCTTAAGCAAGAAAACCAGCTCGTTTTTCTGGCCTTGTCTGAGAAAGAGGCCGAGTTACTTCATAGTGTAGGACTATGCGACACGATCGTCATCGCTAACGGACTGCAACTTCCTCCGTCGGTCACTAAAGAGACTGTTGGGGGAGTTGTTCTAGGGAGTTACGGAGATGATGTTGCATCTGCCGATTCCCGCCGAAAACTGATTGAGCATCTTATTTGAGCCGGCTACTTTTTTTAACGAATCTTGGATCGGACTACGGAGAATATTTCAATCTCCGTGGGTTTGTTAAGCTCCTCGGCAAAGATCGTGTATGGGAGTGGCCAAGAAAGAATACCTATCATGGCCTAGCTGACCACTACCCAGAACGTTACGTCGGCAATACCCATTATCTAGGCCCAAAGGGTGCTTGGGGAGAATTGTGGACTGACCCATCTCTTTATCGTTCGTGGGAACCAAGCAGATTTCCAAGCGTCCCGATGTCCGGAGACGGCCCTCTTCATTTTGTAGAACCGTTCGAGACTTACAACCCGACGTTCGAGGAGATTATAGTTGCTATAGCATCTGGCGAGATCAGCGCTATCGTTCTCGGGTCTGCAAGATGGCACAGTTCCGCTGCGTTGTCCGAGATCATGAGTGTTTTGGGTCGAGACAAGTTACCAACACTTATCTTCACCGACATGGAAGACTACTACCAAATACGAACGGACTTCATTGGTGCTTTCTATCCTGATGTTTACTTCAAGCGCACGTTCATCAAGCATGGCAATCCGAAAACTCTGCTAACGGGAGTCGACGTTCCCGTTCGTCCTCTTCCATTCAGCTCGATGTGGGACTTCGACTTCAAGCCGTTCGCCGAACGAACAATCGACGTGTTCTGCGTATTCGGCGCTACCCAAGTTCTTAGAAAGCTCGTTCGCGATACCGTAGTCGATACAGTAACATCTCGATTCCCGTCAGCCAAGATTATGGCTGCTGTCGGCCACCCGTTGGGGCATAAAGAGTATTTGAAAACGTTGCAAGACTCCAAGATTGTAATCGACCATCAACGCATGGGCACTGACTGTATTCGAACCTGGGAAGCCTTCGCCGCTGGCAGTTGCGTAATAGGCGACTTGCACATCGAAATGAATGATCCATTAATCCCCGGGGTTCATTTCTATCGTTACGAAAACGACATGTCTTGGCAGGGGGACCAGCAGAAGATGGATATTCTAAGGAACAGCGTAGCCTATGCTCTGGCTAATCCACAGTCTACAGAGAACGTAGCAAAGGCGGCTTACCAACATGTTCGAGAAAAGCACACCAATAAAGCCAGAGCTTTTTACATTCTGCAAGAAGCCAAAAATCTTGGTTATGATGTCGGGGACCTAGTATGAGAACTATCGTAACAGGAGCCGCTGGTTTTATTGGGAGTCATCTAACTGACGAGCTGCTTCGTAGAGGCCACACTGTGGTAGGTATCGATAATCTGTCTACCGGCAGTATCAAGAACCTGCAAAACGCATTTAAAGATAGTGGATTCAACTTCTACGTAGATGATGTCGGAGCATACGACGGCAAACGAGTTTTACAAGATAGCATGGCAGTAGCAGATGTAGTCTTTCATCTAGCCGCTGTCGTAGGCGTAAAGAAGGTTGTTGCAGAGCCAGTTAATACTATCCGTACAAACGTGCGCGGAACTGAAAATGTGTTAGAAACTGCGTCAGAGTTCGGCGTCCGAACCGTGATAGCTAGCACATCTGAAGTTTACGGGCTAAGTGACAAAGTTCCATTTACGGAGTCATCCACGCTGTGCTTGGGAGAGACTACGAAAAGTCGATGGGGGTACGCCTGTTCCAAAGCCTTAGACGAATTTCTTGGCTTTGCGTACCTGGAAGAAAAGAAACTTCCGGTAACAGTCGTCAGATTCTTCAACTGTTCCTGGGCTAGACAGTCCTCGCAATACGGAATGGTGCTACCAACGTTTATTCAAAACGCACTGGAGAATAAGCCACTTCTGGTTCACGGGACTGGGGAACAAGTTAGATGTTTTGGCGCCGCGCCCGATTACGTAGACGCAACGATTTGTGTGTCAGAATTTAGTCATACAATTGGCGAAGTTTACAATATCGGAAATCCAGATCCCGTGACAATTAACGAACTTGCTACGCGAGTTCTAGCTGCTATTCCAAGTTCGACATCGGAGATTAAAAGAATCTCGTACGACGAAGCTTACGGTAAGAAGTTCCAAGACATGGCTATCCGTATTCCAAGCGTCGAAAAAATACGTCGGGACACCGGATGGGCACCGACAAAAAATCTAGACGACATCATCCGCTCAATACTCAACGAAAGATTACCGCTTGGCGCGTAACATCCTTGTAACTGGTGGATCAGGATTTATCGGCCATCATATTTGCCGAGAACTACGAGACTTAGGCCATCGAGTCACAAGTGTTGACTCTATGGTTGGTGGGCGTAATGTAGTTCCAGGAGTTCCCCTCCTAGTGGGAGATATTTCTGACCACGCATTCGCTAGGTATGTAGCAGATGTTACAAAGCCAGAAATTATCGCCCATCTTGCTGCCGACCCGCGAGAGGGGGCGTCATGGTATCGAATCGACTCAGTAACAAGAAACAATCTCGGAGCCTTTTCATCTATCGTAGAGGCGTGCCTTCGCCACAAGTTAAAGCGAATCGTATCTTTTTCTAGTATGTCTGTTTACGGAGATCAGATGCCTCCGTTTACGGAAGATATGCCAACTAAGCCAGTCGATCCATACGGAGTAAACAAGGAAGCTATCGAGAAAACAACACGGATGATAGCAGATGCTCACTCCTTAGACTGGTGCATCGTCCGACCGCACAACGTAATAGGCCCAGGCCAGTTTGTAGACCCTCTACGAAACGTCGCCACAATTCTAGCCAACAAGGCAGTTGCTGGGGAGCATATGACTGTATACGGGGACGGGTTACAGACAAGGGCGTTTTCGAACATCCAAGATTCTCTTAGTTGTTACATTAAGTGTATTCTTTCTTCCGACGCCAACGGGCATACGTTTAACATCGGGGGGGAAGTCAAAACAACAGTCCTTGCGATGGCTGGGATTATTCAAGGACTTGTTCCGAACGCAAAGATCGAACACCTGCAAAGCCGGTACGGGGAAGTAAAACACGCTTTTTGCGACCACACAAAAGCAAAACAATTACTTGGGTTCCGCGAGAACATTGGGTGGGAACAAGCTGTAATCGATATTGTGGATTGGGTAAAACGTTGTGGCCCATTTCCCTGGGAGCCAACCCTACTGTCTACTCCGTGTGATAAGGCCCCAAAACATTGGAAGACATCTTTGTATGACGAATGACATTACAGGATTTCTAAAGACTGTAGATCACTTAGGCAGCAAAATTCCCCGGCATCTCCAAAAAGAGCTTATCGAATATGTCGAAGAATTACGGGCCGCACTTGACGACGATGAATTAGACCTGTTCAGACGTAACATCCAACAGGACATCGTGTTTTCTTATGATTGGCAGTCGGTTACAATACTTTTGTTCTTGCAACATCTAGTAAGTGGCAACTTTGGGTTTGCTGCCGATCTTTTTGCTATATTGGCGACCGCCGCCCAAGACGGAGACTACGACATCTTTAAACATGTACGAAACACGCTAGGCGTTTTCACTAGTTAGCCGTGTCGAACCATAAACCTACTGTTGATGTTATTATCCCATCATCTGGACGAGCTTCATTAGCTGGTATCTACTCTGCGTGGACTAATCTTGCAAACAACGAACACGATATTGGTGTTCGCATTATTGTTGTTCAAGATGGCAAATTCCAGCTACCAAATGGCGCTCGAAATTCAAAATGGTCTGTTAAAAAACACACTGGGAATCCGGGATTTCTGGTTGGAAATGCAATTCACGGGTCAACAGCGGATTATGTGGTACATGGATTTGATGACGATCCACCATCCAACATCCATCAGCTCGTATTACGATGTCACGAAACCCGAGCTGACTGGTGCTCGTCTAAAGTAGAAGAGCTGCGCGAAGACAGGCAACCAGCTACTATTTATGATGGCATCCCAGGCGACTACCTCCTACACCGAAATACTGTGCCCCTACAGGGGTGCGTATTCAGGCGGTCATTATTCAAACGAATTCAGTTTTTCGAGCCGGATACGCCTTTTTGGAGATACGATCATGACTTTGTCCTTCGACTGCATCTTACGGGTGCTACTCACACCCACGTAGACTCGATATGTGGTTGGTGGGTAATAAACCCAGAAGGCATTACATCTACGATTTCTGATCGCGGCTACTCGATGGTGTGGCAGGACCGGCGAAGCGACGTGTGGAAGCAGTATCGTGGCTAGAGTTTTGGTATTTGATCCGTCTGACGGGATTGGCGGCGGACAGCGCTGGAGCAAAGACTTTGCTACGTGGCTATCTGCTTTCCACGATGTTACATTCGTTGGAAACGGCGAACCCTCGCCAAAATGTGCGTATCAGTACTTCTTCGACATGCGGCCAGTTGGAGTCCCCATATCGGCTAAGAAACACTTCACGTGGTGCCACGTCCCACTAGCTGGAACTACGGCATCCTGGATTCATCAGACTACTGTAATTGCGTCTAGCAAGTGGAGCGCAGAGCAGGTAAAATCGGCGTGGGGAATAACTCCGGTCGTCTTACCGCTATTCGGCAAGACGAGAGGGCGTACAAATAACAAGGGCGTTTTGTTTCACGGCCGACTAACTGTACCGAAGGGTGTAGCCAAAGCCGTAGAAATCTTCCGACGGGGGAATTTCGAAGTGCCAGTTACAATTGCAGGTTCAACTTGCAATACCCATAAAGATGCTTTGAAGGTGCTTAGAGAGGAATGCCGGTTTCTTGGAGTATCGCTAATCGAGGACCCGAGCGAGTCGGTTGTAGATGAACTTTACCACTCTCACAGCGTATTTTTACAAACAGCTGGATGGACTACGGGTCCGCCCGAAGCGTTTGGTCTTGCTGCTGCCGACGCTTATCTATCAGGGCTCAACGTAATTGCATATCCCGCCGGGGCTATAATTGAATGGCTGCCAAAAGAACACTGGGCGTACTCGACAGATGAATTTGTGCTCAAAATAGATTGGGCTCTCAACAGCACTTTCGTCCCAGATCTTGATGTTTGTTTAAATATCTCGGATTACGGGTTTATCGAACGAGTCAGGGGGGTAATACCATTTCTGCTAGAGTAGTTATGATTGGTTATCGGTCGCATGAAATTGAGGACGAGACACGTACTTTGATGTTCGACATGACACCAGAAGCACATTGTGTATTCATCGATAATACAAAAGATAACATTCCACTTACAACTCTGTGGAATCGGATCGTAAAAAATGCGGCCGAACAACTCGTGTTTCTTCTCAATGTCGATGTATGGGTGTCTCCTGGCTGGATTATTCCCCTTCTAAAGGCATTCGAAAACCCATCCGTTTCGGTAGTTGGCCCAGGCGCAAATCAAGGCACTAATCGAATAGACATAGGTACAAATGAAATACCAGCCAGCCCGTGCCGTGGTTGGCTAGAGAGAGCTGCTATCACAGCAATCGAACGCTACAAAGGACAAATCCTGGACAAAGACGTTTTGGGGTTTTGTTTTGGACTACGGAGACGTACTTGGCACGAAATAGGCGGTTTTGACGAGTCCATTCCTTTTTACGGAAACGAAACAGATTACAATCGTAGAGTTGTTGCTCACGGTAAACGAGTGGTCAAATGCTTCGACTCATACGTATATCACCGAGGCAAATTCAGCTTTGACCAAGTCGATAAGGAAGAAAAGAAAAAATTAGCGCCGCCGAAATAACTTTCTGATACACCATATTGGAAAGTCGAACAACGCTAGTCTTATTCGTAGAACGACGAATATGACCGTGTACATTGTAGTGTACAAAATCTTTGTCTGAACCGATGGCTTTACCTGCATTTTTACTGTTGGGGCCCCGTTTTTGTCTCTTGAAAACGAAACCGTCGCACTCGAAACTGTCCAGGGCTTAGCGTCTTTAACGTATCCGAACTTATCGAGCATTCCGTATGCAACAGCCATCCTGTCCTGGGGATGGAATTCTGTGCTCATCACACTCAGTCCGGCATTCACCATATTAGCAGCGTCTTTCCAGTTCTTTTTTGTAAGAACTATTACATCAGAATTACAGAACGTCATTTGCAGCTACTGCCTCCTCGGGCTGTTCCATGTCTGGTTTGAAGTTAAGCCCGCGAGCGATGAGAATGCGAGCAAGGCCGGATACCGTACGCATCTCGGGGTCGGTTTGAGACAATGCTGCCTTAGCTAGTGCAGCCTTAAGAGACTCCCACTCTTTCGGTAGGAATACTGCGAGCATCTGATGAGAATGAGTCTTGGACATTCTTTACCTTACTTTCTGTTGCTATTCTGTTGAACAAATCTAACGCACCTTCACAACCTACGTGGCTTCTACGCCACCGGAAGAACAAGTCCATCCACAAAGACCAGGCTATTCTTACAACTGAGAATGATCGTGATCGTATCTTCTTCCACGCAACGACCCCTAATTGGGTTGTCGGCGGTTGCAATACAAAAGTTGTTATATGTTTTTTGGCGAGTCTTTCGAGACGAGAACAAACATCTGGTTTCCCACCTACAGTATCCATCGAAACTATTAACATACGGTTTGCCCGACATCGGGCAAACCACCGCATGTCGTTAACAGACTTAAGAATGCGTACCAACTTGTGACCCTCCCGTGGCCAGTATCTGCATCCGTGTGTGTCTACCAACTTTTTAACGATCCGCGCTGCGCGCATTGTGCCTACAAGAATCATTTTGTGTTCTCGTCTTACTGGCCAGACTCTCTCTACGTCATCTAGCCAGATCTCCGCTGCCCCCTCCGTTTTTTTGTCTAGTTTAGTAACAATCTTGATAAATGCAGCATCATCAGATGTTATAGTGGCCCGCGATGTCTTTTTTATAGCCGACGTTTCTACAAAAATACCACGATAACGTATAATACGCAATGGTTGTGTGTCAGTCGGAAGTCCAAGAAATTTGAGCAGTCCATTACAATCGAAGCTAGATGTTAGAACAAGAATCTTTGGTTTGAATTCGTTTAATGCCGCAATAAGTTCGATGTCTAAAATTACGGCGAATTTCCTTCGCCAGTCAAAAACAACAAGATCGTGTCCGGGTATAAGATGTTCGACTCCATCTGCTTTGTTGTTCCTAGTATCCATGTCGACTGTGTCCCACGTGTCTGACAGAAACGACATGTTTTCACCGCCGTGTATCCACAATCCCCGAATATTCGGGTCTGGATAGTGGACCCTCGCAGTTGGAATAGCGACAATCCACTCTGGGCAAACTGGTTTATCTGCTCGATCCTTTAATGCGCCTTCCCAGGCACAACGCAATGTCTGTGTGGTACTCCTGCCGTCGCCGGGAACCCTTTTATATCCTGAATCTAGGTAGCCGTGACCAGCAACCATAAAATTACGCAGATCGCGGATCTTTTAGGCCAACTGCCGCAAGAGCCTTTTCGTAGCAGTTTTCGCACAAATGAAAAGCTATTTTTGGATACCCCTCGCGGATCGATATCATAATATCGTCCAATCTGCTCCCATAACCGAAGTTGTTTTCGATCAGAGCGAAATTTGCGTTTAAGTAACTACGGGTAACGCAATATATTAGACTTGTTTTACACGAATCACACACAGCGTCAATTACTTTAGATGGACGAATTTTCAGCATGTTATGGCCTCTCGGTTTGCCAGAAATACATCTATCTCATTAGCTGTATGAATTCTCGGCATGTAAGGTAAAACATTTCTAAGCGTTTTACCGTAGGCTTTGGTGTCGACGCGCTTGTCAAGAAAGCATAGTACTCCCCTGTCTGTCGCACTCCGGATAAGTCGTCCAGCCCCCTGTCTAGTCGACATCAGCGCATGCGGCAGAGATACGTAGGCAAAAGCATTTGAACTTCTTTCGCAAAGAGCCGCATGAACAGGGTCTTCTGGGGATTTGAATGGTATTCGGTCTATGACTACGCACTGTACGGCATCGCCTGGAATATCTATACCTGTCCACAGACTGCTCGTACCGAGAAGCACGGTCCCCGGATTCTGTTTAACGCGTTTAATCAAGTTATCTATCGTATCCTGTCCCTGCATCACGACATCAAAAGCTGTATTTTCTTTGACTGCTATATAAGCAGCATCTAACATTCTGCGGGAAGTAAACAGTCCAAGAACTCGTCCGCGACACGCATTTATCACGTCGAGCAAAGATGCCATAGCCTGATCCGAAAATGCCTCGTGATTTGGGTCTACTGTTATCGTGTCGGGAATAAGAAGCCTGGCGTTGGTTTTGAAGTCAAATGGCGATGGTACCTTGCAAGTAGCAGCGCCGGTTAGCCCCGTTTCGTTCATCATGAACTTGAAGGAATCCCCGGTATCCAATGTGGCCGACGTCAAAATCACTCGGCGTTCTCCGAACATCTCGTCCAAAAAGTATTTTGGGTCGAGAAATCGGCATTCTGCTGAAATAATCTCGTTGTCTTTTTGTAGCCAGTAAACATACTTGTCGGTATCTTTGGCGCAAATAAACCGAAAAGCTTCTTCGAACGTGTTGCGAAGCTTGTCAACAATCGAACTTGCTCCGTCAACCTTCGAAAACTTCGTTTCCAGTCTAACTACAACAGCCTCTAAATCTCCTATAAAAGATTTTGCGTGTGGGTGAAATATCGGGGTTTTCACGCGGGATATGCCGGTAGCATACAGAATTTTTAGCAGGTCCCCAAATCGAAGTCCTAGATTCATTAGACTACGTGCGTCGTCCCGCGCATTTAGTTTCGTTTCGACCTCGTGAGATAGGGCGTATAACTTTCCGGGGGAGAGTTTGAAGCCCAGACAACTTCTAGCTGTATCTGCAAGTTCGTGTGCTTCATCCACAACTAGATAATCGAAGTCCCCGAGAATTCCTACCCCGTATTTCTGGATAAGTTCGGCGTTCTTTATCAACAAGTGGTGATTGATAACGACTAACTGCGCGTTCACAGCCCTTTGCTTGGCTTTGTAGAAGAAGCATTCGGCTTCTTTACAATCTTTGCTTCCGCATTCGTCGTTCGACCCCGAAATAGCAGCTTTAACAGAGTTTGGTACGGTTCCTAAGTCGGAGATAAAACCGTCTACGTCAGTTCTGTCGGTATAGGCTTTGATTGCGTTTCTTAGCGCCGGTTCAAGTCCGCAAGTTATAGGAGCACGATCCAAACGTTCAACACAAACATAGTTGGACTTCCCCTGTAGTAGCGCAACCCCACAACTTCCAGATGCTTTTTGAGCGAGGGGTATGTCCTTGGTAAGGAGCTGGGCCTGCAATGCCTTACTCGATGTAGATACAACAGCCCGCTTTCCGGTTCGACGAACTTCGTCGATAAGAGGAATCAGATAAGCAACGGTTTTCCCAACCCCGCAACCGCCCTCGATCATAAGCCGATTATTGCCTTGGCCGCTGATGGTTTTATCCACGGATGACCAATACGCCAGTTGCGCTTCCCTCTTTTCAACACCGGGGAAGATATTTGCAAGACGAGTATAAATTTCCATTCTATTTGCTGAATCGCCCCAGAATAAAAATAGATGATATAAGTCCTAGGGCTATGCCTATCACAGCTGTTAGTATCGCTCTAAGCAGCTTATTTTTCTCCAAACTGTTGTTTCGCATTGTTTTCCTTACACCTTGCTTACAGTTAACATCGTTCATTCGGTTACAATACGCATAAGAACCCGCTTTGGACGAAGATTTTTAGTGTCCCACACCCTTTTACCAGTCCAGTTATCAGTCCCCCTGCCACTAACTCTTTTACACGTATATCCCTTTGTTATTCCAACTTCCACCCACCCCGCACGACGATAACACTCTCCTACTCTCGGTAACTCGATAAGTGTTTCAAATGCTATTACTTTATCGCCATACTTATTTTTCCAGTCTTCGGCAACAACTTTTTCAAAAAGGCGGATAATCCTTGTCGTGAAATTTCTCGTTGGGTATCCTTCGTATTTGGGCTCAACGTGGAAAAATATATTGTTGACGATATTGTTTAGCATTATTTTTGCGCTTATGCCGAGGAATTTGTCCCGTCCGGGAAGAAATCTAGTAGCCGAGCCTCCTACGATATGCCCATAACAATGTCCACCATAAAAAATTGCGTAACAAATGTTACGGCCAACAAACCCTCTTGGGTGTGAATAGTGTCTTTTCATCTCTTCCAATAGTTGAGGCGTCGTCCGTTTAACCATCACTAAATTCACAGCAAATAGAATTTCTGGTTACTGGGTAATCGTTTAAAACTTAGGTTGTTGCTTAGTAATTATCGGAAAATTTGCCGTCGATTATCAAGTACATTTGCCAGTGCCCAGTTTTCCACACAGCTGCATGCGCGTGCATCCAAGATACTAGTCCCGGATTGTAAGACAGTTTCAAATCTGATGATGTTCCAACCTGGAGTATCCCTCGCCACACATGTACAGTATGAGAATGCCCAAACACACCCGATCCAAAAGCACGTTCCAGCCCCTGCGGGCCGCCTGGTTTTGTGCCAGAAACTCCCAAGTCCCCGTGCGCCGAACATAAAAACGGGCCGACACGAACATCCGAATCGCGGGTAAGAAATGAAACATTCTTAGCGTCCAGCCCGCACAATTTTAACCCGGTTTTAAGAGCATCCTGGTCGTTTAGTTTTGCTTTCAGCACATCGACAGAAATATCGATGTTGGTGGCGTCCTGGACAAATGCGCCCGTGTCTATCCACTTGTCTAACCACTCATCGTGGTTGCTTTTAACGACCAAGACTTCGTCGCTTCTACTAGCCAGATTTTCTATGTCTCTAACACTCAGTTTAAGCTCATTCTTCAACAGAGATCGGCCAGCTAGGTAGGACCTGTAACGCTGGGACAGCTTGTTCCGATCGTGGTACGAAATTGATGCAAAGTCGCAGAGATCGTGAACAAACGTTTTGTGGGGTTTTAGCGTGTCTAGCAATCGATTTGTTGCTGTATTACACGCCTTGTTTAAAGCGCCGTTATGGCGATCGCCGAGAATAACTGCGTCCGCTCGAACAAATTCTTGGGATGTTGGCCCCCACGCTATTCCAAGGTCTACGAGAATACCCTTCTTGTCGATCTGAACATGCCGTATATGGAACCGACCCTTCTTACAAAGTTCAACAACTACCCCACCTATAACGTGGTCCATGTCAGCAATTTTGGCCGTTCGCTTAGAATTGTAGAATTTTGAATCGTAGTTTGAGTCAGTTATCGCCCCCGTCGTTATTTGAATGTGTGGAATCTTTTGTTGGGATCTTGGGGCTGTGAGAAGAAACTGTTTTGGCGACGGGGCTATAAAAGATCCGCGGTCCTGGGCAAATCTACGAAGGCCAGTTAGAGGATTGATTTGTTTAGCCTGTATTTGTATGGCATTAAGGTACAGATTAGAATTCAAATGCATGTCTTGCGTGACGATAATAGCGTCTTTTAGACGCTTATCTATAGTCCTGGTTTGGTAGGCTGTGGCGGCAGAATCGGCACAGATCATAACTACCAATTCCATGCCCCGTTCCTCGCACATACGAGTAACAGTTTTGAATCCTGTGTCGTTGACTTTACAGCCGACTACAGCCGTCGTAACAAAAAGTCTTTTTGCGTTTACCAGCCTTTTCTTGGCTCTTGTTTGTGTTGGGTTGGTTAGATCGATCTCAACATCGTCGAAGTAATCTGGATATTCCTGCCGAATGGCCCTATTCAGGTTGTTGACGTTGCCAAATTGGCTGTACAACGCCCCCCGACCCACACCGGCATCTTTTACTTCTTGAATCGAGAGATCTCTTCTAACCCTACGACAAATTTTAGCGCAGCGCTTTAGTGCGCCAAGTCTTGCGTTTGGCATATCGGAACCTCTACTATTCTTCATCGTCGCGAATCAAAATAATCTTCGCGTCGTGTCTTATTTCTACGGCCTCGCTAGGGTTGAAAACGACCAATTCACCTGTTCCTAACCTTATAGCGTTGTAAGGAAATTCCTTGGTCTTAAGTTCCTTGGGTATTTCCAGCTTCATGTAGAGTTTATCTTCATGTTTGAATGCGTCTCCTCCAGAGACAGCTCGGACATTGATTGGAATTGGCTGTTTAGGGCGTGTTTCAAAATCCACATCCATTGTTGATCCTTTCCTAGACTATTATACCGGTATAGCTGCAATAGCTCAAGCGCCGTTTTCGTAGCATTCATCCAAAAATACAAGCGCTTCGTTACTCCGAGAATCGCTAAATTGGCGCCTTCTGCCCTTTGAAAGTCGACATCTTACACAGCCAATAAATTTGCCGAACCACCCATCTACTCTATCTGTTGGAACGCTGTCATAGCCCAAATATCTCCCGATGGCGTATAGCTCGACAGCCACGGAGCCAAAACATTCTATGTCATCCGCAAAATATCTTGAATCACCGTTTGATTTCACAGCGGATCCAAAATCCAGAATTGATGAATTGCTTAACCTAGATACAGCAACGTTTCCGGTGTGTAGGTCGCGATGGGCTATACTCCTGCTGTGTATTGCGCATAAACCAAGTAATAGAGACCGAAGAATTTTGTAGAGTTGGTCATCTGTGAATGGGGTGTCCGACCTGCTGATGGATAACTTTTCGATTGTTGGACCGGCGTAACTCAACACAAGAAAACAATCGCCTCTGTAATCGATCACTTCGACGGGTTTGACGATGTTTGGGTGGTCGAAACCGAATAATATTTTTCGTTCTCTTTCTGTGTATCTGGACTTGATCACGTACTTTCTTCCGGTATTTACGTGTCGGGCAGTATAAGCGCCTCTACTACTTGTTCCGTCTGGGTACCGTATTTCTCGGCGGACTATGTAGTTTCCAACTATCGATTTCGGCTTTAGTTTAGCTCCCTCCGGATTAACGGCTACTAGACCCACAGGCACCTAAAACTTTCGACCGTGTTTATGGGGCCTGGTTTTATTGAATTCGGCTTTTGCGAGAATCGCTCCCGCAACATCCAACATTCTAGCCTCAGCAAAATCCATAAGACGAATAACTACATCGGCCAGTTCGAGTTCTAAAAGCGTGTATTCGGGAACCTTGTCCGACTTTTTGTCCCCGTCTCGCAAAACTTCCAAAGCTTCGGACAACTCTGAGTGCATTAAAGCGATCAGTTCGCCATCGTTTCTCTGATTGTCCCACCATCCCGACTTCACGGCAATATCGTGAATATCTTTTTGGGTGTCCTCGAATGCTTCTTTGAACCCATAGTTCGTATTCATAATCTCACTCATTTCGAGTCCCCTCCTTAGCAATAAATTACCGGCTTGTTGTGGCCGACTGCAAATTCGACCTCCGCTTTAACACCAACACTCGTCTCCCATCCTGGCAACATCAGCACTCTTAGTTCGTCACATCGTTCTAGAAACTTCTTGTCAATTTTTTCCCAAAACCCCCAATCACCGGGCAGACTCCCCGTAAGCACGTGACTGTTGATGATTGGTGAGTATACGGCCAGTCCTGATCTAACAAGTTCGGATACCTTGTTTCGAGTCTTCTCAAACCGATCTATTCTTACGCTTTCATCTGGATGGGAATACGGAGATGCAAGATAGATAAGTCCAGGTTCTTTTTGTGGATCCTCATCGGGTTTATGCTCTTCGATAGATTGGACCACCGCTGCATATCCGGCCATGTCTACCAAGTTGTCTCGTTTATGCTTGAAGCACTCCCGGCTTAACTTAACGACGACCATGCACAGAGCTGACTGAGCTGCTGTTACCTCGTGGTTCAGAATAATTGACCACAATTTGGCGGTTCGTCCATAGTCTTCCCACGCAGGGCCATAAGCCGAGTTTCGATCTCCCAATACAAGAGACTTAGCCTCGTCCAGTATATTTACGTTAGTCATCTAGTTCTTTCGTATTCGTAAGGCTTCGTATATCCCCAGTCATTGCCAACCTCCGTATTCACAACAACAGGAACTTTCCAGTCCCATCCGCTCTCCATTATTTCTTTCAACATTGGTAACCAGTGTGACAACCGAGAAGTTTTGATCTCAAACACTATTTCGTCGTGTACGTGCAAAACAGCGTAAATGTCGTCGTGCCCAGCAATTATCGAGTCGATCTCATTTAACAGCCTTTTCAGGTGAACTGCGCACACTCCTTGTATTATACGATTCACGCCCTGATAGGCAACTCTCCTGTCTACCGGACTCTCCCAGTCAAAAACTCTTACCTTACCTTTCTTATACACATCTGAACCTACCCGAGCCATAAAGTCGTGTAACTCGGGAATCGCTTGATCGTATCTAGCGATGAATTCCTGCGTATATTCCGGGGACTTTCGAATCATCTTGGAAATTTTCTTGTACCCAGCTCCATAGCCCTTTGCCAGTACTACAGCCTTGGTATCCTGCCGAATCTTCGCGTCTTCTGGAATCGACTTGTCTATCTTTCGTTGGCATATCTCTGACGCGATCGCAGCGTAGAAGTCCATATTTGGATCGGCGTTGTAACCGTCGATAAGTTTCCTTGCCCCGGCAAAGTGCGCTGTGCCTCGATTCTCGATCTGACTCATATCCATTGAAACTATCGACCAACCTTCTGGAGCCACAAACACCGATCGAACCTTTTTATCTTTCGGAATACCGTGCAGGTTGACTCGTTCGTCTTTGGTTTCTGCTCTAGTCTTGCACGTGAATCTTCCCGATTCTGTGCCCGTCGAGTGAAATGACGGGTGCACTCGATTGTTGCTATCCGTTGCGAGGGGCAAAGATTGTAAGGCACCTCCGGCGAGTAGACGATAGCTACGGTAAGCCAAGATCAGCTTAACCACGTCGCTTTCTATCAGCGAAAGTGCAAATTTTCCATAGGATGGGGACCCCGTCTTTGTCTTCTCAGGACTGTAAATTTCGAGTTGATCGAGTAGCTTGCGAGTTTGAACATGAGAACTCGGGTTGAAATCAGGGAAGTCGGGTCGAACATCGGGATGCATTCGTAAATCAGCTAAAGCGCGGTCCCTTTTAGTTTCCATGCTGCGTATAGCATCTTGGATTCGGCTAGGATCGATAAGAAACCCTCGATCCTCGATATGTTGTGACGTTTCTAGTAGTCGGCGTTCTCGGGCTATGTAGGCATCATTTTCGTCTCGTGCCCTGGCCATATCCGGGTGATTGTACAACGCATACGTTAAAGTGGCGTCGAACAGAGCATAGGAGTTCAAATTTTCTCTGGGAATGGACTTGAATCCGCCCGATAGAGTCTTTTCACCGCGCTCAGCTAGAATCTGCTTCAACCGTTCGTCCAATTTTCGCTTATGCGCACCGCCATTTTTGAAGTAATAGTCGCCAAGACGTTCCAGTTTGTAGGGGCAATTCCCGCTATCGTCTGCGGACGCAGACCATTGGACGTCAAATGTTCGCCTAAGATCGACGTTCACTCCTATCGAACGGAGATGGCCACAATCAAACAGGGCGTTAGCCATTACAACCACATCGGCACTGTCAATGTCTTTTTGTAGATCAGCCCGTTCAGACGCACTGTCTAGTTCATATAGCTTAGATAGCTTACCATCACAAGATGTTGCTATGAATGGTCGAGCATCTCGATAAAAATCGAGGCCTGTCGTTTCCGTGTCGACTGCAATTACCCTAGCTATCGGCTTGGTAATTTCAACGATTGTAAGTCTACCTAGAGCAGACCGAAGAATTCGAGCTATCTGGTCGGTTCGGTAAATTCCCCGTTTAACAGCGGCTGGATTTGGACATGCGTAGCACTTCAACCCATGTTTGCTAACCCACCGATGACCGAGATTCTGACGAACGCCGCCACTCAATCCACCAATCAGTTTTATCGCATGCGCTCCCATAAGAACCCACGGAAGAGACTTATATTTCTCGACTAGTGGAAGTATGTTCTTTGCTACACATACGTCCATTTCTTTTTTCGTAGCATCGCGATTTCCCGGGGTAGCGCATAGAACAGTATTCAAAAGAACAGCGTCGTGTCTTGCTAGGTCAGCCGACACCATCGCATCATCCAGTATTTCCCCGATCGGCCCAATAAAGTGCGACCCCATCATGTCTTCGATGGCTCCGGGACGGTCCCCACAAATAACCAGAAGCGGGTTACTGGGCTCGCTTGGCGATATTGGACCACGGCATGTTTGATGCAGCTCACAAGCAACACACGAAAATCGGTTCAGCATAATTACTTTGCCCGCAGCGCTTTAATCCGCTTTATTCGGCCGTGTTTCTTTCGTCGGTTACGTCCAAACGATTCTTTGCTTACTCTAGACCATTCGCACTCTGGAAATGGGCATCTTTTTTCGTAAGGAAAGTTTCGGCACATATCAGGCCGATTGTCGTAGATACTACAATTATTGTTCGTATCTAGGTGTTTGCAAGAGTAAGTCCACCCACCTACACATTCCTCTAACGGGGTCACCATCGGGTATATTAAGTGAATATCGGAGACAGTTTTTCGTTGCGCATCCCCGCTCGCCCATGCGGCGTAAAACTCTCTCAGTTGTTCTGGCGAATACGGAATACGAAACGATTTACAGCAACGTCCAGTACAACGCTTTCCCATACTTATTCCGATCGTCGATAATTCACAGAGTTTCTTTCACAATTTTACTATGACTATTGCCTTGAAGTAGGACCATCCATCGCCAACTTCTAGGTCTTCGGGGAAATCCCCAAAAGTTTTGTGTAAAAGTTTTAGAGCTTTTACCATGTTTGGGCCTGCTTTGATAGTCCTTCCTGTAGTTCGCTTTGTAAATGCGTCGACATAGGTCGATATTCCTGGGTACTCGAACCCGATAAAGCAGAAGTTTTTGTTATGGTCGCTGTGTAATGACCATACGGGTATGTCTCTTTTAGACGGCCAAGAACAATGTTCTTGCGGCTCCTCGTCCGGAAAATTGGACATCTGTTCTCGAAATTGATCTATCTCGCGCATTGCTTACAGCCTTCGTAAATGGCCAACAACCCAGCCAATATAATGGCTAGAATCACGATTAAATTCTGCGCATCATCGTTGAGTTCGATCAAACAGCAGATCCGCACAGAGAAACAGCTAGTTTCGTATACATATTGGCTACGTGTGAAGACTCGGAAACCCCCCATTGGCCCGAAAATGACCGGTTTGTTTTCATATTGTATGAGTGGATATAAGATTTATGCCACTTCGTTTTATTACTTCTGCATATGGAATTATTGAACGGTCTGTGATCCGTGGATGACACAGATCTCGAATCGGCCAACACGCAGCCGTAAATATCAAATCTTATGATAGGGAGAGACGTTGGAACGAAACGATTCATCGGCTGCTACATCCGCACAAAGAAACAACGAATAAACTACTCGCCATTTCCATCGACATTCTTCCACCATTATGTCCTGTTACGGAGCCTGTTCGGGGGCCAAAAAAAGCGGATACGCACGACGAACGCCACAAACCCCCACGACGATCCGAGCTGCAATAAGATGCGTCAAACGATGCTGATCTAGACCCAGAAAGCCCTCGATGACAGCCGTCCCGCTCAACCGAGTATACACTAATCGATGGCGAGTTAAAATAACTCATTGGGGCATCTTCGATCTGCACATAGAAACGTCGAAAACACCTTCACAGAAAGATGCTCTGTTATTACCCAATCCAACACTAGATCCGACATAGCCGTCTGTAGCCGACATCGAATAAGATCTTGATCGTCCGTTACAATAATCGAAATAACCCGTCGAAAACGATGATTTCGACCTATTCGCTACAACACAAGACGATTGATCCGATATTTCAGTTAGTAAACGCGTAACGAACATCATCCGATTATGCGATATCCGATTGTGTTATATCCTGTGCCGGCACATGCAGGACACCGAACGTACCTTGCGTTTGGGTGACGAGGCTCGACATAGCCATCTTTCGCGTAGCACAACGAGCATCCAACTACGGTAATGGTAGATCCACTTGGTAATTTGATATTAACAATCTTTCCAGGCTCTAGAATTTGCTGTTGGTCCATTGTCATCTTTCCTTCGTCTTTTGGAAATCCTTCATACAAATTTCGAGTATTGTTCTGTGTTGCGCGGACATAAGATATTCGCGACCCGTTTCCTGGTCTTTAATCGTGTAAACACCATAACCTATGGCGGAAATAACGAATCTACTTGTTGAACTACTGGCTTCAATCTGTGGAGAGGAAGGATAAATAAGCCAAAGTATAAAACCGATCGAAGCTATGACGACTAATCGAGCCCACTGGTCGACCTTCTGCCAATTAATCATATTTAGTCCTTTCATTAGCAACACGGGTACTCGCTGTGATACTGGCCTAACACGCCGCATACACAGCATTCGTAATTCAAGGCTAGCGGTAATCCGTGGTGGTGTTGCCAACATTCCCCACATCGGGGGCAACACCAGTTTATAGCGAACGGCGGCAACTGTGTGTCTTGACACATAGATTACTGATTTCTTCCCATCTAGGTTTCCGAGCCACCCGCGACGTTTCAAACATCTTGGCTACACTCGTATCGACACGTGTCGCAGCAGTTACAGATGAACGGCGGCTCGTTTGAGTCGTTTGGGTAGTTTGGGTCGTTTGGGTCATCTAGCTCTGCCATCTCTTCGGCATACGGACAACGACCCTTCTTACCTATATTACCGCATTTACAGAGTTGGTCGCCGGGGACGAACTCCTTCATGTCTGGTTTTCTGGGTTCTTTCATCTTTCGCTTATTCCTAACACAAGCTTCGGTTTGTTGTTCATCAACCCAACTCCGTTCTTAGACGATTAATAGCAATTTCACAGTAATTTTCGTCTATATCAAAGCCTACGAAATCGACGCCCAAATTCTTGCACGCCAGCGCAGTTGTCCCGATGCCTGCAAACGGATCCAGAACTAGTTTAGTTCTGCTAAGTCCGTGCAATTGAATACACATCTCTGGTAGTCTAACAGGAAACGTAGCCGGGTGAGGACGATCTTTGTTTCTATTCTGTATTGTCTCGTAGGGGATTAGCCACACGTTACCTCGACATCGCAGGTCCCCGTTTTTTCCTCTCGACCCACGGGTCAAATTGGATTTGTGCTTGTAAGCTACGCCAACGGATGTTCGATCCAACAGAACTTTTCCCGTCTTAGTAAGATGGAAAATATACTCGTGACATCCGTTCAAATAACGATCGCTGTTAATAGGCTTGTAATGCCCAACCGTGTTTCCATTAACAGCAATCGACTTGATCCAATGTATTACGTTTTGAACCCTCAGTCGGTTATTGCTTGTAACCGACTGAATAACGCGAAATGGAAAACACGGGTCACTAGGTTTGTATCCAATGTTCAAGAATACGGACCCGTTATCGTCTAGAGCGCGATCAGTAATGTCTGCCCACTTAGACATAAAATCCAGATAGTCTTGTTCTGGTAAAGAGTCTCGATAGGTTTTGTAGGCCGTGCCTAGATTATACGGCGGGGATGTAACAACTACCGACACCGAATTTGGGTCTAGGCTAGCTGTTCCGACAAGGCAGTCTTCGTTTCGTATAGTAATTGGCATTGGCTACTTCTTTTTGTCCAATCTTTCGAACTGACTTTTGGAAAACCAGTCTTGCCAACCAGCATCCATTCTTATTTTTGTGCTGTAATAGAGGTCAAAATCCTGTTCCAGAATGTAACCTTTCTTACCAGCGATTTTCCTTCTGCCGCTCCGACCATCTGCAAGTTTGGTTAGCACTACTCGTTTCGCGGGGTCGTAAGACATCTTGTTTGTAGCGTTATTTTTGTTTGAGATTCCTGCAACGTTGGCATAGACTCTTTAGCCAACCGCCACTAGTTGTAACACCATCAGATATCCCACAGTACTCACAAATAGCGTAAGACGCGTCCTCAGCCCGACTTATTAAGTCGTGGGCATCCTCCGTTCCATTAGACACATAGAAACGCAATCCACCAAACTTCTCTTTTACTTGTTCTACGTAATTTGTTCCAGGCGCGTAACCCTCGCTTGAAACTATCGCCCGACACAAATTGTCGATAAGATTAAACCAACCGTCTCCGCATTCGCAACAGCTGCCGTGCTTAAAAATATCTGGATAGGTTCGGGACAGATAAAGTTCGTTGCCGTCGTTCACGTTGTCGGTGTCCTAAAGCATTCGGGCACGTATAGTATTGAGTGACTCGCGTCGAAGGAGTTTTCCGTCTTTGAATACGGGGGATAGCAAATCGGGGGATAGCAAATCGGGCGACAGATCGGGTCGGCCTTCGCCGGATAGGTCGTGGCCGTCGGTAAAACACAGACTCCCACTATCGTTTTTGTGTACCATAACTACCCCTTTAGCCGATTTTTTCGTCCCGTTATCTGTGACAGGATCCTTGAATATCGGAGTTTGGACTCCGTTTATCACACAATGCGTGGACTTCATCGCGAACCCAAATGTGTCCCGAGTGTTATGCTGATATGTCAACGAACCTATCCCGTATACCATGTTGGTAGATGCAAATCCCTTAGCTTTTAGACGCGAACAAATTTTCTCTACCCGTTCGAGACTTATCGCGTCCCCATAAATTGCCCCGATATGTGGGTCTAACTGTTTGAATCCTTTTAAGTTCGTTGTTCCGCCGAAAATGTCCCACAGAATTTCGATAACGCCCTTTCGAGCAGCATCAGTTTTATTACTAGCATCTCCGCAAACGATTTTTACGGGGTCCCCCGAATTTCCAGATACTAGCGACCCACCGTTTCGTTTAACTAGTAGCATGCCCGTTGGAACTTGAACAGAATATACAACACCATCGTAATCTACAGTTTTCTTATGGACTGACTGGCCACCTAGTTTATTCGATTTAAGTATGTGGGCAGTGTAAACATCCGAAAAACAATCTTTTCGGTTGTCTTCACGACTGGTTATATATATTCCGTATCCAGCAGCTAACGCTATCAACTCAACATCAGCCATCACTCCCGGATTCGTTGTATCAAATTTGAATCTATGCTCACTTCGCCTTGTTGCATCCCAGTAGGACAATTCCTCAATGAATTCTCTGCTCCAATTTCCACACAAATCAGATGTAGTAACCCAACCAAAGTTTTTTTGCATGATAGACTCGTCTATGTGAACGTTGAACTCAAATTTACCATCCGATAAGTTGTATATTTTGTATTTTACTCCGACCAGGGCTAAAATATCTTTTAATCTGTCGATTTTACGTTGCTTAGAAAAACTAAATCTTATTCCGTGGCCTCTTGTAAGATAAGAACCATCAGCTTGAAATGCGATTTTAAGTCTCTCAAGTGGGGACAAAGATATGCCTCTCGACGGCATTTCCGCGCTTCTAATAATATCCTTCTCCCAAAAACCGACCCTGGCGTCTTTCGCTTCCTGGATTTTAATTTTGTGGTTTTGGTAGAATACCATTCTATGATTTGGGGTAACGAGTAAATCCAGTTTCCCCTTACCGTCGCTGAAAGAGATCATTTCTCCGGTGTAGTTTTGTTTAATATATCTAATCGGTTTAACAAATTCACGCATACCGTTTTCATGCACCTGAGCAACAAGATCGTTGTTTTCGTCCAAATCTTTGAAAAGCTTCCAACCATCTTGAGTTAAAATCATGGTGTCGTCGGCATAACAATCGGGTCTTATGACGACTTTGCCATCCCGACTAAGGATCGTGTTTTTAAGTGGAGCTATCGCGTCAGAGAGAACTTTCCACAAATCCCACGTGTCGGAAACAATCGATATAAAGCCCTTTGGATAGACTTCGGTGATAAGACGTCGGTAGCATGACAGCTCATCTTGTCCGTGGGCGCACATCACACTGTGCTCAGTAGCTGGAATAGAACAACCGACCAACTCTTTCTCGATGTCAGCGTCGTAGTACTTTTCTAGGTACTGAATTCCGGTTATCGTGTCGGTGCCGACGAAGCTGAGAAGATGCCCGGCGGCGCTTCGCGCTCCGCTGGCTATGCTGCTCATACCCCGCATAGAAAAGTCGTGGCCCTGAAATGGGACAAATCCGAGATCCCCGCCTGTCTCATCTGCGTAACGATCTAGTATCCGCCGATATCGCTTCGCAATTGTTGCTGAAGTCATCGACTGCCATAGTTCGGTGGATATGAGTGTCTCTAGATAGTTTGTCAGCCAAAAGAATTTTTTCTTTGTATTTTGGATCGTAAACATCGGAACCCGTATTGGCACTTCGGTTCCCTCTGGCAACGCTTTAATAAGCAGGGGAAGGTATCCCAAAGCGTGCAAGTCTCGGATGTGCTGGTCTTGTGGGTCAGAAACTCCAAGCGTATGCCTGATATACCTCGTGTATTCTGCAACCACATCTTCGACAGAACGGGCGAAGAAATTGGTACCGAAGTAGCCAATCAACCATTCTTCGATAAAACCCTGAAGCCCGAAATTGACTACATGATCGATCTCTGGAATCCTGGAAGATCTAGGTGTCCAGGTCGAGTACACTACCTCCGTTCCTTGCGGGTATTGTTCTCGATGACTTATTTTGTAAAAGTCGCACAACAAAGTCGGGATATAGCTCGTCATTATTAAGTCCTATTCGTGAATTGGTTCATAAGTAAGTTCGAAGATGTAAGCCCCTACAGGCCGATTTTCACCTTTCGCATTCGTTACTATGTAGGCGCCTGGGCACACGATGTGTCCACCATCTAAAGTTTCGATCCACCCGTGAAGATCGAACGATTCGTAGCAACGCCAGCAGGGATTCACTCGCGAAAAATGTTGGGTTACGGCCGGGTGATCTCCTAACTTTTGCCATCGAGTGGCGTCAACTTCTACAGATTTCTTCTTGTATCTCATTTGGTTACCATCGTCTCGTAACTTCCCCATCTTTGGTAAAAATTCGTTTGATCCTCGCGTCTTGAAGTGGTTTAAGGCCACGGCTGAAAATTCCGTGGGTGACGTACAGATGAACTTCTGATGCGCCGTTCCGATAAAGCATCTCAGCAAATAAGACAAACGTCATGCCGCCATCGCAAATGTCGTCCACGATAAGGGTAGTTCCAGCTACTTCTCCTGTTAGACGAGTATACTTTACATGGCCGGTTCTGGGATCCCGCTTTTTGTGGCCAAATACGGTGCCGGGCTTCTTACTTCCCAACAGCTCGTCATAGCTCTTGTCATAACGATCGGCTGCTCCCTTATCGGGATAAGCTATTGTATCCGCTCGGACTTTATTTACAGGGCCTACGAGAAACTTTTCGGGCAAAGAGTTCCATGCGTTGTCGACAAGCTCTGTCGATTTTTCGCTGTGCCCGTCGAAGAAGTACACATCGTCAAATTGACACGAGTTTAATATCCTGGAAAACGTGTGAAGCGCGAAACACGAATTATTGGTTATGCTCTTGTCTTGCCTTGCGTATGGAAGATAATCTACTCTAACGTCGCAAAATTCTGACCCGCTAGCGTCGAGTAGGTCTTTCAGCTGGCACAAGTGAAAAATTTCGGCATCGTTCTCGAACACCCACACAATTCGGTTGCGTTTACGAATAGTTCTCTTTGGCAAATGCCATACCTGGCTTGTTCGGTCTGGAAAGATCGTCGGCTTAAGAACATGTTTGTTTATAGTTATCATGTTATAGATTCCGAAGATGCTCTAATACTCAGGATGGTCGTATTAACAATTGTCACTGGTATCGTCTCCGGGCCAGCTAGCGCCTACACCATAATTCATATCGTAGCCCCCTGCGTAGGGATCAAATGATGCGCTATTTTTCTTACGACGTTTCGTTTTGAAAAGTTCTCTTATTATCTCAGCAGATATTTTCTTTGGTAATTTCAAGCCCTTCTTTTGAACGTAGCTATCGATTCTCCCGTCGTATTCGTAGCCCATCTTTTTAAGCAACTGTTTAACTGTATACTTCACGTTACCCCCATTTTTTTGCCCGCCGGTGAGATTTGGCGGAAAAGACGTGGTGTTTTTTGCCTTACTTAGAATTCGTGTTTTGCGTACCTTTTGTTTGGTGTTCTCTCTTAGCCAACAGCAATCTACACAGCAGCACTCCTCTTTGTTGTGGTTGTTAGAGGCGGCTACTAGCAAACAGCAATCTACACAGCAGCACGTTTTTTCGTGGTGGTTGTTAGAGGCGGCTATTTCTGAATTTTTGGGCTTTGACATACTTAGGCTCTGACATCTTTCACGTCAAATAGGTGCCCCTGCTTCGCGTCCTCCGCAGCGATTCGTTCTGCCAGACGATCCGCGTCAACTTGAGCTTCGAGAATCTCCCTCACGGTGAGCACGTCGCCGCCGTAGGGGACATGGTCAGCCCGATCACCACAGGGCAACGTAGCCATACAGACTTCGATGTCGGGCAGACTCTCATCACAGGTATGATTGTTGGCGATGTCCGCCGCCTCGGACTCGGCCTGCCCGATGGAAAATAGCTGTCTCCGGCACAGCACAAACTAATTGCGTTGAAAGGTATGGATTTCACGCTAGCAGGAATACAATCGTTTATACTCTGATGTTGCCCGGCGGCATACCCGTTACAAAGCGAATAAAAACGGCTAGAACATCTTGATTCTGGTGCGCCGTAACATCGATAGATTTGTCTAAGTTTCATCTCTGTGTATTAAAAGCTATCCGACTCGAAAGCTTGCCGATGGAGTTACATACCAACCTTCTGGGTCCAGATTTGGGTCCCGCCACACATCTTCGTTTGGTCTATTGTGTGCAAAAAATAGCTTGCCTCCTAAATACAGTCTAGCGGGATGATCTGAGTTGCGCCACCACCAAAAATGGACCCACGGTAACACAACCCACGGAATTCGAAGAGTCCAGTCAGCTTCAACCAGCCACGGATTGTGCCCTTTCCACGAATATGGCCTTCGCAGGGGGCCCCAAACCACTCCTATCTGAATACCAAAGGTTGGAACTTGAGTTATTTGCCAACTTCCCGTGCCAGACCTAAGAGTAGTCCCGCTTGCCGAGTCGATCTGAAGCCCGATCCAGTTGGTCATCGTATACGAACACCTAATTTTTTGTTAGTAGTTGGGGGCACATATGTTTCGATTACTACCAGTTCGATGGACGTTTCCGAGCCAACCTGTACAAGAATCTTTTTTACGTCGTCCCAAGGAAGCTTACCAAGTCCCGCCCCTATGCGGGGAAGCCCTATTTTTTCTATCCCCATAGACTTGGCCTGGCATATGGCCCCTCGTAAAGCTTTTTCTACTGCTGGTAGCTCAGCTGTCGTCATCCAAGTTTTCTGGGTCATAAGATTGAATACAACGATGCTTGTTTTGCTAGACGCTTGCCACGTAAACACATCTCCGATATTAAGCTGCCTATCGTCGCATAGCTTCCGATACTCCTTATACATGATCGGAAAGCGATTCTTAAACTCTACAGCGATGCCTCTTGCCATTCTTCCCGCGCAGTTACATCCGTGGGCAATCGCGGTTAGCCCCGGATACGCGAACAGATCGCCTTTTACAAATTTAGTCGGCATAATTGACCGGCCGATACCAGTTACGGGTTTGCATAACAAATCTTATTTGAGCGTCGCACTTTATTCCTTTACTTTTGCATCCAAAAAGTCTAGATCAATCAACACTCGTTCCTTTGGTTCTGCTGGGGGGTAGCGATCTGTTTCGTAGGTACAACGATACACCTCCCGATACGTAACCAAAACCTCTACCCCCCTCGGAGACTCTTTTAGCCGGTTCACGAACCGATGGTAAATATTCGGTCTGGTAACAATGAACCCGCCGTGAGAACACTCAAATACAGTGGAAAACCTCTCTGGAATCTCAACCGACTTGCACACAGGAACCATCTGGAATTCCCCCTGAAAAGGGTTGTATACCGCATTAAACTCATTTTTCGTAGTGTGTCTTATGGGGGTAAACACAACGTTAACTACCTTTGCGGACTCCTCTAACGTGGTAGAGTACTCCGTGTCCACCCGATCACAACCTAGCGAAATCGCGAGCAGCATAAATCCCAAGGCACTAACAATAATTCGCATGACTTGTTTATCGTCCCTTCGAAGATTTGGTCACAGTAAATCGACTCCGAATTAGCAGCACTTACCGGTTCTCGCGCAGACGTCGCACCTTATTCGGGTTCCGTTGTCTGTGTCTGGGTGATAATGATCAATACTCGTACCGTAGCAATTGTGGCATACGCATTCGTGTTCTTCTGTCATTTACATTTCGCCTTTCAGATCAAACACAAGATCGCATCTAAAACCAGCATCTTCGCCAGGATATCCTCTGGGGTTGCATATTACTTGACAATTTCCTATCTTGTAATTGTACGTGTCGTGCGCATGCCCATGCACCCATACATCTGCTAACGTAACTAAAGAGTCCATATTCGAGTAAAAACATGGATTTATCCGACTACCCATAAAACGAGGATGACACGATTTTGACGATGGTGCATGGTGTGTAACAACTATGGTTGGCCCAGGAAAGGATTGTTCGAGATTTTCTTTTAGCCAGTTACGATCCAACCAATGCTCTAGCCTAGTATCCTCGGGAGTGATCAACTTGCCGGTGTCGCTGTTGTGAATAACACTAAAGTCGGAGACGTTTGGGGCTGCGTATTCTTTGGCTGCTTCGATAGCGCTTTCTCCATAACACGCAAAATCCGTCCATAGCGTCGCCCCAAGAAATCGAACACCGTCTATGACAATCGACTCTCTGTCGAGAAATGCGACATTCGTACCTTCGAATTTTTTCGCGAGTTTGTCACGCAACTTTGGCCAGGCGTTGGAATAGTATTCGTGATTCCCAGCAACAAACACTACTGGCTTGTCTTTAAAGTTGTCGAGGATGAATTTGGCCGACATCACGCCATTATGCAGATCGCCAGCTAACACAACAACGTCGGTCTCGATCTTAGGCGGGGCAAACTTACTAAACTCGTTATGTAAGTCGCTAAGAATGCGCAACTTCATTTTGTTGTTTGATCGGACTTTGTGCATAATTCCACGATGTAGTCGTAAAGGGCGGATGCTATATCCGCTTCCGCCATCAGTACATATGCGGAATTTGTACCATCCCAGTACCTGCACCTGGAAATAAAGTCGTATTTCCTTTCGTCAAAAACACATATTTGATCAGGCTGTTTGCTACTTACTAAATCTAGTTTGTCGCGCGGAATTGTCAGCCAACCTACATGGCCCGGAAATTCTACGTCGCAACAAGACTCGTAATTATGCCTTACGACACCTAACTTTCCCACCTGCTTTGCAAAAGCTTCTGCATCATACGCAGATGTATCGACGAGCCAATTTCCTGTGAGTCGGACAGTATCCCCAACATGCAAAATATTCATTTACGAATTCCTCCTAAACCAGTTTCTCATCCACGACTTCGGCCACGGCCACCAATAGTCGTCCCAAATAACATCAACGCACAGGTCTATGCTCCAACCGTGTTTAATCTCGGTTAGATAGGCTTCACGTTCAAACTTCCACCTAAAATATGCAAATCCGATAGGTAATGGAAACAGAAAGTAAAGCAACAGGAGCAGCCATCCGTATTTCTTCCATTGTCTAACGTGTACTAGTTCGTGCGAGAGTGTCGCAAGAACGTCATCGTGAAATATTCGATCGGGGTAACCAGAATCGGGCGGATAATAGATCGTAGAACCTATAGTGGTCCACCAGTTTTGAAAAGGTCCCCAAATTCGAGACTTTTGTTTGAATCTAACCATTTACTATTTCGGTAGTGGAGGCGGCTTTACAACAGCGTAGTGGGTAAATGGCCATGGAACATTACCGCAACTTAACTTTTTATTGGATGAGAATGTGTCACTTCCCATTCCGCAACTAATTGTAACTTCGGCTTGTTTGTTTACTATTAAGACATAGCCACGCGCAGGCTTGAGTCGACTACGACACCAAAGCCAGTATTCACAGCTCTTTTTGGGAATTCCGCTGATCCAATCGCTCATAGTTTCGGCATTTCTGCGTCGGGCACAAGATCGGTTTTGTAGAAATCCTTCTCCAGCATAATTCCTACTTCTTCTTGTGCCGGGTCGCATCCACAACTAAGAAATGCGTTTCGCAATTCTGGACGTTCGGCGAGCACAAAAAACGGAACACACTTGTAAGCTGTTATGTTGTGGTTCCCGCTGTGATGAAAGCCACACCAACAAATAACATCTGCGCTAAACCCACTTGTGGAGTTGCCGCAATCTCCACACTTGAATATCGGATCTCCGCCAGGAGTCACGCCGTTACCGGTTACGCATCGAAGAACTCGACCGCCACATCTTCTGCACAAATGATTTTCTATAATCCAGGTTTGTCTTATTATTCTAGTTCTCATTACTCGCGACCAAAAATAACTTCCTTCGAATATTTTCGTCCTGGGGTTCTGGCCTGCGAGGATAAGGAGTCTCTAAACGGCACAAACGGAAGCCAGTCAGCCCCCGAGTTTTCACAGACAACGACTTGACCCGACCTGGACATAGCCCACTCAGCCAATTTATTGTAGTCTATCTTGCAGTATCTATAGTGTTTGCCCATTTTCTGGTACGGCGGGTCAATGAACCATGTAGCTGGTATATCAGGATAATCTTCGTAAGAGCCAAGCACTATTTTCCAGTGCCGAATTTGTTCGACTTGTTCCGACAACCTACGGCGAACTATTTCTCCCCAGAATCTAGTAGGATTTGGCCCTGCGTTTTTCATCCACGAAGATGCAGACTTTCTTGGCGAGGAGACGGCCCCCTGGATCCACCAGCCGATCAAATACTTCGCTTCTTGTGGAATGCTTAAGTCGTCGACAGTTTTACCGTCTGTTATATCCGGTAGAGACAGCATCTCGTCTGACGTTACGTGGATAAGATAGTCCCAAACCGATGCTATCTTTGGATCTTTCTCAATCAAAATTACATTCTTAGTATGGTGCCAAGTAGAGTAGCCGGCCCCGCCAGCAAATGGTTCAATTATCGTATCAAATCTTGGTTCGGGGTAATGTTTTGCCAGTCGCCATTTTGAGCCGTAAAAACTTAGAAACGGCCGTAGTCGAACTGATTTACTGTTTTGCATTTGAAAGCATCCCGGAAATAGACCCACAACTTTCTGATACGACAGTTACATTTTGTTCTCTTACAAGTGGTTGGTTGCACCCGACACACCGAACTATTGTTGACGTCACAGAGTCGTCGAAAACAAAGGCGCTGTCGCATCTACAAAGTCTAGAAAACGATACGCGCATAGTATAGGTTGTGGTCGACAATCGTTCTACGTTTTGTATCACCAGATTAGGCACAAGTAGTAACAGACTGTTTACCGGCCATTTCAAAAGCTTTAACAGCTTCAGAAGATAGTCTCATGGTCATTCCACCATCGTCTGAAATCAGCCCGCGGCAACGAATCATCTCGTCCACGAATCCAGCCCCGTTTATTGCTGGGGGAGAGAACGCCTCCCACGTCCGACGATTTGACGGAGACTGTCTAAGCATGACTGATGCGAAGTCTGGGTCGGTGGACGTTTTGATTAGACGACGTATCAAAGTCTTGAGCTGCTCGTAAGTGGCTTTGTTGTGAATACGGCACATTTCTGACAGTCTTAGAGCCGGGGCGTCGTAGGCATCTCGTAGTATTTTCACGAATGCTTCTACATGATCTCCGGTTACGTGAACCATTTCAAGATCGGAATCTTTTGTGGAAAAAGTAGTGGCCGCGATTGCTGCTGCGCCTTTACGCAAACGAATATGCGTTGACCCGGATTGAACAAGTCCTAGCCCCGGATGTACATATTCAGCATTTACCTCTTTCGTATATTTAGATACGGCGTCACGCGCGCTCTTGTGAAAGTTTACGTTGTTGTGCCTTCTACTCCATGCCCACATCAATTTTGCCCGAAGGCTGTCTCTGCTGATCTTCGGCTTAGAACGTATCGGAAGTGACGCTTGTATGATGGCATCGTCAGACACGTCAGACAAAACCCCAACTACCATGTCCCATCTAGCAACGTCCTCTGATGCGGGCACAAGTTCTTTAAGGACTTCTACACCGAATGGGTAATCGAGCATGGTCTTGCCCGATGGCGGATTTTGAATCCATATCTTTCTAACTCTTGCCATTGCGCGGTGGGTTATCCCCGCTTGTGTGAATTCTGCGACCCCTTCGCGTCTTGGCCTTGTCATGGTTGAGAATACTGATGGATGTGTTTTCTCGTCCATGATTACGATTTCGCCGTCTCGGAGCGCCCATACGCCGATGCTTAGGTCGAATCCGCCTGAGTGACGCACAGTCCCGCCTATCAGGCCGGCTACTGTACATCGTTTGCCAGATACCACTTCCCCGGCTCCATACGTATTGACCATGCCCTCTACACAAGCGCCTTTTCCGCATGTAGTTTCTCCTACAATCAGAACATCCATGAATCCATTCTGAAGCTTTCCACCCACGGGTATTTCCAAAATTGAGTGGAATGCTATGTCGGATATAACGTGCAGCAGTTGTCGGCCGGCAACTCGGGTGTAATAAGTACCAAGTTGCTCCGCAAGCCAATACATGGATTCATAGGGATGCTTACCGTGAAATAGATCCCGAAGATCGGACGCAAGATACCCGGGAATTGAGTATCCGTCCCAAGCCCTCACTCCAGAAGATGTTTCCGTAACAACAGTTACTGCTCTCTGCGTCTCTGGGTGTGGTCTTGTATATCCTTTGAACTTAGATGTAATCCCAGCCATTAAATAGTGCCCAGAGTATATTGCATCTCTCGTTACATGTTCCGTCGTAACATCTCGGCCGGGACGATGCGCACCAGGTATTAGCTTGATTGGCAACGCTGGGTGTGTGTCTATGATCGAAACACCATACCGACATGCTTGCGGAATACCAGCATGTAAAGCAACGCGCTTGCGGACAGCAACGTCTTTCTGGTCTATGCAGTCTACGTAAGCGTCGTCGGTAAGCAGAATCTCGTATACCCCATTCAGGTCTCTTTGACTGTTGGGGCAACGGCCACATTCGTCTCCCTTATCTCCCCGACACGCTACCCGAAATTTTCGCGGGACTAAAAATGGCTGCATCGCCACACTGGCTACCTGTCCGATAAATGTCAGATTCGTTCGAACAGCTTCGGGGCGCACAATATTGGATAGTGCGACCTCGTCGGATTGTGGCTGTTGCTGTGTAGCTACGTTTTGATCTTCTTCTGCTGGCAACTGAATTGAAAAACATGGGGGTACTGACCAGTCCAACGATTCAAGGGCCTTGGGAAGAGCATCAGACCCAGCTTCGAATAACCAATCTGTTAGATCTTTGTGCGGATTTGGAACAGGTAGGACTTGGAATTTCGATACGCCAGATTGCTTTATGTTTGCAACAACAGCTGCCGACGCCTTCCTACCAGCTTCGTCATTATCAAGACATATGGTCAAAGCCTTACCAACAAGCTTGTTTCCAAACGATGGATCTTTTGTGAAAGCTCCAACCCCTCCAACAATCGTTACAGCTCCGGCCCCAGCCGAAAGTGCACGAAGTGTATCACCCTCTCCCTCGCACAAAAGTATGTCATTTCGTTTTCCAAGCGTAGATTCAGGCCATACTGCGCCGTAGGACTGCTTCCCGTAAATGTCGCTGTCATATGGAAGGTATTTCGGTGCGTGTGGTCTCGTATCTTTCCTCAACGCATCCCACCGGCGCATATCACAATAAAATCCGAACGGCCCGTCAATAGGCACAGTTATGCGCCCGCCGTCGTCTACGCCTATTTTGTGAGCAACTATTACATCCTTGGATATTCCACGCTTAGTGAGCAGGTGATCAAGATATTCGACATAGGCGGGGTCGTTTATCAGTTTCTCGTGTCTAGCTGTTACAACCGAATCTGGGACTACTTGGTGAAATACGCGGTGGCAAATATGCTCCATCAACCGTTCTTTATTTCTTTTGAACATCCTGCCCAACAACGAAACTATATCCGTTCCGCCAACTCCACAAACAAAACAATGATATTTGTGACTCGTTACATCTACCGACAAGGACGGGTTGTTATCTCCATTCTTGTGTGCGCCCCTGTTGAAGCACCTTACTTTAATGGACTGGCCATCTTTGTTAACAGCCACGTCCATTTTTAGGAGTATCTCGTCCGCTGGCAGAGTTGCCAGTTTTTCGGCCAGTCGATTGTCAGTCATTTGATTCTCTCGCACGTGTTCCCACAATCAACCACGTTATTGCGCCGAAGTCAATGTGCTTTCTGCAAGACGCCTATACAACTCGTCTTCAGCATCTTTTTTCGTCTTGCCGGTTTCACCTGCAATCTTCTCGGATCCCAAATAAACGAACTTAGCTCGATAGATCGGTTTAGGGCTGTAGGAATCCGTCTCCGATTCCCAGCGAGCCAGGGTGCCCTGACTTACATCCATCTTCACAGCCATTGCCGTTTGGGAGTATCCAAGCAGCGTTCTAATGCCGCGAATATCCTTCGAAGATAGTGGGTACGCGTCGTCATACTTGTCCAGGCGCTTCTTCGCAGAATGCTCCCTGGCTTCTACAGCCTGCTTCAGACGCACGATATTCTCCGGGCTGACTCGGAACCCCTCTGGATCTCTTAGAATCGCTTCTATGACGTTCATATTCGTTTTGGGAGAAGCTGTACCGGCCTCCACCCTTTGGATTATAGCCGATGATACTAGCGTCATATTAGCCACGTCCACCTGAGTCAGATTAGCTGCAAGGCGAATGTCCTTAACGATCCCACTATTATTACTTATGTTGTTATTAACTTCCATTTTAGCACTTCCTTTCGCCTATTAGGGTTTTTGGGCCTGTTTTAACACGGCAGCGAAAATTCGTCTGAAATCTTTTTGGCTCTTTCGTAATAATAGTGGCTAGAAGCAGCTTCTTATGACCGACTATTAGGCTTTTTTGATCTCTTCGGGAGCGTGTAGAAAAAAACGGGAAAAGAGATGTTTGATTATACGTAATAATATCCACCTCCTTTACTCTGTGCATCCAGTTTCGTTATTACAGAACCACATTAACAATCTCTTCTCTCACTATTCATCTTTTTTTCTTCTTCTCTTATATCTTCTACAGGGGACTTAAACAGCTAATAGTCACAATACCGAATGGATTCGTTGGAATAGGCGTCACGGGTATAATAGAGTCGGCAATCTTACGTCGGCGAGATAACAACATACTCCTAGATAGTTTAAGTAAGCCTAATAGCAACTTATAAGACTATTAGGCTCAGAAAGATGTGTTATTAGAAAGAGTATTACCAATAAAAATCTTTTTTGGTTTTTTCTTCTTGTGTCTCGGGAGCCGAGGAAAAATTTCAGATGTTATATATTATGAAATCACGGATGCTGCCGCCAAGAACAGCAATTATGGAAAAAACGGGAATAGTGGTATTCAACGCCGACGAAGGTGCTACTACGCGGCTTGAAAGCCGCTCGTACAAAAAGTCAGAAAGCGCGACTGCCGGACCTTGCAACGCTGGTGCAGTAACCCAGGCTCCTCGATTTATAGCATTCCCACGAACCGTCTTTGCACGCGCATCTACTTGATGCGCGCCGTCGTGAGTGGAATACTATACGCGATAAAGATCCGCACGCGGATATTACATTCCCGCCAATTGTCGAATTTAGATATACTGCGATTGTCCTATCGTGTAACTGATCGTTAATGATGGCTCGACTTTTGGTAATATTATTCACGCGTAATCCGGGATGTCATAATCTATTTGCGGGTCACAGTCTTTCGAGAATGTATTTTGACCACGACACGGATTGCGGACAGTGTTCACCAGATTCTCGTTTGTGGCGACTAACTCGATATCCCACGAACAGGAGTTGCCAGTAAAAACAAGCCCACAAGAAGATTCCATTACCTCGTCAGATCTTGACGACAGCCGAAAAGAGTCTCATCTGATAAAAACAAATCGTTCATTATCACACGACGACACATCGGCAAGTTCATCAGTAATACATCCTATCTATTCTTTCATAACAAATTCAACAACCCGCAGATCTTCAACATCAAACGCAAATTCGGGCTCGATAAGACTAGGATCTTCGCTTATTACTGTCTTCACATACTGTATATACCCCTCGGCCCCCATGTTAAAACCCTTCTTGGATTTATATGCAAAGATAAACAGATTCTGGTAGTAGTTGCCATCTTTTCCAGGTACGAACGTTCCAAACTTTATCGGTTTGCAATCATGACAGGTTTCTGCCAATAGCCTGTCGCACTCGTCGGCGATAGCGTAAAGTTTCATTTAAATTTTCCACCTGTTCTTGCACGAATTCACACAAACGCTCGTTGAAATATTGTTACGCTTATTATACCTGCTAAACTGCGCAGAAAACGACATCGTGTTGCACACGCCGTTAAAGTTTTTTCCACCCCCACTCGTGACAATGTCCGCGGGTAGCCGCGAACAGGGTCGGCTATATTCGATGGGATGCCATCACAGCAAATAAGGCCGATTACCTTAAGCGGGTGATTCATACGTATAGGAAATCCTTTATCGAACACGTCGAGTTATTATAGCCTAATCCCCGCTTCAAGTGCCTACCACGAACATAGTTGGCTTTTAAAGTCAGAGAACCGTATACCAGCACAGACCCGCACTGAGAAAAGTATCGTGCAGACTTAGCCGAGGATGCGGAAGCGACAAAACGACTTTTTGCGTCGCTCAAATTGCCAAGCGTTACCGCAGGTTTACCTTCGTGTGTTGTGTTCACAACTTACAGTCGTCCTCGCAGCACAAAGATTTGTAAAATCTGTTGCAATTCTCGATAGCAGATACTGCGCTCGATGCGTTGCCATAACTGTGCCACGTCACACTTCTGCATAGCCCTACGTATGCATAAGTCATGCCCGATCTTGATGCCATTAGTCGAGTATCATCCGCTGGCAGAAGGTGATAATTTATTGCTGTTCGAACTTTGAGTTGGTAATTCACCGCTGGTTATCTTTCCCCTAGCAGATAGACTTTCGAAGTCCCCATCTTGTGCTACTCTTACTAGATGAGAGATCGTTACAAAACGACAAAGACGAATTAATCCAGATTCCGCGAATTCTAGATGTCCGGTAAACAAACTCGCTGTGGCGAGAAACGTGTAACCCAATTTTGGTTTGGATCTTAACTGCGTGTTTCATTTGTAGTCACAGGTCATCTTCGTGGCGCCACCCGATGAACGTAGGAAATCGGGGAAGTTCTTTTAAACCAGATGGTTGAAAGCGGAATTTAACTAACCTACCTATGTATTTTCGTTGGTGCAGCCAGATGTCTTTTCTTTGTGCATCGTCGAATCCCGAGCCTACGCGAAACATGACTTCGTCAGATCCCCAAGCCACAACAAGGGCTCCCAGCACGCCTGTTGGAATCATATTGGCTTTATGTGACGATCGTTCTGTCCGACCAAATGCATCCTTAGTCGCATCATTCGCGTTGTGCATTTTTTCTTCGAATCCAACTACTTTGGCCTCAGAGTCCTCAAATCTCTTTAGCTTCATTAGAAATCCTTCTTTGGTTGTACTACGCCCGCATTTATAAGGTCCGTCTGGGGACCGGATCATAATCCCCTCGAATCCATCGGCTAAAGCTCTACTTTCGTATTCTAGCAACGCGCCGTAATCAACAACCTTAGTCGGAAGAAGTTTAGCGCCCCATTTTGGCACATCAAGTTTTGACAGCCGCCTCATTCTGTCCGAATACGGCTCGGACAAATTTCCTCTTTCGACGTAATCGAAAATTAAGTACCGAAAATCCGGCTCGCCGTCTATGCTCATTATGCCACTACTGGTATCGTTGAATGCGGCTCCATCAACAATCAACTCTCCATCAATACCGCTGGGCAATGAGCTACGTTCGATCAGCGATCTCACATAGTTGTTCGGGACGGACTTAAATTTTCGAGTCACTGCTCTTCCATCAATCTTTAGACATCTTATACCGTCTACTTTATGGGTCACTAAGACGGGGTATCGAATAGCAGATATATCAGCCTTACCCGCCAACATCGGTTTACTTATAGCCATCTGTTCTTGTTCCTAGATTTCAGAGTATTTGCTTTTACATGTTGATATAGGACTATCTGCGTAGATATGCTTAAATACGTCGCTCCACGGAGTATAAAATGGTCTATTTATTCTTTTAGCCCCCATTGATCCCGCCAATCCGTGGATTAAAGAGTAACGGTAGCTGGCACATCTCGAATCGTAGGCCGACTCGGGCCGCACAATACGACGAAGTTTCAAAGTGTTATCCCGCGCAAAACCTTGTCGTAGGCATATCTGCGCCACAATATCCAGGCATGCGCAACACTTCTCGTTCGTATCAAGAAGCCCGATCGTATAAACGCATCCTCTTGTTCTTGTCCCGTTAGTACGTCAAGAGCGCACATAGAACTAGACAACGCGTCTACTACACTAGCAACGATAGAACACATCGCGTTGTGCAACGATTCAGAATTATCTAACTGCCAAAGGCTACACCACAAGGACAGAAATCCCGATATCCCACCTCTCTCCCAGTCCGCACCATAGTCATCTAGCGTTCTAAACGCATGCTCATTATCTATTGAGAATAATAAGCCAGATGGTGTTTTAATTACGTTATGGTGCAATGAACGATCGCAGTAACCGCCGAGTAGGTAGTCCAAAATAGCGATCTTTGCGCCATCGCTGCTTGTGGCATCTTGAATCGAACACCCATCTGTCCCATCAACATACGTACGTTCTACCCTATCGCCTACTAACCTCGTGAGTGGAACCACACGTAGGTTTAATCGGATACTCCAATCGTATGTAGCGATTAGCCTATTTAGATAACGACTTGGCCCAGAAATCGTAATAACACCATTTTCCAGCGTCTTACTAAGTTGGCCTCCAGAATTAATTTTTAAGGGTGGCATTCGAATGCCATCCTGTTCTCTCCACAACTACGGTCTCTAACTTTACCTAGTGGAGTTATTTCCGAAAATCCTGATGCTATAATAGCATTTATCGCAGCATATTCTGTCGGATAGTAGCCCAGTCCCCAAGACGATGTAGAAATTGGGGGTGGTAGCTCCTCCGGCACAATGTCTAATTTAGCTGGCGCATGTTCATCCCACAACTCCCACTCAATCCACAAAGTATGTTTGGTTACCGAACGCAGTAGCCTAAGAAACTCTAACGGCCGTCGTTGATGGTGAATAACCGATAGGGCTAGTACATAGTCGTGCGGAAATACGGCTATCGAACTATCGAATCTTCCGGGAATAATCGAAAATGGTTTTTCGGACGTGTACCTGAGCTGGTAATTAAGTATATTATCTGCCCACGAACAACAATCGACGGCCTCGTCAATTCCAGTTACTAGATCCGCCCCGTGGTACAAGGCTTCTAACAAATAAGCTCCGGTCGAACATCCGATATCCAATAAAGTCTTCCCGATCAGATTTTTTGGAATACCAAGCCGGCCCCATATTTTTAGCGTATCGTGAGTCCCAGGCAAAATAGTGTTATCATCTATTCTTATGGTCTGGTATTTGTTCGGTCGTTGGTCCAACAACGAATTAAGAAGCATACAGTATCCCTTTCTTATTGAGCTGGCGATTGGAATCGAACCAATATCTGGTCGCCTACAATGCGTCCGCTCTACCGTTGAGCTACACCAGCAAGACTATGAAACCATATTTCCTATTCGGCAGACACTATGATAACTGTGACGAGAACAACTATCGCACGACGAGTCGCCAGAAATAAACCCAAATCTAACGCTAGATCGATCAATATGGCTTTTTCCTACGCGACTATACGTGCTACATCCGTGTTTACCACCCGCTAATACGCTTTTAGCCTTTGTATGCGAACCCATAGAACGATAGTAACCGGCTTTAAATCGACTAAACTGGTTCATCGCTTATATGCTGTGACTCAATTTGTTACACACGGAAAGCCTTTTATGTGCCACGCGACTAGCAATTCTTTTTATTTGCTTTTTGATAACAGACACGCTCGCAAATACCTGAGAGCACACGCTCGTATCCCAGCCACCCAACGTATCCGGGCGAGGTCGAAACAAAGCGGCGGATTTTTGGGCCGTTATCACGATTGTCGATTCCTATATTGTTGATAAGCCGTTACGGTAGGCGGAGTATTCAACGATTCCCACCGCATGCACAAACCAACATTCTTGAAACAGTCTGTAAATAGTCGATGGTCTCGAATTTTCAACCCAACAAACATGTTGGCGTATGTATTGCCACTCACCCGATCTCCAGTAATAGGACGAATAAAGCTAACACGACCACGTATGAAGCACACAAGATCAGCAACAGCGATAAATTCTTGCCACCATCCTTGCTCCCAACGAGCAGCCGATAGCAACAGTATAATTTCTTTGTTGTCTTGTTGGCTCTCTAAAACAGCTTTCTGAACCCAGTTTTTCATTGCCTTACCGTAGGGCGGGTTCTCGAAACATCTATCCGGCCATACAAGTCCAAGGGCGTTATCGTCGGGCGTCCAAAAATCTTCAGCGTCTGTTGGATTATCCGGAGTCGTGCATACGTCAAACGGAATTCGTCCGCCGAAGTAGTTTCTAACGGGCTCCAGTAATTCTGGGGGAGTTTGCCAGCCTAGAAACATGTCTAGTCGATCTTTTACATTGCCGATAAATCCCGTAGGCGCTTTATGATCGATCATCGTCCACCTTTTTTAGTTCTCGCATAGCACACAAAAGCCGAAGTAAGCGAGCTAGATCCTCTGTTTATTACATACGATAGCGCTTTATTGTCGTTGTTGAACCCAGACTTATTTCTTTCTTGGTCATCGGTCTACTATATTCGATAGATACCGATGAGATGCTGTTGGAATCATAATCGCAATCCACCCTAATTGTGGCATCGTTAAAACCGGCTCCGAGCCTATCTACCAATTCTTTTACTAGTTGTCCATCGTGTAACCCTATGCTATCCCACACAATAAAATTTTCGGGTTTAGCTGGTTTACCGGGATCATAACGCATTTTAAATTTTTTCATCGGACCTCTCTTGTTGGGTGTGTAATCACAAATCGTGGGTTATCGACCCCGACAACGAATTCAGCGTCGGCTCTGGCCCCGACCCGGTTACCGACATCGACCCCGCAAACGACGCTGGTTCCGATACTGACAACGACTCTGATAATGACTCTGACGACAACATCGACATCGATTCCGACCACGATACCGCACACTCCGGAAACGACTTTGACCCCACTAACGACCCCGACAAGCGGATATTATTAGTTAGTTTGATCATCTACGTTCTTTCGATTCCTACCAATAAACACAAATCGACGACTAATTCGAAAGTTTGAAACATCGGCTAAACCCAAGTCTAGAAAAATCTTTTGTTCCACATACAGAACCGATATCGAGTTTCTGTACTTCAGTAGAACAACTTGACGCATAGAAACGACTGATTAGACCAAATGAGCCCCACGAATGTCGACCAGTTAACACAGACACAGTTCTCGACTTAGCGCGGGACGAAATTGTGTCCATTTTGTAAAGTAAACTAAGATGTCCTATTCGCATAGTGTATCTAACAAGCTGACCGAATATTTGCTGCCGACAGTTGGCCGATCGTACAAACAGTCAGTTTGAAGGCCCCAGAACATTCCGCGTTGCATCGACATCTCGTTTAAAAGTGCTAATCTCGATAACAAACAGAGTAAGATCGAATAATATAGCTGCCCGAACAGCTTTTTACGTACAAATTGGTTCTGCTGAGTTGACGATTGCGGTCATCTATAAACGAAACTTGTTATTTTTTGTGCCGCCCGACAGATGACGCATCAATTAAGCAATCGTAAGGACGCCAATTGCAACATCCTTTAATTTGGGTCAGCATTGCAAAAAGTATAAAGGGCTTTTTCGATACACGCTTCTAGATCTAATCTCATTGTCTTAGGACACGTCATCGAGAATTTCGGATCTCCGACAGCATCTGGGCTATCCCAAATTTCTACTGTATTTGACAGCGTACTGGTCCATGCGCGAATACGATGTCCATTTCTAGACTCATCAACTAGATAGGATTTTTTCTTTGCCATGTTTTATAGGCCGGGCAGGACTTGAACCTGCACCCAGTTATGGACGAGTTCCTAAAACTCGCGTGTCTGCCGTTTCACCACCGGCCCATATTCGATTACACCAGCGCGTTCTTACGGGGACGGCCACGACCTCGCGGAAGCTTGATGAACTTTCGGGATTTGAAAGTATCTACGCTTACGACACGGGTCTTGTTCTTTTTGGATCCGCTGGTGACGAGTAGTTCAACCGATGCTGGTTCGCCACTCAGACCCCCGTAAACATATGTCACGACCAGCTTAGTCCCACGATTCCGTCGGTCGTTATCCACAACTTTCTGTCCAAAAACAGGATTCTCGTCTGTTTGCTTCTTTCCACTCTGCATTCTATTTCCTTTCCTTTTTTCTGTTGCGCAACACCTGGTACAGACGAGTGGGTTCGAACCACTGACTTCGGCTCTACTGCCGGCGTTTTTCACCTAAACTACATCTGTGATGCTGTGAATAGTTGGGTATGTAAGGGGGCTAATCACAGCATTTTGCGCACTAAAACGGGACCTCGTCTCCGACAGAAACGGTCACGTGACTGTCGATTGTATCCATTTCTCCAGCCTCTTCCGGATCCAGCTTCCGAACGAAGTTGAAGAACACTGGGATCTTCCCCTTCTTATTCGGACGTTCGCCGGCTACGAGTTTGAACTCTACGCAGGGCAATGGACCGTAAGTCTCTCGATACTGAGACACGTGCGAACCAGGCCCAAGTATTTCTTGCAACTTGGTAAGCTTCGTGCTCACTTCGTTTGGAAGTCCAAACGTTTCAACTCGGCCTCGATACAGTGCCAGGTCCTCGTCATCGCCATTCACATTTTTTTTCGCCTTCGGGCCCGAGTCAAGCGCTTGAAACAGTCGATAGGTCCGACCCACGTATTGGTTCTGATGGGAGTCGGCAAGGATCTCAATCAAAAACGAGAAACTCGGAACAGCCCTACCATCCCGTTCGAACGTTCGAGGCTCGCTTACACCAGAGATCATCCCTTGATATAAGCCAGCTGGTATTTCTTCGAACCCGCCTCCAGTTGACGGTTTAGTATTTTCGAGTTGGGCTTCAAGTTGACTAAGCATATCCATTGCGTTTACGGTTTCAGCCATTGGTGACGACCACCCCTTCTTCTTTCGGTTGCGGAGCGCTAACTACAGCGTCCTTTTCTTTTGGAACAAAACACTCCTGGAACACACGTTGAACAATGGGCCATCCGGGTTGAATCGGCGTTCCTGGCGTCGCCGTTGGAATTTCAATACACCGTGGAACGTTTGCAGTTTCGAGATATCTTCCGTCGAGTTCGATATCATCTCTTCCTCGGAACCACAAAAGTCTTTTGGACTTTCCAGTCGCTGGATTAGTCACCTTTTCGTAGTACACCTTGGCATGGCACTCCTCATCCAACCATGTCGCAGCAGCTTTGGGCGCTTCTATTCGTTTGACAGTGATCATTTTGCCACCAATATCTTCTTCTGTAGTTTTGGTATGGCATATCATTACGACCTGCTTACCAAGAGCCTTCAGTTTTTGCATACCATGAAAGAATACGGCTTCTACAGTATCCCATCCCTTGCCATAACCAGCTTCGGACGGATGTTTAATCTTCAGCTGCTCACAAGCAGCAACTCTAGCTAGCTTGGCCAGTTTTCCAAAGGTGTCAATAACGATTCGGTGAATATCGCTTCGAACAGCAAGTTCGTCCAACGCCGCAATAAACGTGGCCCAGTCATTGATCGGAACTGCCAGTACTCCGGGAATGCTTAGATAACCTTCTTCGGTGGCGAGTAAAACCGTGGTTTTGTCGGGATCGTTACAGGCCAGAGTGCTCTTTCCTATTTTGGGCTGTCCCGTAATTACAATAAGAACCCTGTAAGGATCTCGACCAATCGCAATTGCTTTACGCGGAATCAACGTCATAAACATATCCTTTCAAAAACACCTAACCACGCTTACTTCTCAAAACAAATCCTGACGGGACTTCTCCATCCCCGGACCATGGGCAGGTTAAACAGATTCGGTAAAATTCGCACGTCCCGTATTTGTGATCACATCCAGACTCCCACTGAGTCCATATACCCGATTCGTCTCTTTTGTGAATTTCCTCTAGCGTTTCCGCGGTACTGGCTGCGCACCTGCTTATGTCTCCGCGATCAAGTATAACATCAAAGTGGTGGATGGCGCCAGCCCCATTTTTCTCGTAATCGTCAGACACCCGTTTAACAAACTCTTCCCTTGACTCTGCCTTCTTCTGTCGTAGACCACACTTCTTTCCGACAGTGTAGATGACCCCCGATATCGGATATCCCGATTGTTGCAATGCGTGTGCATAGCGAAGAACTTGCGCGTCTTTCGGAACAATTTCGATGAAGTTGTCGGGAACAGAACTCAGTGCTTTGTGTTCAACTAACCACGTACGTCCACTATGACTTACAACAGCATCTACCCGGCCCCATATTTTCGTCGATCCGACTTCGGCTTCGAAGTCTTTTTCCACGGCTACGAAGTCCCAGTGTTGGCATCGTTCCATCATTAAGTCGGCGTGTGCGTAGGCCAATCCTCTAGCGTGGGTCAGAACCAGAGCACGCATTTCTTCCCCGATAGGCTTAGACTCTGCGTATCCTTGTATCACATCGGCGATTCCGTTTCCGAGAATTTCAGAAATATCCCCGTTTTTCCGCTCTTCCCATACTTTTCCGACGAATTCCATCGCAGCATGATAAGCAGATCCTATGTGAAAGTAAAGCGCATCTTGTTCAGATGCAATACCGCGGCCACCGGCTCTGTTGGCAAACCAATATCTTTTTGGGCAACGGCGAAACGCCTCAATTCCGCTGTGCGTTAATCCTGATTTACGATCGCTCATTTGCCGTAACTCCTATTACAATTACTTGTAACGTGACCCGTAATACTGGAACCAATATACAAGGATACCGATTCTGCTCGCTTAGAATATCGCCCGTTTGTAAGTGACCCCGTTCTCGCTCGGTACAAACTACCGCACCAACTTCTTCGGTAACAACGAGAATCAAGTGATGAAAGGAATGAAGTAGCGCAGACATCCCGCCAGACGATATGGTTTCTACTAAGTAACATTATTCGTGGGGGAGTAGCGATGGGGGATATCCTATCTGAGCCTTGAGATAGAATAAGGAAAAGTTCTGCGCATTCGACCAAACTAGACTATTTCTACGATCACCAAAACCGATTTTCGATGTAAAAAGCACCCCGCGTTTTGACGAACACATACGCAGCTGGAAAACGTCGTATATCGACAAGGAACTAAGCAGAATCGTGAGAGACGTTTTCATACTTTCTTACAACTGCTGTTGACTCTATTGTTGCATCTACTGGTCATGTGTCGGTTATCGTGGGTAACGATAATGCCGGCTGATATCCTAGATGGCTTACAAGATCCCATAATCGATCCGGCGGGGTAAGGCCATCTTCTGGACCTAGTGTAACTACTACTAAAAAATTTGCTGACAATAGCGCTGTTTGTAGAACTTTGGTAGTTAGAATAACGCATCGAGCAATTTCTGGCAACAACTCTCATATGCGGATATTTCTGCTGTATCGTCGGCCGCTCGACCGACCAGAGAAATATTTGTCATTGCACGAGCTATTATACGATACACACGGATAGCTTTTCTCCCTATAGTTTATCTTGCTAGCGAGAATCGGAAAACTTAGGCACGAACATCTGCTAAGATCTACTCCTTCGAATCTGATTATCGAATAGTTCAACTGTAGCATCTAATCTTGCTAATCTGAGCCCCGCTTGTTCGGCTAGTCCACCAGCGGACCTGGGTATAACCAACGACAAAAGATGCTATATGCTTACCTACGCTTTTGTGGTTACTCCGGCTCGAAGAATAACCAGAAGAAAGACTTAGTTGGCACCCGTAAAAGTTAAGAAGTGGGTAACTAGCTTTTATCACGGATAATTGCTCGACTTGTTAATCACTCAGGAAACCGGATATATCAAACGCTGATACACAGACTTCCCAAAAAGGATGTTCTGTCGCCGTAAGAATCGCAACTATTACAGCGAGACCCAGTCCAACCGGACCTGTCGATAAGACTTATTCTTCGATTGTTTATCTTGCTTATAGGCCCAAAAACGTCCGTATATAGCGTTGAGACCCGAGCGAAGTTGTCCATTTTACTGTCGCGCACGGAACCACACCAGCTCTTTGTTCCGTAACTGTCAAATCTATAATGCTTAATCAAGATGTTTCTCGAAGAGACCCGACGTAGTCTCTCAACGCATCCATAAAATCTCGTTGCTGAATCAGCGCGTCTCTTACCCTTGGCTCTAGTGTATTTCGCATTAACAAGTCGATTACTAACACCGATCTAGTTTGAGGCGGCCTTTCCAGCCTGCGAACAGCCTGGTATTTCTGTAGAGCTGTCTGTGGCTGCGAGTGAAATATGCAGTATCGCGACTCCGTCGCATGCCAACCGGCAGATTTACTACCCTGGCATACCAATACAGACCCAGGAATCTTAGCCCACTTAGCTAGCGTAGTCTCCATGTTGTCTTTCATCCCGCCATAGGCCATAACCACAGACCGAGATGTTTCTCTTGCAAGAGTTTCGGCTACGCCCTCGGTTTCGGGCCGGAACCACGTAAAAACGACAACGCGTTCGCGTTCGTCAAGACGTTTTAACCAGTCCACCAAATAAGACGTTTTATTGTTCTTCGAAAATACGTCAAATTTTTGCCCCGCGGTCAGCTGACAAAGTCGAAGATAGCGTTCGCCGCCTCCGCCGAGTTCGTAGCCGTCTAAGGACCAATTTTTGATCGCCTCGGCGTAGGAAATCTTCTGAGCATCGTCCATATCAACAAACACAGACTCGTACACAGCCGCCGGCACACCAAGACTTGGCCTAACGTCTTCGTCTCTAACCACACTACAGATGTCGCCTATTAGTTTACCAACTTCCTCTTCGGCATTATGCCTCGGCAACCAACCAAATCCAGCTGGATGCGGGTACATAAAACGATTTCGAAATGCGCTGAACGTATGTCCGAGTCTCTCCCCCCCGTCCAGAAACTTGATCAAAGCGTAAACATCGTCCAATTTCCGTCTAGCTGGCCACGGACTTAAGATGACTCTGTGTTCCGCGCTATGCAAATATAGAAGCACTGCTTGGGTTATTTTGGCGTTGGGAGAGGACACTTTCCAAGCCTCGTCCAAGATTACGGTCTTGAATTTTCGATTCCGGCATTCTGCCCGAATACCGCGGAATGATTCGTAATTCATCACGCACAGCCCGCTGGCCAATTTAACGCCATCTATGCGAATCTTTTGGGATTTGCCTCCAACATCTATAACGTTTAATCCTGGTATCCATTTCGCGGCTTCTTCTGCCCAGACGTGCAGCTGTTCTTTAACCGACAGGACCAGACACGGAAACGGAGAATCCCACTTCTTTAGTAATTCAAACGATGTGCGGCCCTTACCAGCCCCAGGACTGTGAAATATTCCAACAAACCCATTCTTCACCCCAACATCTATAGCGCGTTGTTGGTGATTCCACAGCATCGGTGTTTCGAGCGGAGTATTCAAAGCATGACCCAGGAGCTGAGTTTTCCGATGTGCGAGATGTAAAACATTCGCGAGTTGGTGACGATATAGCTTCCAACAAATGGCCTATCGCTACCAGATCCGGAATGGTAGGGCGTTTGCCCACTCGATTGTAATATCGTGCGCACACGACACAAAATGACGTTTACCGCTGTGGCTCCTAATTGTACTGGCCCAACCACACCACGTTTGTCGAGACCTGGCCACACTATAATTTTTCGCCCCGCAATTGGAATGCAGCTTAGAAAATAGAACCTCTGGCATTGTGTGATGACTTATAACCGACCTAGCTTTAATGGCGAGCATCTAGTAGCATCCTAGATAGAGGATGTCGTGGACTTCGGACTTGCTGGAAGACTTGAATCGATTTTGTAAGTTGTCGCCGCTTCTGGTACCAGAGTAACTTGGTTGAATCGAACTCAGGCTCTTCTTCTGTACCCCCATCACAGAAACGAGTCGGTCGTAGATTACGCCGCTCACTGAATACCATCCGACGGCTTTAACAGATAAATGCGGCAACCGCATAGAGCCTCAAATCGACGATTAGCAATAGCATCCCAAACGTATAATATCGTGTCTTTCCGATGAACAAGACGACCGAAAACGATGCTTCATTTTTATATCATCTATGCTACCGGCGCAGAAACAATATCTTTTGGTGTTCGACCGCGACATGAAACAATGCACGTTAATTCTGGAATGCAAATAAGTATTTAGGGGGCCTGACCGCGCGTGGTATCCAAGTAATCTGGCGCTCGACTGAACTATTTTCATAAGAATTTTGAATCGCTACTCGCTTACATGCCTAACAGCAAAAATTCGCGGTAATTCGCGCATGACGAACTAAAAACTCCTGGTGTCTTACTCGATTTGACAACGCTTCCGCATTGCGTTTTTCTAGTCGTGGATCCTATCCGAGAAGTATAATTAGTAAAAGGAAAGTCTCCGACCCCCGAGCACAAATTGTAGTAGATATTCCCCGCTATGTGATAATGCCCCAGCACCCTCATAACCTTAAACAGATCTTTCACAGCTGAATATTCGATTCAACAATTAGGAACAACAACGTTTCTAAGTTGCGCCTGTTTGATTAAACGGGCCTCCAAACTCGTAATTTCGCGTAACAATCTTACGATCTGCTCATCTTTTGCTCTCAGTCCGTCGATCATGGCATTATATCTAGCTGTCATAAGAATTCTATATCCCCCTAGTCCAAGCCCGCGTTCTTGCTGCGCGTGCAGTCTCGCGAGAACTTTACCTATCTGAAACTTTGTATCGATATCTATCCAGCGAAATTTCATCGCTCGAATCAATATTTTTACCCACGGCAGAAAATCCGCCTCGGACAATTCTCCCTTTACAAAATCATCGGCGTGTTTTACGGCCTCGGCTACGCGTAAATCATCAGACAACACTATCTGTAAGTCCTGTCTCTTCGATAAGTACAAATAGATGTCTCTAGCTGCACCCAAGGTGCCGATGCCTGACAACAGAATAGTTGCGTTTTCTACGTGTGCGATAGAGACCCGTGCGCACACTAGGGCAGCTAAGTTTGGGGGAAGCCCACGTACGCGGATCCCGCTAGTCTCGCACATAAAACTTATGGTGCTACAAGACATTGCTGTAATGTTCGCATCGGCTTCTGACACTAGATAACTTTCCTACGCGACTAAATTTGAACGTCCTCTCGCATTTGGATCCGCAAGAAAGAACTCTAGATGTAAAATGTCGTGTGTATCTTTTTATATACGGGATTCCTAGTGCCGACATTAAACGAGGAGCTGCGCTGCACGATGACAAACTCGAATCCAACGAATTTACGACAGCTCCTCCGACGTTTAGCTTAAGACAGAACAATGCGTTTGTAACAACAGAACTTAAAGCGACGTATTTATTCACGCACCGCGCTCCGATGACGCATAGTTCGCCAGTCCAAGAGCGTCCATTGCATCTTCGTAAGACGATTTTGTCCCCCTAAGCAATTTCAACACTTCATCGGGGGGTATCCACGAACCCGTATCAAACTTAGCAAGTAAGCGATTGTGAACGACGACCTTCGGTGTATTTCCCTTCCATCTCATTGGAGTAACCATCGAGACAGTATAGCCCTCAGCAAAAAGGAAGCCGTAAATAAATTCTCCGTAAGCCCTATTTTCGATCGCCCCGTGTTTTTTTGCTGACGCAGATCCACGAATGACAGCTTGTTCTATTGTTACAATCACAGGACTGCCGAGATTCTTGATGCCTTGAAACAATTTAATAACCACGGCCTCACGCTGTCCGGCATGTTGGGCTAAATACACAACTTTACGCGAATCGCGCTGCAAGACAGCAATTCCCGTATGCAGACCTGGGTCTATACCGACATAGCTAAGCATCGACACACTCAATAATCCGGCCTATAAAGAGATCGGGCAGTAATTTTGCCGCGTTTCGGGAATGGCCTTGCAAATCCCAATTCCCGAGGTTTCTTTGGTATTTTTGTAACGATGTTGAGACCGTAATCAAACCCAAATATCTCCATTCGCGAACGAACCTCGCAAAGTTTATCAATCGGTTGCATAGAGTCTACGGACCTGAAAAACAGCGGGAAATAACTAGACACAGATAATTCAAGCTTGTTACGCATGTTCGTCGGTACTTTCTTATACGCGCCTATGCTTTCGCGTAATCCACGAAGAGCGAATTCCTTGGCGATGTGTAGCCAACCTTCGTAGTCAATAGGCGGGTACGGGGTCGGAAAACCAAGAGTCGAAACACAGTCTTCTTGTGATTGATTCATGTTCGTCTAACGTCCCCTAGAAATCTTCTCTGATTCCTTTTGTAGCCAACTCCAAGAACGCTTCGGAAATTGCCGCCAAGCCAGTCATGATGATTTTTTCTAGCTGAGCCATAATAGCTCTCTCACGACTAGCAAATACTGTCAAAACACCGCCTGTAGACGCTATTTCTACAACACGGGCATTTTCGTAATTACAGCTAGACTTCTGTCTTACAGACAAAGATATGCATTGCAGGCTGGGGAACAACCTTTTTGACATCATCAGTGCGGCAGCACGCTCTTCTATTTCGTCGGATTTAAGCGTGGGCATGTTATGTCCTGATCTGTTTGAGACCCTGCTTAAACAGTCCGGCAGCTTTGCTACACACGGCCTTTTCTGCCTCTTTACTCCAAATTATCTCTCCCGCCCCTTCTACTCGGATGTCATCTAGTATCGCTAAGATAACGTCCCTAATTCGTTCGATACCAACATTTTCTGGGAGTTTTTGCAAAACATGAGCGAGTCGCATATGCGTAACCCATTCCGACGCAATCGCATCGGCATCTTTTAAAACTTGCAGTTTATTCACATCTAATACTTTTCGTTCTGTCGACATCTCCTTGAAGGCATCGTTCTTATGCTTTGCTATAATACGCTCTCCATTAGATAGAATAGCTTCAAACGGGGGTCGAATTACAATTCCCTCTCGCTTTTTGTCCCCCGCAACTCCAAGTTTTTGCGCTTGAACAGATGGAGCGTCCCGAAGTGTGTTAAGCATGTCTAGGGTAGCATCAACTAGCTTAAAGTCTACAAAGTCCAATCCGAATTTGGTGGCCACGTCATACGCATTCGGAACATCAAGCCAGGTGTGATCTATCTTCACGTCAAAGACGGCAAATCGCATAGCCCCGCCATACGTATGCGACATTCCCTGACACTTGCCTCCATAAGCCTCGCCGTAAATCACTACAGACGTGTGCGGGCCTAGAGATTCAAAGTTCTTGGTTAGCGCCTCTCGGTCAAACAAAGATTCGAAAACAGCTTGTTGTTCGCCCGAGAAAATACGCAGTTTTCCGTCAGTAATCCCGACGTGGGCGGATGTACCGTGTATCTTTTCGAGTGCGTAGACCTGTTTGAACTGAAGAATCTGTTGGAATTTATACAGATTCGGTATTTTCAGGTACCCCATTTTTACCTCCACCAAGCGTAATTCGTTGTTGAACCTGTTTTCCCGCTACACGTAGATCGCATATGAGTCACGACACTTTTACGACAGTATCGAGCAGGAAAACTTTGTAATATTCGATCTGTGGATACGCAAGCCGTAAAACGACCTCTAACTTTTACGGTTAATATTTCTGACATAGGCCTGTACGAACAACAAGATGTATCGGATACAATCAGTTGGCATGACGATATAAGCACCACCTTTCAAATCCTTCTCAGGCGGCCAATTTCTCTGATCAAGTACCAAACAGCTCTTTCGAGATCCTCGATTTCTTTCCTCCGACTATATTGCGCAACACCGCTACAAAAAGAAATGGTCCTGCCGGCACAGACCGAGTCGGATGACCTGCATATGTTGTATGATGACATCAGCATCTCGGATGACAAGTAGATGACCTTATTTCGTCAATAACAGATGTTTGATTAACATAAACACTTTTACGCGACTCGGATCGACGAAAAACTCCCGTTTGCCATATGTCGTCGATGCTTATTGTCCGCCCCACACCGCAATTCCACCCGCTTGCACACATAGAAACTGGCGTGTTATTACAAAACGAGTCCGCACATAAAAAGGTATGATACGACGAGCGCAACATTAGCAGCCTTTATTCGGAGCGAGTTAATACAATTTGTTTTTACCAATTTCTGGAACAAAAGTCGTCCCACATATCTTCCGTAGGGTCATCACGCCCAAACACGCCGAAATTTTTGTTCCGCTTGTTACGAATCTTAGCAGCTTTTCTTGTTGGGTGAACTAGGCCATCGTCGGACTTATACAAAGTAATATCCGGTTTTGCGGTTTTTTCGATATCCACAACCACCTTATTTTTTCGTTTGGTCATTGGCACATCCTTTCACGACACTGCGAGATCACTCGACAGTAAATCTACGGTCATGTCAGCGGTTGTTTCGTAACCTCGTAACCACTTGGCGATCTCAGCTACCATTAGTCCGGCAGCTATTGACGCCGAATAGAACGTGCTCTTCGTCGTGCAACTACCGGCAAAAGCTTCCCCTGGCTCGAAGAAACTGTCTTTGTAGTTACCGTCTCCGTGTTTGCTTGTTAAAACTCGAATCGTTTCAGCGCTCATTCTACCATCGACAAGCAGCTTCAGCAACTCTCCGTTTCGAAGGAAGAATCTCTTCCTTACGTCAATAGAGTCTACACACATAGCTACAACATCGGCTGTCGTTGACCCCATCCCGATTTTTTGGTTGTGTATCTCTACAACCAGCTCAGGATTGATAAGAAGTAGGTCTTCTTTAGTGACATCAACCTTGCTTTTCCCAACTTGATCTGGTCGATATCCTTGGGTTCCTAGATTTTCTTCTCCGACAGTATCAAAATCCCACAGATCGAGTTTGCCAACTCCCACCGTAGCAAGTTGCAAAGCAACCTGTCGCCCTATAGCCCCAACTCCTACTACAGTAACTTCTTGCGCGCGTAACTTCTCTGGCGATAGAATTCCCTCGTATCGGGAGTACCGGTTCATGCCTTGCCATCCTTAAGCTCTTGCTGAAAGAGTTCGTCTTCGACATCTTCGTATGACATGTCTTCTGGATTGGCCCACCAATCGGCACTACCATCTTCCCACAAATCCTCCGCCGTAAAAATGCCCGCGTCTTCGTAAGCATCTCTCACGTTAGCTGATTTAGTGACACAAGTAGTCGGCTTTACAATGACTGGTGGCACATAAACAGATATCGATTGTGCGTAATGGCTCTTCCATTCAACTTCATCTGTAGCATCAAACGGAACTGTCCAGTCGATACCAACTCCAAGTTGGATGTCGAGTTTTTGTGGTGTTTTCAATCGAAGGCAGGCTGTCGTGGCGCCCGATTTCGCAAGAATGAACATAACTGACCAATTACAGGTTCCGTAGTTGGTCATAAACGTATTCTCGTCAGTTCCAGATGGGGTAGCCGAGCTACCTGGGTGCGTGTGAATCCACACCCTCGCAAACTCCTCCATCGGACGATTTTTCTCCGACATGTCCGCATACAAGTCCGACACATTATCCATGTCGAACGCAACTGATACCCACGACACGAGTTGCTTTGGAACTAGCAGATCTGCTATGACCAGGGGTTTTCCGGGGACAGAGACCCCTAATGCACCCACTTCGTTATCGGACAGATCTCGAAGATAAACTAGTTTCTTCCACGCATAAGGGGTGAACAGCAGTTCAGGCTTCAATCTCGGCCTCGCTTTCTTCGGCTTCCGCATCTTCTTCCGCACGTTGTTTTTCTAGGCATTCTAGGCACCAATCGTCTTCCCATCCGCTATCGCAATTATTACACGTAGCAATTCCACATTCCAAGCATTGTTTAGCACAGCCGCAACCGCCGCAGTCGAAACAACGACTATCTAGACGAGATAGGCACTGAGAGCAAAGAGACGTGCGGCAACAATCGCAGTAGTTATAATCCTCTGCACAACTTTGGCATCGATAACTGCCGCACAAGGAGCAACAGGTACCGCAGCAGTCAGCATTGTCGCAACTTTCGCAAACGTTCTCTGTCTCTGACCCACATTGCTCACAACAACGCCCGTTCCACTGACTTAAGGGGTAATAAGGAGATGAGTCGTTGTATGTGCGCAGGAAAGACTCCACATTGTCAAATATACCGACTAAATCTCCAACAAGCAGTGATGCCCGAATAGCTGGCTTAGTGTTTCCCCAACAGATGTGTCCGTCAGGAGAAATATGCGGATGTGGATTTCCATTATTACTCATGTTCTCCGTATTTAGCATTTCTATGGATACACAGTTAATGTCGCTAGCTACGCCATCGGATGCGACATCGCGTAAGTCAACACTAACGGCATAGTCTCCGAGAATAATGCCATCCAGCTCGACGTCTTCAATACGCATCTCTATCACGTCCCTTTTGCAAGTTGCTCCGTTGGCTAGAAGATGCTTTATACTTCCTACGAAGTTGGAGATCCACGTCCTTCGCCCCTCGATTTGAATTTTTGCTTTTGGCTCGTCTGAAAAGTCGAAAGCGTAAAGCTTAGTCACTAACTTAGACCTTATTCTAGACAAGTTTTCGCTACGATCCAATGACGTATAAAGCAATTTGACCGTGTGCTCCAAACGTCGAAATCTCCAGATATCTTTTTCTAGTTTCTCGTCTAAGGCCCTTTCATAATCAGAGTCCAAGTTGGACTTCAACGAACAGTATATTTTGTAAGCTCGTTTATGTAGTTGTCGATCTGTCTTGTCCATTTTCTCTCCGGAATAGATTTTTATGGCCGCCTACAATCCGACCATGCTGTCCACAGGCAATTTCTCGTCCCACAACTAGAATAGCTCCATCCAGATGAAAGCGAGTTACAGTCCGAACAATTCGATTTAATGTAACTTGGATAGGATATAGCTCTAATTCGTAATCGAGACATCTTGTCACTACCACATCCGATTGTTGATCCTCCCGATAAGAAAACTCTAGTTTGCGACAGCATCATTTTAGAGTCGTAAGACAAGCAGAGTATGGGACGCCATCAATCACAGAAAAAGAAGTTCCCGAACTACAAGACGCACACCAATTGTAGGACCAACTCCTTGTAGTGCGGGTTCTTAGCCCGCTTATAGCAGATAGAACCCAGCTATACTTAATCGCTTTGCAGCTGCCGGACCCATATCGAAAACCGTAGATCATTGCTGCCCAGCGAGACTGAGCAACGCTGTCTGAATTGTTGCCGGAGTCGCCGGCCATTGTATACCTAAATCGATGTTAGCTATGTCAAAACCGAATCTTTGTATCATTGGTAACGCATCCTCTTTGGACACTTTACCGAACGACAACCTAACATCAACACGACCCGGACGCACTAAAGCTGCATCCAGATTGTCAGGATGATTTGTCGTCATTATTAGTATCCGGCCGTCTGATGCTACTATGCCGTCGATGACATTTAGCAATCCAGACAACGTAATGCCCGATCGAGATTTCTTTTCTCCGTCGTCCGAGCCCGATTCCGACTCTTTAGACCGTTCCATACTTGCGCGGGCTACATCTATATCCTCGATTAGAAGAATAGATCTAGGTTTTACCTGGAGAAATGCTTCGTTAAGATCGTCATCGTCTTTTACAGATCCAAGAGGCAAAAAGTAAAGCGGAATATCAAGTTCGCTTGCTAGAACGTGTGCCAAAGATGTTTTACCTGTTCCTGGCTCTCCGTAAAAAAGATAGCCGCGACGATACGGAATTCCTCGATCGGCATACCAATTCGATGACAACAAAAACCAACGGGCATCTTTGAGTAGTTTATTCGCCGCCCCATCACCGCTTAATATAGACGATACTCGTCTTGCGGATTTGTAACCTATTTTTTGCCAGTAACCACCAGAGAAAACCCTTACTTCAACCCCAGATATCGCTTTTTGGGAGTCGTTCACAAGATTTAATATCTTATACAACGAGTCTTGTCGACGGCCCCACGTTCGTATAACAAGACTTTCTCGGGTGAAGTTGCCGCGCGAATTCTCGCGGTCTATGCTTCTGCAATACCAGTACCATCTACCATCGTGCCTAAACCAGTGCCATCCTTCTCCCGGGGCCATCGACCAAGACTGATGGTCAGAATCTAGAACTTTAATATCTATAGCACGCAATGTTCGAACCTTTTGAGTATGGGGATGCTTCATCAACCAGTCGGCTAGAGGACCAAAGAAACTGTCTGTGTTGAAGATTAGAATCTCAACCGAGAATAGCCATCTAGCCATGTCCTGAAGAAGTCTTGGAAGTGCTCTCAAAGTGTAGGCTGCTGTGCCGACAGATGCCGCTCCCATTAATCCGACAAAGATTTGATTTGCCGCGGCGAATTTTACAATGTCATCAAGCATAAATTACGCAGACGCTAAAGGATTTCATGCGGTAGCACAAAAGAGTTTATTTTGGAGCGTCCGCCCGAAGACACCTCTGAGAAATCCACTTCTCTGCGCCCTATACAATCTTTTGCTGTCCAGGCGATTGAGCTGCATATTGACACATAGACAGTTCGAGTCAGGCTATCAGACTTAGATTCTGCTGACCAATAAAGTCGTTCGCGAGAAAAAAGCATCGTTTTGTCGGGGGGGCCGCGATTTACTGTTGCGGCCCCCCCAAACTTAACCGTTTCTACGCGCCTTCTTGCTTCAACGGCGTAAGTACCACCAGCGCGTCATTCGTAAGTACTTCATCGCGCCCAGCCGGATTGCGGTTAACGCGAATCTTGAACGATGACGCAGGCCTTTCTTCATTGAAGTGAGTTTGCAAGAATTCGCCGACGGTTGTGCCAGCACGAACCGTAAACTTCTCCGCAAACCCGCCACCAAAGTGATTCAAGAATCTTACCGTGATTGTTTCTTCGCTCATAACACATCCTTTCTTCTAGATTACAAACGCCACTCTTTACCACAAACGGATCTACGCAAGCGTTTTCGAATTTCAGCTCCGAAAATACCGCATGAAAAACTTATGGCCGATGATCGGCATCCCAGACGATCATCAGTAATCGAACTGGATCTAGAAAACCATCTGTTATAGATGGCACCACCGCAAAAGCTCGGAGTAGTTTTTTCTGTTATAGCGTATAATCCAAAATGAGGCAGCTTTTTCACGACTTTCCAATTCGGCTTCTGCGAATAAATCTTATTTCCATAAGATGAGATAGTATTCCCGATGTCGAACCGAAAATTGATCAACGGGAAAGCTTACCAGATGGTAGTTTCGAGAAAGATGAAGATACGCAATGAGATTTTTTATGGCCACCTATAACAGAGACGTGGCGTTCGATCCAACCAACCACGTCGCAGCAAACTATTGGTGTA
>Ga0208957_1000117_pt1 | contig 66111 bp, 70 predicted proteins | sample RifOxyA1_FD_184029 | JGI IMG/M metagenome (GOLD analysis project Ga0208957, IMG submission 184029) | Groundwater microbial communities from Rifle, Colorado - Rifle Oxygen_injection A1 (SPAdes) | ecosystem: Environmental > Aquatic > Deep subsurface > Groundwater | place: Rifle, Colorado, United... | reverse complement strand
CCTTGGTGATCATTTCTTCGTGCCGGTTATAGGCCTCGAGAAGGTGTTTCTTTCCCGCCTTAAATTCCGAAGCCGCTTTTCTGTTCCTTTCTGCTTCAGCAAGTCTTACTTCGTTTACAAGACCGTCGAATAAGTTTCCCATGATACTCTCCTATCTTGGTTTATTGAGTACGTGAATTTATGGGCGAATGATAGCAACAATTGGTGCAAAAGTAAATTAATATAGGGTATTAATTTTGATATTGTTCGGAGAGAGTTTGATTTATTTAGTAATAAAAAAATCCCATGTTCAGTCTAGGTAATAACTATATAAAATTTCTTAATGTATTCCTCTAGCGTTCCCATCCCATATTTAAAACGTCTCACATTAACAGTCTCTGGATTGCTGATAGTATAAGGTTCCATCTTTTCGGTTTTTTTATTTAACACAAACTGTGTCCCGTAAATTTGAGGTTTGCCTTCATACATCAGAACCCGGTCTTCCAGGTAAGCAATATTTGCGGGATTAATATCTTTTTCATTTTGTTTTAATAAGTCTAAATATGATTTTTGAAATTTTAAATCACGGGAGTGCTGAACGAGAAGCCACGCGTTGTAAGATGCTTTTTTACCGACTTTCGTGATTGTTGGAAGACCGATTTCACTTACTATATTTTTAATAAAATCTGAAGATTTTTTGTCAAAATCCGCGAATGCGTTTTTATCTTCCTCGCTAATACTAGATTTAGAAAAAATCTCATTCCGCAGTAACTGATCATTTTTGGCAAAATCGTTAATTTGTTTAGCTTCTTTTGAATATTTCATATATATTAAAAAGAGGTGGTGGGGGTTACCTCTTTTATTTTATACCTGGTTTCAGAATTAGGCACCGTCAGTCCGATACACCCGGGTACAACTGTCAGTTTATTTTCAGTATTTTGGCGGTCTCAGCAATCTGAGGTTTAACACTACAGTTTTGTTTAATCCATTCCAAATCGTATTTCTCAATCTCTTTACGTTCGCCATTAACTATAAAATATTGCTTTTTTTGACCCGTACTATCTGAAACATTTAGGCATTGATGTTGCTACCTTATATCAGAAACAAGGCAGGATAAAAGCACGGACTAAAAAGGTAGAGGTAAAAAACGAGCAACCTGAAAAAGTTTATGATGACGATTTAATTAATGAAGCTGTCGAATGTCATAAAGAGCTTACTACTACTCATCGCCAATACTTTGTAGACAGGGGGTTATCCGATGAAATAATTGATAAATACCTGCTTGGAGAAGCCGAAATTGATGGTTTGTTTAACCTTAACAATGAGTGATGTTGATTGTAGGTATGTTTGAGATAACGGGGTTTAAAAGTAGGGTTTCGAAGCCTGGTTGACAGTGTGGGAGAAAGTCGGAACTTTTTCTAGTCCCCTTTAACAAAGATGGGCGCAGCATTCTGCCTAATCTTTAGATTCAGAAATAAACCTCAAGTGTGTTTTCAACAATATATCGTTAATCTCCTCCCACTCAGCACAATCAGCAATCTCTACGTGGCTTTTTAGATCCGTCATTTCCTCTTGTGATAAGTCCAAAGATACCCATTTTTTGTTACCGTCCTCAACTTTTATCCACGCGTGATCAGGCGAGGCTGGGGTAGTTCCGTGCACCTTTTTTACTTTGTAACCTATGTGTCTTAACATTTCAGATGCGATGTTGGTAACAGCGCCGCAACTCCTCATCTTAAGTGCAAACGCTATTTCTCCGGGAGTGAACCTTGATTCTAAAATGCTGCAGGGATGGTAGACTTCCGAAACTAGGTTTTTGTTTATGTACGCTTGAATTTTTTTTGCAATTTCTATAACGTCAGACGCTTCAGTTTTAAGAGTTTTCGCATATTCTAAGTATGGTTTCATAAGTTAATTATAGTTTTAAATTCGAAAATGGGAAATTGTATGAGCATTTACCTTATAGTATAATGTCGAAAACACCATAAGCGAGAGGAGAGAAAATCATGTCACTAAATGTTGTTGTTAAAGTCACAAAAGACTGTAATTTGGCGTGCAGATACCCGTGTTATTATTACCATTTGGTCAAAAGAGACGAATCCGTCCTGGACCTATCCATACTGAAAACCTTGTTTGATCAGGTGGCGGGGATGCCCGAAGTTCAAAAATTCAATACGGTTTGGCACGGTGGGGAACCTTTGCTAGCGGGGATACATTGGTTTGAAAAGGCCATAGAAATCCAGCACAGGTCATTTTCGGGCAGTCATGTAAGCGTAGAAAACTCTATACAGACTAACGGAACATTGGTAGATATCGGCTGGGCAGAATTCTTTGCCCAAAATAATTTCCAGGTCGGCGTTAGTGTTGATGGGCCCTGGAACGATACATTCCGAAGGACACGGGATAACAGAGACTCTTTGACGTCTGTGTTAGAGGGCTTGTCTATACTGCAGAATCATGGAAGTGGTTCAGGCGGTTTGGCTGTGGTAACCAAAACGAGTCTTGGCAACGCTTCTAAACTTTTGGACTTTATGCTGTCGCACGGTATAAACAGTTTCGACATACTACCCAACTCCGAGCTGGACCGGTCAGGAAATCCGTTAAGTAATTCAATTACCGGCGGTGAGTACGCTGATTTTGTAATCGAATTGTATGAAGCATGGCTGGAATTGGATCGGGACGACGTAAAAATTAGGGTTATCGAACAGATGATCGGTGCGTTGCTAGGCTGTAACCCCGACTTGTGTATGTTCTGCGGCAGTTGCGATGGCGTACTCTGCCTGGATGTGAACGGCGACATCTACCCTTGTGATGAGTACGTGGGGGATAGTAAATACATCCTTGGAAACCTAAAGAAAGAGACTGTAGCAGATATTGTCGACGGTGAGAGGTACAAAGAGCACGTGTCTCTGACGGCACAACTTTCTGAAACGTGTATGCGCTGTGGTTTCAGGCAGTCATGTGGAGGTAACTGTTCTAAGTTTAGGCTGAAGTCTGCGGACAAGAATACATGTTTTGGTCGCAAGAAAATATTCAGCTACATGAAAAATAAACTGAAGAAACAAGGGTACGTCTAGAAAATGAGCTCCTTTTGATTGTGATAAACACAAAAGGAGCTCTTCTTTTTGGCGCGAAACTATTTCGGTGATTTTGCCCACTGTGTTTCTTTGTTTCCCCAAACATCCGGCCAATCGCGTTTGTAGTGGGCATAATTACCGCGTTTGTCCTTCCTTGTCTTTGCACGCTCAATCAACCCCTGCATAGCTTTCGCTCCTTTCATTATTGCACCCTCCTTTCTTGTGTACTCACCGTATTATAGGCTGACCATATTATAGTTATACAATTTTAATAGTCAACTTAGGAGGTTTTTATTGGTGGAGATACCAACTAGATTTGGCTGGCACTAGTTGACTATGTAGGGAACTTCTATTCACAATCTCGTACAGGACCCGGTAGTATAATGAACTTGTGAATCAAGAAACACTAAATCAGATAAATGAAAAAAAATTAAAATATCATCAAGTAATAGGGGAGATAGTCGTCGATTTCGGAATGCTTGAGTCATGGTTAAGTTTTCATATTTGGGAATTAATTGGTGCTTATGGAGATGCCAATACCTCACAGCTCATAGGAAAAAGGGTAACTAAGGATTTGCATTTTAAAGGAAAGGTTAGTTTATTTGAGTCGCTCTGTGTTGAGCGATATAAGAATAAATCCCCGGACGAGCTTAGAAATATAGTTAAAATTCTTTCAGATTGTGAGAAAGAAAGAAATGAAATAGTCCATTCAGATTGGTATATAGGGTACGGAAATATAGATGAAGGAATTCCACCAAGCACACACCGCATTCATGAAAAAAGAGCATTCGTTAAAAATAAACACTATGATTTTACGAAATCAATGAAGGATGTCGATTTAGAGGAACTTAAAGACATTGACGGAAAGATGAAGGAAGCTCTTAGGGCTATTACAATGTTTATGCTTTAACTTGTCCGCTAGATTCTTCTTTTAATCCAAATCGTTCTTTTCTTTTTTGACTTAAAAAAGTTTCTAAATTTAGTAGTATAAAACTTTGCGGAAAGTGCCTTCGTGTTCGTGATATGAAATCAGCAGTAAGTTTTCTATCGGAAATTATATAACTATTTGCCCTCCTAAGTACTCTGCTATTAACCTCATCTACAAAATTGTAATCAATCTCTTTGTAGCCATTTTCACCTATGTTATTAACTAATATAGCCATTTGAGGCGTAATTGGAATCACGGTTTCCGCAGTTATATCCATTGGTGTTGGAGGGTAGAAGTTATTGAGCATGGTAAAGGAAAGCATTGTTACAGGAAAATCCGATGTGATAAAAAACAGGTCTGCAAAAACCGGATTGATTGTTAATATTTGAAAATCACATATTTGATAACGATTAAAATCCATGGCTGAAGCCAAGGAAGTTGTAAACATAAAATTCTGTTTAAGTGCTGCTTCTAACTCTTTCCTAAGTTCAGAAGGTTCCTTCACATTATGTGCTTCTTCCAAAGCTATAGTATGTTCTAGTAATTGATTAATGAATTCGTCAGCATTCTGTTTATTTAGGGGTGTTCTCATTTCAAGAGCACTTAAATATCGTGCAACTACTTCTTTTTCCGTACTTGTTATTTCAAGCCCCTTCAAGAGTTTGTTATCTACAATAATTTTATATTTACCCTCTAATTCTGCTAGTGCGTTTTCGATTGCGTTTAGAGGAAATGCAGGACTTTCGTAAAGGTAGTTATCTTTACAAAACTTTTCGGGTGAGATATTTTTGGCCGTTACCCTATTAATATTTGTTAGAATTTGTTGTTTATTTTCATAAACCCACAGAGTAGATTTCTTGGGTGTTGTGTTGTCTGTAAAATAGTTAAGATAGCTTTTGTTTGGGATATAATGTTCCCCCTTAGTCCTTTGTTTATGCATTTGAATTATCCCCTCTCCATTTAAAAGCTCTCCTAAACCCGGCCTTTTCTGCTTCTTCTACTGCTTGGCAATACATTTCACCTTTCTTTATTTCTATGCGAGTGTTATCGTATTGTTGGTCAAAAGGTAAGTGATAAATTCTAGCCCCATCTACCATAGAAATATTACATTTTATACAGGGGTAACCCTTTACCATCTTGCACTTCTCCTGTAACTCAATGTTTAGCTCTTTAGCAAATCTCCTAGCTAGTTCTGATAACTCTGTTGTAGTATAGAAAATTGCTCTGACTTGTTTATTTGGGTTTTGGTCTCTGTATTGAAATACGGTACCGAAGAATTGAAAAATATGTTTTTCATAAATAGTTTTGAATTGTGACCAATTCTTACACTGAATTATTACGATTTCGTTACCTTTTGTGCAAACCAAGTCCCGACCTAAATCTTCGTAACCGTGAAATATTCCTGTGTATTCAACATCGTAACCTTTTTGCTCGTAAAGGTACCCAACATACCTCTCGTACATTCTTCCGATTAGCCATTTTGACATTGGTCTTTTCCAATAGCGGTCTAATGCCGTTTGATTTCTCTCTGTTGTGGAAAGTTTTCTATACTCTTCCTTAGCTAAAAAGTTTGTAACGGGGTCTTGCTGTTCTTCCTCATTGTATTCCCTAATAGAATCGTCATTCTCATCAATTATTTCCTCCTTAAAATCAAGGAGAAATGGAGCAATACTTTCGTAGTACTCAATCAGAGCTTTAGTGGTCCTTTGATTAAATTCAGCTTCTCTTCTTCTGCTAGCCTCAATCTTTACCATTTCTGACGCAGACACGGCAGGGTGTGATTTATGCCTCAGGTATCCGGAGAGTTCTTCATCAATCAATTCTTCGTAATAGGATATGTTGGTAAACAGGCTAGGAAATCCGGATGCCCGCTCTTTGAGTAGTTGTCTCCACATATTCTCCTCATGTGTAGCAACTTTGAGGTTTTGTTCTAAATCCTCAATTTTGTGAGAAGAGTCAACACTAATTCTCTGTAACTCAGCCTTATATTCCTTTTCACTACTTTCCACAAGCTCTTTATAAGTTCCGTAAGCTACTACAAATAGAAATAATCCAATAGCCCCTATACCCAAGAATAAATAGCTAGTCAGTAAATAATAGATTAAATAAGGAACAGCGAGAAATACTGAAACGAAACCGTATACAAAAATATTAGTTAAGAATTTACCAGCGAACTTTTCAAACATATAGACCCTGACTAATTATAGCTTTTTCTAGAGAGAATGGCTTATATCTTGTATTAAGTTTTGATATTGTTTAAGAAAATATTGTATTTTATCCTCGGTATAGATACTATTTACCTGGAATCCTCTCATTTCGTAAACACCATCGGTTGTTACATAGACCCAAACCCAAAAGACTTTATCAGGTTTATCGGGGAATATGATATTAATTTCTTTACCGCCTGCTAGGCCGTTTTTAATATCCATAACCACGAACCTACCTTTAAAATATTCACTAGAATAGCTATTTAACCCCGATTTACCATCCCCTAGACCCTCTAAAACGGTTTCAGACAGCATTTTTGGGTCTTTAAGGTAACTATTTAAAGTTGTTCTTATCTGTATTACGAAGGGGTCCTCGTAAGTATCGTAGTAGCTTTGGAGTCCGGGGTCTGTCTGAGAATTCTTTGGTTTTTCAATGTCGCTTACATAAATCTCTGATGTATTACCAACAAGTATTTTTCTAATCTCTGCTTGTAACTCTTTAATACTTTTATATGCTCTACCATAGTTACTGTTAGCCAGAGTGAGTTCACCTTCATTATTTGTTTCATAGTATCTAATTAGTGATGTATTAGCATAAGAAGCGTTCTTTATAGCTTTAGAGACATTATCAATGCTTGTCTTGAGAAGTGAATCATTTTCGTCAAAATAATAAAATGTTTTTGAATCTTTAGATAAACCAATTTTGCTGTTAAAAAGTGTAAGTGCATTATTATATGAATTTCTTGTACTATCTATGTTCCCTAAAATCTCAATTATTTTTAATTTATCTGTGTCGCTCACTTCTTTTTTCAAATAATATTCTGATTCTGAATCCATCAGTTTTGAAATACGAATTAACACATCGTAGCTGTCGGTTAATAGATTTTTATAATCCTCGTTTGTTAATCTACTCATGGTGGGGATAACGACAACTGCATTTTTCGAGACGCCTGCCTCGTAAGGGCTCGTATCACTCTTAAGAACTTTTAGGGTATTTACTAGGTAGATGGACGCAACAGCTATAACAAATAGAAGTATCAACTCCAGCAAGATTATTTTCTTACTCAATATTTTCTTTAGTTGTTCTTTTAACATAAAAAAGGGACTACCTTCTTCGTAGTCCTAGCTTGTCAGCATTGAACCCTCGGAAAGGTAGCCCCTTCTTAGGTTCAATGCCTTTTAAGTCGGCAAGACTGACAAGCTAGGTTTTCTGTATAGATTATACTTCCAATAGGCTATCTAGCATATATCGTGATAAAAGGCGTAAGGACAACATCCAACAGTTCCTATGTATCCTATTGAAAAAATCTCTTGAGATGTGAGGGTGACAAGACATTTCCTATGTTAACTTATCAATATTGAAACTACCCGTACCCCATCTCTAATCGTATTAAATAACCAATAATCGTTGTTATATATGATTAATATTCACCTTCTTCAATAGGCTATATAGGCTTTTACTACGCCATTAAACTATTGTCGTAGTTTTGACTTAAATCATAAATAATTGCAGTATAAATTTATGAATAAATTAACAATAGACACCAAGCTTATAAGAATAGATTCTGCATTGCATAAGTCTATTAAAAGGAAAGCAGCTGAAGAAACTGTGAGTATAAAAAGTCTGGTAGAAAAAAGTATAAAGGAATTTTTAGCAAATATGCATGAAGAGAAAAAGGAGGATTCCAGGAAATGTCCGGTGTTCCCATAACATGGTTAACAGAAGAGCTGATGAATAGGATTAGATGCCTATTCGAACCAAGGTATGGGAGAGCTCTTTCGGATGGGGAAGTTGTTCTCATTGCGGATAATCTAACCAGCCTTTTTGAAGTTATGTTGAAACCAGGTCAATACAAAAAAGGATTTATAAATGGCTAAAGCAAGGATGATACACAATAAAATATCGCTATCTTTACAGGTAAACGAGCTATCAGATAAAGCGGCACTACTTTTTACCTGGGCTATTAGCCACGCAGATGATGATGGAAGAATGATAGGTGATGCAAAAACTATGCATGCCAGAATTGTCCCATTGCGTAAGTGGTCAGTCAGTCTGCTTGAAAAACTGTTAGAAGAAATTACGAATAAGGGACTTTGGCAAAGATGGAAGCAGAATAATTTGTGGTATATCGAATTCCCAACATGGAAAAGGTATCAACAAATAAGAAATGATAGATATTCTTCTTCTCTACTACCTGCATTCTCAACGAAAAATGGGGATTTTGGTATCCAGAATGACAACCAACCGACAACACAATCTAATATAGTTAAATCTAATCCAATTGAATTTAGTAAAGGCGAAGATAGTGAAGTGGTAACTCCATCGCAAATATCTTATAAGGAGGGAGAAGAAGACTATGTAACGCAGGGAGTGGTGAATCCCAGGAATTTTAAGCCTGCTAATAAGAAAGAGGCTGCGGCTTTAATTGCTTGGAAAAAGCTCGAGTCTCGTAATCCAATGGCTTTTACAACCACTTATCTTAAAGCCTGTAGAAAAGGTTTACCGGAATGGAAATTCTACGACTTTTCTAGCGAGATTGACCAAGATAAAACAATAAATAATAAGGGAGCCGTTTTTAACGCAAAAGTTGATGAATACTTTAATAGCAAGCAAAATGCGGTATAATTAGCATGTAGCCAACTTAATAGGATTGTTCTTTTTAATGACCGTCTTAGGACAACTGAGAGCAATCTTTTGTTGGCTACACCTAGGGCGGTCATTTATTTTTCGAAAGTATTATGAACGATTTAAGATACATACAATATGCGAGAAAGTCGTCTGAGGCCAAAGAAAGGCAAGCTCTTTCCATTCCAGAACAAATAGAGGAGTGCAATAAATGCATTAAGGAAGAGGGCTTAAACATTGTTAGAAGTATTCAGGAAAGTAAGTCTGCGTATAAGCCAAATAATAGGCCAGAGTTTGACGAGATGCTAAGAATGATTAGAGCTGATGAAGCAGATGCCATATTAACCTGGAAGCCTGACAGACTTTGTAGAAACCCTGAAGAAGGTGGCAAAATTCTTCAGCTACTTCAAAACGGAATTATAAAAGAAATCAGAACACCCTTAGGAGACATCTATACCCCAGAATCTGACCAATTGATTCTCTTAATTCATTTCGGTATGGCTAATCAGTACTCAAAAAACATAAGCCAGAATGTAAAGAGAAGTTGGTCCGGCAAGCTAAATCGTGGCGAGTACTTTAGAGAAGCACCGTTAGGGTACGAAAACTACGGTGAAGTTAAAGGTAGAAGAAGCATAAGACCCCACAGTTTCGAAGCTCCTATTATGAAGGAAGCCTTCGAACTTGCATCGGTTGGTGCATTTTCGCTTAGTTATATAGCCAAAGAGTTATATGGAAAAGGATTAAAAACTAAAAAAGGAAAGGAAATTAGTAAAAGTCACTTATACCAACTACTAACTAACCCCGTCTATTACGGTTACTTTTACTTTAAGGGAGAGCTTTTCAAAGGGAGTTACACACCAATAATTACTAAAGATTTGTTTGAACAAGCTCAAATTGCATTAGGTAATCGAAGCAAGCCAAAGGTAAACTCTTGGAAAAGTCCATACAACTGCCTTATAACATGTGCTTACTGTGGCTGTAGTATTACCACAACTGTAAAAAAGAAATACTACAAAGGAACTAACCGAACTGCTATATATACTTATCATAACTGCACTAAAAGACATGGTGCATGCCCACAGAAGCCAATCATGACCACTAAATTAGAAGAGATGTTGTCAGGAGTAGTTGACGCTATTTGTATTGATACGGAGGTTTGGTCTCTTGGAATGGAATTATTAAAGGCAAAATATAGTAATCTTGCTAACCAACACAACTCACAACTTGAGCATTTCAGAGGCGAATACAACCGGTTAGAAGACCGTCTAAACAGACTTATCACAATGCGAGCTGATGAGGAGTTGTCAGCAGAAGAGTTCAAAGCCCAAAAGAATTTAATACTTGATGAGCGTTCAAAAGTAGAGAACCGGATAAATGACACTAAATTTTCCTCTGATAATTGGTTGGAACGCACCGAAGAGTTCTTAAACACGGCATTTCATGCCAAGGAAATCATCGAAGGTGATGATATTTTGAAAAAAAGAAAGTTGATAACTACTGTATGTTGCGACCTGAAGCTAAAGGATGGAGATGTTGATGTGGCATATAGAAAACCCTTTGATATACTCTTAAATCCGATGTACCGTACTGATTGGCTGCGAACGGTTGACAATGTTCGAAACTATTTCAAGGAACAGGATAACCTATTGGACATTCAAATTGCAGTATTAGAGCCCGCTCCGGCTTTTTCCTAATCGCTTGGGGTCGGTGGTGGAAGCTAAGTTGAACCAAATACTGAATACTTTAAAAATATTACTTAGTATCCATGATGTCATATCCGCTGTTCAATAAAACTAAGCAGCTGTTTGCTTAGAGCATCGTCTACTGCTAATATCTTGACATGTTTCAAGATAAACAACTATTTATCTATATCGTAATAGCGCTTACTTCTTATCTTTTTGGTTTAGGTCTTAAAAATAAATACTTCATAAAGTTACAGCATTCGTTCGTTAGGCATTCATTACCACTAACAGCAATATTGTTTATTATGGGGTTTTTTACAAAATACAATAATCTCCAACAAGCTATATTTACATTCGCGAGTGTTTATTTTGGTCTTTGGCTTCAAAGTCAATCACAAAAAATGCAGCAAAAAAGAGTAGAAAAGTACTATTCAGGTTTATTGTGGCACGAGCTTCGGTTTATTATTTTTAGGTTAGAAAATGTACAGAAAAACTTCACATTTTATTTAGAAAATCCGGATTTTTTAACACCTGCATACGGTAGGTATAGTAGCATTGTCGATATGATTGTGACAGTAAAATACTCTACTCATATGGCATTTCTCAACTCCAATGCAGTTTCAACACTAACAGAAGATGCTGTATATAATGCTATTGAGATAGCCTACGACAATCTTGAGCACTTAAAAGCACATGTCAGAATAATTGATTCCGATTTTAAAAATAAAACCCAACTGTATAACGAAATATTAAAAGGTAATCCTAACAAGCACTTAATAGAAGTTTTATTAAATGATATAAAAATGAAACTTAGAAGCGTAGCAGAGGAAGTTGCTATAACAAAAAGAAGTGCTGTTATGGCAAATGCTGTACTTAATGAGCACCTAAACAGCATGGGCGTGGTATCTGATACATCGGAGCTAAGGACAAGTATTCTGCTGCCCGAAGATATTACTTTTATTGAGCAATCGATTAGAGCTGTACCAATTAGTATAGAGGATGTGGAAAATCGTCTTAAGCAAGAACCTGAACAGCAGTAGCTGTATCAAAATCCTTAATGGTGAACCTAGCACTTGTAGAATGGAAGACTCTGATAGAGTCACTAGTTGCCGTTACTAACAAGGTTGAGAAGATTGTTCCGTTGCAGAACCAGCATCTCTATGCAACGCGCCATCTATATTTTTTAAAGCTTGTTCAAACATATTTATATACCTTTATGAGTCTATTTTAACTGATTTTTCGCGTTTTGGGGATAAACAAAGTGCGGAACACTTTAAAGATGCTCTGGCAGGGCGAAACATTATCATCAGTTACGATGAGGCGCCATTTCGCCCCACCAAAAATACTTTTTATGCTAAACTAAATTAGCATTCAGGTAGTTTGAGCAGGTTATCCGTATATGTATTGTCTGCTTTAGTCTGCAAGAATTTTGTATTGTGTACGCTGATCCGTACATAACAAAAAGCCTTATTTCCGTAAGAGTCCTTAACATATGCTGAATTGCCTTTTTCCATCCAACTAACCATTGTAGGTCGGTCGGTTTTTCCTGACTTATTATCGGCTTCATCAACCCAACAATAAGCTTTTATAGCTTCATGTGGATTTTCATGATTGCCGTTGTCTTTTTCTATTCCTTTAATTCTGACTGATCCCATAAATCTTTTCCGGTCACACCTCCTTAAACCTCACCGATCTGAGGTGTAACATCAACATGGCCATGTTAATATGTCACCGCATCTTGTGTAGGTACAAATTTAGACTATCCGATGTATCTTACAACTTAGGGACGGTTAAAGTCAATGGAAACTTGCCATTTTGACCTTAGTATTGTATGCTCTACCTACGGAGTTAATATGATTAAAAAAGAATTATTAGGAAGAAAAATCAAGGAATACCGCCTTAAAGCAGGAAAGTCACAGGATGAACTTGGCAGGTTTTTGGGTAAATCACATGCAGCTATTTCTGACCTTGAGAGAGGTGTGACAGAAGTCACTGTTAAAGATCTCTCAATTATTGCTGAATTCTTAGGGGTTGCTTTAGAGACCCTACTGGAAGATGTTAAAGAAGATCAAAAAGTACTATCTTTTAGTCCACTTGTTAATTACAGAGACAGCAAGGATATGACCTCAGAGGAAAAATCAAAGGCAGACAAAGTTTCAAACGAGTTTATAAAATTTATAAACGATAATAGAGATGACCTCAAATAATCGCGATAAAGCTCAAAACATATTAAAGTTAGCCGGAGTAACAGAATCTCCTGTTGATATTGTAATGGTAGCAAAAGCATTGAATATCAAAGTAGTACCCTATGATTTCCCAGATAAAAGACGCGGGATGGTATATCTTGATGAAACTATAAAGGTTATTGGTGTAAACAAAAACAATCCACAAAATCTTCAAAGATTTACAATTGCTCATGAACTTGGGCACTACCTCAATGGGCACGCCCATTACGATTCCGTTTATACGGAAAATGAGAAATTTAAATTTGCAGATGCACATTTTCAACAAGAAAAAGAGGCTGATTTGTTTGCAGCAGAACTTCTTATGCCAAAAGAATTTCTAATAAAAGATTTGGACACTATTGGTTTAGATATTAAAAAACTTACAGAAAAATATCAGGTGAGCGAACAGGCAATGCATATTAGGTTGTCGTCTTTGGGCTTAATAGACAAATACGCTCAAAGAAAAAACACTGACTAAATATAAAGTTTACTTGCTAATTCTTCTATATACACCGATCCTAACAAACAAGTAGCCCATTTTTTCTGGTTATTTTACTTTTGTCATAGAAAGAACCGGCGAGTGACCCCGCTATAGCTCCTTGCGTATCCGTATCTCCTCCAAGAAAGATAGCCTTAGCTATTCAATCCTCATAATTGTCCGTTTTTAAAAAACAATACAGGGAAATTATGAAAGTATTTAAGGAGTATCCAGTTGTGCTAAGTGAGTGCTCGCCCACAGCATTAAAATCTATTCTAAGGGCTTCCTGGAGCTTTGCAGGGCAATCCAGATAGGCAAATTGGAAAGTAATTTATATCGGACGCTTACTATGGCAAATAATCCATCCTTATCATAATACCCGGATATTCCTTAGAAACACTATCGATCACATTTACCATGTTTTTTCTATCTAAAGGAGGTTTAATAGCCCTTTTTAACAGGATCCCCCAGGACCTCAGATTATATATGGTTTTTTCCTCGTCCCATGATGGAAGCTCCGCAACGAGGGTACCCACACCGTATAGTTTAGCCAACGTAAGTGCCGCACGCATTGCTTGGTGGAACAGGGATCCATACATTCTGTCTTCAGGATTTTGTGAGTTAACAATAGGCACAAAAATAGTATGTGAAGTTTCTTGAGAGGTCCCACGAGTAATTATGGCATTTCCAAGTTGGCAGTAACCGATAGAAGACAACTCCTGCATTAATTCCGTCAAATCATTATCCATGATTCTACGTGTAGAATAGTTCGCGTTTTTATTTGTCAGATCTACGTCTGAAAATATTATTTTAGCTATTTTCATATAACTTATAGTCTCCTTTGATCGTATCCCAAAAAGTTGGCGCAAGAGCTATAGCCTCGAAAATAAAATCTTTAATTATTGGATCTATCACTAATACACCGGATCCAGATATAGGTTTAAACATTATTGTATCAGTATTTTTACCAAACCATTGATTTAATAAGATTGTGATAACATTATCAAAGCCATCCTTAGCATCTTTTCCTTCTGATAAAGCGGCTATATAGTCTACTACCTCGTTTGTTGAATACCCGGTTTTGTCAACCGCTAGTTCGTCAAATGTATATTGTGTTAATCTTTCTGCTTGTTCTTTTGGAAATAAATTTCCAATTTGGTTTATCCCTAAAGCGATTAATACCAGCCCCAAGTCTAGCGATGCCACCTCATCTGTTTCAGTAACTAATTTACCCCGAACGTAAGGAGCCATTCTTTTTGCTTTAATATCAGGCCACATATTAGATGCATTCTTCATAGTGATAGCAACAAAAGCTTTCGAAGCTGTACGTTCATCCAATAATTTACCCAAATCTACTTTTTTTTGTTCTTCTAGCGCTTCATTTAACAAATCCTTAAGCTTTTTAAGGTCAAAACGTTTATTAATCATATTAATATTGGGGAAATTTATGCGTAAACAACATAAGCTCCCCGCTAGCCGGTAACCATTGCAGATTACCCATATAAGTTTCCCCATATGACCGAGTAAGTTGCTAAACGGAGAGCTTCCGTTCACTTACTCGGACTTTTTCACCATGCCTTAGAGGTTTAGGTGACTATATTCAATTACAGTATTAATTTATCACGTTTTTATACATAATTTAATAGATATAAGTAGTTTTAGTGTTTTTGTAAAAAAATAGAATACTGTAATAGCAATGTATTTCGAATTTTCCGGTGCCTATAAAAAAAGAGTGGATCGATAAGAATTGATTGGAAAGAGAGTTTTGCGGTGCGTGGAGTGGGATTGATGAATGAGTTTTTCGGTGCTATAAAAAGGACTTTTATATTGAGTTATAATCGATTTGTCGACATGGAATTAAAACCTAACCGTGAGCTTAATAAGATTGGAGTTACAAATGCCTCATTTAATAGAATGTTGAGTTTGTTAGAAGATAGTTCGTTTAAGGATTTAATAGAGAGTTTGAGGTTATCATTGAAACCTACTCCTGGTAATGGCAAAAAAATGCTTGGGAACATCAAAGCAGTGAAAGATACTATTGCGGAATTTCTTCTTGCTAAAAAGTACCCTCTTAGCTGGTTAGATCCAGTATTTAATATGCTACGCGAAAAAAATAGTATCGATTTTCCACTGGATGACGGGATCAGTATAAGGGTTGCTGACGAAGCTATTACTGCAAATAACCCTCAGGACCTGGTTTTCGTCATTCATGAAGAAACTTCTGCGATAAAAAGAAAAATTAGTATTGAAATAACTGGGAATGTAAGCATAAACCGCATTGTTGAGTTTATTAAGAATAATGCTTATCTGATAAGCATTTACCAAAAAGGTTTAGAGTTACCGGATACCCTGGATAACAAAAAGTCTTCTGGAGACATTGCATACAAAATCTATGCTATGAAAAACAGGGGAATGTCATTCTCAGAGATTGCTGGTTCCTCTGAAATGGAAGATTTGGCCCTTATCGACGAGAACACTATCAGAACAATTTATTATAGATACTTAGATCTATTAAAGCCTTCAAAATAGTTTCACTTACGTATACATAACTGAAACTGACCAGACTTATTATTGTTGGTACCCTTTGGGTATGAATTCTCCGGAAGTAGAAACAGTCTTAAAACTGAATAAAGATAAAAAGGGTCTTGTAAGTAAACAAATCGACAAAAAAAGAACTAAACAGATACGAATTGATGTTGGGTACCATAAACTTATCAAAGTTTACGCCGCAAACGAAGGAAAGAGCATTAAGGGGCTTGTAGAGGGTATTTTAGCTGATAGTCTACCCTTCATAAATTATGGATCGGAGGAGGTAGAGTTATGAGTCCTGTTGATTATGTGAAAATTTACTTAGAATTAGATTGGTCCCTGATCCCCATCATCCCTAAAACAAAAAAACCTCCAATACCGTGGACAGAGTTTCAAACCAGAAGGGCTACTTTAGCAGAAGTTACGAATTGGATAAATAAAGGATGGTATTTGGCAGTTGTCACGGGGGACATTTCAGGTGTTTTGGTAGTAGATGATGACCGAGTTAAACACGGCCTAAAGGAGTGGGATCTGACGTCGCCTGTGATTGCTATATCTGAATCCAAAGGAAAGCACTACTACTTCCGTTATGATCGAGATATACACTCTCACTCTAATGCAACTTTACGTATAGACCTCAAAGGTTGGCATAGCTATGCGTTAGTACCGCCTTTTAATGGGCGACAGTGGATCTCTCAGGATTTTGATAACCTTACACCTCTTTCCGACGAAATAGTTCGTTTAATCCATTTCGATGATTGCAAGTTTGGAAAAAGCGGAATTCGTAAACCATTGAACATGGCAGACTTTGTAGACATAGAGGAAGGAGCTCGAAACGATAGTCTCTATAAACTTGCGTGTTCAGTATTCAACAAATTAGACAAAGATACAGGGACAAGAGTGTTAGTTGGAGTGAACCTGACATATAAACCACCACTTGGCGAAAGCGAATTTAATCACCAGGTATCACAGGCTTGGGAATTTATTCAATCTTCTATAGAAAAACAAGGATCGCCTAAGAGTGCTGATTTATCTGAACGCCGAACCGATACCTCAAACGCAGAGAAAATAAACGAGCTATTTGGAAGTAATGTTCGTTTTGATCATAGAAGAAAGAGGTGGTTGATATGGAAAGGACATAGATGGCAACCAGATATAGACGGTGATATTAGCCGAAAAGCAATGCAAGCAGCGAAAAAAAGATATCACGAAGTAGCTGAGATTGACGATTACGAAAAACGAAAAAAAGCAGTTGCGTGGGCTATGCAAAGCGAAAACAAAACACGTCTCGATGCGGCAATAGGTATTGCTAAGAGTCTTGTTCCAATTGCAGACTCTGGCGATAACTGGGATACCAACCCCATGCTACTTTCCTGCCCAAATGGCATTGTTGACCTAACAACAGCAACGCTGCGAGAAGGAAGGTCGGAAGATAGAATAACAATGGCTACAGCAGTTAATTTTGATCCTAACGCCGCATGCCCATTGTGGGAAAAGTTTATCAACGAAGTATTTGAGAATAACGAAGAACTTATCCGTTACGTTAACAAATCACTTGGATATAGTATTAGCGGAAATGTCCGGGAGCAGGTTGTCTTCTTCTGTTTTGGAGTTGGTGCGAATGGGAAATCTGTACTATTTTCGACCATTCGTGAGATATTGAAGGATTATGCCTACAGTGCACCTGCTTCCATGTTCCAACGTAACTCGATGGCAACTGCCACTAACGACGTAGCATCTATAGAGTTTAGAAGATTCCTGATGAGTAGCGAGATTCTCTCTTCTACAAAAATTAACGAATTGCGTTTAAAGAAGTGGTCCGGTGGTGATCAAGAAACAGCCCGATACCTCTACAGTGAGTTCTTTTCTTTTTACCCAGTCTGCAAGATATGGTTATTTGTGAACCATAAACCACAGGTTGAAGACGACTCTTTTGGGTTCTGGCGTCGAATGCGACTTATTCCATTTAACAGAGTATTCAAACTATCCGAGCAAGATAAAGACTTGCCACAAAAGCTGAAGGGCGAGTTTCCAGGGATTCTAAACTGGCTTGTAAAGGGGTGCCTACTCTGGCAAAAGGAAGGATTGTTGCCGTTACCGGAGATTATCAGCGAGGCAACAGGTGCCTATCAGCAGGAAAACGACGATCTCGCCGAGTTTGTATCAGATGCCTGTGTTGAGTCTGACGAAATAGTAACAAAGGCGTCAGTTCTATATACGGCCTACAAAAAATGGGCAGAGGAACAAAAATTGACCGGAAAAGATCTTTTCAGTAAAACCGCCTTTGGTCGCCGAATGGGAGATAGATTTCCCAAAAAACGGGAGAAAACAGGAATTTGCTATCGAGGTATAGGGATAAAAAACGATCTAATTAGTCAAAATAATGTAGGGTTGTATGCTGGTTTGACGCCAAAGTGTATGGTTGGTACTCAAAACACTAAAACCTCTTATATAAATCCTTGCAAAGGAAGTTTACTAAAAAACGCCACAAACCCTACATACCATACACCAGCGGAGGATGACACGGTTTTAGATCCCAGTTCTGTCTTTGATGGAAACCTGCCAGATTTGGACTCTGTGGAGGAACAGCAATGAAGATCATTAGATTAAAGCGACCTGAACTTAACTCGATTAGCTTGAATACATCCATTGAGAATATGTTAGGAGGTATACCCGGGTTTTATATAACCATGTCCATTGGGCAATGGGACAACTTCCTTGACGAGGGTTACTACCGCCAAGATGCAACGTTGATTGAATTGAATGACAACGAATATCCAGTTGCTGCTTATAGACTTGAAAAAGGAGCTAATACAAATGCTTAGTAAAGCTGCTTTAGAATCATTTAAGAAGATATACTTTGAAGAATTCAAAGTATTACTTTCTGATGAAACAGCAGACATGAAAGGTAAGGAACTGCTGCAGTTTATTAGCTTGATATATAAACCAACTACACAAAACAATTCGATCGCAGTGACCACAGCTGATACAAATACTTCAAATTCTAAAAATATGGTTGTACAATAAATCTGCGGTCAGATATAGGTAAAGTTTTTTAATGCCCTCATCGGACAGAACTTTACCGTTCTGATCGCACCGGTGGGGGCTTTAATTTATGTACGAAGAAAAAACAGAAAAACTAAAATACTTTATATACTGTAGAAAAAGTAGCGATTCTGAAGATAAACAAATACTTTCTCTTCCGGCACAAGTCCGCGAGTTAAAAGAATTAGCTGTCAAATTAGGTTTAACAGTTGTAGATGTATACGAAGAATCTATGTCTGCTTTTAAGCCTGGCAGACCTAAATATGCAGACATGCTAAGAAGAATTGAAGCAAAAGAGGCAGACGGAATCATAGTGTGGCAACCAAATCGTATTGCAAGAAACTCAAGAGATGGAGGTGAGTTTATCTATTTAATGGACTTAGGAAACATTAAAGAATTGAAGACGCCCTCAAAGTCATATTTTAATACTCCAGATGACAAATTCTTTTTAAACTTTGAATTTAGTATGGCTAAAAAGGACTCTGACGATAAAAGTGTAAATGTAAAGCGAGGAAACAGAGAGAAGTTTTTTACAGAAAAAGAATGGGCAGGTCCTGCAAAGCAAGGATACTTAAACTACACAGATCCGTTTACAAAAAGAACGTGTATCGTTGCAGACCCTGATAGGTTTCCCCTACTCCAGAAAGCCGGAAAACTAATTTTAAGCGGTACATATAGTCCTATGTTGATATTGCTAACTCTTAATGAAGACTGGGGTTACCTTACGAGAAAGACTGCAAAATTAGGTGGTAAACCGATGAGTAAAACTACTTTTTACAGATTCCTTGCTGATCCATACTACTACGGTTTAATGGTCAGAAAAGAGGGTGAGATCTATGGAAATCAGCCAAGAATGTTTACGCAAGAGGAATTTGAAAAAATGCAGATATTTTTAGGTAAGAAAAAAAGACCACACACCAAAAAAACTAATCATTTTGCGTTTAAGGAGATTTTAACCTGTGGAGAGTGCGACGGTTCTATAACATGCGAAGAAAAGTGGCAAATAATATGCCCTACCTGTAAAGAGAAGTTCACTAAGGGTATTAGGTCTAATAATTGTCCGAGGTGTATGACGCCGATAGACGAGATGGTCAATCCGAAAATACTTTGTTACGTCTATTACCACTGCACAAAACGTGTTCACAAGAATTGCACACAAGGTAGCATTGAACTAAAAAGGCTAACTAAGATAGTTGATAAAGAGTTAAGTAACTACGAAATATCCCCGAGATTCAAAGATTGGGCTATCGAACATCTTAATGAGTTAAACAAGGATGAAACAACCGACAGGGAAGTTGTTAGGGGTAATTTAAAAGTTGCTTATGATGACTGTGTAAAGAAGTTAGATAATCTCATTCAACTAAAAATAATGCCTCAAAATATCGATGGGTCGGTGCTATCTGATGAGGAATTTGCTGCAAAACGAGTTCCACTACTTAAAGAGAAAGAACAACTGTGGGAAAAGCTAAACAACACTGACCAAAGAATTGATGACTGGCACGATCTTTCAATTAGAGCCTTCAATTTTGCATGTTACGCACGCTATTGGTTTGAACACGGTGATTTGCATCAAAAGACTGAGATACTTAACTCACTTGGTCAGAACCTAAAGATATTTGATAGAACATTGTTGATAGACGGACAAAAACACTGGTTTATGATCCAAAAAGGTAAGGAAGATGTATATAATCTCGCAAAGAAGTTAGAACCTGAGAAATGGCTTGATATACTGGCTCAAAAGGAGCTTCCGGAGGTGCTTAGTAAATCCTGGCTGGGGGATAGGGATTCGAACCCCAATAGGCGGGACCAAAACCCGCAGTCCTACCGTTAGACGATCCCCCAACGACAAACTATTATAGCATCTGCGAAACCCTCTCCGACCACAGTAATTACCGCTCCAACAACCCTCTCAACCTCCCCATCTCCGCTGCCATCGCCTCTTCTCCGCACAACACCGTTCCTTTTTCTTTCACAAAATTCTTAAATAGATTAAACTTTCCTTCCGGGATCTTTGGGTTTAAAGCAATATCGGCGTCCTCTAAATTCTTTTTAGCCATTTGGTTAAGTAACATTTGATAAGACAGTCTGAAAATCTCCCTCGCATTTAATTTCATTTGCCCTTCCATCGCCGCGGTCAGTGGAAAAATGTTTCCGTACAGGTTGACGCCGATTACAATATCAGCTCCCATTCTTCTAACCTCTTCCGTAGGTATGGGTGTTGAATTTCCTCCGTCTACCAATCTTTTACCGTTAATATCTACAGGCGCCAGAACAATGGGTATTGAAATACTCGCCCTTATAGCCGTCGCCAAATTGCCCCCATCAAGATATACAGTTTCTCCGGTTAAAATATCGGTCGTCGCAGCTTTAAAAGGGATTTTCAAGTCTTCAATCTTTGCCCCGCGCAGATAATTTTCCAAAAATGCCACGAACTTGTTTCCTTTCAACAAGCCAAGCTCCGCCCTGGGATCCGATAAAGCGTGAAACATATCCAGGTAACCAATATTATCAACGATCTTCTCAAGTTCTCCGATATTTCCATAATAAGCATACAAACCCCCGACAAGAGCTCCGATACTCGAACCTGTTATGTAATCAATGGAAATTCCGTTCTTTTCGAGAACTTTTAAAACCCCGATATGCGCAAGGCCTCTCCAGCCCCCGCTTCCCAAAGCCAAACCGATCTTTACTTTTTTTCTGCTCATTTTATTTCAACAAAAGTTTCATCAATTAAATTCCCGAACCCGTCTTCCATCGTAAGCTTATACTCTCCCGGGTTTAAGTTGCTAATATCTCCGAAGATCTCGTAATAAACATAAGTTTCCTCTTCGGTGAATTCATTGTCCCTTAAGACCACCGTGATGTTTGGGTCAACAATTAAAAATGGAAAGGACGTTTGAAATTTCAGCCTGCGCCTCATCTGAGCCGTTTCAAAATTACCTTTTAAGTCATAGAACTTTGTTTCAAAAACGATGGAATCCTTTCGGGCGGTGACCTTTAGCGGAATTTGTTCGGCGTTGTCTATAACCGTGGTTTTTATTTCGTAATTAAACTTTGGGGACGACACCCTGACCAGAAGTATAAATCCTGAGGCAAGGGCGAAAATGAGCGACAGTATAAGGACTATTTTTCTTTTTGCTGAGAAGGTCATGACCCTATGTTACCATATACCAGTATGGCAGTACCCGCAAAATATACCGCCGGCGTAGCGGACAAAAAACAGCTTTCGAGCCTTGTTACTTGGTTAAAACTGAAAGTTGAGGGTGTCGACGAGGTTGAGTTCAGACCCGGTCAGTTTATTAACCTTGAAGTAGGCGACGGTGTTTACCGCTCTTACTCTATTGCTAACGAAGTCGTAGGCGGGCCTTTTGTGGAACTGGCCGCTATTACGGGACGTCCTGGTTTGGGGGCTAACTTTATCAACGAATTGAAAATAGGCTCCTCAGTGGGCTTTATAGGCCCTTCGGGGAGGTATTTTTATCACAAACCGGCTAAAAAGAATGAAGTATTTGTGGCCACCTCTACCGGCATAGCCCCCTTTATTCCTATGATCGGGCAGGCCTTGGAGGACCCATTTGTAGAATCCATAATCCTGGTTTTTGGTGTGAGAAACAAAGAAGAGGTCTTTTTCGAAGACAAATTCAAGAAGTTCTTGGAGATGTCGCCAAAATTTAGATATTTTATATGCTTGTCCGGGGTTACCAACGGCCTCAAACCGCCCTATTTTGCAAATAGAGTGACCTTTTGTTTACCCGATTTTGTAAAAGAGTGCACTGACTTTTATTTATGCGGAAACACCGCAATGATCCGCGATTGTTCTGATATTATTAATAAGGCGGGTTTAGAAGATTTTGCAATTTATACCGAGGCTTTTAACCCTAATTTGTAGAGATAAAAAAATGTCCGCTTCCGGCTTATTTAGTAGCCGGATAGGGCTAGCGCCCCACGGATTATATAATTTTACAAATTATTTTTTACATAGTCACCGTAAAATCTTCAGAGGTTTTCTATCTAGTGAGAAATTCTACGAAAACATTATCAAGATAAAAAATCCCCGTCTTGCTTTACGTATAGTAAAGTTCAACGGGGTCATACTGCATGTCAGGTGTTTACGAGTAGAAATATCACGACAAGTACTCCGAAGAAAGAGAGTACGGACGGCATCTCGTGCTTTCCAATGGCAAACGCAATCCCGGACATCAAAAGAAAAGTTCCGAGTAGACACAGAGGAACGACCTTATCCCATCCGAAGATGAACAGGAATGGAAGGGTTATTAAAATGCCGGTTATTCCCCACACTACGAAAAATTCGTATTTCATCTTGAATTGCATTTATCTGCTCCTTATCTCTCTGATTTTTACTCTGTATTAGACGGATCGGGCATGGAAATCCCGGACAGGTGAAAGTCTAAAATCTTTGATAGGTCTGCCGGCTGATTGAAGTAGCGGAGTTCAGTAAATGAGCGTCACGTTGCCGGATTTTACATCGACGGCCAGTTGATGAGACTTCCAGGTACCGTTGTTGTGCATGACGGAGAGCTCGATACTGTAGGAGTGCTTGGCAATTATTGCCCCCGTCACAGGCATTGTGTTTATAATCGTTATTGCCGACTCAGTTACGCCAAACTCAGCGACAGCAAACACTTTCGCCAGCGTTTTCGCAGCCAACTCAGTTCTTACCTCATCCATTTTCTCCTCCTTTATTGGTTTTTCGCCATTCTAGTGTAAATATGGTTGGTTGTAAAATGCCTGTGGGCGAGGCGATTGGTTAGTGAAACTCAGTAGGGATTTCGTACTATGGTGGGCCTGCCTGGGCTCGAACCAGGGACCTTTCGGATGTCTGCTTCGCAGCATCCTCATAATCATGGTGGGCCTGCCTGGGCTCGAACCAGGGACCTTTCGGATGTAAACCGAACGCTCTAACCAACTGAGCTACAAGCCCTTAACTACCACCAAAAACTATATTTAACCGCGAACGCTCTAAATTCGCCTTCGGCGAAGCTTTGCTCCGCAAAGGACAACTGAGCTACAAGACCGAAATTTCAATCTGAACCGGAAACATAGACCGTTTATTCTGCGTTCCGTCCGTCCATTATTCTACCAAATCTCTTTGAAATTGCGATATTATTTGGTTAAATTAACGTGTGACCGATCCTGCTCAAAGATCTCGTGGAAACAATAGAGACACCGACTTTCTTTTAATATTTTTACCCGTTTTGGCGGCCGCCACACTGTTTGTACTTGTTCTAAGCGACAAATTAAATATTAAGCTTTTTGGAAGAAATTTTATTCAGGAAGTTGTTTACCAGCGCAACAACGCCAACAGAACAAGCAGTAAGCCCGTTATCCAAGATGAGGTTACATTCACCAAAACAGAGACCCAATTTTCCGAGCTTACGAAAAAATTAACCATCGAGCCCGGTGTTTACGGTCTTTATATAAAAGACGTCGGGTCAGGCAGAGAATTCAAGTATAATGACACTACAGAGTTCTACGCCGCGTCTTTATACAAAGTTCCTATCGGAGCGGCGGTATTAAAAGAAGTTGAAGCAGGAAAGCTGAACCTGGATGATACGGCCACCTACCTTCCTTATGATTATTCTTCGGGTACCGGCGTAATAGGTACTTATTCTCACGGAATTCAACTAAAAATAAGCGACATTTTGTCCGAACTACTAAAAAACAGTGATAACACTGCCCAAAATATTTTATTAAGAACGTTAAGTTATAAAAACGTCCAGGAAACTTTTAACGAGATCGTTCCCGACAAAAACACAAGCACCTATTATAGGTACAACCTAAGTACACCGGCGGAGATCGGCTATGTTTTTGAAAAACTTTATTTCGGAGGATACCTGAACGATGCCGATAAGAAATATTTATCGGATCTTATGGTACATACATCATTCGAGGACAGGATAAGCGCTTACCTTAGGGAAGATCTGATTTTCTCGCATAAAATAGGTAGCTGGCCTGATTCTTGGCATGACTGCGGGGTTGTATACACGGAAACGAAAGAGTCCGAATTAATAGTATGCCTTATGAGCCAGCGTGCTCCGTATGAGAACTTTTTGAACGCTGCTAAAATGACGGGAGAGTTCGTTAATATTTTGATGAACTAACTATGTCCATATCCTTCCAAAAGAAAAAAGAGGATTTTAAGTGTCGTAATTGCGGCATCCTTGTTACCGGAACCGGATATACCAACCACTGTCCCAAGTGTCTTTGCAGTGAGCATGTTGACATCATGCCAGGCGACCGCGCAAACCCCTGCAAGGGAACTATGCGTCCGGTGGGGATAGTTAAAAAACACGGAGAGTTTTTTGTAGTTCACAAATGTGAAAAGTGCGGCGAGGTGAAACACAACCGAACCTCGGAAAACGATGACCCGGAAAAAATAGTAGAAATTTCAGTATTACCCGTTTAGTTTTTTTCTCTTTTCCAAAGTTTTATATTAAACACGCGAGTGAATGTGCCTTCCCTGTCGTCCCCGTAGCTCATGAAATCCATAAAGGATCTCATTGCTGTTTTTGGTTTATATAAAACTGTCATTGATAGAGCCACAACAGTAATAAGCACTCTGTAGAATAGCCCCGGCTCATTAAAAGTCCTGAAAAGATAAGTTATAGATAAAACATAAACAAGATATTGAAAAATAGATAAATAATCGGCGTAGTCTGTGTTTAACATACTTTCGGCATATCCTTCTTTGTGTTCACGCACCTTTTTGCCGGCGGCAATGCTAAAGTATGCCAGGATATCTGTAATTACAATAGCCAAGAAACTAAGTGGGGACGCCCCCGCCAATACCAGACCCGTCAAAAGTTTCATTGAATGAAGTATGGTCGACATCACTATATCTACCACAGGAATTTTCCTCAGTGCGAAAAGATAGAGCAAATTCAGCACAAGAAATGCTCCCAAAGCGATAAATAGAATGTGAGATAAAAGCGCGGCAAATAAAAAAGAAAAGAATAATAGAATTTTGAAAATTCTTCTCGCAGTTGCCGGAGACACTTCTCCTGAAGCGATTGCCCTTCCCCGGCTTTTTACCGGATGTCGGCGGTCCGACTCGAGATCCCGGATGTCATCCATAATATAAACCGCCCCGTAAAAAATAGGGCTAAAAAGAAAGGCCGCCAGAAATATAAAACCGAATTCTTTTAGCGTCAGGTTGAAATCGTTCGCCAGAAAATATCCGTATACCAAAGGAAACGCGCTCAAGGCATTCGGGAAAAAACGGATGAGTTTTGCGAAAATAAGACCTTTTTTTAGAAAAAGAGGCGTGTTTATCTTTTCGCGTTTAAACAGCAAAAACCAATTAGGATTTATTCTTCCCAGTAACAGCCAATCTTCAAAAATATCGTAAGAATAGTGAGAGATCATCCCAAGAGTAAAAATAGCCGCCCCGTAATTTTCCTGAACTAAAGCAAAATATGAAAAAAATGTTACGGCTATAAGCACCGTGACTAGGTTGTGGGAGTAAATGCCGGTGTTGAACTTATGATTTTCTATGGCGAATCTTTGAAACTCCCGCAACTCTTTATTTCTTAGAAAGTATCGGAGATTTTTTGAATAATCGGTTTTTCGGCCATATGTATATATAAAAAACAGGTGGTCGGCGTCCGGTAGTATTGCTCCTAAAGCACCGAGTACCAGAGAAGGTAAGAGGCCATAGCCGGGCTGAAAATAATAGAAAATATAACCTAATACTGCGCCCACAAGTGCATGCAAAGGCATGTGGTACTTATTGCTTAATTTTGATAGCGTGTCCTTAGAAATAAACATAGCACTCATGTATTATACCGTGGACAGGAGCTTAAGGGGTTTTTAGAATATCGGATGGAAACTTTGGTTCATTTCATCGTCGTAATATTCCGAGCCTCCCGGGTCTTTCGAGAAACTGTAAGCTTGACCGATATTGTACGTGTAGACCATTTTTGCCTCAGGAACGTATTTAAGAACGTAAATATAATTTATTCCGCACAGAGTTTCCGAGACATCTTTGCCGTCCCCCTCTATTTTTACATCGTAAACCTTGTTGTTAGCTGCTGTGCTTGTCATCGTACCAACGGAACATCCTGTTCCGAACTGTTCCTGCACAAATTTTTCAAGGTCGGTTTTTGTCGGTACCGGTTTTGCAATAATATGCCAGGATTTTTGCTCGGTTTTTAATCCGGCTAGCGTTGTGGATTTTTTCTCACATGAATCAAAATAGGTCACGTTGTTGACCGTGGTCGGCGCCGATAACTCATATGTAAACTCGGGCGCGACAAATATTCCGCCGGTGTCCTCAAATATTTTTACAGGCACCTGGGCTGTTTTCGGTCTGTAGGAAGTGTTACTTCCTTCCACTACTTTTTCGCAGGAACCGTTGGCGCTGTACACGGTTTTAGGGTAGTTTATTGAGAACTTAAGATCGGCGTTTGAATAGGCCTTCCATCCTGTGGGGACAAGATTATCTTCTGCCTGTGTTTCCTGACCAACATCTATTTGCGGTTTGGTTACTTTCTCTGCCACTGTGTTAGATGTGCTGACTGCCGTTCCCCCACCCTCCTTGGTTAATATCGCGAATAGACCGCCGCCGATGATGACGAGTAAAAAAGCGAAGAAGATGATCATTAGTGAGTTGTTTTTCATGTGTTTATTTTATTCTTTTTTGATGGCGGGAGGAAGGATATTGACTAAATTGTTACTAAAAAGTATACTGGTTTTCGCTGAAGACTGGCGAGTGAGCGCGATGCCACGACCCAGTTTTTTGCATTTATGGCAGTATTTTATAACTGTCAATATTATTTAAGTATTTTCTTCCGCTTCTATTGACTCGAGTCTCTACCTTATATAACTTGCTATCAAATATACTAAGCAGGCTTTTTTCGTACGGACTCAAATCGGATTTAGGTTTTTTTATAAACTTGAGTTTTGCACCATAAGCCATCAAATCTGCTATTTGTTCTTCAATATCTAAATTTTTCTTTGTCACAAAAGATATTTCTGTAAGTGCACTTTGTATTTTTTCAAATGAAACTCCCAGATCCTCTATTCCTCTGGAAAGATAGTGGCTGAGTACACGGTGGTAAACAAAATCCTTTTTGGAGGTAGCGGATTCGATAACAATACTGCCGCTCATGGTCTCGCTACCAATTAAGGAAAGTAAAAAGTTTCTGATAATCACGTTTGCCGTTTCTTGCAGTACTTTATCTTCATTCCAGTTCATTTTCAGTGCGGCATCCCTGTCAACTACAGTTACAAGCATACTGTAACCCCCGGAGTTAAGGAAACCCATCAAGTCTTTCTTAAAATCGTTTTGCACCTTATCGTCTTCTAGGTTTTCGAAGATACCTTCTTTTCTATTAATTTCCCGGGAGTGAAATATAACCTCTGTGTTACCCCAATACTTAAATTTTATCTGATCGGCTTTGATTCTAAGATCATTCTGCTTTTCTGTTTTAATCCTGCAACTGCTGACTACGTAGCATGGGGAACTCGTTACTCTTGGGTTAGATGGACCTGATTCGTCGATAAATAGCTTAACTTTATTCATATTTAAGTGCTAAATTCACGAAGATTACATAACATCAAAACGCGAAGCGGAACTTGTACCATCTAGTGCTTATAGGGTTTATGTAGGCTAGTGGCAATTTTCTATGGTGGGGGACACCGTTCAAATTTGGTCACCTGAAACAGAGGCAGGAAGCTTTAGATATGGTACAAAGATATGTTTTGACTAAGTGAGATAATCTTCTAATGTAAATCTAATCCTAAATGCAGGTATTGTTTGTCTTCTGAAACTATTAGAAAGGGAGTAAGAAGAGGAAATGTTAAATATTTATGTAAGAAATGTGGGAGGCATTTCCAGGTTAATAAGGTTAAAAGGTTAGATAACAAAATTCTTTTAGCTGACCATTTGGAGGGGTATTCTTTTAGATCTTTATCCCAAAAGCATAATATCTCGGTCGGATCTGCGTATGGTAAGTGTTTTGAAGCCTTGGAAGAGCTTCCTCATTGTGCTGATATAACAAGGAGGTATTGTTCTAAGTTTTCCGGAGTTTTGCTAGTTGATGGGAAGTTCGTAAATGTTAAAGGCTACGAAAGAAAAATTCCAATCATCTATGGTATTGATTATCAAACTCACGATATTCCGACATTTGTTTTTAGTATTGCTGAAAACTTTATGTCTCTAATTAAGTTTTTTAGCTCCCTTAGGCTTTTAAACTACCCTCTAAGATATCTTGTATCGGATGACAATTTAAATATACCGCAGGCTTGCAGAGAGATTTATCCTAAAGCTTTCTGGCAGCTTTGTACTAATCATTTTAAGGAAAATATTAGAAGAACTCTTGGCGTAAGAACAGAACCTACACACCAATCATTTATGAGTGGGATTGAGGATCTTTTTTCCTTTAAAAGATCTGAGGATGATTTTAACAGAGTTGCTAAAAATGTTTTTAATGTGCATAAGAATAATGATTTGTATGTATCAATACTTTTGGATATAGAAAAAAGAAAAGAAAATCTGTTGGGGTATAAAGATGTTCCAAGAACAACCAACTTAATAGAAAGCTTTAACTCTCAGTTCCAGGCTAAGTTTAAGTTAATAAAGACATTTGAATCCTTTAGACATGCAGACCTTTGGAGTAACGGATACATCTTAAAAAGAAGATTTAGGGTATTTACTGATTGTACGGGCAAATTCAGGAGTTTAAACGGTAAAAGTCCGATTGAGATTTCCAAGAAACCTGATGTTGATTTACCAACCTTCTTTTGAATTCCAGGTGACCAAATTTGAACGGTAGCATGGTGGGGAGGGTGGGGATCGAACCCACATAGCCGGTTTTTCAGACCGGTGCCTTGACCAACTTGGCTACCGCCCCGCGCCGCATTACACTACAAAACAAAATTATCTGGAGCGACAGACCGGACTCGAACCGGCGACCTTCTCCTTGGCAAGGAGACGTTCTACCAACTGAACTACTGTCGCGCACAAGGACATTATAAAGGAGGGTATCTAAAAATCAACAACTACGGCCTAACAGCGCACAAAACAAGGTTAGGCGGATTTTACCAACTTCCTCCGCCACCACCACCTCCTCCTCCTCCGCTCGAGCCTCCTGAAAATCCGCTGCTAAAACCGGAAGAACTTCCGGAGGAGCCGCTGGCACTGCGATAAGAGCTATTAACTACAGAGTTCATTACAGCTAGTCTGGTCACATCGTCGCCGCGGTACCAATCAGGGTTGGTGTTAAAAAGGTCTTTAAACCGTTTGAGCCAGACATCTTCGACCCCGAAGGCTGTAGCAAAAGGCAGGAGTTTTTCGAAAAACATCATTTCCTGAGCCTGAAAATCAAACTGAGGGTCCTGGCTTACCAGAAAATTCTTTAATGACACAGCTTCGGAGTAAGTTTGAATACTGTTGTTCGGCCTTTCCGGGCTTTTTCTACCCAAAATAATGGACACCAGCGCCAGAAATATGTTGGCGACAAATAAAGAGACCGACGCAAGCACTGTGTATGCTCCGGACGTGTTGACGGGATTTGACTTGAACACGCCGCTCTTTTTTAGGAACTCTCCGGCTGACGGGGCAAGAGAGACGCCCGCCAAACCGAACCTTTCACTTTTTCTAAGTTCTTTTGCGGACACTTCTGAAACATCATCGGGAAAAATAGCTTTATACAGATCTTTTTCGTACTTTCTTAGAGATTCAATGTCGTTATTTACGCCCCTGGAAAATATAAATTCTGATTTATCTTTATGTGTGATTTTTATGTAGCCTCTTTGGGCCAACGAAATAATTGTGGCGGGTACGGCCTTATCGCCTGCGGTAACATCGGCGGTTATAGCTGTTTCCACAGGCGTTAAAATCTCCCCGTCCGCAGTTTTGGGAGGTGAGAACCACGCGCTGACGATCCTCGCATTATCTTTTAAGTGTTTTTTCTCTTTTAACCACTTAAGCATCAGGAAAAGAGGAAGTGCGATATAAAAGCTTACAGCCAAAACGGCTAGTAAGATAAGCAGCAATGTGGCAAGAAACGAAAGCTTGTCGGGCGAGGGTTCCAGAATTTGCGCGTAACCTTTCGGGAATTTGACGGCAAATGTAAATGCCTCCCTCGGCCTTACTAAACCGGTTTCGAAACTGATTTTGTTAGCGCTTTTGTTTACGGTACAATCGGCGGCAGTACTTCCTACAGGGCCTGTGTAACAAACCCCGTCTAACTCCCCTACTCCGAAACCCTGCTCAAAATTCACGTTGGCTAAAACAGTATTAATTGGTATACCCCAGCCGCTTCCTACGGCATTCCAATAAAATTCGTCAAAAGAATCGAAATATGTAAGTGCACCGCCAACGGTGTAATTAATAATGTAAGCGTGCCGTCCCGTAATAGTTTTGTTAGGGTCGCCGATCTTTATGGTTAATTCTCCGTCCGTTTTGGTTTTGGAATAAGTGTAAGGCTTCCCTCGTTCATCATTGATGCCGGTAACCTCAATATCCATTATGAAGGATTTTTCGTCTTGATTAACTTTTTTATACGGAATGTTGCGAAAAATTCCATGTCGTTGTTCTGAACCGAAATCGTAAAGAATAGTTTCCGTGATATTCACGGTACCGTCTTGGTTCACTTGAGCGTCAAATTTTAGGGAATGAATTAATTCTTCGGCCAAAACAACACGGGAAAAAAATAAAATTATTGAGACAACCAATACTTTACGTAGAAATCTCATATTCATATTAAAGCACGTTGACTGAAATTATTAAAAGGGGGCGGATGTGAACACGAATTGCCCCCTCCAGAAAAATTTAAAATGGTGGGCGAGACAGGACTTGAACCTGCACCGGTTTTACCCGACAACGACCTCAACGTTGCGCGTATACCAATTCCGCCACTCGCCCAAACACAAGGAATTATACCAGATTAGTTCCTTATTTAATCGCCAGATTAAAATCCTATTTAATCACTATTTCTTCGGCTTGAATAACAGTGGACTCTGCGTAACCCCAAGTTAGAACGCCTTTTATTTCCACATGTTTGCCATCAAACACATCCATTCCGAATTCTTCCCGTGCGGGAGGGTTGACCTGCAGTTTGTCGATATCCATAGGAAATCCGGCCGCATTTTCTTCTAAAGTGTACGGTGCATCAAAATACAGCCAGTACCAGAAGTCGCCCAGCTCGAGGTCAGCAGGTATCTGCTCCTTTTTAAGAATTCCGTTAAAGGTTTCCAAGGCTACGGAAGTTTCTACAGGCGCAGTCTCATCAAGAGGGGCCTCCTCACCCGTCTTGTTCAAGCTTGTTTCAATACCCCTAAGTCTGTTTTCAAGATTTTTGAGGTAGAAAAAATTGTAGAAAGAAATAAATAGAGCACCGAAAGCAAGGGTAACGATCAAGGCAATTTTTATATTTTTCATTTTAAAAATTAATCAATTACTGGTGCCAGAGGTGGGACTCGAACCCACACACCTTGCGATACAGCCTTCTGAAGACTGCGCGTCTGCCAATTTCGCCACTCTGGCTCTCAATGCTTTGATTATATCGTATTTGAGTGATTGTATATAGGAAAAGAGGAGCCCAAAGATGAAAGTGATCTCTGCTTTGAGCCGGGAACGGAGTCACTGCGGGTGTTCCTTACAGATGTGGTATTATACGGGAAAATCAATAAAAGGAGGAGAAATGTGCGCTGCCGGAAGATTGAAAAGGGAAGACGCTATAACCATCACAGGGGTGATACTCCATAAGTTGGCATATCTTGATGTCGTGAAGCAAGAATGGCCGACAGTAACCATGGAATGCTCGTGGGGAGACGGTATGGAAGAGGCTTACCTTACTTGTGCACTGAAGGTAACATTCTCACATAAGGTGAATTCTCCAAAAATCAGTGTTTTAATCGACGGGTTTGTACAGATTAAAGACAAAATTGTCGAGTTTAAAGCACTAAACCCACACCGTTTCGCAAAGAGCCCCGGAGGGAAAGATCTGCTAGATTATTTAGATTCCGTCGCTCGTGGAGCCCTTATAAAAAAGGTTGACGATTGTTGGAAAGAATATCGAGAGTTTTCATGGCTTAAGGAATGCGGGAACGTATCTTAAAATATTGGCTCACTTTTTGTCTCAGACAAAATTGTGAGCCTTTTTGTTTGTGGAATAAGAAAAATTTATGGTGAGGACGGAGGGATTCGGTCACAACTCTCGCTTCGCTCGGTCGCGACCCCGCCTCGCTCACCCACTTCGTTTGTTCGCTCCGGCATTCTCATCCCTCCTACATGTGATCGCTGTCCGCCTTTGGCGAACACCGCTCACATGGTGAGGACGGAGGGATTCGAACCCTCGACAAACCGGTTAAGAGCCGGTTGCTCTACCACTGAGCTACGTCCCCAAACCCGACAATTATACTACAGGGAAGTATTATCAAAAGCGGTTTCTACCCATTTTCCCAGGAAGAAAGTAATAACTACGACTGCGAATCCTACAAGAAGGTGCTCTGTGATAACTTCAAAGCGGTTTTGTCCCGTTCTCTTTGAAATTCTCAGACTTAGAAGTATCAGGACAAGTGCCGAGTAAATAACACTAATTAGCACGGCGTGACCTACAGGTAAAAAAATAAAAGGGATTACGAATGACAGCCCGATTATAAGTTTTGAGAAAAAAGTGGAAATAGTGATATTGCGTACATCCCTTGCTTTCGGGTGTGTTTTCGACTCTTCGGATATGTGTTCTCCCAGTGCATCTGACAAAGCATCAGCCACACTAACCGTGAAAATCCCTCCGATAATTGCAAGTCTCGCTGCAGAAGAAGAGTAAAGTCCTACTATCATGCCCATTGTTGTAATAACTCCCGAAGCAGTACCAAACCCAAAACCTGCAATCAATGAGTCGGCGATTTTTAGTTTCATAAGTTAAATTATATTTTATGGGACGGTTTAAGCAAGGAAAAAGAAAACGGACATACGGAGTGTTAAATTTTCCGGATGCCCGTTATGGTTATTTGGATTGAAGGAACAGTTTCCCGTCATCGTCCTGCAAAATTTTTTTGGTTCCGATTAGCAAATCTAAAGTTGTTTCAATGTACCGGTTAAGTTCGCCGAGCTGCATTTTTTCCTCGACTTTATAAACGAGAGTCGTGCGTTCCATCGGACCTTCTTCTCTCAGAATCAGGTTTATTACTTGGATAATAAATATCATTGAGTCAGGCATTTATTCCTCCGTTTCTAGTAAGTGGGATTCTATATGAAAAGTCTGTAGTTATCAAATATGATAGAAGCGCAAAAAAGCTACCACCAAAATCTTTTTCAGAATTTTGACGGTAGCGTGTTAAAACGGACAATTTAGATTCTTAGAGCTTTCAGAACGATCGTCTCCACTTCAAAGTGGATTTCATCGACTCCTTGAGTGGCATCAACAACTTTCCACAATTCCGGATCCCTTTTGGCAAGGTCAAGGTAGGTTTTACGGACGCTCGTGTGAAAATCGAGTTTTTCTTTATCCAAGCGGTTCATCTCTTTCTGGGTTTTTTTCCTGGCTAACCCCAGTTCCGGAGGTATGTCTAGTAATATAACCAAATCCGGGACGGTATCTTCAACGACAAACTCTGTGAGGGTATCTATTAGGATCTCAGACACCCCTCTTGCTCCGCATGAGTAAGCGTATGTAGAATAAAAACTTCGGTCAGAAAGAACGACCGTACCTTTTTCGAGCGCGTGTCTTGTGATTCGTATATCCTGGGCGCGCGCTGCGAAGAACAACAAGGCTTCTGTTATTCCGAGAATTCTGAGGTTTTTACGGTCCAGTAGGATTTTTCTTATTGCTTTACCTACAGCGGTTTCTCCCGGCTCAATGACGGACAAAACGTCTATGCCTCTGCTTTTCAACGATTGTTCTAACAACCTAATCTGAGTACCTTTTCCTGAGCCTTCTCCTCCTTCAAAAGCGATTAACATCTCTCCCTCCTTAGTTAGTTGTTTTAATGCCATTGAGATATTAGCAAAATACGGATACTTTTAAAATAGAAGATGCAAATAGACACCGTTCAAATTTGGTCACCTGAAACAGAGGCAGGAAGCTTTAGATATGGTACAAAGATATGTTTTGACTAAGTGAGATAATCTTCTAATGTAAATCTAATCCTAAATGCAGGTATTGTTTGTCTTCTGAAACTATTAGAAAGGGAGTAAGAAGAGGAAATGTTAAATATTTATGTAAGAAATGTGGGAGGCATTTCCAGGTTAATAAGGTTAAAAGGTTAGATAACAAAATTCTTTTAGCTGACCATTTGGAGGGGTATTCTTTTAGATCTTTATCCCAAAAGCATAATATCTCGGTCGGATCTGCGTATGGTAAGTGTTTTGAAGCCTTGGAAGAGCTTCCTCATTGTGCTGATATAACAAGGAGGTATTGTTCTAAGTTTTCCGGAGTTTTGCTAGTTGATGGGAAGTTCGTAAATGTTAAAGGCTACGAAAGAAAAATTCCAATCATCTATGGTATTGATTATCAAACTCACGATATTCCGACATTTGTTTTTAGTATTGCTGAAAACTTTATGTCTCTAATTAAGTTTTTTAGCTCCCTTAGGCTTTTAAACTACCCTCTAAGATATCTTGTATCGGATGACAATTTAAATATACCGCAGGCTTGCAGAGAGATTTATCCTAAAGCTTTCTGGCAGCTTTGTACTAATCATTTTAAGGAAAATATTAGAAGAACTCTTGGCGTAAGAACAGAACCTACACACCAATCATTTATGAGTGGGATTGAGGATCTTTTTTCCTTTAAAAGATCTGAGGATGATTTTAACAGAGTTGCTAAAAATGTTTTTAATGTGCATAAGAATAATGATTTGTATGTATCAATACTTTTGGATATAGAAAAAAGAAAAGAAAATCTGTTGGGGTATAAAGATGTTCCAAGAACAACCAACTTAATAGAAAGCTTTAACTCTCAGTTCCAGGCTAAGTTTAAGTTAATAAAGACATTTGAATCCTTTAGACATGCAGACCTTTGGAGTAACGGATACATCTTAAAAAGAAGATTTAGGGTATTTACTGATTGTACGGGCAAATTCAGGAGTTTAAACGGTAAAAGTCCGATTGAGATTTCCAAGAAACCTGATGTTGATTTACCAACCTTCTTTTGAATTCCAGGTGACCAAATTTGAACGGTAGCATGCAAATATGGCGCCCCCAGAGGGATTCGAACCCCCGACCCCTCGTTCCGAAGACGAGTGCTCTGATCCGCTGAGCTATGGAGGCAAAGCAACGGACTCTAAGAAAGTCCTGTGTTTCGTGTAAATTATACCACCGTAATCTGCTAAAATAAGGTTATGCAAAAGCTGAATAAACTGTTAGTGCCTCTTTATATACTCTTTCTAATATTTTCCTTTTTCTATGTTAAGTCGGTTTTAAAGGGAGTGCCTGTTTCCACAGCAGATAAAAAAGAGGAAGAAAATGTCGGGATAAAGAATATCACAGTAACCCTGACAGTTATGTCGCCCAGCTACACAAAAACGTACACACAGCAGTCCAAAAATGTAGATTCGGCTTCTGACTTATTGTTAAAAATTAAAGAAAATAATCAGGATTTCACATTCGACCGTACAGCTTACTCTTACGGGAGCGAGTTCGATCATGTAAATAATCTGGAAGCCACAGAAACGATGAAGTGGAAAATGTTGGATGGGGAAACTGACATAACATTAAAAATGGACAGTATGTATCTTGTCGACGGGAAAAACTACATTTTGGTGTATGAAAAAGTAACAGAGTAATTTACTCGAATCTCAACGCTTCTATCGGATCCTTTTTACTTGCACTAAGAGCCGGGTACGTTCCGAACACAACCCCTACAAATACAGAAAACCCCATCGCCAGACCAATTGCCCACCACGGTATTGTTGCCCGTATAAAACTGCTCACAACCAATGTTGATATGTAACCTAACAACAGCCCGACCACTCCACCCCCGAGGCTTATAACGATGGCTTCGGCTAAAAACTGCCTGCCTATGTTTTTCGAAGTGGCTCCCAACGCCTTCCTAAGCCCTATCTCCTGTGTACGCTCAGTGACCGAAACAAGCATTATATTCATAATCCCTATACCCCCCACTAACAGCGATATACCGGCAACAGCGGCAAGTGCGGAAGACAGTACCCCCAGAATCTGCTCTATGGATGACAGCACATCCTTTTGTGTTACAACTGAAAAGTCATCCGCCTTCATATCTTTTAACAACGCTAACCGGATTTCTCTCATCACTTCTTCAATGTTCTGACCTTCTTTAACTTTTACGGCTATGCTGGATAAAACTTCTACATTAAAGGCGGCTTTCAAAGATGTATCCGGCATAAATATTCTATCGTCGAAAGTGGGACTTTTTGGTTTCGCAACACCAAGGATCTCAAAAGTCGTATTTTCGATTTTTATTTTCTCACCCACCGGGTTACGGTCTCCAAATAATTCTTTTCTGACATCCGAGCTGATGAACACCAAATTGGCTTTTTGCGAATCGTCGGCTTTTGTGTAGTAAGAACCCAGCTCCGTCTCCAATCCGTAGATTGAGTATGATTGGTAATTTCCTCCTACGACAGTACCGGAATAAGTTTTAGTTTTATATTCTGCAACCTTTGCAACCCTCACGGAAGGTGTCACAGCAGTTATTTTGTCTCCTACATATAGATTTATCGTATCAATGTTTTTTAAACTGAGCTTGTTTCCCATAAAGGTTCTGCCCGGATCGTGATCTTCGCTCATTTTTGGTGTTATCAGAATTAGATTTGAACCCAAGGATTCAAATTGATCTGTAATGTAGTTCTGGAAACCTTGTACTACGGCCACCAAAGCCACTACGGAGAAGACACCTATAATGACACCGAGCATTGTGAGGAAGGTCCTCACTTTATTTAACGCCAGAGCTGACAGCGCACTTTTAATTGTTTCAGGAACGTAGATCATTTGACTATACGGCCGTCTTTTAACACTATTTTTCTTTGCGCTATTTTTGCAAGGTCATCATCATGGGTGACAAGGATTATAGTTTTACCCTGAGAATTCAGTTTTAGAAAGTTATTCACGATTTCGTCACCCGTTTTAGTGTCCAGGTTTCCGGTTGGTTCATCTGCAAGGATCATGCTGGGGTCATTGACCATCGCTCTTGCAATCGCGACTCTTTGCTTTTGCCCTCCCGACAGCTCGTTAGATTTATTTTTTAGCCGGTTCTGTAAACCGACTATTTCAATTACCTCTTTCGCCTTCCTTTCCCACTCAGAACCGGGCACTTTGCTGTATTTAAGAGGAAGGATGACGTTATCCAGGACGGTTGTGCGTTGTAGTAAATTGAAAGATTGAAAAACAAAACCTATCTCCTCGTTCCTTACTTGGGCAAGCTGTTTTTCGGTCATACCTTTGGTGTTAACGCCGTTAAGTATTATCTCACCGTCGGTAGGGGTATCCAGTAAGCCGAGTATATGCATCAATGTTGATTTACCGGAGCCTGATTTACCCACAATGGCAACAAATTCTCCCTTGTTTATCTCAATATCGATTCCCATCAGAGCCTCTATTTTCGTAGAACCCATATCATATATTTTGGATACGTTTTGAGCTTGTAATACGGGAGTCATTTTAATTAATAATCTTGGCGAAATATCCTTCGGTCAGTTTTTGATTATCTTCGGCCGGAATTACCACTTCGCTCACGTCCGTTTTAATTTCTGTATAAATATCTCCCTCCACTCCCAGCTCGACAGGAAGTTTTTTAAGTTTGCCGTTTTCTACGATCCATACGAAAGGGTTGTCCGAGATGTCATAAAATATTTCATCGATTGTAAGAGCCCGAACAGCTTCGCCGGTAGTCAAAACATCAATATACGCGTCGCCGGACATTCCTATTGCAAGCCGGTGTTCTGTGTCTCCGGTCACCGGTATTTCTATGTCAAAAACTCCGGTAGAGGAATTGGCAGTAAGCGGCAGCTGATCAATTTTAGTATTAAAGTCAAACGAAGCGTATGAATCCAGATTTATTTTAACCGGCTGTCCTAATTTAATATACCCGTAATCTTCCTGGTCTATTGATATCTCAAAAATAAACTTGTTCATGTTCGCCAAGGTCATAACTGTTTCACCGATGATGGCCGTTTCACCTACCTTTTTATTAACATCGATAATAGTTCCGTCGAACGGGGCATAAATATAAGAGTTGCTAAGTATAGACAGTTGGGCTTGGTAAGACGCTTCAGCCTGGCTTGCAAGTTCTTCCAGCTGCCTTACCTTTATGTTGTAGGCGTCTTCTCCACCGAGACTCTTGATGTTCGTTTCTTTCTCCTGTTCATACAGTTCCTTATTTCGGATAGCTACGTCACGGGCGTCTCTATACGATTGGACAGTTTGAAATTGGGCAGAGCCGTCAAGGTAGGCCATAAATTGACCTTTCTTTACCTCCTCGCCCTTTTTAACAAATATTTCAGAAATCTTCCCTGCCGACATAAATGTAAGATCCGCCTGCTCATCGGCCTTTATCTGTCCGCTTGCCGAAACGGTGCGTGACACTACCCTATTCTCAACTTCAACTTTTCTAACAAGTGATGTAAGTTGTTTTGGCCTCAACAAGAAAAACCACGCTCCCAGAGCCAGTGGTATGCCTATCAACAAGTATTTAATTAAATTTTTCGAGTCAAATTTTGGCATAACTGTGATATTATATTACCATGTTCGGGTTCTTAAAATCTCATCATCCGCTTAGACATGCAAGAAGTTTCAAACACGCGTTTACAGGAATATTTCACGCTCTTGTGGAAGAACCCAACTTTAGGGTTCAGGTGGTCATTGTTGTTATTTCGGTTCTGCTAGGCGCCCGTTTTAGAATAACAAATGCTGAGTGGGGCTTGCTTATACTTTCAATGGGTTTGCTCTTAATGGCTGAGGTTCTTAATACTGTGGTCGAAGATACAATAGATTTTTTTATAAAAGATTTTGATGAAGGTGTAAAAGTGATAAAGGACCTATCCGCCGGTTTTGTACTCATAACAGCCGTCACCGCGCTTATTATACTTATCCTGATATTCTGGCCTTATTTCCTGGTTTTGCTACCTGCTTAGGTAAATTAGGACCGCAAGATATATTGCCCCGAAAACGTATCCCGCTACAACATCCTGCACTGTGTGCGCTCCGATAATTATCCTGGAAATACCGACAAAAAGTATGTGATACACACTTATTGTACGAAGGAGGTACACAGCCAAACCGCTTCCGAAAACGTCTCTTTTAAATGTTAAAAAAAACAGTAGGCCCCAAAAGCAAACGTAAAAAATCACGTGACTGCTTGGGAATCTATACATATCCCCGAGTTTGGTGGGATCTCCAGCGTACGAGTCTAATCTTGGAATTTTAAATATATTTTTTAATACGACTGAGTATAAAAGGCTAAGTATTGCCAGAAAGAATATTCCGGCTTCTTTTATATATCCGGAAACCACGAAATACGCGATGAATGAGAGGGATAAAACTGCCACGATGGGAATGCTGTTTCCGAAAAAACTCGCGGATTCAATAAAAACTTTTAAAAAGGCAGGCATTTAAATTTAGTATCCTTTCTCGTTAATCTCTTTCAGTGTCCCCGGCTCCATAATATACATTCTTACATAATCCTGGTTTGCTTTTGTCAATGTAAATATAGGATCGTACCTCTCCATCCAGTATTCTGATTTTTCTCCGGAAGCGGTTTCGGTGAATGTCTGAGGATTTCGTATATGAATGTAGAACCCGGCCTTGTTCGTATCTTTTTCCAGTGGCACGTAATATCTCACAATAGATTTTCTTTCGTTAGTAGAATAAGCGTTAATCTCAGGATACTGTTTTATAAACTCCGAAATGCCCTCCCAATCCCTGTAGTACGGAAATCCAAAAAGACTTAAATGGTAAATTGGGGTAGGTTCAGGAAAGGTCCACGCGAGGAATTTTTCTTCTTCCCAGGGATATTCTTTGTTGTTGTCGACAAAAACCGCGTAACTTTGAGCAAATATAAACATGAATATCAAAAAAAGTATAACCTGATACGCCCAAGCAAAAACCGTGCCGGGAAGTTTCTCGGAAAGAAAATCGAGAAAACTGTCGAGTCCGATAGAAATTATAATAATTACCGGCAAAATATAGACGTAAATATGTGTCCCCGGTATGTAAACTAACCACTCCATGAAAGCAAAGGGTATAAAAAACCAGATGAATAATGCTATATAGGACGCCGCGCTTTTAAAAGTAATTTTCTTCGGCGGTTTTAAGCCGTAAGCTTTGTAGTATAGAAACGCCAATCCCAGCAATGAAGCTAGGATGTAAAAATGGACGACGTAGATTGGCTGGTAAACCGAGAATAAATATTTTGAGCTGGATATTTTTGAAGATACGTCGCCGGATATTCTTCCCGACCAATAAGAAAGTGTGGACTCTGAAATCGAAAGTATGAAAGGTATATAAAAAGCTAGAAGAAGCGCGCCCGACACCGATAGCGATATAATGATGGTCCTTAAAGCTGCAGGATCTTTTTTATAGTTTCTTTTGAGCCAGACGGACATTAGGTATAAAACAAAAGGAAAGATAAACACGGCGTCGTAGTGTGAAAGTATCCCCAACGCCCAGAAAATAAATGCGCATATGACGCCCTTGTGTTTGTAGTCGGTTCTTTTAACGGCAAGACTAAGCATATATAGAGCAAGGATCATAAAAAGTATCGTGAACGATTGATACTGAACGATGCGCGAAAATGCTACGAAGAACCCGTTACTTCCAAGAAGAAGAGCCGAAATTAATGCCGCCCGTTTCCCAAAATGCATCTGAACAAGTTTATACAAGAAAAATACCGAAAGTATTCCTGCCATTGCGAAAGGAAGTCTGATTAACAGCTGGTTTGTGTAATCGGGATTTATAAACTTCAGAATGTATGTGATGACAAACTGGATGGGACCTTTTCTCTGGTCCATAAGGTAACTGAAAAAATTCTGACCCTCGTTCGGCAGATAAAGAGCTTTTATCTCGTCTCCCTGATAGTCCGAGTAGCCAAGGTTAAAAAACCTCAGTATCACGGCGGGAACCATTACCCCAAACAGAACCAGATTAATATTTTCTATCAGTTTTTTCATGTTCCCCTACACCATATATTACCAGTTCGTTCATTGCTCTGGTAGTAACAACGAAAGCCCGTCTCGCCTCGTCGAAGGATTTAATTTCTCCGATGTTTAAACCGAGAACGTATACCTTTGAAAACTCCAGACCTTTTGAATTTAGGGCGTTCATTACATATACGCCTTTAGGAATGTAGTTCACGCGGGTTCCGGAATCCAAAATAACCAGCTGTTCTTTGTTTTTAACTATTTTTTTCATTTCTGCAGATATTTTGTCTAAAAGAGAGTCGTCATAGCAAATAACACCGATACTTTTATCCAAAACCTTGATGTCCTTTTTAATTTCCGACAAAAATCCATTTACTATCTCGTCGCCGGAATTAACTAGCACCGTGATCGGTTCCTTTCCCGTCCTGTTTATTGATTCAGGCATAAAGTCTTTTGTGAAGGGGGCTAAGATATTGCGCGCAAACTCAATGATAGGCCGGATGCTTCTATAATTAGTGGAAAGCTCGAATCTCACAGAGGTTTTTGCTTCTTTTATGATATCAAAAAGGTCTTCCCATCTAGCGATGCCTGAGGGATCCAGAGACTGATTAAGATCTCCAAATATACCGAACCTGCCCCTAAGGACCACCTTTGACATTATTGCGTACTCCAGCGGTGAAAAATCCTGGCCCTCGTCGACAACACAGTACTCGTATGTCGGGTGTTTTTGAATCCCCATCAGTGACAGATAAATATAGACGTATAGTATGGATTGAGCGTAGTTAAGACGCTGTTTTACGTCTATCCCAAAAACCTTCGCCATTTCGGAAACCTCATTCGTTTTTATATCGTTCTTCATGTCCGCCAGCTTGTTGACCAGTTTTCTGAGGCTTTTTATATTTTCCCTGCACAGATATGCTTTTATCGAATCATTTGGAAGTTCCTTGAGCTCATCCTTTTGGTTGGTAAGCTCTTCTTCAAGCTCGGTGAGAATCTCATTGATATTTTCGGACGGGGACATGTTGGTCGAATATTTATATCCACCGAAAGGTTCGAATTCTGTTACCTTAAAGAGCTCGGAGAGTTTTCTTTCGTACAAACCGTGAATTTTCTCCAGCGAGACATAAAGTTTTTTAAGATCCTTTAGTTTGAATCCCATTAGATCACCCGGCGTGTCGAGGTCGGTTCTGATCTGTATCTGTTCGCGGAATATTAAATTAACAAGTATTTCTCTGACAGTCTTGTAATTTATATCGAAAATTCCCAATCTGGGAAATAGTGTAGAAAGGTAGCCGACAAGTATCTGATTTTTTGCCACCACAATGGATTTTTCTGAATGAATTAAATTCGGATAATTAAAAAATATGTGGGCCAGTTTATGTATAGCGACAGTACTTTTTCCGCTTCCGACACAGCCCTGCACTATACATATCTGTCTGGGGTCGGATTCTATGATATCCATTTGCGACTGCTGAATTGTTTCTACAATGTCTTCCAGGACGCCGCCTGTTTTCCTACCAATCTTGTCTATGATAACTTCGTTTTCGTCCAGCTGTATATCGTTGTTGTAATATTTGACCAGCTCACCGTCGGCAATTTCATAAGTTCTTTTTAACAGCAGGTCTCTTTTTTCAACGCCGCCCGGTGTATCGTAGTAAACATTTTTCTGTGGGTATCTGTATCGGTAGTAAACTGAGGCAATTTTCGCACGCCAGTCCGTGACTGAAGGACTTGATTCAGAAAGTCCGAATTTTCCTATATAAATTTTTTCTGTTGAACTTCTATCTTTTAGGTCTATGCGTGCAAAGTAAGGCTGGATAAGCAGGTATTTTAATTCTTCTATTCTTTTAAACTTATCCTTTAGATTAAGTGCGGCATTTTTTTCGTGGAGCTGTTCCAGGAACATTAAAAAATCAGGGCCGAACTCCCCCTCCTGCTTGAGCTCCTTCAGCCTGTCCAGATTGGAAATACCGACACTCTTAAGCGTTTCTTCCAGTATTTTAAGCGTCTTTTTAACAGAGCTTTTCAGGCTTTCTACATGTTGTTTCTCTTCTATAAAGATTTTGTCCATATCAGTAATCTTTCTTTGCTATTAGTACAACAAACTCACCCTTAATTTTCTTTTGTAGATAATGATTGGATATTTCCGTCAAACTGCCCCTGACAACTTCTTCGTGCATTTTGGTAATGTCGTTGCACACACAGACCTGCCTATGTCCTAATACTTTTTGGGCAATTTTCATAGACCCCGACAGTCTAAACGGAGATTCATAAAAGATCAAGGTGGCGTCAACACCAGCGTATTTTTCAAAGAATTTTTCTATTTGAATTGTACCTTTGGGTAAAAATCCTAAAAACAAAAACTTATCGGTAGGGAGTCCGGAGATTGATAGTGCCGCTGTGACCGCTGAGGGGCCGGGTATGGACTCTATCTCGACGTTTTCCGCGATAAGATCCCTGACAAGCTTAAAGCCCGGATCCGATATCGAGGGTGTTCCGCTGTCGGAGACAAGAGCCAACGATTTTCCATCCTTGAGCATTTCCTTTATTTGTTCTATCACTCTGGTGTGGTTCTGGTCCCTGTACGATATCTGGGGTTTTGAAAAAGAGTATTTTTTAAGAATCTTATCGGTCTCCCTGGTATCCTCTGACAATATGACATCGACACCCTTTAGAACCTCTATAGCCCTTAAGGTAATATCGGCCATATTTCCAATTGGAGTAGATACAATATATAATTTCGCCTTAGACATAAACATTGTTCATTTTAGCATTTTATGGGTTTAAAGACTAAACACGGTACAATTAAATATCCGGCATTTTTCCCCGACGCGACCCACGCGTACATAAAAGGTATCTCATCGCGGGACATCTTAGCTTCCGGAACCACCGGGCTTGTAGTAAATACATACCACGCCATAATTGACAAGACGGTTGATGTTATCGAAAAGTGCGGTGGCCTGCATAAATTTATGGGTTTAAACATACCCATAATCACTGACTCCGGAGGGTTTCAGGCGATGTCGCTTGTAAGAAGAAGTCCGGGTAATGGAAAGATAACAAGAGACGGGATCAAATTTAAAATGGACGGTTCCAGAAAAAGTATTACTCTCACACCTGAAAACTGTATACAAACTCAGGCCAAGCTCGGCGGGGACATTATGATGTGCCTGGACGACTGCACTGATCCCGGAGAATCTCAAAAAGAGCAGGAGCTTTCGGTTGTGAGGACCGTCGCGTGGGCCAAAAGATGCAAAGAAGAATTTGAAAAAGTAACCAAGCATGTCAGAAGAAAACCCCTCCTTTTTGCTATAGTTCAGGGCGGAAATAGTAAGGAACTACGTAAAAAGTGTGCCGAAGAACTCATTAAAATAGGATTTGACGGCTATGCTTATGGGGGTTGGCCGGTTGACGGTGACGGGGTGTTCTTAGATGAAATGCTATTTTTTGCTGCCGGATTAATGCCCGCCGGGAAGCCTAAATACGCAATGGGTGTTGGAAAACCGGAAGACATTAAAAAATGCATAAAGATGGGTTACAACATATTCGATTGTGTTCTTCCGACAAGGGATGCAAGACACAAAAGACTTTATGTTTTTAGCGGACGGGCAGAAAAAGGATACGAATTTATTTACATGCGCGCCAAAAAGCACGAAACAGACCGGGAGCCTGTCTCAAAATCCTGCACCTGCGAGTTGTGTACACAGCACAACCGTGCATATCTCTACCACCTTTTCAAGCAGGGAGATTCTAATGCCGGGCGTCTTGCCACTATTCACAACCTCACCTTTTATTCTCAATTCACGGAGTCCCTAAAGTAGGTCTTGCACGTGTTGACACTATTGAGATAATAAACACAAGGGGGAGGTTTTCCATTTATAACATGACCGATAAAAATGTCATCGAAAAAGCAGGGGCTCTTGCCCTCAAAATACATGAGAATCACACCCGTTTATCCGGAGAGGGTTATTATTGGCATTTGCACAGAGTTGCCGAGCTGCTGGAAGAAAACAACGTTAATGACCCGGAAATATTGGCAGGGGCATATCTGCATCACATACTCGATAGTAAGAAATATTCGAAAGATGACCTTAAAAAGGATTTCAGTCCTGAAATAGCGGAAATAGTTTTTGAGTATGCCCGTATATCCGGAAACGAGATAAGTTCAATAGACCCTAAAAATTATAACGAAAGCATAATCGTACAAACTTACCTGAATCTTATTAAGAATCCTAAGACTCTGATTATCCGGCTTGCGGACAAGGTCGACAACATAAGATCAGCATACGTACTTCCAAAAGAAAACGCCCGGCGTGTAGCCGAAAAAGCAATGTACCTTTATTCCCCGATCTGCCAGCTTTTGGGCATACACAGGTTCGTGGTGGAATTGGAAAACGAAGCTTTTAAAATATTAAACCCGGGAGAATATTATTCCATCGAGGCCTATCTCAAAAAGAAGATGCCAGAAATGGAAAGCGTCCTTGAGGATACAGCCGAATTTATTAGGGATATTCTTGGGGAAAAAGGGATTCCCGCAAAATTGGATTACCGGATTAAACATATTTACAGCATTTATAGGAAAGCGCAAAAATACCGTGAAACGAAGAACTACAAAGGTTTGAACCAGATTTATGACATCGCCGCTATGAGAGTTCTTGTAGACTCGGTAGAGCAGTGTTACATGACGGAAGATATCTTAAAGCAGGCGTGGAGTGTAGTTCCGAACGAACGGGATGATTACATCATGCATCCAAAACCGAGCGGTTACAGGAGTATACATAATACTTTTGCCGTGAGTCCTACTATGAATCTGGAAATTCAGATAAAAACCAGGGAAATGCACGAAGAAAATGAGTTTGGTATAGCCAGCCATACATTCTATAAAACCGGGGAACAATTGAAGAAAAGTTTTCAAACATCCCCGAACTGGCTTGCCGATATCAGCTTCATCAAGAACAAAGGAGAACTCAGGATCGACCAGTTTAAAAAATATGTTTACGTGTTTACTCCTAAAGGTGACATTAAACAATTGGCGCGTGGCGCTACACCAGTAGATTTCGCATACAGTATTCACAAAGATTTGGGCAACGCCTGTGTCGGGGTTACCGTAAACGGCGATTTTCAGAAGCTAAGTTATGAACTAAAGGATGGGGATAGGGTTGAAATAAAGACTTTGAAACATAAAAAATTACCCAGTCCCGATTGGCTGGACTTCGTTAAGACGCGTAAAGGTCGGGAAGAGATTAGAAAAGCTCTAAGAAAGGATTCTGAGAGGAAAGAACTTAGTTAAACCCACCGGAAGCTTACTTGAGTCTTAAAACTTCTTTATGCAGAGTGTGCTTTTTAAGCTTCTTGTTATATTTCATTAGCTCGACCTTATCAGTTGTATTGATACGGTTTTTTTGGGTTATGTATGATCTCATGCCCGTTTCTGTACACTCAAGACCTATTAACAATCTATTACCTTTTTTCTTTGCCATGGTGTGAAATATATTATAAAATCAACTAAATTACAACCTTTTTTTGGCGGATAAAAATGGAAAAAAAGTACGACCATAAACAAATAGAGAATAAATGGAAGGAGTTTTGGTACCGTGACAATATCTACAAGGCCGTAGATTTCTCGGAAAAACCGAAGAAATACATTTTGGCCGAGCTTCCCTACCCTTCCGGACCTTATTTGCACGCCGGCCATATGATGAGATACACGGTGCCCGATGTTTATTCCAGATACTTAAGAATGAACGGTTACAACGTTATGTACCCGATGGGCTGGGACGCTTTCGGACTTCCTACCGAAGGCTACGCTTTAAAAATGGGTAAAACGCCGCAGGAAGTGACCGAGGAACTAGCGAAAGGTTATAAACAGTCGGCTCAGGATTTCGGTTACGGTATCGATTGGGACCGCGAGATCACAACATCTGACCCCAAGTACTATAAATGGACGCAATGGCTTTTTCTAAAATTTTTCGAGAACGGACTCGCCGTACAGGAGGAAATGCCTGTCTGGTGGTGTAAAGAACTAGGCGTCCTTGCCGAGGAAGAAGTCCTGACGGGAAAAGACGGTCAGAAAGTAAGTGAACGCGGGGGATATGCCGTCGAAAGAAAACTATTTAAACAGTGGGTTCTAAGGATACCGGCATATGCCGAAAAACTAATAGACGGGCTTAAGGAAACAGATTTTCCGGATTATATTAAAACCGCACAAATCAACTGGATAGGTAAATCAATTGGCGCCGAGGTTGAGTTCAAAGCTGTTGCGGGTGACAAAAACATAACGGTGTTTACCACAAGAATAGACACTATCTACGGAGCCTCCGCTGTGATCATTTCCCCCGAATACGAAAATTTATATGATTTTGTGGCAGAAGAGCAACGCGGAGGGGTTGAACAATACGTCAAAGCCGCGAAACAAAAAAGTGAGATGGAAAGGACGGCGATACAAAAAGACAAATCCGGAGTATTTGCAGGCACTTATGTTTTAAACCCATTTAGCGGAGAAAAACACCCTGTTTGGGTAGCGGACTTTGTTCTTACCACTTATGGCACGGGAGCGATAATGTGCGTTCCCGGACACGATGAAAGAGACCACGAATTCTCTGTTAAGTACGGCTTGAAAATAGGACAGGTTGTCATGCCTGCCGACGGGATCGAGGTGGATGTTCAAAAAGAACCGTACACCGGCTACGGTATTTCTATTAATTCAGGTGAGTATTCAAACAAACCTTCAGAGCAAGTAATAATGGAAATGACACAAAAAGCCGAGAATGAAAACTTCGGTAAGTTCAAGATAAATTACAAACTCCGTGACTGGGTATTTTCGCGCCAAAGGTATTGGGGGGAACCCATACCGGTCGTATATAAAAATGACGGAGCAATCGAGGCTGTTGTCGATACAAACGACATGCCGGAGGTTCATAAAAAACTTCCCGTAGAGCTTCCTTATACAAAAGATTATCAACCCTCCGAAAGCGGCGGTGCCCCGTTAGCAAGATTGACGGATTGGGTTGAAACTACGGACAAAAACGGGAGCCCTGCAAAAAGAGAAACCGAAACAATGCCTACATGGGCCGGTTCGAGCTGGTACTACATAAGATATTGTGATCCTAAAAACGAGAACGCTTTTGCCGATCCCGAGATTTTAAAATACTGGCTACCGGTAGATAAATATTTCGGTGACGGAGGACACACAACCGCGCACCTTTTATATTCCAGGTTCTGGCATAAATTTTTTTACGACCTTGGGTTGGTTCCGACACCCGAACCTTATAAATGGAGGATGACGGGCGGTCTATTATTGGGAGCCGACGGACAGAAAATGTCCAAATCACGGGGAAATGTTATTAACCCTAAAGAAATTGTTGAACACTTCGGAGCCGACGCATGCAGACTATACCTCTGCTTTATAGGCCCGTACGATGAGACTTACCCATGGGATGACCACGGTGTTAAAGCTACAAAGAGATTTATCGATAATCTTTTCCTTCTTAGAAACAAAGTGAGGGACGACGAGGGAGCAGGAGCAGAATTGGAAAAGGACTATAACCTGATGGTAAAGAAAGTGACCGATATGTGTGATGACCTTAAAATGAATACCTGTGTCAGCGAATTCATGATCTTCGCCAACGCCGCAAAGAAGGCTCCGTCAATAAGTACCGGACAATGGAAAGGTTACATAAAACTACTTGCGCCGTTCATACCTTTTGTTGCCGAAGAGTTTTGGCACGAAATAAATAATTTTTCAACATGGGATAAAAATAATAGTGTGCATCTACAGGAATGGCCCAAATTTGACCCCTCTAAACTAGCTGAAAACACCGTTATTATTCCGGTTCAAATAAACGGAAAGGTGCGCGCCGAGATTGAAATAGATTCAAACGCCGACGAACGGGCTGTCAGCGAACTGATAAAAAATAATGCCGACTTAATAAAATCCCTCGACGGACGCCAGGTCAGGAAGTTAATATATGTTAAAGGCAAGATTGTAAGCCTGGTGGTTTAAACCAACAAAGACTCCCCTCTTTCTAAAACATTTTTTATAAATGCTATTTCAGCTCGAATATAACGGTCACGTTCTTATAAGTCGAGGTCGAACCGGGTTCAACGGGAATTCCACCGCCGCCCGCTCCAAAAGCCTCGTTATATTTTACCCCTCCGTATATATATTGAGCCGAACCTTCGTTTATCTGAACAGCCCTGCCGAGCTTTTTCCCGAGTCCGGAGGCTATTGCCGAGGCTTTGCTTCTGGCGTCCTCAATAGCGGCATTAAGTAAGGCTTCCTCGTCTATCATTTCGTCGTCTATAGTAAGATTTGGTCCCCACATAGAGGCTTTTTCGACAGTCGCGAGAAGAGCTGTCAGATCATCGGATTTTGAAAGATCCCGCAATTTGGTGTTAACCGTGTAAGAAGCAAACCAATCTCCTAACTCATAAGTTGTTACGCCCCCGCGATACACGGAATCCTGTCTTTGATAAATGTTCAGACTTGTGGTTTCAATATCTTCTTCAGGTATACCGAAATCTTTTATCATCTGAACTACGTTCTTGGATCTCTCGGTAAGGGCTTCGACAGCTTTAGCTTTGTCGGCATCCGATACCTCTATCGTCAGAGAGTACGAAGCAATTTGATTTTTAACCTGTGATGTAGATGAACCGGACACCGATATTGTCTGCGGTGTCAGCATTTTAAATAAGTACCAGACTCCGGTACCGATCAGAGCGGCAAACACGATCGATATAAAAATATTTAACAAGAGAGAAATATTTATAAGTTTATTGTTATCGGGCATGAGCAAATATTATCATTTTTTGGCAGTGTGAGAAAACCCCATAATTCTGGGGTATAATGAACAATATGGGTTTTGTGAAAAATGCTGAAGATATAACAAAAATGAGGCAGGGAGGAAAAATACTTGCCGAAATACTGTCTGAACTTAAGAAAATGCTTGTTCCCGGTAGAGATTCTTTCGAACTTGAAAAAGAGTTCATAAAAATGTGCCGAAAAAATAAAGTTGGCCCCACCTGTAAAGGATATGCTCCCTACGGCATGCCTCCATTTCCTACAGGTCTTTGCCTGAGTATAAACAATCAATCAGTCCACTGCTTTCCCAAAAAAGGAGTCATTTTAAAGAACGGTGATGTCGTGACCGTCGATACCGTGATAAATTACAAAGGTCTAAATGTGGACGCTGCCTTCTCAACCGTTGTCGGAAAAAAAGAGAACGCTCTTAAAAACACTTTAGTGAACACCGCAGAGAAAGCACTTTACGAAACCATTTCGGAAGTAGGTCCAGGAGTACGCATAGGCCGGATTAGCAACAAAATGCAAAAAATAGTAGAATCACAAGGTTTGAACGTACTCAAGGACTATGCGGGACACGGCATAGGTCCGGAAATGCACGAATACCCTGAAATACCGTGTTACGGTAGCGTCAACGACGGTCCGAAACTTATGGAAGGTATGACCATCTGCATTGAGGCACTAGTTTGCACCGGAGACGACACCGTAGTTAACAAAAGTGAGTGGGAAACCTGCATGGCCGACGGAGGTTACTTTGCCCAAGCCGAACATACAATTTTAGTAACGAAAGACGGATACGAAATTTTGACTTTAAAGAACAAATGACACTAAAAGATATATTTACCGGCCAGGTCGGTAAAAATAACATGGACAGAAAAGTATTCTCACTTCTTACGACTCTGATCGTAATTCTAGCCCTTTTCCTGGCGGCGGGGTTTTTATTTCCCGAAACTGTTTCGGTGATCCTTAATATTGTTTGGATAATTCTGATGGCATCCGCTGCGGTTTTTTTCACCTTAGGAATACTGGTTATCATTGGAATGAAAAGGGAGGCCGGCAGAGTTCTGGATCTTTTATTGGAAGGTGCGCTGACTTTTATAGATTTTCTTGAATTTTTGAAAAATCTGTGGAAAAGATTCGTCGAGCTATTAAAAGAGTTTCTCCTATTTGCGGCTCCGATCTTTGCCTACATAGCCGCCTTTTTGGTTTATGTTCTTCTTTTATACATTTACAAAACCGTGGGCAAATCATATGACGTTATGATAATGACGATAATAATTACGGCCGCGGCAATCATGGGCTTCGGTTTGTTAAGCAAACCCCAGCCCGACACCATAATAGAACTCACATGGAATGGACAGTTCCAGAAAAAATTTAAAGCCGGGTTTATAGACGGAATCGAGGTCGTCTTGTTCATTTTCTTTTTGACCATGGACAGCACTAACCTTTTCTTTCTTCCGACAGACCTAAACATACCGTTAAAAGCAGAGTTTAAAGATTACGACTTGATGTTGAAAAGCTTTGTTTATGATAAACACGTCATTACTACGATAGCCCTCATAGTCACAACCGTGTCCATAGAAGTTTTGAGAAATATGATAAAGGTATTTGCAAGTGCCAGAAAATACTACTTAAACTTTTCCCACGAACTCGAAAATTTTGGAGGCGCTAAACGAACCACCATGGACATGTTAAAAGAAGCAATAAGAAAAAGCTTTAACGATGCAAAGAGAGATCTTATAAAGTTCGTTACCTTCAATACGGTTCTGTTCGCCGTCTTTCTTTTATTTCCCAGATTAAAACTTCTAACGTTGGCAGTGGCGAGCGTTACTAATCTCGGGCTGGATCTTTCCATCCGTTCCAGACTGACAGCTAAAAAGGGCAGCGACCTCATTTCCAGGATTTTACAAAAAGTATTTAGACTTTGACGGGCGCCCCATCCAAATGTATCATTTCCTTACGGGTAATATTTGGGTATTTAAATGCAACCTTTAGCGGATAAGATACGACCGAAAAATTTAAACGAAATGTCCGGACATGAAAAGCTTCTCGGCGAAGGCGGGATAATTTCGGAGTTACTCAAAAACACGCTACAGACAGGATTCTTTCCTTCCTTAATATTTTGGGGTCCCCCGGGAGTAGGTAAAACCACACTTGCGAGAATAATAGCTTCCGAGACCAACCGTAAATTTTACGAATTCAGCGCGGTAAATACGTCGGTTAAAACAATTGAGAAACAACTGGAAGATAACGGCAAAAATGCCCCGTCCAATTTATGGTCACAAAACACCTACTCGAAGAAAAAAGATGGAGTCCCGGTAGTCTTTATAGATGAAATCCACAGGTTTAACAAAGCTCAACAGGATGCATTACTTCCCTTGGTCGAACAGGGAAAAATAATTTTTATTGGGGCAACCACCGAAAATCCTTCTTTCGAAGTTATTGCTCCTCTTCTATCCAGGTGCCGCGTAGTAATAATGGACCAACTTTCCGAAAAAGATCTCGAAGAAATCATAGACAGAGCACTGGATGATCTGGGCAAGAAACTTGAAAAGGATGCCCGGAAATTCTTAGTTCAAAGCAGTAACGGAGACGCCCGCACGTGTATAAATGTTTTGGAGATCGCTTTTCATCTACAAACCGGAAAAGAAATTACCTTTGATGATGTTAAAAAAGCATTACAGAAAAGCCAGCTGACTTTCGATTTACAAGGTGAAGAGTTTTACAACACAATATCCGCTCTTCACAAATCCATGAGAGGCTCGGACCCGGACGCCGCACTTTATTGGCTTGCCCGTATGCTGGAAGCAGGACAGGACCCCACTTATATTGCCCGTAGGCTCACAAGGTTTGCATCAGAAGATATAGGGATAAAAGATCCTCAGGCACTTGTGATTGCAGTGGCAGCTTTTCAGGCCTGTGAAAGAATAGGGATGCCCGAATGCGCCTTGGCATTAGCTGAGGCTGTCGTTTACTTTGCTAAGTCTCCTAAATCCAATGAACTTTATATCGCGTATGGTAAGGCAGCGGACGACGTTATGAAATACGGAAACCTTCCGGTGCCTATGCATATAAGAAATGCTCCCACAAAACTAATGAAGGATGTAGGCTACGGTAAAAATTACAACTATTATCACAGCCCCGAGGGCAAAAAACTTCCCGATATCGAATATTTTCCGGATAAACTCAAGGGTACAAAATATCTGCGCTAGTCCTGTAAAGTAAATTCTTCCAGTTCTTTAATTCCCCCAAATGCTATGCGGTCATGAACATGTTTTTTAGCGCACAACATTCTTGCCGGAGTAATTACAGACTCACCCCATTTATCGGTGATCTCGTCGACGGCTGAATAAAGTTTTTCTTTTCTGCCGACATCGTCGAAAAGATCGAGCTGTGTAGTATCGTTATCAAAAATATCGAATAAAGATTCAGCAATTATGGCAACCGGTTTACCCGAATAGGGCGAACGACACATTATCCTGTAAGCTTCTTTAAAAACATCACGGGGGTCAAAAAGAGTTTTACCCGTAGTATGACCGTGGTGCCAATATGTTCCGTCGCGATAAGTTATCGCGACGTGGACACCTCTGGCTTTATAACCCGCTTTTCTTAAGCGTCTCGCCGTCTTTTCAACCAATTTATATAAAATTGGGGCAAGATCTTCGTTTTTCGTTAAACGGTCGGGTATCGCGTAGGAATTTCCGTAGCCTCTTCTGCCCCATGCTACGTCGTCTATTTCCCAGCCTCTCAAACGCAGGTACCAGTAGTAACCCGTTATGGAACCGAAAGCGCGTTCAAGTGTTGCACAGGACGCTTTGTAAAAATCCGTAACGGTATAGATATTTTGGGTGGCAAGACGAGCAGCATTTGCTCTTTTTATTCCGTGCAGCCCGGTAATTTCCAGCGAAGAATAAACGGATTCAAAATTGGAAATGTTTATTTCTTCGAGACCGTCGGGTTTTTTGAGACCGGCGGCTGTCTTGGCCAAAAAAATATTCGGGCCCATGCCGATGGAGACAGTTATCCAATCACCGACGTCTTTTTTAATTAGTTCTTTTATTTCGACTCCGACATTTTTAATACCTTTTTTAAAGGAAGGGCAGCCTTCAAGATTGACCATAAACTCATCTATGGATTTCGGAATTACCACGCTTGAAAATTTACTGAGAACAGTGCGGAGTTTTAGATGGACGTCGCGGTACTTTTGAGGATCTGGGGTAAGCACCGTAAGGCCGGGTGCCAGAAACTTTCCTTCCCTCACCCGCATTCCGGTTTTAACACCCAGCGCTTTTGCTTCGTAAGATGCCGCGAGAACACATCCCGAGGGTGTATCGTAAGCCGCAACTGCTACGGGACGGCCTCTTAGCTGGGGGTTGGCCTGTTGTTCTATCGTGGCAAAGCAGGAATTTATATCCACAAGCATCAAGGTTGGGGGTTTTGGGTTAAAAGACAGGTTAGTCAGCTTGTCCATCCGATATTTCCTCCACCTCCCAAGACAAATTATCGGTATTTAGGACTAATTTAAAGTAAACGGTTTCTGATGCGGCCGAAAACACATGAAAAAAGGTCTTTCCGGTTCGGAAAGCGTGGTGGTAACCTAATTTTACGATTTTGTACCGGCGCCCTTCCCAAATGACCGCAGAGGGCCTAAAAACCCTCTTTTTGTGGTCATACACGGATATAACAGATACCGGCGCCTTTATCTTCGTAATCATATATGCGAAGGAAACCCGAACATTGAATAGAGTTTAATTCGGCCGATACAGGTAGTCAATAGAATTATTGGATGCTATGGGTTGATCTTTGGAAGAAAGTGAAGTACTATGCCGGAAACAATCAATAACTAGAAGGAGGAGAGATGGAAGACGACTTGAAAGCGATTCACCGGAATCTGGAGAAGCTCCAAAAGGAAGCGGATGAAAAAGAGGCAGTGGAAAACCGTAAAAAGGTTCTTGCCTTAATTCGCTTAATAACAAACACCGTGAACACCATGGCTCCCGGGAAGATAGAGGCTATACGTTATGGGAGCGAAACCAATCCTAGGATCACGGATTACCCGGTGGTAAAAATTACTGCCGTTGTTTCCAAAACCTATTTGGAAATTTGCACGTGGACAATCAACTCAAGCGGGCAAACAGAACCTCCTACTCTTACCGTTGCGGACATTACAAAAACGGTTGTCGAGGGCTTGGAAAAAATCCGGTTTCGTTAACTAATGTGGCCTCAAAGCATGGAAATCATAATAGATTTCTTTTGCAATGAGGCCTTCTTTTTTTAGTCTCTGGAGAGTAGGCGTACTAACCAGCCGAACAGTGAGAATCCGCCTTCTTGCTCACCGAGCTGCGTGTTAATAACTTCATTCTGATTTTCAATTGAGTTTGAAAGCGTGTCTAAAGCCTGCTGTTCTTCCGGAGTTAAAGCCTGACTCCTTAGTTGCTGTATCTGTTGTAGCATTCGTGTGTTTGCGTCAATAACCTCCTGAAGTTTCCTGATGGATTCAAAGTTGGGTCCGACCAGGAACTTTACAACTCCGCTTCTTTCGGAAATTTTCTCAAGCTGGTCGATAGATTCTTCCTGAAGGTCTTTTTGCGATTCAACAAAGTTCTCGAGTTCATCCTTTAAACTGTCATCATCTATCTCGTCCTCATCTTCTAATTCGTCTTCGTCCTCGAGTTCGTCAGAATCCTCCGAGTCGTCCTCATCGATGTCATCTGCCTCATCCTCGTCTTCCGGCTCGTTTTCATCGACATCGTCTATTTCGTTGTCGTCTTCAACCTCATCGGAATCTTCATCTTCTTCCGATCCTTCGTTGCTACCTTCTCTTTCGTCGTCGTCTGACAACACGCTTGAATCGCTCTTTGCCAGAGCTTGGGAAAGTCTGTAGGATCCGTATATTGATCCCGAAAAAACCATCATTAAGGCGAGCACCATTACAAGGGTAAAACTATATAATGCTATCGAACTTTTAGGTTTTGTTAATTTTCTATTCATACTAAAATTCTGGGCGAATTATATCTATATGTCAAACCTCAAAAGTCTATTTTGTTAAGACAATTGCGTTGGGCAGACTCCTCCCCGGTCCTACTATATATTTGCCGTTAATATACATTGCCGATGAACCCCCGCCATCCAGATTCAATGCATGTTTTGCACCTAGTGACCTGATGACGTAGGCCGCATCGATAACGGTCGCACTGTTCACTATGGCAAGATATAAATTCTCGCCGCCGACTCCGATAACTCCGCGCGTTCCCTTTATGTCTTTTTGATAAGAAGTGAGCTTGTCACCGTCAACAACTATGTCCCCATCCTTAACAAGCGATGGATAGTTTGAAATCCCGGCAGTAACTCCCCCACCGCCGTAATCCGAGGTTTTTCTGTAAAAAGAGGGACTCCCGCCGTTAAATGTCATTAATCCGGTATCAAACCACGTGAGCGCGTCTTTATGTTCCCACTTTCCTTCATCGCTGTCATATAAGGCAAAATCGAAAGAATTTATTTTTCCGTCGCAGGAACCATAGTCAGGAGGGCAGAAATAAGAACCGTTCATACCCGCGAACCCTCCGCTGTCTTTGACGTAACCAGCAAGGCTCTTGGTATCACAGTCGTTAGAACAGGAACCGGATGAGGCAGAGACCGTTTTTACTTTTACTTCATTTAAAGGTAGCTTAATTATGTGTGCACCGAAGCTACCTCTCTCCGTTTGTACCGTTTGATAACTGTACCCGGATGCTGCCACTCTTGTTTGCTCCAGTTTGGCTAAATAAGCCGAATAATCTTTGTCCAAGGCGGTGGTCTGTTCGTTGATACCCGTCATTATTGAGGCGAAATCTTTTTTCATCAAAAAATCTCCCCACGCATCTTTTTGCTCCGTAAGATCCGGGGACTTTAAACCGGCTTTTACGTTTCTGTTTATTTTTTGTTCAAGAATAAGAAGGGCGTCATAAACATCTTTTATTGTTTTTTCATCGGATGTTTCTTTTGCTTTTATTGTTTCCAACTCTTTTTGCAAAGATGTAAAAGAAGCTTCGGCGATCATTGCATTTGTAACTTTCAAGTGGTCTTCGAACAAGGCGTCTGAAAAGTTTTCGCGCAAGTTAGTTTGAGACGATTTAATATCTGACAATGATTTTTCAGTGCTAATAAGCCTGAGATTTAGATATACCAGTCCTCCTATAAGGACTAAGGAAATTGCCAAAAACCCCACAAACTTCAATTTCCTGAGAATGGACAGTATTTTCACCTATAAAATTATAGCAACAGACACGATTTCCTGTATATAATTAGGCATGCCCGTCGAAACTTTGGAATCTTTAGCGGAACTTGAACCGTCGTACGTGCCGCTCACGGAGGCACCGGCTCCTGAACAAACCGCGTCAGCAAGGGAAAAATCCGAAAACTATTTATATGAGAATGGGGCGCACTCCGGCGGCAAACGTGCAAGCGATGTTCTATCTATCATCAAAGAAGCTACAGATAAATTGCGCTCAGAAAGTACGGAAGCAAAGGTAAAATACACCGTTGCTAATGTGAGAGGCGTTGTGGCAGAGATGCTAAGCAAAAAGTTAGAGCCTTCCGAGTGTGAAACTGTTTACAGATTGAAAGAATTTTTACCCGCGAGTGTCGCCATTGACCCGTATGACTATTACATAGAGATGGGCGGTTTAAGAAAGGACGCAGTTTTAGTAAATAATTTTTTCGAGACCAGGGCGCAGGAAATCCTCCCCAAAGAAAGCGAAACGGGTTACCTAACTGGCGATGAAGTAAACACACTGAAAAAAGACACCATAACCGCACTCGTTGATTACGAAAACATTGAGAAAAAGATGAACGTAAGAAATACGGGAAGAGACCAGTTAATAAGGTGGCACATTCAAAATCAGGGACACCTCCTGAGCGGTAAGAAAGGCAAAACACAAAATAAATTGTTATCTGAAGCCTTGTCAGTAACAGATAAACGGGACACTACGATACTTAAAACTCTTATCGAGAATCACGCCGAGCCCGCGTACGTTGCTACCACCCTCCCGGATGAATTTCTAGAAGACACTGAGGGTAAAATAATCGGAGTGATCGAGGTAAAAGCTTACACCCCTTCCGAAGTAAAAGATTGGACAAATGCTCTCAAATTAAGTATGGTTCAGGAATTTAACACTTTCGGACTTTCCGAACAGGAAAAAAACGATAGAGCGGCTGACGCAGCTCTTTATGACAGAAGAGGTTCGCAGGTAAATATATTAGGTAAAGATATGAGACCAACAGGAATGAGGCTTGGCGTAAATTTTGAGGGGCTGAGGTACTTTATAAATGTGGCCAATAATGAAGCTCCGCACTCTGCATTAAAAGTTAATGTAGATTTAATCAATGACGAAACAGCAGAAGTAATTCAAAAAGAGGTAGACTTTGAATATCCGATTATAGTTAGGCTTCCACAGGATATACCAAATGAGGACATACTGGAGCTTGGTTCCGTTCTGGAGAAACTGAATATCTCTAACATTGCAATTCAAAAATTACCTTTCACATCCCGGGAAATAAACGAAAAAGGATTCGGTATTTATCATCGGTTCGGGGACACGAAAGAAATGGAAAGATTAAAAAGAAGTATTGACCCAAGTGTTACTTCTGCGTTAAATCGCAGGTCTGCCTGGGTGGAATAATTTTGATTCGTATTTAACAGTTTCTCAAACAAACACGCCTGGACAAAATGTGGGATTTAACACTGTCCATTTATCAAATCTCCGGTTAGCACAACATCCAATAGCGTGTATAATGACAAATTGTCATGAACATAAGAAATATAGCCATAATCGCACACGTTGACCACGGAAAAACCACTATTGTTGATGGTCTGTTAAAGCAGTCCAAAACCTTTAGAGACAACGAATCTATGATGACGCAGGATCTAATACTGGATTCCAACGACCAGGAACGCGAAAGGGGCATCACTATTTTAGCCAAGAACACGGCAGTTATTTACAAGGACACTAAGATCAATATTATTGACACCCCCGGCCACTCCGATTTCGGAGGAGAGGTCGAACGCACCCTAAATATGGCTGACGGCGCTTTACTGGTCGTGGATTCTCAGGAGGGCCCGATGCCTCAGACAAAATTTGTGCTTAAAAAAGCGTTGGAACTGGGTTTAAAAATAATCGTGATAATAAATAAAATCGATAAAAAAGATGCTTTGGTTAAAAATTCTCTGCATAAAATCTACGACCTTTTTTTAGAACTTGCCACTCACGAGAGTCAGCTTGAATTCCCGATACTGTACGCAATAGGGAGAGACGGTAAAGCCTGGAAGGATTTCGATTTTTCTAAGCTCGCGGAATTGACTGCAGCTCCCGCAGATTTCACCCCCATATTTGAGGCTGTTTTGAAATATATTCCTCAGCCCGAATCCAGGGATAACGAACCCCTTCAAATGCTCGTCTCAACGCTGGATTGGGACAACTATAAAGGCAAGTATGCCATAGGAAGGGTCACCAGAGGCGTTGTTAAACCCGGAATGTCCGTAGTTTTGATGTCCGCAGACGGAAAACAGGAAAAGGCTGTTGTTGAAAAAGTATTCGTAAATCAAGGCCTAAAAAGGGTTGAAGCCGAAGTAGGGGTATCAGGTGATATAGTTTCCATAACCGGAATTAAAAACACAAATATAGGTGACACGGTTTGTGATGCCGCTACTCCCGAGGCTCTTCCTACAATAAAAATAGAAGAACCTACCCTGGCCATATCGATCGGACCTAATACCTCTCCGTTTCTGGGAAAAGAAGGTAAATTTTTAACCGGTCGCCAGATCCTGGAAAGAATAGAGCGCGAATTACAAACAAACGTGGCGATGAAATTTAAAATAGAAGACGACGGCCAGTATGTCTTATCAGGCCGCGGCGAACTCCACCTATCCGTATTTTTAGAAACTTTAAGAAGAGAAGGATTTGAGCTTAGCGTCGGCAAACCCAGGGTTATCACAAAAATTATCGACGGTGTAGTAATGGAACCAATTGAGGAACTTACAATCGATGTGGAAAACACTCATATTGGGGCAATAAAAAGTGAGCTCGGAAGAAGACACGGGATACTAATATCTCAGGAGGAACTTACTTCGGAATCCTCACGGCTTGTATTCGAAATAGCTACTAAAGGTATTCTCGGTCTAAGAAGCGTTTTGCTGACCCTTTCAAAGGGTACGGCGGTCTTAAGTTCAACGTTTTCAAGATACGAAAAAATAGGTCCCGCCATACCTAAACTTAGAAAGGGAGCGATAGTAGCTTCCCACAGCGGTAAAGCTGTACCGCACGGACTTTTGCCTGCGCATGAAAAAGGTCCCGTTTTCGTTGGACCGCAGACCATGGTCTATCAGGGTATGATCGTAGGTTTGAACGGCAGGGACGAGGATGTCGAAGTTAACGTATGCAAAGAGAAACAATTGACTAATAATAGATCTGTCGGGGAAGAAGGCATCACCATTCCTCCCCCGGTAGACATGAGTTTAGAGCAGTACTTAGGCCTTTTAGAGGATGACGAGCTTTTGGAGATAACCCCGGCGTCCCTTAGATTAAGAAAAAAGATCCTGGACCCTACTTTAAGAAGAAGGACGGCCGCAAGGGCAGTTTGAATAAATCCCCGATAGTGTTATACTTATTGATGTGTCTGATTGAGATTAACTCGTTTTTTCTCTTTCCCCACTAAAACATATGCATACTAAAAGTTATGGACATAGTGATAGGTTTGCACGCACCCGAAGAAAGTTCGGAGGTGCCCGTAATTACGGGTCTAATAGTAATTACGGAGGTTCCGGCGGGTTCGGGTCAGGTAGGTTTCAAAGAAGAAACCCCTATTCCGGTTCTTATATAAACACTGATTTGTTCGTTTCTAAGGCCGTAAGGGGCGAATCTGAGTCTATATACGTTCCTACCATGACTTTTAGCGACTACACTTTGGTTCAATCGTTGCAAAAAAATATTTCTAAAAAGGCCTATCTTCACCCCACAAAAATTCAGGCCGAGATAATTCCCCAGATATTGAGCGGCCAGGACGTTTTAGGAGTTGCCTGTACTGGTTCGGGAAAAACTGCTGCTTACCTCATACCTATGATAAATAAGGTTATGAAACACCAGGGACAAAAATGCCTGATAATCGCCCCTACCAGAGAATTAATAAATCAAATCAGAACCGAGTACAGTTTACTTATAGCCGGGACTCATTTGAGAGACGTTGTTATCATGGGAGGTGCAAGCTATTCAGAGCAGATCAGACTTATTAAAAGAGACCCTCATTTTGTTATAGCTACTCCGGGAAGACTTTTGGATCTTTGTGAACGAAAACAAATGGATCTAAGTACCTTTAATAACATCATTCTTGACGAGGTCGATGAGATGCTTGATATGGGATTTATAAACGATGTTAAAAAAATTGTCGCTAAACTAAACAATTCAAGACAATCATTATTTTTCTCCGCTACTCTATCAAGAAAATCTGAAGAGGTAGCAAATTCATTATTGAGAAACCCTTATAAAGTAGAAATAGAAAAACAGGAAGCTGTTAAAAATGTGGACCAGGATATAGTCAGGGTCGATTCAGGAAAAAGTAAGATCGACGTCCTACACGGTCTATTAGTCAATGCAGACTTCAAAAGAGTGTTGATTTTCTCTAAAACTAAAAGGGGCGCCGAAGAAGTGTCTACAGAACTTAGAAAAAGAGGGCACAAATCGGGCTCGCTACACGGAAATAAATCTTTGGGACAACGATCAAAAGTTTTGAGTGAATTTAAAAAATACGAAATAGACATATTAGTGGCTACAGACGTTGCTTCCAGAGGAATTGACGTACCTGACATTACGCATGTTATTAACTACGACCCCCCGGCAACCTTTACAGACTACATTCACCGCGTAGGCAGAACCGGAAGAATGGGTAAAAAGGGAATTGCTTTGACATTCGTCAGGTAACCTTTTCTATAATCTTTTTGTAACCCCCTCAGGTTGATTTTTCTCTAAGTATCGCTATAATCACCGAATCTAAACCTTTTTTAGCAGTGTAGATAAGGAGACGAGATGAGCGAAGCTTTTACGAAAGATGGGGTTGAGTGGTTTTTGGCTTCAATTCCCAAGGATTCGTTGGGGGCAGCAGAAATATTTGAGGCCATTCTTAAAATGAAACCCGGGCAAAAGAGAACGTTCAAATTTGATCCCAGAGATCCGAAACTCTGCAGTCCCGGCAATGTGGAGAAATTCCACGACGAAATCTATAAAGCGACGGAGGCGATTATAAAAACTTCATATGAAGTAAACCTGGAGAAAGGAGAGTATCTGTACACAGTCTCGGTGGTCGCCCAGGTTTGGAAATAATTCCGGCCTTACTACCGCACAAGGGACAAAGTTGTCAAAAAGACTCTTTGTTCCTTTTTTTATGGTGCGGTAAAGAACGCTCTAGCAAAACCGATAGATCACTTAGCTGTCACAGTAACCGGCGTTGACATAACGGTATTTCCTGCCGAGTCATAGAGTTTTACAACCAACCTATACATCTCATTTTTCCTGCCGGGTACTTTCCACGTACAGGAATACGGATAAGAAGTGTCCGTGCATTTAATTACCGCGTTCACCAGAAACTCGGTTTTAGCGATCGTCGAGTAATCCGAAACAGTCGTATCTATTTTAATCGATGAACTTCTCTTAACGACTGAGCCGTCAGTGGGGTTTGTTATGGTAATAGTCGCCACGGGTGTCGTAGTGGGTGTAGTGTCTGAAACGGTGTTTAGTGTTGATACCGATACAGGTATAGCCGCAGTTGAGTTATTAGACGAGTCGTGGGCTCGGGCACCTAATGTGTGAGCTCCGTCTGTAGATGCAGACGTATCCCAGGAAAATGAGTATGGCGCTGCGGTATCAGTGTTTGACAGAGAGCCGTCCACGTAAAATTCAACTTTAATCACACCGGTGTTATCAGAAGCTTCGGCACTAACGGCAACGACTCCGGAGACGACGGCACCTTCCTGAGGAGAGACAAGAGATACCGTAGGCGCCGTGGTGTCAGGACTTGCCGTAGGAGCAGAAGTCGGGGTATCCATAAGTTTTACTTCGTAGGCGGCAAGTGAGACGGGTACCACATTATTGATTAGCAGGTTAAGTGGGCTCGGCGTCTTATTTATCAATAGTGTCTTGGATGCTGATGAAACCACTTCGACGTCGGGAAATGAGGAGGTGGCCTGGAAAAGCTGCGTGTTTGGTCCGAAGTAATCATGGAAATATTTGTACACTGCATATGCAGGCAAAGCCTGACCGCCGCCACTCACCCTTGTGTCAGTAAATAAGTTTTCTTTGTTTAGAGAGCCTGATTTCATAGGACCCCATCTAAGAGAAACCGCTCCCCCGCCCGTCATCTCGTGATAAAGCATACTTGCAAGAGCCGCCGCCTGATACTCATTGGTCGGCTGGAAAGTATCGGCATTTTTCCAAATATAGTCTTCAGCCATCCAAATAGGCTCACCTTTGTATCCGCTATAAGTTTTTATTTGTCTGATGACGTCACCGAACCAATGTGTCAGTTTTATACGTTTGTCTTCCGGATAATCGCTCCAGTTTTCATCCCCATCAATAGAGTTTCTATCTATTGTTATAAAATCTGCTCCGCGCTTATTTGCCATCCAGTATTCTATTACTTCTCTATTTCTTGAGGTGATAGGTTTATTTGTGTACCAGTGTGACGCCAGTCCTAAGTCGGTATTTCCGCCCGAGCCTTCAATCTTAAGATAGGGTCCTCCGATGTTTGCGTCCGGTCTGACGGCTTTTACAGTGTCCCATATTTTGTTATACAGACTGGTGTATCTTTGGTAGTCCCAGTTGTTTGTTGATGAATTCCATAACCCCTTCATCTCGTTCCAAACCTGAAAATACTTAACGTCGGGGTATCTTAAGGCAACTTCTTTGGCCAAATTTGCATAATCCTGTTCATGTTCTGGAAGTATTCCGTACTCCAGTTTTGTCCAGTCAGTTCCTGAGGTCCAGTTAGGATCGACCATCCACGTAGGACCACAGCAAAATGTAATGACCATTGTTGAACCGGTCATACGCATCAAATTGACTCTTGCGTCAAGTGTTGACCAATTGAAAGGTTGTCCCGGAGTTTCGTTGATAGGCCCTACTCCCCACCCATGCACATGGGCATTAGCGTAAGTCAGCCCATTCTTAAGAAGTTCTCTCCCGCTTACTTCAGCTGTAGAACTTCCCGTTCCGACAGTGTATTGGGTGTGCGTTACTCCGACATTAAAGTCGCTTTTCATCGTAGGGGTGTTTAAGTCTATTGTTACTCTTATGTCCTCAGCGCCCAAGACACTGGGTTCCTTGTCCAAACTTTCGTACCCTTTCTTGGCTAAAAACGTAACCGAGGAGAGTAAAAGAACCGCTAAAATTGAAGCCACAACTACACTTACAAAACCGTTTTTAAGGGGGATATGTTTCATATGTATATGATGGGGTGAGACTACCACGCTGTCAATAAGACGGCCTGGAGTATTTTAAAGCCGGTAAAAAAGTATGCCCGGCAGTCATATTTCTATGAATACCGGGTTTCCGTTTGACAAGCACTTGTTTTAAACCAAAGTGTAAACGCCCCACTCTAGTCTCAACAAACCGTGATCAACATAGTACCCCAGCCACTCCTCCAAAGAGGTGTCGACGCTTAGACCCTCGAGGCCTTCTTCCACCAACGCATTGTGTTGTATTCCGGCCTCCTGATAAGTGAATTTCCTCTTACTCAAAACCCACTGCAAAAGGGGACCTGCCACAGATCTCTTTGACGCCAAGGCTGAAGCCTCTTTCATTGCAACCATCTCATCAAGCGTAGCCATTTTCTCTCCTTTGTTTGTACTCTAAATTATTCTATTTTCGGCATTGTACCACTATTTCCCGACTTAATATTAAATATACTCAGTATTATAAACGTGTGCCCAAGTATCCTTTGAAAATTGTTTGTTTCTCAATTTCGTATACTGCGTGTTCGGGTAAAATCTGAACGTTTCGTTTGAAAGTACGATCTAGTGATTTTCACAAAAATGCTGGAACGGCTCGTTTTCGTAGTTCTCATCGAAATTATCCTGCTCTTCCATTAATTTTTTGTAGGCTGCATTGTACAGACTTTCTATAGCCGAATTTAAAGCACTTTCAGATTGGTAATAACCTAAATTATTCAACGTCATCACAAATTCTGATGCATTTTCTACTAAGATCTCCTGATGTTTATTCTCATGATCTCTAACTTCGTTCTTAAATCTTCTCCAGTCATTTTTGGTGTCATCCGACGCTCCTTCGCTAGAAGTCCACTGAGGGACAGTGATTGTTGAGTCCGTCATAACAGTAAAATCACCTATTGTGTAACCATCCCCGGTCAGTATAGGAAAATAGCTGTATCTCATGTTGTAGCTGATGTAGCCTAACCTAATTCTGTTGTCCT